>Ga0306926_10006061_pt1 | contig 12955 bp, 14 predicted proteins | sample flu12Cox44000178_FD_203759 | JGI IMG/M metagenome (GOLD analysis project Ga0306926, IMG submission 203759) | Lab enrichment of tropical soil microbial communities from Luquillo Experimental Forest, Puerto Rico - flux8day.12C.oxic.44.000.178 (v2)... | ecosystem: Environmental > Terrestrial >... | reverse complement strand
GTGAGATTTTTCGGCAAGATTTTAAGGGATTGTTTCGGCCATCCACGAAATTTTTCGCGACTCCGTCCGACTGTGCAACGCGCGCCGCGAGGACGTCGACGTACCCGAAACAATTACTACCCCCCCCGTCCAAAGATAGATCGTTACAACCCACAGTGATCAGGTGCTCACCTCTGCCATCAGATGCTCAGGAGAGGGGGAAGTGAGCATCTGATGACGTGATCAAAAAAGAGAGTAATCACAAAACCTTGACATTAGGGCAACTACGTAACGTGAGTTAGATGCTCACTTCTCCCTCTATGAGCATCTGATGCCGAATTTGATCATCTGACCCCTGTTTAGGGTGGCGGATGCCAGCGCCAGGTGCGGCGACCCTTATCGTTGACCGGACCGTCACATTTGGAAATGACGCCTAGGTCTTTCTGTGCGCGTCTCAGTGTGGCGGGGGTGATTCCGTGAGCTTTAGCGGCGTCTTGCGTCTCTTCCGCATCCATCGGTCCAGCACTTAGAAGCTGTTCGAGGAACTGCCTGGCATCGCCGCGTGCGCTTGGTGACTTGGACTCGGCAGCGGCCTGCATCGCTTCGACCGCAGTGATGTCGACCGGCTCGTCGTGCCATACCACATACGGCCGGCGAATCGGGTTCCCCGTTCGCTTGTCGGTGCCGACTTCGCGCTCATCGATCCCGAAAGCTAGCGTTGGCTGCTCAAACCGCGCCAGGTTGTTCTTGCCCTTAACAAACAAGCGCCGAAAATTATCCGGGTCGTTGACGATGGCGTAGACGTGGCGCGATGCCGCGCCGTAGGCCAGGCTGTCGGAAATGCGCAACAGCACGTTAGTGACGTCGATCTTCTTGTTGAAGTGCATAATCCCGAGTACCGACACCCGCAGCTCTTCGGCCAGATCCTTGAGCGGGCTGAGCACGGCGCGCACGTCGGTAGCGCGAAAGCTGTCAACCTTGCCGACGCCGAGATAGGCGGTCACCGGATCAATCACGATCATTTTGACATTGCCGATCTCAACCATCTTCTGCCGCAGCGCGTTGAGGTCGGTAATCAAACTGAACATCCGATCCGTGTTCGCCTCGTGTACCATCTTGAGGATCGTCACGCGGTTGATGTCGGCGCCAGCGGCGATCAGCCTCGGCACGATGGTATCAGCGATGTCGTCTTCGGCCGACAGCATGATCACATTACCGACCGGTGCTTGTCCTTCACCGCATGGCCACAGCTCGCCGCGCGTGATCCGCGCCACGATGTCGGAGACGGCCAAGCCCTTGCCTTCTTCCGGCAGGCCGACGATCAATCCGATCTTCTTGAGCGCGAAGCGACCGGGCCAGATCCAGTCATAATCCTCGATTTCCACTTCAGCGGCGCATACGCTTTCCAGCAGAACGGCGATCGTCGGAATCTCGCGGCAGATGTCGAGCAGCTGGCTCAAATCTCCGCCGCGGGCAATCCAGTCTTGCACGTCGTCGCCGGGAGCGGGCTCACCAGCACCGGGCAGGTGCTTCCACAGATGCGCCGTCGGTACAATTCGCGTGCTGGCGGCAACTGGGATAAGTTTTTTCTGTGCAGCCTTGGCCAGTATCATGCCTTCTTTGTCGTGGTCCGCGAGGATGATCAGGTGGTGCCCGGTTAATGCCGCCACGCATTCCGGCGTCCATTTGTGGCTGAGTACCGTGGTCGCTAGGATCCCGGCGGCAATCAGGGCCTTGGCATTGGCCTCTCCGTCGGTGATGTAGACAAAGCTGCCAGGTCCGGCGCGCATGATTGCCGGCCAGTTGTAAATTACGCGACGGTCGCCGGCACCGAGGATGTCCTTTCCGCCCACTGTGCGGCGCGCCAGGAAGCGCTTGCGCGGGCGCTTCTTGGTTGGTGTGATCCCTTTCGGGAGCTCGTAGCGGTTCTGCTGGTAGAGCCGCGTCCCGTCCGCCAGCGTGTAATCAAACACCTGCGTCAAGCGATAACCTTGCCGCCGTAGATGGATATCGTCGAATGGTTCGCCAGCATGCTCTTCGGCATAGCTGTCCTTTTCGGCCTCGGTCTTCGAGCCGCTGACTCGTTGTGGCCGGCCCTTGCCGTCGTAATTGATATCAAAGCCGTTGCCTCCTTTACGTCCATTCCCGCGCGCAGGAGGCGGGTCTTCAACGGCCGGCGGCGGCTCTTCATCGAGTGGTGGCGGAGACGGAGGCGGCTCCGATGGAATTCCCTCTTCCATCATGCGCACGCGGATGTATTCGTCATCATCCTCCCAGCGCGGCGGAGAGGATGGGGGCTCGGCAGAGGCCGCCGCGGCCACCGCGCCTACGCGCGGAAACTCCTGCTCAAGCTTGGCCGCCCAATCTATCTGATACGCGGGCGGAAGCTCGATTTCCTCTGCGTCCGCGATACTTCTGCCGTTGAATTTGGGTGTCGTACTGTCGGCGTGCAGTTCGTTCCACGTATGTTTGGCGCCGCCCCAGGTGCGACCGTAGCTCACGTCGACCTGCATCGGTACTTCAAGCTTAATTACGTCTTCGCCGAGACGAGCCACCATCTCGGCCACTTCTGGCGAAGTCACCGACAGGTCGAGACTATCGTGCATCTGGAGTAGCGGAACGATACCTTCGCGGAAGCACGCACGCATCCACTCCTTGGTCTGAACTGCAGCTGCACTTTGAATCAGCGCGTTCAGCGCTTTGTAGGTTTCGGCGCGCCAGAGTTGACGGCCATACCAGGGATGTCCAGCATCGCGTATGCGACGTATGGCTTCGTCGCGTTCGCAAGGGCCGGCGCCTTCTTCGTATTGTCCGCCGGGCGCCCACAGATTGAAGTGCCGACGTGCACCATTGAATAGTGTGAAGAAGCCCTCCCGGTGCGCGGCGTTCTTGCACGCGGTCGCAAGCTGCGAAATGAACGGCATCTTTTCGTTGTACAGAGCGAGTAGCGCCTTGGTTTCGCTCAACGACTTCTTGATTTGCTTAGACGTAGTTTCCGGACCGGCGCCGTAGATCGTCATGAAGTTGAAGGTCTTGCCGTCTTGTCGACTTATCTTGCCGCCAGTCAGCTCGGATGCGTAGGCGTGAATATCGAAATCCGGGTCGTTGATGTAGCGGTCGCGCGCCGCTATGGCGCCGCGGAAATTTTTTCTCGCTGCGAAGTGAACCACGAGACGAAATTCCTGCTGGCTGTAGTCGCAGCTCGCCCAGGTCTCGCCCTCTTCCGGCAGGAATACGCTACGGATCAGCGGCGCTAGCTCTTCATCGTGCTTCGGCATCTGCTGCAGCGGCGGATGCGAATACGAGAATCGCAGCGAACGTGTGCCGCCGTAATCGGAACGATGTGGGTGTATCTCGCCATAAACGCGGCTGTTCTCAATGTGCCCAAGAATTTGTTGCTGGAGAAAATTGTCGCCGTATTGGTCAAGTTGGTCCGCCGCCGCGATCAATGGCGGCAGCCAATGCTCGGAGTGCTGCATCCAGCCACGCTTGCCGCGTTTGAACGACGGATTCCCTTTGTCGGTGAGCGGGTATTTGATGCCGAGCCGATCGAAAGTACTGATCAGCCACTTGCGTCCGTTGATTTCGTCCATACCAACATTGGCTTCGAGCTTTTCGGAAATCTGGGCGAGCACACTATCGCGTTTACGTAACAGCAGATCGCGTGCTTGCTCGGCCGCAGAAATGTCGATCCGGATGCCGCGCCGGCGCATTTCATGCACCATCGGCAGTAGCTCAACCTCAAGCCGGTAGGCGGTGCGCGTCCCCTCGCGGTCAAGGATTGGGCTGAGGTTCTCGAATAATAGGAGCGTGCTGGCCGGATCCTGTTCGGCATAGGGTCCGACGAAGCGCGCCGGCAGCTGGTGGATGTGGGCCTGCGGGTTGAACTTCTTGCGCCGTTTGGGGATCAGACCCAGCGCCGCGCAGCCTTCGCGCAGCAATGTCTCGTCCTTGCCGGGCAGCTTGCGCCATGCACACAACGCGTCGAGACCGTACCGGTGGCGGTTCTCGTTCACTAGGGTGGCAAGCGCCAGCGTCTCCTCGAGCTGCTCGGAGGGGGGCATTGTGATGCCGGCGTCAGCACGCAACCACCCCCAGTCATAAAGTCCGTTGTGGGTGACGAAGCGGACGCCCGCGGCAGCATGATCGCGGACCCACTGGAAGACTTGGGCCGGATCGAAGTTCGGCGAGTCGGGGTGGCGGATTGGGAAGTAATGCGCGCGGACCGTGCCTTCGGCGTGGTAGGCGGCGCTCACACCACACACATAGCCATCGCCCCACGGCCAAGCGGATCCGCGATCGGCAGCAAGCCCGCCATCCTTGGTTTCGGTGTCCAACGCAATGGTACCCACGCGGCGTAGATCGGGTAGCGCCGGCAAGGGTTGCCAGTCGGACATCGGGGACACTCTGCAATCGCCTCCTGATGCCGTCCTTCCCGGGCGAGCGGCATCGAGCGACGGTCAGAACTGAATCTCGTCGTCGGTCGCTTCTTTGCCCGTCGGCGATGTAACGGCCTTCGCCCCGGGGAGTTGGTCGAGCGTCTCCTGGGCGGTCGTCGGCTTCGGAGCGGCGAGAGCGGGAGACGTCGCCGCCGTAATCGGCAGCAAGGCGCCGCCCTCATCCTTCCTGATCCAACTCTGAACGATAAGGTTCGGGCCCGGGGTGTTGTACCGCTTGGACCAGAGCAAGCTGCCTAACGTGACAATAGGATACGCTTTCACCTTCTTGAACTGGCGCATCATCTGGATCTTCTCGACCAGGTCCGAGACGCACGCCATCCCCGAGTTGGAGCTGGTCGCCCATGTGTATTTGTTCATGGTGATCGTCGGGTCCCACAGATACACGACCTTCTGGCGCTGATACGGCCCGATGAGCTGATTGAAGTACATCCGCCATTCCGACTTCGGGCACTTTTCGTTCATGGCCTCGACGTCCGGCCATTTCTCGTTGGACCCGAGAATGCGCGGCAGGTCTGCCGGCATGCCGTCGGTTCCCCACTTCTGGACGACGCGAATGACGTCGTGGACCAGCAGTAACAAGTTGCTGGGCAACGGCTGCTTGGCGCGGTCGACCCAGATACCTTGTTTCGAAAAACCGATCCTATCGCCTTGGATCACACGCGCAGACGGCGCGAAGTCTTCCTGATCCGGTGCCTCGCTTTCGTCAGTGTAGCCGTCAAATCCATCAAGGTTGACGAACGCAGTTTCAGATTTCAGCTTCTCAGCTCCTTCACTCATGATTGACGCTCCAAGTTTCACTTTTTGCCGATAGCCTCGGCTCGCTCCCCCGCACGTGGCGGGAAACTGGTGAACAGGTTCTTGATGATCCGGAATGCGTTATCGGGTTGACCGGGCAGCGGATCGTCGATCGACTCGAGTCCGCGCTTCTCACGGAATTTGGTGATTGCGGAATTGACCTCGTGCAGAACGGTCAACCTGGTCTGGTAATCGATCGCGTTCCAGTCGATGGCGCCGATAAATCCGACAAGCTGCGCCGGCGTTACGTACTGGATGGACGAGAACATCCGGAACAACTCGGCGAGCGTGCGAGCGTGCGGTCCGGCGAGCACGGCGTCGCGCTCTTCGCGATGAAATGCGCGCCATGCACGCAGTAGACGCGCATTATCGGCAAGCTCTTTTTCTTTGGCGGTGCGGTGTTTCATTACGCTGATTCCGGGTTCTCACAATGGGCGCAAGGCATTGGTTCAAACGGCGGGTATTTGAGCTCGAACGTTCCGAGTGCTGCGTCGTGCTCTTCGCACCACACTTGCAGCCGGCCGTCGTTGGTATATCCAACAGCGAGGTCCGGACGCTTTCTCTCCGTAAGGCAGCGCTTGCAGTGGAAGTAGCTGACGATCTTGCACTGTGATTTCGGGAACGGGACGACGGTGTCAGTCATTGGGTTGCCTTCACGGGACGAGTTCGATAGGCTCGACGGGTTCGACCAGCACTGCCTTCGGCAGAACCCCCGGCATCGGCGTGAGCGCGATCAACGCGGCCTCTGCCCTCTGATGATCCATCTTGCGGGCGAACAAGGCATGCGCGGCTGGGAACGTCGCGATTGCTTTCTGGCGCGCGCCTTCCTTGTCCTTGCCGCGCAGACCAAAAGCCTTTTTCCAAACGGCCGGCTCGATGAGGCTGTAGGGGATGTCGCTGCAGGCGACGACGGTCTCCAAACTGCCGACGGCGCGCGCGTACTTGAAGGTGGAAGCGACGCCCTGCTTCGGCATCGAGCCGGCGCGCTCGATCAACGCGTGATCCGGGTTGTGCTGGGCGAGCCAGTCCCTCACCAACATTGTATTGACCCGCTCCTTCGCGCCGGTGCCGATCACCGGCACGTCGAGCACGTTGACGAGCTGCGGCGCCGCACCGTCGTTGATTTCGATGAGAGCGAGGGCGCCGTGGATGCCGGGATCAATGCCGAGAATTTTCACGGTTGGCCCTCCAACTTGAGCCGCGCCTCATGAATAGTCCCCAAGTTCTGTGGCTCGTGCGAAAACACGTGCAGCACGTCGGCCTCGGGAACGAAAAGAAGGCGAGCCTCTTCCAATTCCCAGCCGTGAAGGTCCCAGCCCAGTAGAACACCGACGTAGCCGTCCCCCTGCTCTCTGATGAGATAGGCGACTTGGTTCGCAGGTCCGTTATTGCGAACGAGCGCCCACGGACGCTCGACCGAGAATGGCGGCAGCGGCTTCTGTTTGCGGCGGCCGTGTTCTCTGTATTGAGGGCTCATGCCACGCTCCGAATCCGGTATCCGCCGCCTTGACTGCGCACCATGATCCCGTGAGGTGCGAGCAGGTGATTCAGCTGACTCACATGCACGTGCAGGCACTTGCGATCTTCTGGCCCGCCGTTCGGATCGTTCGCCCACACCAAGCATCTCAATTGTTCGGCGCTGATGTCCGGACGACGTTGGACGGCGTCGTAAATGCGCTGCTTGATCGGCGGCAGGCGCAGCCTTGTTGGTGGGATTGGCTGACCGCAGTGCGAGCAGATGTTGGGGGACTGAGGCATGTGCTCACCGTCGGCCGCTGTGGGCCTCGGCAATGGCTTTGGCCTCGTCGAGCGTGTAGGCGAAGTCGAGCTGCTGACGCGTCCTGCCCCTCTTCTTGCAGTAGTCGACGTTCCAGCAGTGCAGGAACGGCGAGAGCACGTAATAGCCACCGATAGGCGCCCGTGCTGTGAACTCGGCCTTGCGCATGTTCTCTTTCCAGGTCAGTGCCGCCACTGCGCTTTCCTTAGGCTTGGACCCTTCGGGCTTGGACCGCTGCCTGCGGCTCCGCCACTCTCTTTCGCGCAGCTCTTCGCCCACAAACTTCACGCGCCAATAAGGAAAGCGCAGATGTGCGGTCGAAGTGACGTGCTTCAGCCGATAGTTCGGTCGTAGCTTGAGCTGTAGGGCTTACCGATGGCGTTCAGGCCAATCTTGGTGGCGTCTTTGCTCATGCCGCCCTCCGCTTATCCACGAATTGGTTGTGCCAACGCGTGACGAGCGCGCCGGCGATCCCGCTGCGATGGAGACGCCGGACCGCTTCATCGCCGAATGCCACGAGGATTGGTGGAGCACCGGAATTGTGGGGCTGTTCGGATCCGTCCGGCCGACAGAACTTGATCCGGTCTGCCATGAACAGGATCGCAGCGGCGTGTTGCCAAACAGGTACAAACCAACCCGCCTCAGTACGCGCGTGCAGGAGGCAAATGCCGTTGCCGTGCCGGGCAAGCCGAGCGATCCAGGTGCCGACGATGTACTGATCGAACGGCGGATTCAGATAAACGAATCCGAACCAATCGCGCTCCAGGCCATGCGTCGTCCGGTTGGTAGCGGCGCATGGCCAGGGACGCGGATCCGCGGCGCATGGATCGAGATCGAACGGCCCGAGTCGATCGATGATCCACTTCGGCGTGATGTGGTTCTGTGAACGGCCGACGGTCTGTTGATGGGAGCCCAAAGTCATGTTGCGCCTCCCAGCCGCTTCGCTAAATTGACGGGGCCGTCGAGTTTGACCTGGCAGCCAGACCTCGACGGCCCCTGCGCCGGCAGTGATCGCGCGTTGCACGCAATGTACCGACGGTGATGCCGAGCAAAGCGGACGCTCGGCGCTTCCGAGCGGGACGGCAACCCGCTCGGTATAGAGCGCGTGGGGTTTCTCTTTACGCTCATTAGGCCCGACCGGTTGCGTTGCCGTATTGCTTGCGCGCGATCAAAGCGCGCGTTGCCGCCACCCAATTGTCGTTGAACGAGACCAAGGCTTTGCCTTGGAGCGTCTTCGTCGAGTTCGGGCTGGGGGATCTCGATCGCCGGCAGGGTGAAGCGATCGGCGGCAAGTCGAAAACGTTCATTCAAGTCGGCGATGACCGACTGGACTTCAGACAGCTGTTCGGTTGCTTCCGCGCGCAACGCAACAAGCACCGTGGGATCGACCTGTTCGTCGATCGCGGCCTGCGCCTGCGCCATCCAGTCGGTCCGCGCGTCGTCGACGCGGTCCTCAAGCGAGGAGTCGTAATAGGGCTCGAAGGCTGCCTCGATGATCTGGCGTAGGACGTCGGGACGAAGAGTCGCCAACGCATCGATTTCGGTCTGTTCAACGCCAAAAGCTTGCCTCCAGCGGCTCGCGCGCTTTTCGGTCTCCTTCAGCGGCGTGGAAGGAAACCCCAACTCGCGGACCTGCTCGACGGTCAAGGCGATGGGAACGATCTCGAACTTCAACTTGGGAAAGCGGTAGTCACGGAACGCCTGCAACTTGCGCCCGATGCTAACCGCCATCTGATAGCCGGCCGGATCGCAATCCGCCAAGGTGAACATCACCATCGGTCGGCCGTCGGCGGCGGCGTCCTTGGCAATGCGATACAGCAGCGTGTCGCTGATCTCGCCGGTGGGGAGATAGAGATCAGCTTGTTTCGCACGCGCAATCGGAAGGACAACATCTTCGAGCGAAGCCTTCTCGCCAAAGATCACGAAGTGAAAGGCTTGCCTGGGCACAAACCCTTCGGCGACCGGCGTCGGCTCCATGTCGGAGACGTCGGGAATCGCGACCTCGACGCCGACGGTGACGAAAGCCTTCGGCTTGACGCTAGCCTTGTGGTGGATGAACGGCTCGGCGTTGCGATTATCGGTAATTCGCTCGAAGTCGATGTAGCCGAGCCAGCGCGCCGCCTTCCCCGCCACGTTAACGAGCCACGTCCAATTATCGTCGTCGTTGACGAAGACGTCGCCATTCGGCTTGACGAGACCGCTGGTAGCGACCAGTACGTAATGCAAACCGCGCCAATGAATTTTCTTGCTGCGCCCGACCAGCCGGTCGAGATGCTCGGCGAGCCACTGGCCGTCACGATGGCCAGAGGGGGTGTCGAGCCGATACGGATCAACCTGCGCCGACAAGACGGTGAGGTCGCCAAGATTGCATCTGCTTTTAAGGCAAGCCTTCTCGAGGACGGAACGCAGCGCGCCGAATCCGTTAACGCTGGGGGAGGATTCTGTGGTAGGTCTGGACCGGGTCATATCGGATGATCCTTCACTTGGCTGGCTGTCCTCGCGGGCTTGAACCACTCAACGAGGACAGCTGGCCGACCACCCCGGTCAGATGACACCGCAAGCGCCCGAGGTGGCACGCCCACGGCGGGACACTTCAGTCGTCACGGTGTTTCTCTTCGCGATATCCTTCAGGTAGACGGGCGCCGCGCTCTCCTTCGAGTAGGCGGACGATTCCGGCATGTGGGATCAGCAACCGCCCGCCGAGTTTGACGGCGGGGATGTGCCCCTTGGTGATGTTGGCGTAGGTCTGGGAAACGCTGAGCCGTAAAATTTCCGCCGTCTCGCGTACCGTGTAACAGCGGATCGACGTGTCCTCGGCCGGAGGGGGACGCGCTGCAGTCGGCTGTCCGCGATCATCAAGAGCCTTACCGCCAACCCGCGCTTCCAAGGCTTCGAGGCGCGCCAGCAAATCGGCATTCAGCCGAAGCAGGCGGGGCACTGGATCGAGCGGCGGCGACTTCGACGAAGATGAAGGCAAGCCTTCAGGCACAGAAAGGTCTCCCGCAATCGCAAAAGCCCTTCTGAATTTTAATGAATTCTGGTAGACGTTTAAGAGAGAAATGGTCTACCTTTCCGAAGGAATACCTTTGGACAGGAGGGTTCGGCCATGAAGCGGAAGCGAAGACGACAGCGTAAGTGGGCGCCGCGAGCAACGGTCAAGAAGGGTCAGGCCATCAGCTGCCGCGTGCCGACCCACGTTCACGAAGCCATTGCCCGGGAGGCCGCCGGCCACGGCTGGACCATCAGCGCGGAAGCAGCCCAGCGGCTCGAAGATTCACTGGTCGTAACGAACACCCCGACGGCCGCGCTCATGCAGGTCGTCGCCTACGCAATCGACGCGATGTCCCGCGACGGGAAAACCTGGCTCAATGACCGCTACCTGCGCCAAGAGGCCCACAACGTCGTGGCAACAGCCTTCAAGCTTGTGCGGCCACAGGGACAGCCACCAGAAACCAGCCCTAGGCCGGATACCGAAGATGCCCGGCCCCGCGGGCGAATCGGATTCGAGCTGCTGTGGAATGAGATCCGAACCTTCGTCCCAGGCCGGCTTCCTGCGCTAAGAACAACCGGATCGAAAGCCGGCACGAGACCCACGAAAAGCATCGAACGCCTGCAATACGAACGTCAGCTCGTGCTCTTCCGTCAGGGTCTCGGCAAATTACTGGACCGGGTGGTCCTCTGGGGCCTGACCGGACGCCAAGCGCGCGAACTCGCCCAAGCCCTTTCGGTCGAGGAGCTGCATGAATTCGCGGACCTCTCCCGCAAGCGCATCACCGACAGGTTGAACGACAAGGAACATGCCCGGTTCGTCGTCCTCTATGACCGATACCCGCAGAAAGCAGCGCTGAGCCTCGGCGACCTCTCTAACCCGGGTCCCTTCGGGAAGATCCTTCCGGCCAAGGAGTCCTCGTCATGAAGCGCGGTAATTATGGTTCGGGCTCAATTGAGCAGCGAGGCCCCAATCGATTCCGGCTCACCCATTACGTCAGCGGCAAGCGGCAGCGAGAATGGGTTAATGGCACCCGTTCGGACGCCAACCGCCGATTACGCGAACTCACTGCCCGAGCGGACGCGGGGGAGCATGTGCCATCGTCCCGGACCACGCTCGAAATCTGGGCCGCCGAATGGATAGCCCTCCTTGCCCGTGGCGAAGCTTCAGGCATGCGCCGGAAGGGCCGGGTAACTCCGCGAACCCGGGAGCGCTATCAAGAACTGCTAGCGAGCTACGTCCTGCCGACCCTCGGCAACCGGATGATCCAAAAGCTCACGCCGACCGAGATCGATCATCTCTATATCGCCCTCGAAAGAAAGCTCTCGGCAGCGACCGTGCGGCATGTCCACACGGCACTGAAGGCGTGTCTGGCGACCGCGGCACGCAAGGGCGTCTTGGTCAACAATCCAGCCGGGCGGGCCGATGCGCCCCGCAAGATAGATCCTGAAGCCGGCCGCGCGCTTTCGGTCGAGGAGGTCGCCCGGCTGCTCGCCGGGTTCACCGGCACCGTCTACCACTCGATCATCGCCACTGCAGTCATGACCGGGATGCGATTGGGCGAGCTTCTGGCGTTGCGCTGGAGTGACGTAAACTTCGCCGCCCATAGCATCACTATCTCCCGGGCAATTGAACGCACCAGGGAGTTCGGCACAGTCGTCAAGGACCCAAAATCGTGGCGAGGGAAGCGGACCATCGGGATCGACCCGGCACTGACTGCGATCCTCAGGGCTGAGCACGCCAAGCACCTTCGCTTACGCGCCGGGGTTTCAGAGCAGACTGTAGTGAGCCTGGGCGCCGTTCGGCTGCCTGCCGAGGCACTGGTCTTTCCCTCCGGTAGCGTACACGGTGGGAGGTTCGACTTCGCAAGAATACGCAACGCGCGGGGGCTGACCAAGGCGATACGAACGAAGTTCCGCAAACTCGGCTTCGCCGGACTGCGATTTCACGATCTGCGGGTCACCCACGCGACCGCGCTGCTCGACGCTGGAGTCCCCGTGCATACGGTTGCGCAACGCCTCGGTAACCGCCCGGATATCTTGCTGCGAAGGTACGCCAAGCACGCCAGCGCCGCCGACGAACGCACGAAGGGAGTCCTCGCTACGCTGGCACGGTCGCTGAGATAAATAAGAGACGGAGAGACCACGCATCAACGCAACGCCGGGCAGAAGTCCACATGGCAATCAAAGAGTATTTAGCGATCGGCGGCCTGAGCAGCGATCTAATCGGTGCATTTCTGCTCGCGGTTCCCGCGTTGCTGGGTGTCCGCACAGCACTGGGTTGGGTACTGCGCGTGAGAGGCCGTCTCCGTCGCCATTTGCACCTTCTCAATCTAAGCCTCTCCCACCATAGGCGTGCTCTGAAGCGAAAAAGAGAAATTATGTTTGGGTGGGGTGGCCCCTCTGATCTCAAGAAGCAAGCCGCGGGTGAGCAAGTCGATATCACGCCCTATTATCTTATTCCTTCTTCTTTGTTCGTTGGCGTTAGGCATCGCTTCTTATCTGTTTTGGGCCTTTTCAACTCCCATCATCGTTGCTGCTTTCATCGCTGCCTTTATTACGCTCCGAGCCGCAATTTTAATCTTCAGTATTCCTGCACGCGTTCTTCGGTGGGTCTCCAGGGGGAAACGGGAGAAAAAAATGGCTTGGCTGGGCTTCGCGTTCCTACTGATAGGGTATGTTCTGCAAGCTTGCATCAACTTCATGTCATAGCGCCGGTGGCTACGAAAAGGCGAAGCCTGTAACCGCAATCGCCCCCTAGACCGCCCCCTAATCGACCGCGTGTCATGCATCGACAGCGCTAACGCGTTGATACAATTGACACGGTGAGTCATGCGCGCAGCAGATCCGCCCGGATGGAGGCATCCGGGCGGACCGCCGGACCGACGCGGGGGTGGATGGGGGCGCACGCGCCGATCACAACCGTTTTCGTTCCGGAGACTGAGTCCTCCGGTGA
>Ga0306926_10006060_pt1 | contig 12955 bp, 11 predicted proteins | sample flu12Cox44000178_FD_203759 | JGI IMG/M metagenome (GOLD analysis project Ga0306926, IMG submission 203759) | Lab enrichment of tropical soil microbial communities from Luquillo Experimental Forest, Puerto Rico - flux8day.12C.oxic.44.000.178 (v2)... | ecosystem: Environmental > Terrestrial >... | reverse complement strand
TTGAGGCGGTCGCCAGTTACCAGCGCGCTGTGGAACTCGATCCTAACAACGAGCAGTACTATTTCGATCTTGGAGTTGAATATTTGACCCACTTCACGTTTGGCCCGGCTGGGGAGGTGTATCGGGTCGGAACACAAAAATTTCCGACCTCATCCCGTCAGTTTCTCGGCCTGGGTTTCAGTCACTACGCAGTGCGCGAATATCGCGAAGCCGCCGAGGCCTTCACAAAGGCGCTCGAAATTGATGCTGATTCGCCGGCCGCCTTTCGCGCCTGGACGTCAATTCTCGATTCGCTCCCGCCGAATGATTGGGGACCGTTGCTGCCGCGCCTCGATAACCTAGCCAAGACTCGTCCCCAGAGCGCGGAGCTTGCTTTCTGCTATGGCGCCGCCTTATTCCGTTCGGAACTGGCCAAGGGCCCCCGGGCGAGCTTCGAGCAGGCACAGGCTCTGTTGGAGAAATCAGTTCGGCTACGTCCGAACTTCCCCCCTGCGCATCTAGAACTCGGGGCTCTCTACGCTGCGAAGAAGCAGACCCAGAAGGCCATCGCCGAATATCTCGAGGTAATTCGGGAAGACGATAAGTCCGAAGTCCCCCATTACCGGCTGGGACAGCTCTATCGCGAGATGAATGAGCTGGATTGGGCGGCTGCGGAACTCAGCCGGTATCAGGAACTCTACCGAGTGCGCCAGGAGCAGTTGAAGCGCAACCGCAGTACGATCCAGCAGTTCATTGTTCCGGAACCCCAGAGCAAGAACTAGCGAAAGCGCTTCACCGATGCCCTCGTGCGGTTCTGCACCGCGACCGGGCGTCCCTGCCGGTACGACTGCTCCGCCGCCGAGGCAGCAGCCACTGCTTGCCGCCCGTCAAAAGCATCGGTTTTCGGGTCTTTGTCGGCCAGAATGGTTTGCACGAAGTCCCTCATTTCGGCGAGGTACCCATCCTTGAAGCGTACCAGGAAATGATCGACCACATCGGTTTTCGCGCCAGCCGCCGTCAGCACGACCTCTGCTGTCTGCTGCAGGTATCCCATAATGATGGTTCCCTTGGACCCGACGATCTCGGTACGGATGTCATAGCCGTAACCTGATTGCATGTAGTTCTCAACCGCACCCAGCGTGCCGCGTGAGAACTTCAGGTTAAGAACGGCCGTGTCGATGTCGTTGAACTGCGCAACCTCCGGAAATACCAGCACTCCTCCGTAAGCATGGATCTCCGCAATCTCATCGTTCATCAGCCAGCGGCCCAGGTCGAACTCGTGCACAGTCGAGTCCTGAAAAAACATCCCATTCACGCCGCTCGCCAGGTAGCTGACGGGCGGCGGCGCGGGATCGCGGGCCAATGACTTAAACAGCACCACGTCCCCGATCTCGCCCGCCTCAATTCTCCGCTTCGCTCGCACGTTCGGCGGGTCATAGCGGCGCACGTGCCCGAGTTGCACCCGGACTCCAGCCTTCGCTGTGAGGTCCAGCATTTCGTCCGCTTCTTCAAGCGTCAGCGTAAAAGGCTTCTCGCAGAAGATGTCCTTGCCGGCCTGGACGCAGACCCGGATAGCGGCTCCGTGAAACTTAGCAGGGGTGACGATCACGACTGCCTTAATCTCGGGATTTTCGACGAGCGCCTCGACGCTCCCGTAGAAATGCGGAACCTCCAACTCTTCGGCCGTCTGCTCCGCACGCTTGACGTCCGCATCAGCCACCGCGATCAATTTTGCTTCGGGAATCAGGCTGCGGATGTTCTGGGCATGCTGCTTGCCCATCGTGCCCACACCCACCACTCCCATGCCGAGCTTGGCCATCGCTATGCTCCCCTGCTCTTATGGATATTTGATCTTTACCGCCTTGCCTGTCTTGGCGGCCTTGTAAATGGCATCGATGATGATCAGATCACGCATCCCTTGTGCGCCGCTGGGTTCAGGGTCGCGCCCCTGCCGAATGCAGGCAGCAAACGTATCCAGCTCGGGAGCAAATTCATCGATCGCCTCGAACGCCTGCTCAAACCACTTGCCAGCAATCTTACCGGTCAAGCGGCGCTCTTCCTCGAAGGCGAATGCCGGCGACAACGCCGCCCAGCCCTTTTCCCCGTGAACATGCACAAAGGAGGAGAAGACCGAGCTGTAGGCGGCCGTTCCCTGTAGCATCACGCCGCTCTTGAAGTCGAGGCGGAATGCGATCCCTTCCTCAACTTCCTTGAACCGCCGTTTATCACGGACCCAGCTCTTCGCCTCCGCGGCAACTGGGTCTTCGCCCACCAACCAACGGCATGTGTTTACGCAATAGACGCCGAGATCCATCAGCGGACCTCCGCCGCACAGTTTCCGCGAAAACAGCCACGCGGGCGAGTTGTCGCCATACGGACGAAATTCACCGAACAAGGTATGGACGACGTCGATCCGCCCCAGTTCCCCATTTGTGATCTTCTTCTTCAAGGTTACGGTGCTGGGTTCGAAGTATTTCCGGTAGGCGGTCATGAAGCGGACTCTGTGACGACGGCAAGCCTCCACCATCTTTCGTGCCTGCTGCAGGTTTGCCGCCAGAGGCTTCTCGCACAAAACGTGCTTGCCCGCCTTGGCGGCCGCCACTGCATACTTCTCGTGCTCACCCGGAGGCGTCGCAATGTATACGGCTTCGACCTCGAGGTTCTTCAGGCACTCGGCGTATTCTTTGTAGGAATAGGCTGATTGCGCCTTAAACTCGGCACACAACTTTTTCGCCTTTGCCTTGTCGCCACTGACCACCGCGACCAACTCGGCATTCTCGCTGTGCGCGAAGGCCGGCAACACCGCGACCTGCGCAATTCCGCCCAACCCGATTACGGCGTACCCCACCTTCTTCATCGACGGCATCGATGAACTCCTTGCTCTCAGGTGTCTGCTCGTTAGCTTTCCCGGTCTGCCCGGCTTTGTGTCTGCGCCTTGATCGCGGGATGCTCCAGCCCGCGCAGCTCCTCGATGTTCTCGAGGACCTTCAGCATTGCATCCACGATGCTGTCGACATCCTTCTTCGTTCCCAGAAACAGGTGATGCGAGAACCAGATCGCCTCATGATAGGCGGCCTGTTCAGCGGCCGGGCACCGGTACAGGTTGCGCAGGTCGAGCGGCTTGGGGCGGCCCCAGCTGAGCGCTGGGAAGTCGTTCGGATCAAGCGGGAATAGCGAGCTGCGATACACCGGTTCGTAAAACAGCCCATCACATGGAATGCCTTCCTTTTGTAGAGCCGCCACGAAGGCCGCGCGCGGAATGTCTTTTACCTGCTCCGCAAAATACTTCATGACGTAGCCGTAGGGCGCCGGGCGCGTAATGCGGGGCTCGGGCGTCAGCATGCCGATGCCCTTAATACTGCGAATGCGTGACTCGAAGTGGTCCATGTTGGCTTGCCGAACCTTACCCTGGTCCGGCAGGCGCTCCAGCTGCGCGCTGAGAATCGCGGCTTGAAATTCTCCCAGCCGGTAGTTGAAACCAATAATTCGCTTCTTATATTGATCGGTCACGCTACGGCGACCCGCATTGACGTACGACTGCACCCGCTCGAAGTACTCGAGGTTATTGGTAATAACCGCGCCACCTTCGCCTGAGGTCATCAGTTTGCTGGTCTGGAAGCTGAACGCGCCCAGATCACCTGTCGAGCCAGCGCCTTTATCGCGCCACATCCCGCCATGCACGTGCGCGCAGTCCTCGATGACCTTCAGGTTGTGTTTCTTGGCGATCGCCATGATGGCGTCGAGGTCGGCAAACCGCATGCCCAAGTGCACCGGTAGGATGGCCCGCGTTTTCGGCGTGATCAGACCCTCGATGAGCTTTGCATCCATGCAGTAGGAGTCGGGATCGACATCCACAAACACCGGCACCGCATTGACCAGCAGCACCGGTCCTACGGTGCCTTCCCATGTGTACGCGGGCACCAGCACTTCATCTCCAGGGCGAATGTCGATCCCTTTCAGGGCCGCCTGGATCGCCACCGTTCCCGTATTGACGGTCTGCCCGTATTTTGCGGTGTGGTACTCCGCAAACTTCTTTCCGAACGCTTCTGTGTGCTTGCCCGGAAAGGGCTGTCCGCCCCAGTTGCGGTTGGTGAGAACATCCTCCAGCGCTGCTCTTTCTTTGTCCGTGTACACCGGCCAGGGATCAAACTGCTTCTGTCGAAGTGGTTGGCCACCGGTAATTGCCAGCTTTCCCATCGGATGTTCTCCTCGCAAGAATTTTTCAGGAACGGCGCACTGCAATGCAGGGTTGCTCTACGACCAGGGTGCGATTGCAACCTTCATGGAATCGGGCGCAATCGACTTGTGCACCGCGGCTTCCACATCACGCAGGGGATACCGATGCGAAACGAATTCGCGAAGCGGATAGTGCTTCATATACCGGACCATTTGCCTCAGGCTCGGCCCGTAGCTCGCGGGTTCTTCTCCACCCACGCCCAAGATTCGGACACTCTTGGCGCACAGCTGCCGGTGAGGACTGATCGGAACCTCGCCGAGATCCGAGAAGTTGCCGGCTTCCACGAGCAAGCCACCAAGCCGCAGCATGTCGAGCGCTTCCGGCACCGCTTGGGGCACGCCTGCGGTCTCGATGACCAGGTCAGCACCCCGCCCCTGGGTCAGGCCGCGCACCAATTGCAGCCGCTCCGCCAGGGTTGTCTTGCCGACATTCAAAACATGGTCCGCGCCCAACCGCTTAGCAAATTGGAGCCGATAGTCCGACAAGTCAACAGCGATGATGTTTCCCGCCCCCAGCATGCGCGCCTTCATCAGAAAGCACATACCCAGCGCGCCGACCCCCAGAACGACGACCGTGTCATCAAACTGAAAGGCTTCGCTCGGAAACACCGACATTTGCTTGGCCCGGTCCAGTCCGACCGTAACCGCCAGGATCTCGGTCAGCACCGCCACTTCCGACGGCAATTCGTCCGGCACCCGAACCAGAAAGCTCCCAGGAACGATGTAGATATACTGCGACCAGCCGCCAAACAGGTGCGGCGGGTCCGCCGCGCACATGTTGTTGCCATAATCCACCATGTTCTGGCAGAAATAGTACGGGTAGTCGTGGCGGCAGTAATAGCAGTCCCCGCACGAAACATTGGCGCCCACTACGACGCGGTCCCCCACCTTAAGAGGAATGCCTTCAAAATCGAGATATTCGCGGTTGCCGCCGATCGCGGCCACCGTGCCCACGTTTTCGTGTCCCTGAATGATCGGGAAGCGGATCTGTTTGCCGCCACCGCTGCCTGCGTACTGGGTGGTGTAGCCTTGGTAGGTGTGTTTATCAGTCCCACAGATGCCCGACAACTCCATTCTCACAACGACACATCCCGCCTCGGGTTCCGGGAAGGGATATTCCCGGACCTCGTATTTGCCGGGTTCGACCAATGTCGCAGCCAAAACCTGATTTCCAGACATTGTGTAGGGCCTTCTCAGGAATGCTTAGGTTGCGCGGACCGCAGCCGAAAACCATGCCGGATAGATAAGCGCTTAGGAACAATATCGGCGACCTCCCGGGTTTGTCAAGATTCTGCCGCGATCGCGCTATAATCCTCACCTGGTACGCTCTCCAAGACCTCCGCATGGCGCAGGAAAGACCGGTTTGTCTGAACTTCGCAAATCGCCGGTTGGAACCCCATTGAGGCGCCGCGACTTCCTGCGAGGCCTGCTGTTCTCGCCCGTGGTCGCGTCCCTTGCGCAAAGCGCTCTGCTGAACCAGACCTCCGCAGCTCAGCCCCAGATTCTAGGCTCCCAAGCAGTGCCGCGTGAGCTGATCACTGCCAACCCCGATTTCTTCATTCGCAATCACTTTCAAACTCCGCAAATCAGCGCCGACGCGTGGAACCTTGAGATTGCAGGACTAGTTGCGAAACCACTCAAGCTGTCATACTCCGACCTGCTGTTGACGGACCCTGTACGCCTACCCTGCACCATGGAGTGCGCGGGCAATCTCTCCGGCGGAAAAGGAGTCGGGAATGCTCTGTGGTCCGGAGTGTCGCTTGCGAACCTGCTTAAGCAGGCTGGAATAAAACAGGGAGCGACCTACGTAACTTTCCACGGCGCTGATTCCGGCGGTGGTGACGGGTTGCCTCCTGGCGCGCACTTCGCCCGTGCCATACCTTTGGAAAAGGCGTTGAGTGATTCCAGCATTCTGGCGTACGAAATGAACGGCTCTCCCTTGCCCCCGGAACACGGCTTCCCTCTCCGCGCGCTTATCGGCGGCTGGTATGGGATGGATTCGGTGAAGTGGCTGACCCGCATCGAAGTCACCGATCAGCCGTTCCAGGGATATTTCCAGCAGAAGCTCTACCTCGCAACAAACCGCGATGGCGGCACGCGTCCCGTCACGCGCATGCTGGTAAGTTCGAAATTTCTACGCCCCTCGCAGGACGAAGAGATCCACGAGAAGATCTATCGGCTGGAAGGGGTGGCTTGGGCTGGAGAGGCGAGGATTGCCAGGGTAGAGATCCGATCGAGCCGGTTGGAGGCCTGGCAAAGCGCCACGCTGCTCCCCGCACCTTCTGCTTATGTATGGACCCGCTGGTCTTATGATTGGCGCGTTCCGGCGCCCGGAAACTACACCCTGGAGGCTCGCGCCACCGACGATGCAGGCATAACCCAGCCCTCTGAGCGCGACTCCTCGCGTCAGGATGCGTATGAACTCAACACTTGTCACCGGATCCATGTGAACGCACGATGATAGAAGTTTCCCCACCGATCCTGCGAGACACAAGCATGCATCAAAGCAGGACCCCCAGTCCGCCGCGTGTCCGCGCACACCCAGTTCGCCTCGCGTCCAAGTCGCGATGTCAGCTGCGAGTCGTCATTTTGATGCTGACTGTAACGCTCAGGGCAAACGTGGCCGCACAATCCCCCGATCTCGCCACGCTCTCGGCCCAGGGGCAAGCAGCTCTGAAGGATCAGCAGTATGACCGAGCAGCCCAGGCCTACGAGCAAATCATCAAGCTTGACCCACGCTCCGCGCTCGCGCATTCCAACCTGGGTTTGGCGTTGTACATGTCTTCCCGGTACCCGAAGGCGATTATTGAGCTGCAAAAAGCTCTCGACCTGAACCCTCACCTCGATCATGCGCGAGTCCTGCTGGCGCTCAGCTACTTCAACAGTGGAGACATCGGACACGCGACTCCACTGCTGGAGAAGGCCTATCAGGCGGATAAGAATGACCCCGTGGTCGCCGCTCATCTCGGGCTCGCCTACATGCGGCAGGAAAACGATGAAAAGGCGCTGGCCGCTCTCAGCCGGTGGGTCGAACTCGAGCCGAACAATCCCGATGCGCTGTACTTCAAAGGCAAAGCGGCGATGTTCCTGGCTTCTGATTCCTTCGTGGCGCTGACCAAGGCCGCACCCGATTCCTATCGCATGTTCCAACTGCGGGGAGAGATGCTGCGCCAGCAGGGGCAGGGCCCCGCGGCCATCAGCGAGTATAAGAAGGCCATCGCACAGAAGGCCGACGCTGCAGGACTCCACTATGCTTTAGGCACACTCTATCGCGAGGCTGGACGTCTTGAGGAGGCCCTCGCCGAATTCAACGAAGAGCTAAGAATCTCGCCCAACGATGCGATGACCAACTTCTTTATCGGAGACGTTTATCTCCAGCAGGACAACATTGATTCCGCGCAGAAATACCTACGGCAAGCTCTCTCCCTGCAGCCCAACCTCGCGGACGCACAGATCGATATGGCCAAGACCTATGGCAGGCAAAACAAGTCCGCAGAAGCAATCAAGCTGCTCGAGGGGGTCGTCAAGTCGGATGCTGACCAGCAAGATGCACACTACTTGCTGTTTACGTTCTATCGTGACCAGGGACAAACCGAGCAAGCCAAGAAAGAGCTGGCGATCTTTGAGGAACTCAAACGCAAGACGCGCGACAGGGAACAGAAGCTGATGCGCTTGGAGTCGCTCAACTAGTGAAGGTCTGAATCGGAGCGTGCTTCAGCGCCTCAAGAAACCGCGTACGCCCATCCCTAACCGGATGTGAAACGCAAATCCCAGCCAACGATCAGAAATATTGCTAAGAGAAAGCAGTAATTTCGATGGTTGCCGAGCTCTTAGCCATTGACCCGCGCTTCCTGTTCATCTAGAGTACGACTCATTCTGAGGGATATCTTCTCTCGCTGATGAATCTGTTTGTGCCCAATGCGAGCCGGATCGGACGGGAGGAGCGACTGCGGCTCCTCGCCCTTAGCACGGCCATTCTTGGCCTGGTGCTTGCACCTCTAGGACCCAGCGGATGAGGTAGCCACTTTCCAGTTTTGACTTTGCCAGAGGGGCCATCATCCACATCCGGATGATGGCCTTTTAAGTTCTCGACGGGCTCTTCAATCAGTTTTTGTTGGATGGGAGGACATGTGCCGGGACGCGAGCGGGTAACGATCTTCGACACCACTTTACGAGACGGAGAACAGTCTCCAGGCTGCAGCATGACGTCGCGGGAGAAGCTGCGGATGGCACACCAGCTCGACCGGTTGGGTGTGGATGTGCTGGAGGCGGGTTTCCCGGTTTCTTCCGACGGAGACTTCGGCGCGGTTCAGGCAATTGCACGCAGCATCCGCCGTCCCGTGATTGCCGCGCTGGCGCGAAGCCGACGCGAAGACATCGACTGCGCGTGGCAGGCGCTGAAGGGCGCGGCACGGCCTCGCATCCACACGTTCCTAGCAACGTCTGACATTCACCTCCAACACAAATTAAGAATGTCCCGGCGGGAATGTCTCGAACAGGCGCGGGATGCCGTACGCTACGCCAAGTCGCTGTGTGAGGACGTGGAATTCTCTCCCGAGGATGCGACCCGGTCAGATGTAGATTTCCTGTGCCTGGTGCTCGAAGCGGTCGTTGAAGCCGGGGCGACCACGCTCAATATTCCGGATACCGTCGGCTATGCCGTTCCCGCAGAATATGCCGAGTTGACTACGACGATCCGCGAGCGGGTACGTGGCGCCGACCAGGTTGTCATCTCGGCTCACTGCCATGACGACTTGGGGCTGTCCGTCGCGAACTCTCTCGCGGCCGTACACGCGGGGGCGCGTCAGGTGGAATGCACGGTGAATGGAATCGGGGAGCGTGCAGGGAATACACCCATCGAAGAGTTGGTGGCGACGATGCGGGTTCGCTCCGACCGCTATGCTTTCCGCACCGACGTTGTCAGCGAGCAGTTGTTTCCGTCCAGCCAGTTGCTGAGCGAGATTACCGGCGTCGCTGTGCAGCCCAACAAGGCCATCGTCGGCCGGAATGCCTTCGCCCATGAGGCCGGCATTCACCAAGATGGAGTGATCAAGAATGCGCTCACGTACGAAATCATGACTCCCGAATCTGTGGGCGCACCCGGGACGAATCTCGTAATTGGGAAGCACTCCGGACGCCATGCACTTGGTTTGCGATGCGAACAGTTGGGGTTTTGCCTCGAGCGGCGTGAATTGGATGGAGTCTACAGACAATTCCTCGCGCTCGCCGACCGCCAAAAAATAGTCGAGGACCATCAGATCGTGGAACTGATTGCTAACAAGAGAAGGAGGTCTTGCGAAGAAAGTGATCTGCCCATCGCGTCCATCGAGCCAAGAGCGAACGGTGGGGGAAGGATTCGCGAGTCTGTGGCCAATCCGTTCTCAGCGTTCACGCGAGAAAACGATCGGGAACAACAGGAGGACTACCTGTGGGGGGTGTGATCCGAGGGTCGCGGTTCTAGTGCCAGGGCTTCGTGCGGGCATGACTTCATAGCTTGGTGGGGCCGAGGCCCGTGACTCGAATCACAGCGGGTCGCGGGAAAAGAAGCACGAACGGGCAAACATCTAACGCCCAGGGAAATCTCTGGCGGAGGGAGAGGGATTCGAACCCCCGGTACGGTTTCCCGTACAGCGGTTTTCAAGAGCATCGGGCCGATTGCCTGCCTTGCGTGGTCAGCAACTTAGCGCGTTGCTGATGTCTCCAAAGCGTGCAGAATAGCTCTCATATTCACGTTAACTGACACCCAAAATGACACCTGAACGAACCCATCGGGCAGGTACTCCCTACAGTTTTCACTACAGGCATCTCTCCCGGTTCGGCTGGTCAGGGTTTAATGAATTTTCTTACATCGATTTCTTGGTTCGCTGCCTCGCTTTGATTGTTCTCCGCAGTCCCCTTGACGTCTTGCCCAGCTGCCAAATCTTGTATTTCGTCGATCTCCGAACGAAGCTTTGACTTGGACTGATTGATCGCTTTGACCTCGTTCATGATTTGCTGCAAATCCTGCTGGGCGCCCTTACTCGCCTGCATCATGGTAAGGAACACAAGCGACTCGATGTCCGCTCCCCCAGCATCAACCTCGGGATCGGATTTGCCATCGCCGTGAGTTCCGATAGGTGGAAAAGTGGCACCATCTATCTGAGCTCTCATAGCGCTGGCGGCAAGAGGGTCGCCGATTGGGGGCGTTGGAAAATCTTTGGCGTGGACGGTGACGGGCGGGGTAGCGACGCTACTCTCGCTCTTTGGGGTCGGGTGTGTTGGAACATGAATTTCTTGGCCAACTTTCAAATCTGAAGGGTCTTTGATGTGCGGGTTGGCCTGCAGCAGGTGATCTTTCTCGATGCCTAGGCGGGCTGCGACTTGGCTAAGGCTGTTCTCTCCGAGTTGAACCGTTGGTGATTTTTCTATCTCTTTGGGTTTGTGTTGGGCTTCACCCCCTAAGTCGCCGAGCCTCAAGAACATGTCAACGGACATAAGAACCTCCATTTACTCTGGTTATCGGAGCCCACCGACCCTATGTTGCGTCGTGTACATCACTTCGTCGGCCGCAGCCGTCAGAGAAAGCAAACGGCAAGATCGTACGTACGCACTGGCTCACAAGTTGTCCGTCAGCGGTGGAAATCTGCATCTCTGTAGGGTTATCGTTCTCGTCGTGCTTGGTTATAACGCTTCCGCCCTTAGACACGCCGAACCCTGATTCGGCTGCGTCCCAGGCGGAGCCGCTGAAACCAGCGTTCCGCGTTACCTCGATGGTCTTCGCATCGAAGGTCTGGGTAGATGACTTGCTGCCGTCCGCCTGGTAGTGGAACCCAGTGCGGTCGGTGTTCTGATTATTTGTGATGGTTACGAGTCTTCCTGCTTTATCGTAGTTGTAAGCTGTTTCCTGGATGGCTCCGTCTCGATTCCGCGCGCGATAGCTCAACATGCGGCCCTGGACGAGGTAGACGCATACACAGGCGTCAAGCTCCCAACGTCAAGCTGGCCTGGAGTGATTAGCGCAGGAAACGGTTTCTGCTCCAGCCACACTATCTAACAACGGAACTGCGCCTTCCCCCACAAGAGCGAGTCAGGGGGTGGTTTATGGCGAAGGTCATCGAATTTTACGTCCCGGCCAACTTCCAGAAGAAGGCAGTCAAGTGGATGCCACCGGGACGCTACGGGAAGGTAATCCTATTCCGCTCACCAAAGAGGAAGTCAGCCTAGGCGGGCGACTGTATATACCAGGAGTTGAATCGGTCGCCGTGGAACTTCTTACTCTCTACGCCTGCTTTTCGGCGGACTCGCCCGGCGTTGAGCTTGTCGAGGTCGTACCCTTCGGTCTTCAGCAGCTTCGTGCATTCCCGTGCCGGTCTCTTGCCTTGGATCGGTTCTGAAAATTTCTTACCCTACTCTATTTTCCAACCGACTACAAGCCGAGCGTCTTGATCGGTTCTGACTGTACTTGCATCGTTCTGAGCATGGAACTACTACAGTTTTACTACAGTTGAACAGTCTGGCTAGGCTCGACGAGACGTAACGGCCACGCTGCCCTATACAAGAGCGAATCCGCTAGTACAAGCCTCCTTGAGACAACCTGCCCGTCCGTGTTTTCATCAGAACACCAAACCGGAACACACGGGCCCCGTAGTGCCTCGCTTACATCGTTCAAACCATGACCCTCAACCTACACTCATTCTCCAAGGAGGCTAGACATGAGCAAAGTTTCGCCCATTCCCGAAGGCTACGGGTCCATCACGCCCTACCTCGTCATCAAAGGAGCTGCGCAAGCCATCGAGTACTACAAGAAGGTTTTTGGCGCGTCTGAGCTTTTCCGTATGGACGGTCCAGACGGCAAAGTCGGACATGCCGAGCTCCAGATTGGTACGTCCCGCATCATGTTGGCTGACGAAAACCCCAGCATGGGCCAAGGACATGCCAGCGCTTCAACCATCGGCGCAAGCCCCATCAGTCTGTACTTGTACATGCCTGACGTAGACAACGTGGTCGAGCAAGCCGTCGCGGCTGGCGCCAAGGTGCTGAAGCCGGTGCAAGACCAGTTCTACGGCGATCGGTCCGGCTTCATCCAAGATCCTTTCGGGCATCTTTGGGGTGTCGCCACACACGTGGAGGATGTCGCTCCCGAGGAGCTCGAAAAGCGAGCGAAGAAAGCAAGGCCGGCGGCGTAAGTGGAAAGGGAGAGCGACCGCGACGGGATCGCTCTCCCCACTATCACGGGCGTCATCATCTCCCTTTACACCTCCCTAATACAAGCGTTCACGCGCTCTTTCTTGACGTTAGCGCGGAGAAGGTGGACCAGCGCTGTTCTACCTCCTTGCTGCCGCAGTGCGGGCATAAAACCTCGGCTTCTTCGTAATCTACGAGGGCAAGGACTTTGGAGAACAGCTTTTTGCAATTGTGGCAGAAGAATTCGTAGTGCGGCATGGGGATGCCTCCGACGAGAGGTCAGAATTCTAGATCCCTGAATAGGAGGATTCAACAGAAAGGGGCTACGACGCTGTTTCTGGTCGAATGTGCTGGGCGCAGCCGTGTCGGTCAAAGCCTTCCTGCGCCACGCGGTTGAAAGCGACGGCCGCGACGGTGCTCTCCAGGCGTGGAGCAACCACGCTCCACGGGCAATGCGAGCAACACCAGCCAGTGAAATTCTCGTCTTCTGCCCAGATCATGTGTCTTGTCATCGGTACACCTATATTTGTGGAAATTCGACGGAAGGATGACTTCCGCGGGAGGCGAGAGGAACTGC
>Ga0306926_10006059_pt1 | contig 12955 bp, 15 predicted proteins | sample flu12Cox44000178_FD_203759 | JGI IMG/M metagenome (GOLD analysis project Ga0306926, IMG submission 203759) | Lab enrichment of tropical soil microbial communities from Luquillo Experimental Forest, Puerto Rico - flux8day.12C.oxic.44.000.178 (v2)... | ecosystem: Environmental > Terrestrial >... | reverse complement strand
CTTATATCCTGGCGTCCGACAAATGTTTCCTGTCCTTCCCGCCATAATCACCGGGCGGACTGGCAGAGGGCAACGACCCGAGGCACTCCGCTCGCTGTGCGGAGTGCCTCGCTCCATTCCCATTGACCGAATAATGTGGCCGGATCTGCAGATCGGCCTAACCGGTTTCCCTGCATCTTCATGTACTAAAGTATAGATTAATTAAGGTCAAATTTTATTAAATCACTGAAGGAAGAAATTCGCCTAAAATACCGTTAACAATAATTAATTATGACAAATTTTGGGACGCCTATTAGACGTTAAACTGACGAAAATATAAATAACATGAATGGTGTCGGGCGATGATTACTGCTCGAAATTCGCATCCGGATAACGGGAGGAGCACATGGACCGCACATTGGCGTCAACCCGTCTATATTCTGTTGCATCCCCAGATAATCGGCCCCGGTGCCCATCATCCGCTTGGTCGACACACGAGGCCGTCCGCCGACAGACCACAGCAGGATCGGCGGCGGGGCTATTAATCCCGTCGCTCGGCGTTTGGGCGGGGGTCTGGGCCACTCTAGCCTCGGTGCATTCGTGGTTGAGGTGAACTCGCGACCCGCGTTCGATCGCAACCGGAGGGGCCAGATGCTCAGGCAGGGAAGGGAATGGACCGTCCCGAGCGATTACGAAGCCGTGATCGCCGAGTTCGTACGCACCAAGGAATTACGCGTTGCCCGACCGCTTGCGTCTTACCGACGCAGGGCTCGATTGACCCAGCTGACCAAGTCGCGCTCGAAAAGCACGCCGTTGCACATGAGCGGTTGCGCCAAACGAAGGCTGCGGCACGCGCCCGAGTGTTCTGGAATGTCTCGTTCCCGCCGCCGGGGGAGAAGTAGGCGCCGGTCGTCCACGCTTGGGAAAGGGCGAGGGATCATCCCGTCATTCGCGCGAACTCGGGCGTTACGTTCAGCGGCCGATAGGTGTCGACGCCGATGCCGGTGCGCGTCCGCCGCATCCCCGGTGTGCGCCGGGTCTGAAATTCGGCGCGGAAGGCCTCGTCGGCGCCGTGCAAAACGCCTTGCGGCGTAAACGAGAAGCCGCCGGAGCGGCGACCCTTTGGGTCGTCGTCGGCGTGGGCCAGCATTACCTCGTCCATGTCGATGTTGCGGTGGTAGGCCGGCAACTCCTCGGCATTCAAATCCGAGACGGCGATCTGCGGCAGGAAGCTCAACACGACGACACCTGCCGCCTCGAACGTCACCCAGGCAGACGGGGCAAGGTGGATGCGGTCCGACATGATCGGCCGGAGCTTGAACGGGAACAGGTCACCCTTCCAGCCGACGACATTTCGTCGGGTTTTTGCGATAGAGATCGAGGTGTGGGGTCCCCGTTGGACAGCAGGGTCAACGGCCTAGCGCACGGGTCGGACGGTTGGCCGCGACGACGTCGGCACTGTCGATTTGGCGCGGTCGGTAATCGCCCTCGACGCGGACGACCTCGATTCGGCCCGTCGGTAGAGCATCGCGACCGGACCGGCGAACCCGAGCCGGCTGAGGTGCTCTTCCCTGAGCCCGCCGAGCCCGACCCGCGCTTGGCGCACAAAGCGGCCGCGAGGTAAAGTAAATCCATGAGCGCGTCATTGGCGGTCTCCCGACAGTCTCCCGGGAGAAGGGCTTCCGGCCCAGGCTCGACGATCATCGGACCCAGTGAACAAGGAGCGATGCGATGGCAAAACGGCAAAGCGTGAATTTCCCCGGTTTCGCGCACCAGAACCCGATCCCGAACGCCAGCCGGATCGGCAATGTGATGATGACGAGCGTGATCAGCGGGGTCGATCCGGGAACACGCAACTTACCGCCGGAGCTGGCAAAGCAAGTCATCAATCTGTTCGGCCATGTCCGCGCCGCCATAACCGCGGCCGGCGGAACGCCCGACGACATCATCAAGATGACGTTCTGGATGAAGGAGCCGGCGACCGGGCGCGCTGCACTCAACGACGAGTGGGTCAAAATGTTCCCCGACGCAGCGTCCCGGCCAGCTAGGCATACGATGGCGCTCGGCTCCGAAGGCAGCGCCTTGGTGACCTGCGAGTTTGTCGCGGTGTTCGGCTAGCAAACGAACGCGAGACCGAGCCAGACTGACCCAAATACGCCCGGCGTTGGCTCCCGGCCGGAGGCCGAGGCTCCAGTTTTCACCGCACAAATCCGAGAACGTCATCTCCCGTCGCTGAGGCAACTCGTTAGTGCCGACTGACGGGTTGCTCTCCCACGAACTCCCGCAGCTTGACACCGTCCTCGGCCGCGATCGTCTCGGCCGCCGTCTCGCCGATCATGAGCGACGCCGCGATTGTGTTGCCGCTGATCACGTTGGGCATGATGCCAGCATCTGCCACCCGTAATTTTCCAAAGCCCAGGTAGCTTAGCTAGGTGCCGGAGCGCTTCTTTTTCCACTCTTCGAAGTCGCGCTTGGCGTCCTCTCCTGCAGCCGGGAAGAGACCAATCAACGAGCGGCCGCGGGCGACCTCTTCTTCTGCGAATTCGTCGTAAAGCGCGGTTCCAACCGCTTCTTCGGCGACGCCGTCAACGATGTCGGGCGGGATCACCACGACCCCGTCGCAGTCGCCGACGATGATGTCGCCTGGATAGACGGCGACACCGCCGCAAGCGATCGGCAAGTTGAGGTCGGCCGGCTGATGGACAATGCCGCTCGGCGGAGATGACGGGCGGCGATGATAGGCCGGTAAACCGGTCTTGAAGACCCCCTCCGTGTCGCGCAGCCCGCCATCGGTCACGATGCCAGCGCAGCCGCGCGCCTTCAGGCGGCCGCAATAGAGATCGCCGGCCGAAGCCGCCCTGGGGTCACCCCGGGCGTCGACGACGAGCACGTGACCCGGCGGACACTCTTCCATCGCGCGCTGCTGGATCGGCCCGCGTCCCGTCGCGGTCTTGTCCTCGCGCGCGGGGATAAAGCGCATCGTAAAGGCTGGCCCAACCATCCGCGGCATATCGGGGCGGATCGGCCAGACGTCCTGCAGAAACATGTTGCGCAGGCCGCGCCGCGACAAAATGCCAGTCAAAGTCGATGTTCCTACACGCAGCAACGCGTCGCGGGTCGATGCAGAAAATTCCGTCATGGGCACCTCCCATTCTCCAGCCGACCGTCTTACCGACCTCACAGCCAGCGGGCAAGGAGAGGAACGCGGGTCTTCTCAGCGACGGGGTATCATGTCCCGTACGTGGTCGACAGCGACAAAGTAAACTGGCGAGGGGCCGAGGGCATTACGTTGCAGACACGCTTCGGTGAACTTGATCACGTGCTCGTCGCCATGCGCGATGGCGTGATCGACGAGCCCGTCCTTGTCCGCTTCACAGGGTTCGATATCCTCGGCCATCGCGGTTCGGCCGCCGAAGCAGGCATAGAGCCCACACCCCGACTGCCAGGCATAGCGGAGAGCGCCGCGTGCAGTCCGGTTGCTCACCTGACTGGCGATATTGCCGAGTGCTGCGGGGCTGGTGACGCCGTGGATGAAGGCGATTGTCGACCGGAGGTCGTGCGCGTTGGCGAGGTAGACCCGCGCGAACACCTCGGTGATTTCGGCAACCAAAGGACCGAGCTCTCCACCGGTGTCGATCAGCCCGATCGACGGGCCGAACTCGGGCAGCTCATCCAGCATGGCGAGCGACGCCGTGATGTTTCCCGCATAATTTCGCCGATCGGGCGGAACAACGGGCACGCGGGTGATCGCTCGCCGCGGCATCATCGTGCCGTTGGCGGTATGCCCGCCCGCGGGCAGCTCCTGGTAAGTCGCCGCCCAGCTGGCGAACGCATCGGCGAGCTCGCACAGCCGATGTGGGGTCTCACCTGCCGCCAGGGCGCGCGCCGAGTGACCGACCCGGATCACACCATGTGTCGCCGCGGCGCAAAAGCCCGGAGCCAGGCGTTCCACCCAGCGATCGAGCACCTCCCGCCACGGCCCCTCCCGCAATTCTTCGCCGAAGAACGCGCTCCAATCGGTGAACCGACCGCGCTCGCCGAGCGCGGCGCGCCAGTCTTCACGGCGAATGCGATCGCCGGCCGCAGGCCGTGGTAACATTCGCTCCCGGTAGCGAGCAATCCACGGCATTACCGCGTCGGGGCGACCGAGTGCGCACAGCGCCTCGGCCACCATCGGCGCGTGGTTGCTGTTGCCGTTCTTGAGCTCGATCCCGTAAAGCGCAAGGATCTCGAGGGCGTCGTCCAGTGACGCATAAGAGGGAGCGCGCATTACACCTCCTCCACCCGGGCCTTGCCATGTGGCCCGCCGGGCGCGCCAGCTCAAGGCCGCGCTTCGAGTATCATGTCGAAGGGCGTCTCTGCGTCGCGGTGGAGATCGCGCAACCTGCCGGTGGTAATGATCTCGCGAAGGCGCGCCTCGCCGGCCCGGGTTGAGACCTCGCCGATTCCGCTGCCGACAGCGGAAAATTGCGTTTTCGCCTTGAAAATTGCCATGTCGTCATCGGGAATCTGGTTGTCAATCAGTCTCTTGGGATCCATTCCGTCCGTTCCGGCCGGCAGCGGAAATCGTGCGCCTTTTTTGACCGTTGGTAGCGGACCGGCAGAGGAACTCAATCGCATCGTTAGGCTTGCAAAATTCGGCATATCTGACGTAGTTGTTTAATTGCGAAAATTAGCACAGTAGGGGTTAGATTTAGGAGCAAGCTCGGCTACCGCAACGGGCGGCCGCATCCACGCTTGAGAAAACCGGGAGAACAATGTCCGAGACGAAGCGTGATTACCAAATCGGCTACGGCAAACCGCCGCGCGGCAGGCCATTCCAGAAGGGCCAATCCGGCAACCCGCGCGGCCCGCGCCGCAAGGACTTGTCGGCGCTGTTGATCGCCGCACTAAACGAACCGGTATACGCGACGATCGACGGCAAGCGGCGCAAGATCAGTAAGCGCCAAGCGATCATCTCGGCCAAGGCCGATTTGCGCGCCACCAAGACATGATGAAGGAGGTCGAGCAGAGGGCCGGCGCGGCCGCGCCCGAGCCCGCCAAATTGACCTCGCCGGATCGGGAGGTCGTCGAGCCGTTCGTCGCGCGCTTGCGTCGCCAGATCGCGGCCGAGGCGGGCTGAGGCGGCCGAAGTGTCAGCCGCCGCCGCTTCCGAGCAACCCGCTTGACCGCATCGGCAACGTGGTGCGACGCCGAGCCCAGTTCACGCGATCTACCGTGGTCCGATGCGCCGGCCGGAGGCCAACCCTGACTTAAACGGACGCTCTTATCTGTTCATCTTCCGTCCAACGTGACAGGATTCCTGGCATCGACTTTGCCAAGCGTGAGGGGGCGCCCATGGCCACCGAAGTCGAGAGCCCTCGGTTTGTCGGAGATGCTGCATCGGCGGAAGGCCATCGGTACAACGACGACCTGCTGGTGAACCCGGGGGACCTCGAGCGCGCGCAAAAGGCGTTTCCTAGTGTAGCGCATGTGCTCGACCATCCGGCTCTAAGAGATGAGTTCCAGCGGTTTGACCTCCCTGCCAATGCCGCAAAAAAGCGAAGCCGAATAGCCGGACTGTTTGCCATCGGTGCGGGCGCAGTTTCACTGGCGCTTGCTGCGGCGACGCCGGTCTACCGGGGGTCGCCGCACATTTGGGTGTTTGGGCTGATCGCGGCTTTCCTCGGCGTCGTGTCGATTTTGATCGGCTTTGGCGGCGTCTTGTACGCTGGCGCCAAACGCCGCTGGTTGCACAATCGCGTGATGACCGAGCGGCTGCGTCAGTTCCATTTCCAGGCCTTTGTCTGCCGGTGGCGAGAGATCGCTGCCTCACTCGGCGGAACACAGACTGCAAACGGTTACCGCGAGCAGCGTCAGGATTGGTTCCATAAATTTCTAGCGACGCTTCCGGTCCGGCTGGATCCGGAATTAACCGATTTATTGGACGACGAGTCCCCTTCGAGATGCTGGCTGCATCCGCTGCCCTCCGGCACCGGGTGAGGCCAACGGCCTCGATGAATTATTTTCGGCCTATCGCGACCTGCGCATCATGCACCAAATCCATTACGCTAATACCAAATTGCGCAAGGCCCGGGACATGTTTTCTTGGTCACCTCGACTGCAAGAAGTAACTTTCTCATACACGCTTCTGCTTTGTATTCTGGTGATCTTTGCCATTCATTTATGGATCGCTTTTTCGATCCTGGTAGGCACCCGGATCCCGGGTTTGCAACCATTCCTTTTTGACTACGAAAGCACGACGGCCGGGATCGACGTGCATATCTGGGTGATTTGGGTCGCGATTGTGGCTCTCGCCTTTCGCGCACTTCAGGAGGGGCTCCAGCCGGAGCGGGAGATCGAGCGTTACCGCCATTACCGGGCCGGTATCCGAGCCATTCGCGATCGCTTCGACCAAGCGTCATCACCGGCGGAGAAATTCGAGGTGATGCAGGAGATGGAGCGGCTATCGTTTGACGAGTTTGTGAATTTCCTGCGCTCGAACGACGAGGCTCGCTTTATAATTTAGCTTCAATCATCGGGTCCGCGTCCGGCCGACAGCGGCGGCGCGCCATGGGCTGAACTGGACGGCTCAGCATTTATGGTCAGTCCAAGAAGAACTCCTTACGTTGCGCCGGGGTCAGGGCCCGCGGTTTGATCAAGCGGGCGTACTCAACAAGCTCCGCGACGGTCGGGAAAACACGCCATATTCGTGCTGTTCCGTCCGTAGAGACGGTCAGCACCCGCGCGCCGGACGGGTGAAATACGGCGCTCAATACCCAGCTTTCATGGCCGCGCAGTACGACGAGTTCGGCACCTGTGGTCGCATCCCACAGCCGCGCCGTGTTATCGTGTGAGGCAGTCAGCACACGGGTGCCTGTCGGATCGAACACCGCTCTCTCGACCCAGCCATCATGGCCGCGCAACACCGTGAGTTCGGTACCGGTAGCGGCGTGCCACAGACGGGCGGTGCTGTCATTTGAGACAGTTAAGACGCGCGTCCCGGATGGGTCGAAGGCCGCGCTCAAGACCGCGCTGGGATGGCGCAAGACGACGAGCTCGGCGCCGGTTGCGGCATCCCATAGCCGCGCCGTGTTGTCGGAGGAGGCGGTCAGCACACACGCGCCGGACGAGTCGAACTCCGCGGTCAAGATCGCCTCCCAATGGCCGACCAACCGGGCGAGTTCAGTGCCGCCAGTTGCATCCCAAAGTTGTGCAATTTCGGACTCTACAGTGAGTAGCCGCCTGCCAGAGGGATCGAAGATCGCGATGCGGACATCCCCTGTGTCATCATCGTCCTCGTCCCACGCGTCCACCTCGTGGACTTGTATTGAAGTCAATTCCGAGCCGGCCGCGGCGTCCCACAGCCGCGCCGTCCCGTCCTGAGAGGCGGTCAGCACCCGCGTCCCAGACGGGTCGAAGGTCGCGCTGCCGGACGGTGACGCGTCATGGACGAGGTCACCTAGCAGAAGGTCTTTGGTGCCGATCGTAGAATCCCATAATCTTGCAGTCTTATCGTGCGATGCAGTAAGTACGCGGAGCCCAGTCGGGTCGTAAACCGCAGACACTACCTGGCCGTCGTGGCCTCGTAGCACAGCCAGCTCCAAGCCGGTCGCTGAATTCCAGAGCCGTACCGTCCCGTCCTCGGATGCGGTCACTACGTGCGAGCCGGAAGGGTCGAATAGTGCTTTCCATACTGTTTTATTATGTCCGCGCAGTACCGCGATTTCTGCACCTGTCGCAGCTTGCCATAGACGGGCGGTGCCGTCAGCTGATGCGGTCAGGACGCGCGTCCCGGATCGGTCAAAGACCGCGCTGAAGACCGCATCGCCATGGCCGCGCAAGACGACGAGCTCGGCGTTACTTGCGGCGTCCCATAGCCGTGTCGTGTTGTCGTCGGAGGCAGTCAGCGCGCGCACCCCGGACGGGTCGAACACCGCGCTCCGGATCCCGACGTCATGGCCGCGGAACACAACGAGTTCGGCGCCAGTCGCGGCATCCCAAAGTCGTGCCGTCTTGTCGGCGGACGCGGTCGCCACGCGCGCCCCGGACGGGTCGAACGCTGCGTTCCAGACCGTGTCCGCATGGCCGCGCAGCACGGCGAGTTCGACTCCGGTCGCGGCATCCCAGATCCGAGCCGAGCGGTCCCAGGATACAGTGAGCACGCGCGCCCCCGACGGATCGAACACTGCGCTCTCGACGATCAATCGATGGCCACGTAGCACCACCAGTTCTGCACCGGTTGCAGCATCCCACAGACGCGCTGCATTGTCGTCAGAGGCCGTCAGGACGCGCGCCCCGCACGGGTCAAATACGGCGCTCAGGATCCCCCCCTGGCCGCGCAGCACGGCGATTTCTGCACCTGTCGCAGCGTGCCACAGACGGGTGGTACCATCATATGACGCCGTGAGGACGCGCCTCCCGGAAGGGTCAAAAGCCGCGTTCGTCAACTCCCGATCGTGGCCCCTTAGGACGCAGCGCTCGCGAAGCGACCGAGTAGCGCGGTCGAGCTCCAACACTGCTTGTGACGCGACTGCGATCGCGATCGCTCGGTCCGGATCGGGAATCGCCTCCAGGCCGAGCGCCAGCGCGGTGCCAAAGTCCGAAACCTCGTTTCGCTGCCGTGCGAACTCGGCCAGGAAGCGCGATCGGCTCAACAGCGCCGCGTCGCGCTCCCGCTGCAACCGCTCGATCTCTTCGCGGGAGGCGGCGATGAACTCGCCCAACTGGTCGTCCGCTTGCATGCCGAGTCGCGTCAGCAGGGCCTCCAAGCGCTCCACGCTCGGCGAGTGATGATTCAATAGCGCTGCCGGCCGCCTCTCGGTCGCCGCCCATCGGGCCGCGGCGTCGCGTGCGTCGGCGAGTAGGATCACGTTGTCGCGCTCGTCCTCTCTGAATCTGGCAAACGCCTCGACGTGATCCAGCAGCACGTCATGGGCGATGCGTATCGCGCCCTCGGTGTCCTGATCGTTGTGGCCTTGCAAAAGCCGCCATTGCGGCGCGACGAGGTGTTCTTCCAATGCCCGCATTTCGGCATCGGCTTCGATTTCCTTGCGCGGCGCCAGGCGGCAGACGATGCGCTGCTGCGGGTCGCGCTGCACCAGACGGAACAGCAGCCGGTCCAACACCGGCTGCTGCTCCGCGGTCTGCCACTCCGCCAGCGCCGCCTTCGCGTGCGTGCGGATGGCGCTGACGACGCCGCCCATCTCGCGATAGGCGGCGAAGGTCAGAAGGTTGCCCTCCTTGCGCTCCTCCAATTGCGCCAGTGCGACCTGCAGCAATGGCAACGGCGCCTCGACGTGCAATGACATCCGTTCGAGATCGTCGAGAATGACCTGATCGAGGGCTTTTTCGCGTCCCTGTTCGTCGCGCCCTTGCTCAAAAACCAGCCCAGCGCGCAGCGCAGGGATTTCGACGATTTCGCGCAATTCGCCATCCCGTGGCGCCGCAAGTGCGAACCGCCTCACCTCGTCCAGTGCAGCTAACAGGCCGGCGCTGCCGAGAGTTGCGCGCCATTGGTCGGCTACGACGATGACCACCCAGATATTGCGCTCCGGGCAATGTCGCGCTGATATTCTTCTGCCGTGAGCCGGGTGCCGATGCGGGAGAATAGGAAGCCCAGGAAGATGTCGAATTCGGCCGGTAACGGGGTGTTGCCTTGATTGCCCCGTGCACCCAGGAAGCGATGGGCGTTTTCTTCCCACAGATAGGGTTCGAGCCGCGCGGCGCCCTGTGCGGCCCGGTTTACCTCACCGAGCGATGTGGACCGGGAGCGCCGTGCCGCAGCGGCGGTCGTGCGCCGGCTCCATTTCGACTTCCGTTATCGTTTCGCCGTCGAACCTTTTCTGTGGGAGAACGAACCACAGCTCGGCGCGGCGCATTCTCAGGATGCCGTCGATCTGACCGAGTTCGATATTGTCGTGCTTATCCTGTGGTCACGGCTCGGCACCCCTTTGCCGGAGCGCACCCCAAAACGCGAGTACCGCGGGATCGACGGCCGGGCTCCGGTGACTGGCACCGAATGGGAATATGAACACGCGCGGGCGCGCGCAGAGGCTACCGGAGCGCCGGGCCTGCTGGTGTTCCGCAACCACAGCCCGGCTTTCTTCAGCACGACTGATCTGACGTTACGCGCACAGCAAGATGCGCAATTGAGGGCGCTCGATGGGTTCTGGCAGCGTCATTTCCACGACCAGGGCGTGTTCCTGACCGCTTTTACGAATTACACGGGTCTCGAAGAATTCGAAGCCGAGTTGACCAAGCAATTGAGGCGGGTGCTGGAGGACTTTATCCGCCGTGGGTGGTTGCCGGCGTCGGCACCGGCGATCACCTGGTTCGAGAGCCCGTTCCGTGGCCTGGAGGTGTACGAATTCAAGCACGAGGAAATCTTCTATGGCCGTCATACGGCCACCCGTCAGGCGGTCGAGCTGCTCGCCGCCAACGCCGCCGCGGGCACGGCGTTTCTGCTGGCGCTCGGCGCCAGCGGGTCGGGAAAATCGTCGCTGGTGCGAGCCGGCATGTTGCCGAGGCTGAACGTGGCGAACGCGATACCCGGGGTTCGCGCATGGCGTCGCGTCCTGTTCCGGCCCAGCAACAGCCCGGGGGACGGCGACAGCCGGGCAGACCTGTTTGCCCGCTTGGCCGGGTAGATGGCACAGGACGACGCACGGGACTCCGGTGTGGGCTTGGCGGAGATCGTCTCTGCCTATTTTCCGGTCGAGCAGCTCGCCCGTCATCTGGGCGACAACGCGTCTGCACCCGCGGCCCCGATCCAATTGGCCCTCGGCCAAGTGGCCGCAAAGCTCAAAGATTCGGGGGAGCTGCACCCGGGCGAGCAGGTGCGCCTCATCGTAGTCATCGATCAGCTCGAGGAGCTCTTCACCGATCCCGCGATCACCGCCGCCGAACGCGAACGACTTGTCCTGATGTTGGCGAGTTTGGCACGCAGCGGCGTGGTCTGGGTCATCGCGACGATGCGCAGCGATTTCTGGCATCGGGTCGCCGAGCTGCCATTATTGGCCGAGTTGGCGACCGGCGAGGGCCGGCTCGACCTGTGGCCGCCAAACGCTGCCGAACTGACCGAAATCATTCGCCAACCTGCGGCCGCCGCCGGGCTCGACTTCGAGACAGATGAGCAGCGGATGGCGCTCGACGCGCAGATCGCCGCCGACGCGACGAGCGGGCCTGGGATCTTGCCATTGCTGTCCTATACGTTGGAGGAGCTCTACAAACGCGATGTAGCGCAGGCCGGAGGCAGGGTTCTGCGGTGGGAGAGCTATTCGCGCTCTCGGGGGTTTGCACGGCGCGATTGCTCGCCGCCCCGACGACATGGTCGGGGAATTACGCCGGGAGGGCGTCGACGACCGCGTCGTGGCCCGGGCGCTGCGCCGGCTGGTCAGTCTCGACGAGAGCGCAGGCGGCCGCATCGTCGCCCGCACTGTGGCGCTCGCCGCCTTTCCCCCGGGGACGCCGGACTGGCGATTCGTCGACGCGTTTCTGCGCATGCGGCTGCTTGTTGCGGAAGGCGATGAGGAGCAGGCCCGCGTGCGGGTAGCGCACGAGGCGCTGCTGATCCATTGGGATCGAGCCCGGCGGCTGCTTGCCGAAGATGCTGTCAACCTGGCTCGGCGGCGCGGCCTGGAGGAGGCCGAGCGGCGCTGGCATGATGCCACCCCCGCCGACCGCCCCGGCCTGCTGTTGCGCGCCGGGCTCGAGCTCAACGAAGCCGAGGCCCTCACCGCCGCCTGGGCCGACGAACTCGAGCCCGCCCTCTCGACTATGTCGAGGAATCGCGGCAGGCCGAGCGCCGTCGGATCGAGGAGCGCGAGGAAAACGCCCGCCGGTTGGCCGAGCGGCTCGCCGAGGCGCAACTGAATGAATCGCGGTTCCTGACCAGCATCGCCGAGGCCGAATTGCGCGACGGCCATGTCGAGCGCGCGATGCTGATCGCCCGCGAAGCCCTACCTGCCGATAAGCGCAAGCCCGACCGGCCAATTTGGAGTGGAGCCTTCGAGCCGATCACCAAGGCAAGAACGCGAGGGCGGGCGTTTGCCGTTGCGGTCGGGCACCAGGCCCACGTCGTGAGCGCCGCGTTCAGCCCCGACGGGCGGCGGGTCGTCTCTGCCTCCCGGGACGGAACGGCGCGGCTGTGGGATGCCGCCGACGGCGCATTGCTCGCCACTCTCCAAGGCCACACGGATCGGGTCAACAGCGCCGCGTTCAGCCCCGACGGGCGGTGGGTCGTCACCGCCTCAGATGACCGGACGGCGCGGCTGTGCGACCTCGCCACCGGCGCATTGCTCGCCACCCTCGAAGGCCGCTCGCTCCAGGTTGATGCCGCCAACGGCGCATTGCTCGCCACACTCCAAGGCCACAGGGATGTGGTCCGACGCGCCGAGTTCAGCCCTGACGGAAGACGGGTCGTCACCGCCTCCGATGACAACTCGGTGCTATTGTGGGATCTTGCGGACCGCGCATCGCTGGCCACCCTCGAAGGCCACACCGGTCCGGTCTTAAGCGCCACGTTCAGCCCCGACGGGCGGCGGGTCGTCACCGCCTCCAATGACGGGACGGCGCGGCTGTGGGATGCCGCGGAAGGCGTTTTGCTCGCCACCTTCGAGGGCCACACGGATCGGGTCTGGAGCGCCACGTTCAGCCCGGACGGGGCGCGCGTCGTCACCGCCTCCGCTGACGAGACGGCGCGCCTGTGGTCAGCCTGGCCACTGCCCGAGATGAATACTCGGACTACCCGCCGACCGTGCATCTTGGCCCGACAACCTCCCTCTGGCGGTATTTTATAGCCGCTTCACCAACCGGAACGGATTATCAACTGCAAAGCAAAAACACAACGGCGCCCGCCGTTGTCGCGATCGTCACAAAGTGGCAGTGCGCCCTGAAGGCGCGAATCATCAGTGGAGGAGGGTTTCACCCGGATAATTGTCGATAGGTCCGGAAGCTGACGAGCGGTTTCGCTGGGTAACTGGCAGGACCGGAGCCT
>Ga0306926_10006058_pt1 | contig 12956 bp, 14 predicted proteins | sample flu12Cox44000178_FD_203759 | JGI IMG/M metagenome (GOLD analysis project Ga0306926, IMG submission 203759) | Lab enrichment of tropical soil microbial communities from Luquillo Experimental Forest, Puerto Rico - flux8day.12C.oxic.44.000.178 (v2)... | ecosystem: Environmental > Terrestrial >... | reverse complement strand
GGCGTTGTGGAGACGTTCGAGGTTTTCTGCAACCCAATGATCAAACGCTGTTACGGCTTTGCTTATCGAGAAGACGACAATCTGCAGTACGCGACCATCGCGGAAACTGACGAGGTGAATTCGCCAAAAATGGCAGTCAAAACGTTCATCGCATCCCGATGCAGCAATGAATCGGGATGATTGGACGATCTGCGTGACAATCATACCCAGGTAGCAGATTTAGATACTATAGTTGGGAGGCTGATTGGCTTGTTGCATGGCCGCACTTGTCTATACGCGGGTTCCGGGAGCGCTGACTTCAGCGCGCAATCCTGTCGGGGACCACACACGTAATAAGTCGCGTCACGGCCAATCGTGCGCAAAGGTTACTTCACGATCACCCGAAAGAGAGAGGGCGCGGTGCTGAATCCGTGCTCGATATTTCAAAGCTTTTCGGCAATAAGAACAGTATGAAACGACCCGTCCTGCTCGGCTTACTGCTCGTCGAAGCGTTGGTTGTCGATGGTTGTTCCCGCAAAGCGACGCAAGCTGGTCCGCCTGCGCCGGAGGTCTTGGTAACGACGGTCACACCACGCGATGTGCCGCGCGTGCTCGAACGCGTGGCGACGCTGGACGGTTTCATCAACGCGAACATCAACGCGCAGGTGCAAGGGTACATCGTTTCGCGCGATTACACTGAGGGCAGTATTGTGAAAGAAGGCGACCTTCTGTTTCATATCGACCCGCGCCCGTTCGAAGCCGCGTTGGCGCAAGCCAAGGGCACTCTCGCAAAAGACAAAGCTAACCAGGCAAAATCAGATGCAGACGAGAAGCGCGCTCTCGATTTGTTTAAGAAAAAAGTCATCAGCGACCAGGAGCGAGATACAGCTATCGCAGCCGCCGGATCAAACAGGGCAAATGTTGAAGCCGACGATGCGGCTGTAAAACAGGCTGAGATCAATTTCGGCTACACGAAAATTACCGCTCCGATCGATGGCGTCGTTGGATTTGCCAACAATCAGGTCGGCGATCTGGTCGGGCCAAGTACCGGACCACTCACAACCATGTCGCAGATCGATCCGATCAAAGCTGTCGTGACCGCAGGCGAAGGGCCGTTCACCGATTTCGTTTCGCGACATCCCGATCCGAAGGAGCGCAACGAGTACGTGAAAAGTCTCGATTTCCAATTGATTTTGGGCAACGGCGAGGTCTATCCGCAAAAAGGAAAATTTTATGCGCTCGATCGCAATCTCGACATAAAGACTGGCTCGATCCGCTATTATGTGACGTTCCCGAACCCAGGAGCGATTTTGCGGCCGGGACAATTTGGAAAGGTGCGTTTTGTCGCCGATATGAAAAAAGGCGCGATGGTCATTCCGCAGGAAGCGGTGAACGAGTTGCAGGGCAGCTATCAAGTCGCGGTGGTCGATGAAAATAACAAGGTCAGCATTCGTCCGGTGCAAATGGGCGAACGCATCGGTTCGATGTGGGAAGTAACCGAGGGACTGAAACCCGGCGATCGAGTTGTTGTGCAGGGACTTCAAAAAGCGCGCGAAGGGTCGACAGTCGCTGCAAAAGATTGGACTCCTCCCGCTGACGCGTTGGTTTCGAAAGCGGACCAGCAAAACAAGCCCTAACAAATGTCCGAGTTTTTCGTCCGGCGGCCCATCGTCGCGATGGTGATCGCGATCCTGATGACGCTCATCGGTGGCGTCTGCATCCTCGTGTTGCCGATCGCGCAGTATCCGCAAATCGCCCCGCCGGAGATTCAAGTGCAAACGCACTACACCGGCGCGGACGCGCTCACGATCGAGCAATCGGTCGCGGCGCCAATCGAGCAGCAGATGAGCGGCGTCGACAACATGAATTACATGTACTCGATCAACGCCAACAGTGGCGATATTCGATTGATCGTGAATTTCGACGTCGCGACCGATCCGAACATTGATCACGTGCTGACGCAGATCCGGGTCTCGCAGGCGCAATCGCAGCTGCCGGCTGATGTTATCAACTACGGCATCACGGTTAAAAAATCGACTACGGCGCCGCTGATGCTCCTTGCACTTTATTCGCCGAAAGGAAGTTACGACGGAGTCTTTCTCGCCAACTACGCCTATATCAATCTTGTCGACCAGCTGACGCGGGTTCCTGGCATCGGTAATGTGCAGGTGTTCGGCGCCGGCCAGTATGCGATGCGGCTCTGGGTGAAGCCCGATCAACTCGCGAAGCTCGGGATCACCGTGCCAGACATCATCACTGCAGTGCAAAAGCAGAACACAGTGAATCCCGCGGGACAGGTCGGTGGCGAACCCATTCCAAGCGGCCAGAAATTCACGTACACTGTCCGAGCACAAGGACGATTACAAACACCGGAGGAATTCGGTGAGATTGTCGTGCGCGCAAATCCGGATGGCTCATTTGTGCGCGTGAAAGATATCGCGCGGATCGATCTCGGCGCGCAAACCTACAACTTGAAGGGACGGCTGAACGGTCAACCGGCGGCAATCGTCGCTTGTTACCAACTGCCGGGAACCAATGCGGTCAAAGCAGCGCAAGGTGTACGGCAGCTGATGGCGGAGGCGAAGCAACGTTTCCCGGCCGACATGGATTTCGCGGTCTCGCTGGATCAAACGCTTTCAGTCACGGAAGGCATGCAGGAAATCCTGAAGACGTTATTGGCAGCGCTCGCGCTGGTTATTCTCGTCGTTTACATTTTTCTGCAAAGCTGGCGCGCCACGCTAATTCCGCTGTGCGCCGTACCGGTTTCGTTGGTCGGCACGTTTGTTTTGTTCCCGTTATTCGGATTTTCGATTAACACGCTCTCACTTTTCGGTCTTGTGCTGGCGATCGGGCTGGTGGTCGATGACGCAATTGTCGTTGTTGAAGCGGTCGAACGTCACATTGAAGAAGGAATGAATCCGCGGGAGGCGACTCTTCAGGCCATGCGTGAAGTCTCCGGGCCTGTGATTGGTATCGCGCTTGTTCTTTCAGCCGTCTTTATTCCGACGGCATTTCTTCCCGGGATTACTGGGCGTTTGTACCAACAGTTCGCCCTAACGATCGCGATCTCCGTCATCTTCTCCGCGTTCAATGCGCTTTCACTCAGTCCTGCCCTCTCGTCACTTTTGTTGCGGCCGCGAAAAAAGAGTCGCGGCCCCCTGGCTTGGTTTTTCGATCGGTTCAATCGCATTTTCGGCACTGCGACGCACGGGTATGTAAACTGGTCGCGTGTCGCCATTCGAAAGGCCGTTCTCAGTTTTGCGTTGCTCTTTGTGCTCGCTGTCGGCGCGGGTTTTTTCGGATCCAGATTACCGAGCGGCTTTTTGCCGGAAGAAGATCAGGGCTACGTTTTTCTGGCGCTGCAATTACCCGACGCGGCTTCGCTTGAGCGCACCGACAAGGTTTGTCGAGAGATCGAAGATTTTTTGAGCAAAACACCGGGCGTGCAATACACCACCAGTGTTGTCGGCTTTAGTCTCCTGAGCCTGGTGTCCGACACGTACCACGCGTTTTTCTTTGTAACTTTCAAGCCTTGGAGCGAACGAACGAAGCCGGAGGAACAATACGACGCAATCAAGGCGCGACTGAACAAGTATCTCTCAAGTCTCAGTGAAGGGATCGCGTTTGCTTTCCCGCCACCGGTGATTCCCGGTGTGGGCACTTCCGGCGGATTCCAGTTCATATTGGAAGATCGCTCGGGCAAAGACGTCGCGTTTCTGGCGCAAAATATGAAGACGTTTCTCGATGCCGCGCGCAAGCGTCCTGAGCTCAGCACTCTCATTCCAACGTTCCAACCGAACGTGCCGCAGGTTTTTGTGAACGTCGACCGCGACAAAGTGATCAAGCAGGGAATCGATCTCACCTCGGTATATCAAACGCTGCAGACGTTCATGGGCGGATTTTTCGTGAACTATTTCAATCGTTTCGGCCGAACATGGCAAACTTACATTGAGGCCGAAGGCGATTACCGTACTGACGCGAAGAATGTAGGGCAATTCTTCGTTCGCAATTCGAACGGCGACCCCGTGCCACTTGACGCTATCTCCAGCATCAAGAATATCGCGGGCCCGGAATTCACGTTGCGCTACAACGAATATCGCTCGGTGCAAATCAACGGCGCCGCCGCGCCTGGCTACAGCTCGAATCAAGCGATGAACGCGCTCGAAGAAGTTTTCCGGCAAACGATGCCTAAAGAAATGGGGTACGATTATCTGGGAATGTCGTTCCAGGAAAAAAAAGCGCAGGAGGGCGTCTCGCCGGTCGCGGTCTTCGGCATGTCGCTGCTGTTTGTTTTCCTCATTCTCGCCGCACTTTACGAAAGCTGGTCGCTGCCGTTCAGCGTATTGTTAGGCACACCCGTCGCGGTGTTCGGCGCGTTTGCGACGCTTTGGCTGCGCGGGATGCAAAACAATATCTATGCACAAATTGGCTTGATCATGCTCATCGGTTTGGCTGCAAAAAACGCCATCCTGATTGTCGAATTTGCCAAGGACGAATACGAGAAGGGCAAACCGTTGCTCGACGCCGCGCTGGAAGGCGCGCGCTTGCGCTTGCGCCCAATCTTGATGACTTCGTTTGCGTTCATCTTCGGATGCCTGCCACTTTGGTTCGCCAGTGGCTCCGGTGCGGTTGCGCGGCGCGTGCTGGGCTCGACCGTGATCGGAGGAATGATCGCCGCCTCGGGCATCGCGATTTTCCTTATCCCGGTAACCTTCTACGTCGTGGAGCGCCTCGCCGCTGGGCGAAAAGAAAAAGTACCAGCACAGCCAGTTAGCAAGCCGCCTCCTGAACCTGTACCCGCGGTCAAGATCTAGAGCGCTGGCGAGTTTCATGTGGCGCAAGTTTTCGACTTGCGCGCGGAACTTGCGAAGTTGCGCCACCTGAAGGCGCGGGCCCCGCACTCTAAAACGGTCCGACACACTTATTGCTATTTGCGCTGACTTGCTGTGTTAACACCGAGCTCTTCGTAACCACCACCGACGATAACTGTCTGGTCTGGCGGATAAGACTTCGGCGGGTAAGGCGACCTGAACACGGCGAATGCGTTTGACGCAACGAACAGCAACCAGAGCACAAGTGCGATAACAGCTGGTTTATTTGTTTTCATACTCGAACGCTATCGGCTCGATCTTCTGTTGCCATTGCGCGTCCGCCGGATTTTGCCGTGCTACAGAAGGAAGCCTGGTCTTTCTCTCAAAGGAGGGAGCAGGCACAGCCTCGTGCGAGGTAGGCGAAAATCTTGCGAACGCTAAATAGCGTTGCGGTACCGAGGGCAGTTACGTTGGCGCATGAAAATGATCGAGTCTGCAAGCCGATTGCCACTTCGCACGCTGATGGTTTGCTTCACGCTTTGGCTGATCGTCACTGAGGCTTTGTTCTTCGATCAGCTCAAATTCAACACCAGGATCGATTTGCTGGAGCAAGCCGCGCGGCCGCTTCGCGGACCAGACGTGATCGTCCCAGGTGAACGGTCTGCCCATGTCCCGAGCAACGCGAGAATGCAAAGGTTATGAAAACGACAACTGCTCACCGATCGCGATCAGAGAACTCCGAGCGTAATCACCCGGCTGCCTGGACGACGATATCTGGAAGTAGCCAATTCGTGACGCCTCACCTGGGACTGCGACCAAACCTGTCACGCGTTCGCGTTAGTCCCACGAAGACATTAGCCCGATGGCAGAACGGGCTGGAAACGCCATCAGGCTACGGCGACTCCAATGTGGCGTTCGAAAACCTTACGCATGCGCTGTGGTTGCGAACGGATCGAAGAAATAAACTGAGTCCTTGAAAACGATTCTGGCGCAAAGGCACAAAACACTTCCTTTAAGCGAGCTGATTCCGTTCTGGTTCGCTATCTCAAGCCCTTTAATCGGCGTAGCCATCGGTTTTTTGGGAGCCTGGGTTGTTACATGGCTGACCAACTACTAAGCGCTCAACGCAAAACCGGATGTAATCTTCCTCGAGGTCGTGATGCCGGAAAAACCTCCGGCTAAATGGCGAACCGGCATATCTCTCCAAAGTGAGATTAAAGAGCTATTCGCGTGTGGCACCTCAAAATCCCGCGGACGCGCCATGGCACTGGGCGCCGACCGTCATGAACTTAGGCTATGAAAACAATTAGACTACTCAGCTTAGTAATCACCGCTCTTGTTGGTGTTAGTCAGCCAGCGTGGGCAGGCCGCGGTGGTGGTGGTGGGGGCGGTGGGCATTTCGGTGGTGGCGGAGGAGGATTCCATGGTGGTGGATTCGGCGGTGGCGGGTTCCACGGCGGAGAGTTCGGCGGCGGGCACTTTGGAGGATTCGGTGCCGGCCATTTCGGCGGGTTTCGACCGGCGCCAGCCTTTCACGGTGGCGGTTTTCGGGCAGCCCCAAGTTTCTCCGGAGGTGGCGCGCGTATGGCCGGCAGATATTACACCGGACCCAGTCGTGCATCGCAATTCCATTATGGGCCTGTTGCCAGGCCTTCTGCGAGATTGGATAGCTCCCGAACCTTGAGCAACCGCGCGGCACGGGGCTTCTCCGGAAGAACCGCGACAGTTGGACGGCAGCAAAATCGCGTCGGCTCACTTACCCGGCAAAATACCCGAGCCTCGGCGTCGCAGATGTCATCGTCATTCCAGCGGGCCATCGCCAACAACCGCACCTTTGGGCGCCATGATGGCAACTGGCATCGTGATTGGGACAGGGATCACTTTCATCGCTGGGGTGGTCACTGGTGGGGTTGGTACGGCGGTTACTGGATCGGCTTCGATCCATGGCTCTACCCATTCGACTATTATGCTTACGATTATTATCCGTGGTACTACTACGGGTATCCGTATAACTACAACGATGGCTATCCCGGCAGTTACTATGACTCCTATGACTCGGATCCTTATAACTACTATAACGATTCGACCGCGCCTGGCTCAGCTAAACCGGCTAATCCCACTGTAAGTGCTGTCCAGTCCAAGCTTGAGCAGCTCGGCTATTACCAGGGTTCGGTTGATGGAGTTCTGGGGGACGACACTCAGGCAGCTATCGCCCGTTACCAGGAAGATCACGGCCTCAGTGTTACAGGTACCGTGACCGCGGCTGTACTTCAATCGCTGGGATTGCCGCAAGCGGCTGGCTAACAGTTACGGCTGCTTCGCCGTTAGCAGGGCGAAGACGATCATTCCTACCGAAAGCAGCGCGACCATCACGGTGACCAAAACCACAAGTCCACGATCAGCGCTCACTTTGCCGTGCTCGATATTGCGATTTACCACATGATAACGCCAGGCTGCCAGTATGGTCAGCGCGCCACCGAGAATCATCATCGCCACGCCTATTGGCAGCGAAATTCCCCCGCGATGTACTTGCATTTGTGGTTGCCGCTGCGCCGACAATTCCCGCACCCACACACTGAATCTCGCCAACACAAAGCCAAGACTGATGACTGCTACGCTCGTTCTAATCCAGGCCAGAAACGTCCGTTCGTTGGCGAGATATTCAGTGGCCCGCTTCGTTTCATCTATGGTCGCCTGGTGTCTCTGCTTTTGCATCTGCATCGCCCGTTGCGGCACACGTTGCCAGATTATCCAGACGAACTTGTAATGTACCGCCCGGCAATCGCAACGAAAGAGTAATGAATAATATTCTTCTCTTATGGAGGGACACCCATCTTGGCGATGCTCACGGCGTTTCCACGCCGCTGAGGATTCCGCCCAGATGACCGGTGATAGTGATCACCACCAACCCTACAACCATCAATGCAAAATAGGATACTCTGGGCGACTCGTTATTGATTCGCAGGCGAAAGCGTTTCCAAGACAAAATCAGGATAATCGCCGCTGTCGTGACAGCAAAACCGAGATGCAAGCGGAGATTGCCTTTCAAGGTCGCGCCTTCGACCTGCAATCGCCACGCTGCCAAACCGGTCGCGATAGTAAAAGGGATGCTGATTGCCGCACCGAGAAGATTGTAATAAGCAACTGATGCGAAGATAGGTTGCTTGCGCCAGATGGCCAGAATTTCGAAGATTGCACTGCCGATAAAGAGCGCGATCGGAAAATGAACAAGCACTGGATGCTGGGCGTGTCGCGCGAGGATCGCGGCCTTGAGATCGAACGCATTGACAGCAGCCGCAATCAATGGATTCGCAGTAATGCTCATTTTTCCACCACGATTGTCCCAGTCATCTTGGGATGAACGGAACAAAAGTACTCGTAGGTCCCCGGGGCGCCCGCGGTGATTGTGAATTGCTGGTCGGTATCGAGCGCGGGTGATTTCTGAAACTTTTTCCCGACGCTCACGACTGTGTGCGGTTCCTCGTCCCGATTGATCCAGGTTATTTTCTCACCGGACTTTACCGTGATAGTCGGTGGATTGAACATGAAATCCTTGATCTCGATTTTGTTTTTGGTGTCCCCGGCGCCGGCGCTGTTTGTCATTTCATTTCCAAATCCGGCGAGGCAGAAGTTCAGAACGACCAGGATGGTTAACAGGACTGCTTTTTTATTTTTACGAATGAATGTTATCATAGACTTAGATCTCCTTAGGTGAGGTTTGAATCGACAACAGCGAGTGACGACTGGCCTTGCTTGTATTGGACGTTTGTCAGCCCCAGCATGCTGCGCAGCTTGTCAGCGGGCACTTTCAACGGACCGGGCGATGGCGCGGTCCCAGGCGCAGGCTGCGGGAACGCAGTGGACATCGCGGTATGAAACGTGACGTTCCCTTCTACCTTTTGCAGAACCTGGTGGATATGACCGTTCAAAACCGTCACTGAGCCGAACCGCTTCAGATACCCAAGTGCGCGTTCGCTGTCGCTCGTTCCCCAACCCCATTGTGGGTAAACTGTCCAGAGTGGGATATGCGCGAAGACGACGATTGGCGTGTCGGCGCCAAGATCTTTCACATCGTTTTCGAGCCATTCAAGTTGGTCGTCGCCAAGTTGCCCCAAGCCGCCCGCTTGAAGATCAAGAACGTTGACCAATCCAATGAAGTGAACCCCGTTCTTATTAAAGCTGTACCAACCGGAACCTTTGGCTTCAACGCCCTTTAGGTAACGTTCGCGGTAAAGCTTTCCGCCATCATTCAGAACATCGTGCTCGCCGGGCACATAAAAAACGTCCTTAGTTCGGCAGCTCTTCAGAACCTGGTCAAACGTATCGAACTCCTCAGGCTTCGATAACTGCGTGATATCGCCTGTGTGAATCAGGAAAGATGGCGGCGTCGGCATGGCGTTAATACGGTCCAGCGCAATTTTGAACGTCTCAGTAACATCCTTATTCGCTTCTTTGCTAAAGCCGATGTGACTATCGCTGATTTGCAGAAAGCTTAAATCGGTAGCCTTGGGCAACGAAGATCCGGCCTTTGCGATTTCGGCAAGGGTTTTTGACGCGAGTACGCCGCCGCTGATGGTCCAAAGCAGGCCTGTGCCGGCCCAAGCCATGCATGTTAGAAAGCCGCGACGGTCAATCCCGTCATGTTCGTGATCGTGAGAAATGTAGTTAGACATAATGAAATCCTTGTTTTTGTTTGAGTGGTGTGAGTTCTGTCTGTTTTTACCAAGTCGTTGCAGTTTTATTCCCAAAATCTTTCAGTTTTTTGTTTCCGTCTGGTTGCTTGGCAGTCGCTCCTTACGTCCTGATCTCCCAGAGATCCAAATCAAGGATGGTCTCCTGACCGTTCTTGATAACAACTAGGATGCCGACGTTCCCGGCTCTTTGCGAGCGAGCTTCGACGACGTAGGTTCCCACAGGTAAGGTCACGAGCTCGGGAATTTCATCGTCCGCGGAACGTTGGTTTTTGACACTTTTAAAGAGCTTTCCGTCGAGCGTGTAAATGGTGTAAGGGCTGTGTGGAAAGTACCGCGCGTCGCCTTCCTTGACTTCGTTCGTGGCGGAATAGACCTTTAGATAGCCCTGGGCTAATTCGGCGAGATCATCCAATTTCCCCGGCCGCACCGCGCCGATAGGTAACAGATCGCTATCTCCCGCCTTGACGACCGTTAAACCGGCAAAGGACAACACCAGCGGGACGATTAGAAGCGCGGTTTTAAAAACAGACGAACAGAGTGGTGCTTCCATATAGTTGATAGGCTGATGTTTACTTAACGATGATTTCCCTGTCAGATTGTGAATGAAACGGCCAGTGATCTCCTCTCGCAAAAAAGATTGAATCGGGCGCCGTAATTCTGCCGACGCCGGGTATATGCAGCACGCACCAACGGACTGAACGCAATTGGTCTAATTCCTCTAACCCCGCGGCGGCCGCCTGGTGGATTTTCTGGGCGCGCTCGCTGTACTTTGCGTCAAACCCATTCCTCACTTCGGAGTTCATGTGAGTTTCGTCAGATCGAGACGTTACAAATTGGTGGTACACGCGATGCGATCCTTGACTTGGAACCGCCGTCGGCCACGTTTTTGATTTCATAGGATGAGATATCATGTTAGTCTGTTGAGGGTTTGCTTGATTGAGTTGCTGCTGTACTTAGGAACTGGGTGATTGACTGGACGCGTTTGGGCATGGAGTCGTCAGCAAACCGGATGTGTCTAGTCCCTGTTGCTTCGCGTAATCGATTAACGACTGGTCATTTAGTGCGCTTTTCAAGGCGTTAATGGTGCTGCTCACAAACTGCCAAAGAATTGACGATGCGGAGATCGTGTCCTTATTCGGCCCGGTCGCGATGTGCGCGGCCTCATCATAGTTGTTATCGACTATCTTGATGTTGTTAGTTCCGGCGAAGCCGGGCTCTTTGATTTGGGCATCGTTCCCACGAGTAGTGTTCAGAACTGCGAAACCGACAAACATTAATAATGCAAGTGTGCGCATGTTTACCTGCCTCAGGAATGGCGAAACCACGACCAGCCAGCTTTCAGGCTCATTGTGATCGCGAACAGAGCTTGCTGGCGTTCTGCGAGCTGAGTTGTGGTTTGGTTTCATGTACGGTAGATAAAATTGCTTTCACTTATTCATACTGTTTTCCTCGGTAGATATTCCCGTCGTAAGCGGCGCTAGCGGGCGCCGGCATTTACGACGAAGGTGCGATACATTGCTGGAAGGCGGAAAACTCATTCCAGGGCGACGAGCGCCAACACGCCTAGTTGCTGAGGAGCCTGGTGGACAGCAGTCGGCGGCCACGATACTGCAGATTGTTAAACCGACACAATGATAACCGGCCGGAGCTGATTACATCATTGGAACCTACGGTGAGGCGCTTGCCTCGTCGCTCTGTTAATGACGGGCTGTTTGTTGCTCGAACAGCTCCTTGAAATTCTGCAAGTCGCTTGCGTTGACGTCCGACACTGCCCAGTAAGTGAAGTCGCCGTCAGTCCAATGGAGCAGGTGATAGCCCTGGCGTTCCACCATCTTCTGCGCTTTGCTATCCGCGGGGGTTGTCGGCCAAACAAACAGATTAATGAAATGTTTGCGCTTTTGGTAAACGAGGGCTGCCACGGAATGGTTATCGAGATAATCAAGGCGGCCACCGACCAAGGGAAAGCCCTGGCCGGCGAGATCCACGACAGGGGCTGCAAAATCGAGCTTTTCATCGAGCCATGGCTTGACAGTGTGCTGGTCCGATGATGCCACGTCCGTGAGATGGCTTGCCATCAGCGAGCGAACGTGACTGGCTATAAGTTGTGTCGCGAGAAACTGACCGGCACCCGGTGCCAGCAATCGAGGCAGCAACGTGGAACCAATAATTGCCGCAAGTACGATTGCTGCGGCCAGGGCCAACCAGTTCCACGGCATCTCAGAGAAAACGCGACGCCGGACCACCTCGGGACGTCTGAGCAGCAACTGATCCTGTGCTGCAGCGTCGCGGCTGGTGGTCGCGCCGATTGCCTCTCGTAAGGAAAACTGAATTCGCTCACGCAGTTCGATCGGAGCTTTGTAATACGGTGCGGTTCGGCTAACCGCGTGAGCCAGCACGGTGTTCACTTCATACGCTTGCTCACACTTACTGCACTCCCGCAGGTGTTGTTCGATCTTCTGGCTGGTCAATGCATCTAGTTCGCCATCCAGATAACCGTCCATCAAATTTGCTATTTCCTGGCAGTTCATCTCATTCCTCCTAACTGATCCGAGCAGCTAAACATTCCTTGAGTTTGCCCCGGGCGCGGGCTAGCCGCGACATGACTGTACCGATTGGAATCTTCAGAATCTCGCCGATCTCATTGTAAGACAAACTTTCCTGATGACGCAGAGTCAGAATCTCCCGGAACTCTGGTGGTAACTCGCCCATCGCGTTCTTTATTAGTTCGGCGTCTTCCGTGTGCTGAAGAATCGTCGCCGGACTGGCCGACTCGTAACCGGTTGCATGGACCTCTTCGTCAAAGGTCGTGGTAAGATCGACTGCGCGGTTCTTTTTTAGCAGAGTATAGGATGTATTTCGCACGATTGTGAGCAGCCAAGCCCGGCCATTGGAGCCGTGAAACCCACTGAACGATTTGAACGCACGCATATACGCCTCTTGAACCACATCCTGCGCATCCTGTGCATTGCGCATCAGCCATCTAGCCAAATTATGCGCGGCATCAAGATGAGGCAGCATCATTGCTTCAAAAGATGCTAATTCGTGTTCCCGAGCGACGCCCTCCTCTGCGTCCTTTTGAATTACGGCAAATTTCACAACCTTAGCTCTCGACTCGAGATCTTCAGCGTCAAAAACATACTCGGCTTCGAGCGTTGCGGCCATAGTGTTTTTTGGTCAGTCGCCTCGGCTACAAACCGCTGCAGTGATCGCTCTGTACTGCAAGACTCTTCCTTTGGTTTATGAACGGTTGCATTCAATCAATATAACCATCGGGTCCCTATTTTTATTCCCGGTCCCTTAAAAAAAAGGCTGGCCGATCGCGAGATAGCCGTAGCAGATCGAACCTGCATCGCCCAAAAAGCCCGGGAGGCGCCACCGTGCGCAATCACTTTCTGGGAATATAACTCTCCCAATTCGGTATGAATGGATTGAACACCGCAAACTTTCTTACTAACTAAAAGATAACTGAGAT
>Ga0306926_10006056_pt1 | contig 12957 bp, 13 predicted proteins | sample flu12Cox44000178_FD_203759 | JGI IMG/M metagenome (GOLD analysis project Ga0306926, IMG submission 203759) | Lab enrichment of tropical soil microbial communities from Luquillo Experimental Forest, Puerto Rico - flux8day.12C.oxic.44.000.178 (v2)... | ecosystem: Environmental > Terrestrial >... | reverse complement strand
GGGGGACTTCCTATTTCGGTGTTCTCTGGACTTTTACCATCGGCGCTGACACCCCAATCCGGAAAGGCCGCGTGGCGAGGCGACGGGTTGTCTCCCGGAGCGCTTGGAGCCTAGGGCACGGTGATCGTCGTGCCGTCGCCGCTCGCGGTGATCGAGAAGGTTCCCGCGGTGCTCGAGGTGTACGTGTATGCGCCCCAGGCCGGTGACCCTCCCGACGGCACGGGCGGGATTGGAGGCACGAAAGGTCCGGCGCTCTGGTTGAGTCCGTTGACCGCTGACCTGCCCGGGGTCGTCACGTTGGGCGGTGAGACCTTCACCCATGGCCGCTGGGCGCGGCGGCCGCTGCCCGCAGCAAGGGATGCGTGAGGAGGCGATGGACGACGGCGAGCACGGTAGTCGAAGCCCTCGGTGGAGGTTTCGAAATCGATCAGCAGGTGGCCTTCTGTGACCGCCCCGTAGGAGACCCATCAGCGCGACGACCACGGCGCGGCTTTCCCCGAACGGCCATCGGCGCGATGGCCCGATTCGACGGCAGTATCGACCAGGAAGAGACGCAAGGAGCCGTCCATCGCCACCAGCTGAAGACGGGCACCGCTGGCCTGCAAGTCCGGCAGGAGCCAGACCCACGCGCCCGCATCCCCAAAGAGCAGGAAGCGGGGGTGCGCCCGCACGTAGGAGTGGTAGTCCTCTATCGACATCGGTGTCCATCGGCGGAATTCCTGGATGGCGAGGTCTACCGTATCCGTGTTCAGGTAGCGCAGAGCGGCGGCCCTGTCAGCCAAATAGACGAAGCGGGAAGCGAGCTCGGGAGGCGCATAGTAACTCAACTGAAAAAACATATGCGCACTGGCGATGACGAGCGGCTCCCCACCCGGCGCCGCCGTTTTGAGGAAGTCGAACGTGTACTGGAGACCGGCCAGCGCGTGACGCTGTTCCAACGCCGGCTGGATGCCATCTTTGACCACGAACCAGGAAAACAAAACAGCAGCGAGGGCAAGTCCAATCGTGGCCCGCCCGTCCAGGATGAGGTATGCGCCCCACGGAATGATCAGGGCGAGACCGAGTACCGCGGCCGGCGCATAGCGATCGGTGAACGCGCCGGTGGCCAGCTTGGCGAGCAGCACGGCGATCACGGGAATGGCAAGGTACCCCAGGGCGGCGACGACCTCGCCGGGGGGGATCCGGGACACCGGTCTGACCCTAGGCTCCGCCCCGATGGAAGAACGAACAATGGGATAGAGGGTGAGGAGTACGAGGATCCCCACGAAGAGAAGATGGCGCCAGATGCCGTCAGGGCGAGAAGGTCCTGATAGAACAGAACGGGGTCGAACCATCGGGGCTTCGCCCAGAACGTACCGGAGAGCTGGCGGCCCGATTGAATCAGAGGCAGAAACACCCAGAGAGGAATAGTGGCCACAGCAAAAGCCAGCCAGACCCACGGGTCGAGCCGCCGCCGCACGATCGTGCGAGCGCCTTCCCCCAAGACGAGCGGAACAAAGATAAGGACAGCATAGTAGTGGCTGGCCAATGCGGCTGCGAGCGAGGCGCTCAGTCCCGCCAGGGACAGGATGCGGCGACGATCGTCGGCCAGCGACTGCCAGCAGAGCAGGGAGAAAGCGGCGAATCCGAGCACGAGGCCATACGGTCTCGCCTCCGTCGCGTAGTACAAGGCGTGCGTGACGAGAGGCAGCACCATGGCGACGAGGCCATAGGCGGCCGACGACCGGCGCGACACGACCACGAACAAGCAGAGGCTCATCACGCCGACGCCCAGAATCTCCGGCAGGCGCAAGGCCCAGTGATTCACCCCGAACAGCTTCAAGGACATGCGGGCAAGGATGTGGAAAGTCGGCGGCGTTTGTTCCACGCCGCTGGAGAGCAATGACCAGATGTCCGAATAGGCCGGCAGCCGGGCGATGTACAGGGTGAAGAGCTCGTCATTCCAAAGAAGCTTGTGCCACGCTAACGCCGAGGCGATCGCCAGGTAGGTGATGGAGAAGACCCCGAGGACCCAGAGTTTCCAACGCTCGAGCGCGGACGCCAGCGTGCGGTCGAGACGATCCAGTCGGTCGAAGCCGGACGCCCACGTTTGCTTAGCGATCGGTGAGCTCCCGGAAGATGTCGTCCAGAGAGCGAGTGATCTCCCAGGGCGGATAGTCAGCCCACAGGCGACGCAGGTCGCTGATGTAGGTGATGTGATCGCCGAGACGGCTGGTCTCCACGTATTCCGCGCTGAGAGTCATGCCAGTGAGGTCCTGGAGGCGCGCGATCGCCTCGAGGATCGAGACGCTGTTCGCGCGACTGCCGCCGAGATTGTACACAGCGGCCGATCGCGGCGCTCTGTAGAACTCGAGGAGACGGTCCTGCATGTCATGCGCCCAGGGACTGGGCAACGTCAGTCAGGCCTGCCGGGAGGCCGGGATCTCCCGCGCGCTGTTCTACCGGTGGCAGCAGCGAGCGGAGCGCTATGGGGTTGAAGGGCCTGCATCCGAGCCGCCAGCACGCACGCCCCGGCCGACCGGTGGCACTGGGTCCGGAAACCGAGCGGCTGCTGCTGAGCGTGGCCGTGAGCGCCGCGACCTGAGGCGCGGGCGGGATCACGTGTCGCCGGTGACCAATCAAGACGCTTGCAGATCGCAGGCTTGACGGGAAGTCCGCTGTGGCATCGGCTCTTGAGGGCGGTGTCCGAGTCTGACAGATTACGTCAGGGGCCCGAAGGCTCATCTGGGAAGCCTGGGAAGCGACCGCCGCGTGCCCAGGTGCTAATGTCGACTATCCTCCGAGCACGAAGACTCAGGGACAAAACCAATCCGAGAAGGAACAGTACGAGGTCGATGGTTCAGGCACGGCGGCTCCGGTGGTCGACGTGCGAAGCGAGTTTGACAGTTGATCGAATTGACTCAAGACTGCATTTGGCTGAACGACACTCGGATCCACGCTTAAGAGATCATTCGTGAGTCCCGTTATCAGCATCCGTGAGACCTAGCGCTTGGAGTTGGGCGATGGTATCGGCACACCTTCGCCTCTCGCCTCATCCAGAACGGTGAGTCCCTCGCCTACGTGAAAGACCAAATGGGCCACCACTCGATCAAGGTCACGGTCGACGTTTACGGCCACTTGGTACCGGGCGCGAATAAGGCTGCGGTGGATCGCTTGGACGTCACCGGACGCAACCCCCGCGCAACCACAAACAAAAACGGGGTCACGGCCTGCGCCGTAACCCCGCATGAACATTTGGTGGAGCTGAGGCGTGTCGAACTTTACATGTTGCTCGTAAATACCACAGAAGACGAGTTCCTGGTGTTGCCGTCCTCCGCTCGTGGGCGTCGGTGAGAGGGTTTCCAAAGGAGGGGGAATTATTCTCGAGCATAGTCACACAGCCTGGAACGGCCTCGGACAAAAGCGGATGGGGGCCTGTAAGCCGGGGTCTAGACCAAGGGCAAAAAATTCTGTGTTCGTGCGGAGTTATAGCGAACAGGCTACATACCGAGCCTGGGTGGCTGTAATCCTGGGAGACCCTGGCCGGCGGGCGGCCGAGGGTTAGTACTCGACGAGTTTGAAGCGCTGTAGCGCTTGATTTGAACCTTGTCGGCAATCTCCTCGAGCGCGTAGTCGAGCTTCGAGTCCTTGTCCCGTACGAAGATGAGTCCGCGCACAATGGCCCCCTTGGCGAGATTCTGACGAACCCACCCCCATGTAGCGTAGGACGTGACCAACGACCTCGTCGTTCTTCCCGCCCTTCTTGAGTTCCACCACGGCCAAGCCTTTCTTCTCGTCTCGAGCCAAGATATCGATGTACCCGGCCTCGCCGGCTAGGTATTGCCGGCCAAGAAGGCGTCAAGCTCCTCACTCCCCGTATAAGCACGGAAGCCCTCATCGTAGAAGACCGTTGATGCAGATCGGAAGGCAGGAACTCGGGCGCTAAATCGGTCGTGAACTTGCTCCGCCGCTTGCCTGTCTCCATTCACGTAGTGCGCAATCTTCACTTCACTCAGACAGCTCGCCAGCAGTGCTGCAAGATCGTCATCCTGACCGCTCGTCCCTATCACGAGTAGATCGCGGCAATCGGATAAGAATTCCCGAAGTGCGTCGAGATGCTCGGCTGGGCACACAAGATCCGTGTGCCCCTTCCCCGCAAGTGGCGCGGTGAGGACCGGATATAGCATCTGCTTTCGATCCTGTGTGAACCATTCCCTACTCCTCGAACGGGACTGTTCAAGGAGAATCTGTGACGGCCGTTTCGAAAGATCAAGCGTAAGAACACTGGCCTCCCAATTGCCCTTGTCTTCCATTGGTCTGCCCCAATCTACTGACCCATGAACCTTACACACAAGCGCCGGACGGCCAGGGGCGACGTAGTCGTCCATCGTCCGAATCCGAAGACGCTCGTCAAACGCGCTGAGCGACAACTCAACATAGTCGTCGTAGTTGAGTACGACGAACGCGAGCTGCAAGTTGGATGTGAGAAGTTTCATGAGAAAGCGAAGATGAGTACCCGGAGGATGCTCGCCCGTATATTCCCGCACCACGGTGTTCAACAGATCCCGGAGATAGGGCGGCACGTGCTTGAAATGGTTTCGCACTCGACCATCTCGATGTTCGGAATACTCGCGGAGCTTCTGTTCGATATTCAGTCCCCTTCGGACGAGCTCCCCAAGATCGCTCGCAAGGACCTGCGCCCCTCGATAGGTTTCAAGAACGCGCCAGAAAATGTCGCGAGCGCCGAATAGATCCTTTGCTAGCGGGGGCGCCCACGTCGGATTGGCTGGAGGACCCGTCCCGTTCCAAGCATCGAGAGATGCTCCAGCCCCCAGGATGACGGCTACTTTCCTCATGTGAGCGCCGGCGTGAAATGGCAATGCTCCACGTTTCGAGCCGACCATCTCAAGTGAATCATGGCCTCCACGAGCTTAACGCTAAAGCACCTACAGTAACCAAGAGATTGAAACTGAAGAATCTCGGCTACGCCGCCCTTCTCCGACCGAGATGCGAGCGCTTGCGGAGCAACTCCGTTCGGCTAGGTCTTCTATGGAGTTCGTTTGATGCCGTGATTTCTGATCAGGTCTCTTTTGGACACGCCTTCTATCGACTTCCAGGGAGTGGATCCCAGGACAAGAAGGTACGGCGCGCACGGGACTTCCAATCCTGGGCGCTGCCGGGCGCCCGTGATGGTGAGAGAAGCGGTTGGGTCCCTTCAAGCATGCGGGTCGACCCGAAGCTGGGAAGGGCCACTGCAGTTCAAGGGGGATTCTATTGGAATTCTGGCGGGATCCTGCTGGGGCAGCGGAACACCTGTAGGCCGAGACGTGCAGCTATCGGGATACCTGCGGGGTGTCCTCGCCGGGATTGCCCAGGGATCCCGTGGGGCGTGAGGACCTCGCCCAGTCTTGGCGTTGAATTTCGCGCGTGGTGACCTGAGCAGCAGTGATCTGCGGGTCAGGCGAGGTCGCAATTCGGCGGGTATTCGGCGGGAATTCGGCTGGGCTTCGGCAGGGGTTCTTGTGAACCGGAGGGGATCTACGTCATGGTGGGTTAGGGAAGGACGTGCGTAGTAGTCCGACCTTCAGGTGTTCCACCCGAAGGTCCGCCAGATCGGTCTTCTCGGGGTCCGCATGTGCCCGCTCTTGGAATAGGATTTTTAGGGTGTCGCTGAACCGGACCTCCGTGTGCTCACTGAGCGATAGTTCCTAGTGGTGGTGGTACTGAGGGCTAGTCAAGGTGACGTCATTGGGGCTGCTACTAGGATGCTCGCGGTGCTCAGGCTCCGAGTGGAGCGGGGGACTCGAAGGCGCTCGACGGCACGCCCGCACCGCTACGCGTCCCCCCTCGTTGGGGGTCGTCGGGAAGACGCGGTCTCTGAGTTCTCTTCTCGTAACGCAATAATGGTTGGAGGACAGCGTGTGACCTGTGGAGCAGTGATCCACAGGTCTGCCGTGAGAGCCATTCGCTGGGGCTTCGGTCGCGGGTTCAAATCGCGGGCCCGCAACCACTTGTCGGCAAAGTGGCCGATCGAGTTCAGCTTCGAAATAGTGACCTGATGTTCAGCCGGTTGCCAACCTCTTTGCCAGCCCCACGCGGTCCGGACTTACTCCGATAGAGGCCGTCCGGTGTACCCAATTGGCGACTTGCGGAGTCTCATGCCGATCCCCTATGCTCCCCGGCCAGGGGTCCGGACTCGGGACATGTCCGTCCGAAAGGTAAAGCCTCCGCGCCACCATTCGACGCTGCCAGCCAGCGGTGACCGCCGCACTCCCTGGGCGTGCCGACCGCGTCCGCCAAGCCATCGATATATTCGCGGAGGTATCCCGGGGGTAGCTCCCCCTGCTACCCCTCCCCTTATATACCCCGGCCCGAGCGCCGGCCCGATTCGCGATTGAAGAAGGGGCGGCTCAAGCGCCGCCCCTTCATCCAAACTGCAGCGCTATCTTAAGCGCGGCGCCGATGCGAGCCCAACAGACCGGCCAGGCCAAGGCTCAGCAAGCTCAATGTCACCGGCGCCGGTACATTGAACTACGTACGCAAGGGTATAGCGGCGCCGTGGCCCAGATCGCACCCGGGGTCGGCAGGAGCGTCGGAGGGGTGGGATGAACGTTTCGCCTGGGAGCAGCTTCCCGCTCGGCGCCACGTCCGTCGAAGGCGGCGTGAACTTCTCGGTCTTTTCCAGTCAGGCCTCTCGGCTGGAGCTGCTGCTCTTCGACAGTGCCTGTGACTCCGGTGCGGCTCACGTCATCCGGCTCGACGGGCCGGCCCACAGGACCTACCATTACTGGCACGTCTTCGTGCCCGGACTCCGCCCCGGGCAGGTCTATGCGTACCGGGCGGCAGGCCCCTTCGACCCCACCCAAGGACTTCGCTTCGATCCGGAGAAGATTCTTCTCGATCCCTACGGGCGCGCCGTCGTGGCGCCCGACGGGTACGACCGCAACGCGGCGGCCCGCCCCGGCGACAACACCGGGGTCGCCATGAGGAGCGTGGTCGTGGATCCCGGGGCCTACGATTGGGAGGGCGATGCTCCGCTCCGCCGGCCGTTCTCCACCACCGTGATCTACGAGATGCACGTCGCCGGCTTCACGCGGCACCCCAGCTCGGGCGTCACCGCAAAACTGCGGGGCACCTACGCGGGAATGATCGAGAAGATCCCGTATCTCCAAGACCTCGGAATCACCGCGGTCGAGCTCATGCCCGTGTTCCAGTTCGATCACCAGGACTGTCCGCAGGGCCTAGTCAACTACTGGGGCTATTCCCCGGTCTCGTTCTTCGCTGCCCACGCCGGCTACAGCTCGCGGCGCGACCCGCTGGGCCCCGTCGATGAGTTCCGGGACCTCGTCAAGGCGCTCCACCGCGCGGGCATCGAGGTGATCCTGGACGTCGTGTACAACCACACGGCGGAGGGGGACCACCGGGGGCCGACCCTCTCGCTCCGGGGCCTCGACAACGGCACGTATTACCTGCTCGAGTCGGACCGCGCGCGCTACGCGAACTACGCCGGCACGGGCAACACCCTCAACGCGAACAACGCGGTGGTGCGCCGTCTCATCCGGGACAGCCTGCGGTACTGGGTCGCCCAGATGCACGTGGACGGTTTCCGATTCGATCTCGCCTCCGTCCTGACGCGGGACGAGACCGGGTGCCCCCTCCAGCGTCCGCCCATTCTGTGGGACATCCAGTCAGACCCTATCCTGGCGGGCACGAAACTGATCGCCGAGGCGTGGGATACCACCGGCCTGTACCAAGTGGGCAGCTTCTTTGGCGACAACTGGCAGGAGTGGAACGGGAAGTTCCGCGACGACGTCCGCCGGTTCGTGAAGTCGGACAACGATGCCGTCGTCGCCTTCGCCTATCGGTGCTTCGGCAGCCCGGATATCTACGGGCACGAGGACCGAGGGCCGGAACAGAGCATCAACTTCGTCACCTCGCACGACGGCTTCACCCTGAACGATCTGGTGAGCTACAACGACAAGCACAACGAGGTGAACGGCGAAGATGGTCGCGACGGATCCGACACGAACCTGAGCTGGAACGGCGGTGTCGAAGGACCCACAGACGATCCGGTGGTCGAGGGCCTTCGCCACCGGCAGGTGAAGAACTTCCTGGCCATCACCCTGCTGGCGCTGGGCACCCCCATGTTGCTGATGGGCGACGAAGTCCGGCGGACGCAGCGCGGCAACAACAACGCCTACTGCCAGGACAACGAGATCAGTTGGTTCGACTGGACGCTCGTCGAGCGCCACCAGGATCTCCATCGTTTCGTGAACGTACTGATCGGCCAGCGACTGCTGCTCGGCGGCCGGCGAGGGAGGCCCGGCCTGAGCCTGAACGAGCTCCTGCGCCGGGCCAGCATCGAGGTGCATGGCGTCAGGTTGAACAGGCCCGACCGAAGCTCCGATTCTCACAGCTTCGCCGTCACGGTGCGGGACATCGAGCACGCGGATCTGCTCCACGTGATGTTCAACGCCTACTGGGAGCCCCTGGTCTTCGAGCTGCCCCCCGTAGGATGCCAGCGGCCCTGGCGGCGCTGGATCGACACCTATCGAGACGCGCCCGACGACGTGTGTGACTGGAAATCCGCGCCCTCAGTGCAGGGTTCGACCTACGCGGTCCAGCCGCGCTCACTGGTGACCCTGGTCGCGGAAAGCGCGGGCCGACCCACGGGTGGCGGAGGTGACCAGTGAATACGAAGCTGACGTTCCGCGGCCTGAAGGCGCTTCTGTTGCCGCGCCGGCCGAACTTCGGCGCGGCGGACATCGAGGCCCTCCGCGCGCGGGGCCTGTTTCAACCGCCGGACACCGTTGTGGCGGAACGCCGGCGGAGCCTCGTGGAGTTCCTGAGGCAGGTGAGCCTCTTCGAGGACCTCGATCGCCGGGAGCTTGGACACCTTGCCCGCATCGTCCACGAGCGCGACTACGGCGATGGCGAATCCATTTGCGAAGAGGGCCGGCCCGGCGCCGCGCTCTTCGTCGTGCGAAGAGGGATCGTCGAGGTCGTGCGGCGCAGCGCCGGGGCCCAAGAGGTCCCCCTCGCCCTCCTCGAGCCGCCGGCCTCCTTCGAAGAATGGGCGGCCATCGGGGCGGGGGTGGTTCGCTGGTTCTCGGTCCGGGCGCGCGGTCCGGTCTCGTTGCTGGCCCTCGGCAAATCCGACCTCGATGCGTTGATCGTCAACTTCCCCGTGGCGGCCAACAAGGTGCTGATCAGGCTGGCCGGCATCATGGCCGCTCGACTCCAGATGGCGATCGAGGCTGAGACGCTCAGCGAGCCCAAAGAGCCGCCGGAGGGCGAGTCGTGACCCGAGTCGTCGCCGGCTCGTCCCCTGCGGGGGTGGTGCTGAAGTGTGTGGTCACGACGGCTGCGGTCGTTCTGGCCGCCTACCTGGTCTGGGGGCTGAGGAGCCTGATCGTGCCGGCGTCGGTGGGCGGTCTCCTGGCGTACATCTGCCGTCCCCTCGTCGCACGCCTCGAGCGGTACCGGGTCCCTCGAGGCTTGGCCGTTGCGTTGCTGCTGCTCATGTTCGCGTCCGTCGCACTCGTCATCGTGAACAGCGTCCGCGCCGTGATGCCGAGCGAGACCGGGGCTCTCGAGCTGCGCGTTCGCGCTCTGTACGCGCTGCACCATCGCTATCAGGCGGTGATGGGGCTCGATGCGTCGTGGACGCGAGGCAATCGCCTCTACCAGCTGGTGAGCCGCGATCTCGACCCGTTGGTGGATCAGGTGAATGAGCTACTCGCCCTGACTCCCGAGGAGCGCGCCCAGTTCGTCGCCGCGCTCCGGTGGGACACCGACGCGGCATCAGCTCGATCGAACCGGCTCCTCGACTACGAGCGCGCCAACGCGCAGGCGCTCGAACTGCGCGCCCGCCGCACAGGACGTGCGGAACCGGCCACGAGAACGCTCGCCGGGGCGCCGTCGAATCCCGCGCCGATACCCGCAGCCAAGAGCGCTCCCGCCCCACTCGGCACCATCCTCTCGACCTGGATCATCGCGCCGGTGATCTTCCTGTTCCTGTTGGTGGACACCGGGAACATTAAGCGCGGCCTGCTCAGCGCCGTGCCGAACCGGCTGTTCGAGCCCGCGCTCGCCGTGCTGGCGGATGTCGACCAGGCGCTGGGGGACTACGTGCGCGGCATCTTCCTCGAGTGCTGCTCGCTTGGACTGACCGTCACGGTGCTCATCGCCATCGTCGGCGTGCCTCTCAGATGGGCGTTCGCGATCGGAGTCTTCACGGGTGCGACCAACGTCGTGCCGTACATGGGCTTCGCCGCAGCCTTGCTGAGTGGGCTCGGCTATGCGCTGCTGGCCGAGAACGTGCGTCCGTTGCTGCCGTGGGTAACGACCGAGACATTCGCCATCTGGGTGGTAGGTGCCGTGGTCCTCGCCGAGCTGCTCAAGAACGTCGTCTACGAGCCGATCGTCCTCGGAGGTGCCGTCAAGCTTCATCCGCTCGTGGTGGTGATCGGGGTCATAGGAGGCGCCATCCTGTTTGGTCCGGCCGGGATGCTCCTGGCGATTCCAACCATCACGGTCGTCAAGGTCCTCGTCGCGAGCACCGCTAAGCATCTCACAGCCTATGGGCTCATCTGAGAGTGAGCCGCGCTCACGGCAGAAGGAAGTGCCCATGCCCAGACATTGGCGGTGCATTGTGGTCGCCCTGCTTTGCGGCCTGCCCACCGTCGCGGTGTCGGTATCTGGCGAGTGCAAGTGCGTGCTGTTATCACGCTCCTCGCAGCACTCCTGTTACTAGCCGAACGCGCGAGGTCACGTACGGCGTCGGTATTTACTTCTCTGTCAAGCCGATAGCTCCTTCAGCCAGCACCGAGCACCACAATGTTGCCTCCCCGACACTGCGGACTTGGGCCGAAGGGAAAACAAGGCTGAAAACGGAGGAGAATAGAGTCGATTTCGGATCCCAGATTTGAGCGCGCGAATCATGAGCGCGCCCGCGAGAGCAAAGGGCCTTCGAAGTCGCGTTCGAGTCCCTTGCCAGGGCGTGCTCCTATGACAAGGTGAAACTCGAACTTTGACCGTGGGTGTGGCAACGGTCGGGGGCGGTCGAGACGGGGTACTGATAGGACACAGTAAGGCGCATAGATGAGGTAGAGATTGTCCGCCACAAGGAGGGCGAAGGCTCAAGCAGTGACATCTGCTGGTCCCCCGGGGAGGGGATACTGAGAGGGGATGCCTCTATACCTTCGAGGTACCCTACGCATACACATTCCGCCGAATCCGGCGGGCGGCGGCCCGGGTGGGCGCGTGGCGCGTCCCTTCCGTCAAGGCATCGCTCTTTCCTGCCAGAAAGAGGCCGCAATTACTCCCCGGGCCTAAAATGACCTAGGGCCCCTTCTCAGTCAAGGAGAAAGACATGGCGCGCGTAGTGCGATTCCACCAGACCGGCGGCCCAGAAGTCCTTCAGGTTGAAGATGTTGCGGTGCCTCCTCCTGCGGAGGGCGAGGTCCAGATCAGCATCAAGGCGCTGGGGCTGAATCGCGCCGAGTCGATGTTCCGCCGCGGGCAGTACCTGGAAAACCCCAAGCTGCCGGCCCGGCTGGGGTACGAGGCGGCGGGACCCATCGCGGCCATCGGTCAGGGCGTGCAGGGATTCAAGATTGGGGATGCGGTCAGCACCATTCCGAGCTTTTCCTTGAACGACTACGGCCTCTATGGCGACCTTGCGAACGCCCCGGTCCATGCCGTGACGCACCATCCCAAGTCGCTCTCCTGGGAAGAGGCGGCGGCGGTCTGGATGCAGTACCTCACCGCCTACGGGGCGCTGATCGACATTGGCAAGCTGACGAAGGACGACACGATCCTCCTCCCCGCGGCATCGAGCAGCGTCGGCCTCGCCGCCATCCAGATCGCGAACAAGGTCGGGGCGGTTCCGGTCGCCATGACGCGCGGCCAGTCTAAGCGGAAGGCCCTGCTTGACGCAGGGGCGGCTCACGTCATCGCGTCGGAGGAGCAGGATCTGGTGAAGGAAGTTCTGAGGATCACCGAGGGAAAGGGCGCCCGCGTGGTGTTCGATCCCGTCGGCGGCCCGACTGTGAACAAACTCCTCCAGGCCACTGCTCAGCTGGGGATCGTGTTCCTCTACGGTGCGCTAAGCACGGAGCCGACCCCGCTCCCGTTGTTCGACCTCCTGGCCAAGTGGGCCACGATCCGCGGCTACGTGATGATGGAAATCACGAGCGACCCGCAGCGCCTGGAGCGGGCGAAGAAGTTCATCAACGAAGGACTCGCCGACGGCAGTTTCAAGCCGCTCATCGCCAAGAAGTTCCCGCTCGACCAGATCGTCGAGGCCCACCGCTACCTGGAGTCGAACCAGCAGGTGGGGAAGGTCGTGGTTACGGTGTGATGCCGTCCGACTGAATCGTGAAGTCGGTACTGACCATCAACCCGAGGAGGCCGGCATGAGCAAGGTGAGCAACGAGCGCGTGTCCCCGGTCGCGAGCGCCGGGAGGGTCGGTATGAAGCTCGAGGTCGTCGTCATCCCGGTGTCCGACGTCGATCGGGCGAAGCGTTTCTATGGAAGCCTGGGGTGGCGGCTCGACGCCGACGTCGTCACCGGCGACGACTTCCGCGTCGTGCAGTTCACACCTCCCGGCTCTGGGAGTTCGATCATCTTCGGCAAGAACGTGACCTCGGCCGAGCCCGGGTCCGCTCAGGGCCTCCACCTGATCGTCTCCGACATCGGGGCGGCGCGCGACGAGTTGGTCGGCCGCGGCGTCGAGGTGAGCGAGGTCTTCCACGACATCGGTGGCGTTTTCCACCACGCCGGCGTGGACGGGCGCGTCAGTGGCCCGGACCCGGACCGGCGCAGCTACGGCTCGTTCGCCTCGTTCCGCGACCCGGACGGCAACGGCTGGCTGTTCCAGGAGGTCACCACGCGCCTCCCCGGTCGGATCGACCGCGCGACGACCACCTTTGCCTCCGCGAGCGATCTGGCGAGTGCGCTTCGCCGTGCCGCCG
>Ga0306926_10006054_pt1 | contig 12958 bp, 9 predicted proteins | sample flu12Cox44000178_FD_203759 | JGI IMG/M metagenome (GOLD analysis project Ga0306926, IMG submission 203759) | Lab enrichment of tropical soil microbial communities from Luquillo Experimental Forest, Puerto Rico - flux8day.12C.oxic.44.000.178 (v2)... | ecosystem: Environmental > Terrestrial > Soil... | reverse complement strand
TGCGCGATGCCCTGCAGAATCTCACCGAGCGTATACCCCTGATAGACGTGCGCTTTTTCGTTACGGCACTGCTCATCCAAAAGGAAACCGGCGGAAATCTCTCCGAAATTCTGGATAACCTTGCTCACGTAATTCGCGATCGGTTCCGAATCTACCGCGACGTGAAAGCCAAGTCAGCGCATGGAAGACTAACTGCGGGCACTCTGATTGCAATGCCTCCCTTGTTGGCGCTCGCTTTCGAAATCATCAATCCGAGTTACTTGCCCATTCTCTATAACGATCGTCTTGGGCCTTTTCTTTTGGGAGGCGCGGTGATTTGGCAGGTTATCGGTTCGTTTTTACTTTGGAAGATCGTCGATATCGAAGTCTGAGCGGAGAATCCCATGGTTTGGACCATCGCAATTGTAACCTTCATCGCGACGGCGGCGGTGGTGGGCGCTCTTGTCTTCGCCTTCGCTCCCGGGGAGCTCGGGTTCGCTGGACGATTATCGCGCCTCATGAACGGCTCGGCGCCTATGCGCACGCCGGAATTCCGAGAGAAACAGACCGAGCGCGTGTGGAACATGTTCGCATCCGTGGGGAAATTGGTGTCACCCTCAACAGGAGCTTCACGAAACCAGCTCATGATGATCCGCGCCGGATTTCGTCGAGCGGATGCCATGCTGGCGATTTCAGGAGCGAGGATCCTGTGTCCACTAGTGCTGGTGTTCAGTGCTGTGGCGAGCGGATTGTACCGCTGGAACCCCGCCGTCGTTCTTGCAGCCGCTGCACTGGGCGGTTACATGATCCCCGAAGGGTGCCTGTTGTGGCGAATTCATCGCCGCCAGAAGCGCCTGCGCCACGCCATTCCCGACGGCTTGGATCTGTTGGTTATCTGTGTAGAAGCCGGGTTAGGACTCGACCACGCGTTGCTTCGCGTCTCAGAAGAGCTACAACTCACACACCCGGAGCTCAGTGAGGAGCTCCAGCATGTCAATGCCGAAACGAGGATGGGCAAGAATCGGACTGAAGCTCTGCATGAGCTTGCACGCCGAACGGGTCTTGACGACATCAAAGCGCTCGTCGCGATGCTGGTTCAGACCGAGCGATTCGGCACGAGCATTGCTCAGTCGCTGCGGGTCTATTCGGACGACCTGCGGCTAAAGAGGCGCCAGCGAGCCGAGGAAGCTGCGGCGAAGATCAGCGTGAAAATGGTTCCAGTGTTGGTCTTTTTCATATTCCCTGCGTTCATGGTTGTGGTCTTGGGGCCCGCGGTCATTACGATCATGCGTCAGTTTCTTAACATGAGGTGAGCGGCCGCCATGTTGCTTGATTCGAGCGTGGTGCCGCGAATCTCAATAAAGGAGTAGTTAGATGGAAACAACAACACTGATTCGAATCGTTGCGGCAGCGCTCGCACTATTGGTGCTGTTCGTGATCATTTGGCGCCGTAAACGCAAGGCTCTGGAGTAGTTTGCACAGGTCGGCGAAATTTCTGAGGGAGGCCGCAACGGTGATGTTTCAGAACGGTCACAAAGGCGAGGTGTACGTCTACAATAAGACGCGGGAGACGTTCGTCGCCACAGAAGCAACTGTGGCCGACTCTTACGTTACGCGCCTGATCGGTCTTCTGGGCAAAAGCAAGCGCTGGGCCCAGCTCGGCAGAGGACTCTGGATCGTGCCCTCGCGCGGAGTGCACACGATCGGGATGTTGTTCCCCATCGATTTGATTTTCTTGAGCAAACAGAAAGAGGTCGTACACGTGGAAGAGCACGTACGTCCTTTTCGCGTCTCAAGGGTTTCGCTCAGGGCAACCAGTGTCCTGGAGTTGCCGGCACACACGATCTATCGGTCGCGGACGCAGGTGGGCGATCAGCTGGAAATCGCCCGTTTGAAAAACGGAAATGCGGCGCTTCGCTAATCACCCGTTTGGCCGAGTGCGCCGTGGGTTGATGATTTCGTGGCCACCGCCACACGCCAATCAGCTGACGAGGCTGTGATTTTGGCTCGAATCAGGCCTTCCACTCGATTCCAGACATTGGGATCGCATTCAATCTCGGCATGCGGCTTGGCGAAGTGCCGTACCAACCAGGGATAGTCGTCCGAGCAGGAAACCGGGTTTGTTCTGTAATCGAAACGAAAGTTTCCCAGGATTTTCGTGCGCTGTGGGTCAGCCGCACGAATTTCGGGGCGACCGTGAAGGACGCTATCGGGTTGGTAAAAATTCACTGCTTCTGAGACGTTCGCGGGAACTACTGCATCATCTACGTGGTGTCTCGCGATGCTGTCCACTTGAATCGTCAAAAGAACAGGGACCCTGTCTTCTTCCAGCTGTCGGGCAAGCGCGATGACAGCTGCGCCACCCCAGCTGTGCCCGTAGAGGATGATTCGTGCGTTGTTCTTTTCTTTTTCCTCCAAACTCCCGTCGTGATCTGTGTCAAGCAGCTGCAGAACTTCCGCGTAGGCTTCGTTTGCCTTATGATTCTCAAAGACTTCGGCATATGCCCTGCTGGGGTACTCGGTGCGAAGTCTGGTGGCCAGTTGCACCTCGGTGTGAAGCATATTGTCGTGACGAACGTACCCGCCAAGGAACCCCAAAACAATTACGGGGGAAGATGTGGGTGCCCCACTCCGCGTCCTCGCTCGATGTTCGGGCGGCCTAGGGAGTGCTGAAACCAGACTCGTAGCGCCTAGCAAAAGCAGCATCAGACCCGGGGCCAGAACGCGCATATCCTGCGATTGGTGCCGATGATAGCAGCAAAGCGAACTGCGCTGAAGAACAATGCAATTCGAAGCCCAGAGTCGCGCGCCCTAAACTCGATGGACCAGAACCAGTCCGAGGAGAGCCAACGGAACGCCTTTGCAGAGGGTCCCTGCTTGAGGACAAACCCGTTCGGCGAGAACAATAAGGGAAGGTGGGGGGGGAGAAGAGAAAAGCGGCGCCGACCCCAGCCCTCGAATCCCTATAGGATCCTTCGGTCACCCTTTCCAATCTTCTCCCGCCAGCGGTCATCATCAGGGAGACCGCGAAAACTAACAATACAGGCAAACTCCTAGGCAGCGTGAGGGATAAACTGTATTTGACAACCTGCTGTGGGAGCACGTTCCGTTGGGATGGTTAGGTTTACCAGATGGTGCGCCGAAATATTACAGCTATCGCCGCATAGTTTCTCCGGTCCGCTGCGAAATACGATTTTCTCCGCGGCGACTCGAGAATCGTCCAAGGGGCGGCGCCATCACGGTTCCCCCTCTGGCCCCTCTCGTTGCCGATGGTCCGCTCATTGCCACTTTGGCAGGATCGGCGCTGGAAGTGTGATTGGCGGCTTCGCAGGCGCGCTGGTCGGTCTGGGGATTCCAGAGTATGAAGCGAAACGCTATGAAGGAAGCCTTCAGAAGGGGGCCATACTCGTCTCGGTTCACTGTGACACATCGGATGAAATCAAACTTGCCAAAGCGATCATGAAGAGCATGGGCGGCGACCACATCTCCTCGACTGGAGAGTCGTCAACGAGGGGGGAAGACCATCCTCGGGGCGTGCGGAGCGATCGAACCACTGCGCGCTAAAAGCTGCCGGATGAGGATGCCTCGAAGCATCCTCATCCAGCCTGACGTTAGGTAATCTGGCTATAACTCCTTCTTGCTCACAACCAACAGCACGATTCCACCCGCAAGAGCCAACCCGCCGACAATTGGGGGAATCGGTATCGTCTTGTGTTCTTCCTTGGTGGCGTGCAGTGAACCTACCTGGGCAACCTGCTTGTGAGTCGTGTAACTGATGCCCTGATAGGCCAGAGACACGATGCCGAGAACAATCAAGATAATGCCCATCAGCGACGCAAGCTTCATGGCCTCAAGATCTCCCTCAGTGTCTCGTTTTGTGGCTGATGTCGAATATCCTCATGCGCGTCGCATCAAGCCGGTTACAAGTGAAATCAGAAACAGAATGATGAAGATAAAGAACAAGATCTTCGCGACGCCTGCCGCCGCGGCTGCGATGCCAAAGAAACCAAACACCGCCGCGATAAGAGCCACGATGAAGAAAATTAGCGCCCAACGCAACATTTGGACCTCCTTGTAACCACAACCACCCACAGCGGCGGCGTCTTCTGATAGCAGGCCGCACGGATGAGAAATAATTCATTTCGAGGTTCGCACCAATACCCGCATTGCCTTAGCCATCCCCCGTATTCCTAGTACAGCCGCCCGCGCCTCGCTCCAAAATCGAGGGAGCAGAAAAGTCCGTTTGACCGTCTGCGGTTGCTCTGAGGGTCTAACTTGAGGGAGACATGGAGCTTGGGAGAGCTTGGCGCCGTTTAGCGGCTGCGGCGCCGAACCGACTAAATCGAATATCCCGAGTGGGCCAGAACCCTTTGAATCGCCGTCAGGTTTCCACCCGGTTGTTAGCCCAGATGAAATGTGCTAGAGGTACTATGTGTTGTGGATTTCGCGAATACAAACAAGCCGAAACAGGAACGGCTTTGCAAACATCTTCGCTAACGGAGCCTTAGGCCATGTCGAACCTCAGACTGCTTCTTGCAGATGATCACGAGATCGTTCGCAAAGGTCTGCGATCCGTTCTGGAGGCGCAGAAAGATTGCGAAGTGGTAGGTGAAGCTGCGGATGGCCGCCAAGCTATCGCGCTGGTCAAGGAACTAAACCCAGATATCGTGATCCTTGATATTTCCATGCCGCTACTGAATGGACTGGAAGCCACACGCCAGATTCTCAAAATTCGGCCGCAAACGAAGGTCTTGATTCTCACCATGCACGAGTCAGATCCTTTGATTCGTGATGTCCTGGACGCTGGCGCTCGCGGGTACATCCTCAAAACGGACGCAGGCCGCGATTTGGTAACGGCGGTTGAGTCGCTGCGGCGGAATAAGACGTTCTTCACGTCGCGTGTCTCGCAAATGATTCTCGATGGGTTTTTGAAGGGCGACTCTCGCCCGTCCGATTCCGACAGCGGGGGAATTCGTCTCACGCCGCGCCAGCGGGAAATCGTTCAGCTCTTAGCAGAGGGAAAAAGCAGCAAAGAAGTGGCCGTTGCGCTCGATCTCAGTGTGAAAACGGCCGAAACACACCGGGCCAACATCATGCGCAAGCTCGATTGCCACTCGGTGAGCGAAGTCGTACGATACGCGATTCGCAACAAGATCATTGAGGCTTAGCAGCGGCTGGCAGCCAATCTCTACTTTCTTCTCCGAACGTACGTACCTGGCCTGAAGTATTTCATATCTAGGGCGATCGTTATCTCCTATGGAAGGCATTCCATTGATTGAACTAGACCGATCCGCCGCGTTGTCGCGCTCGGTCGGACAGCACGGAGGAGCTCCATGAATTGGGATGAACTGGCAGGCAAGTGGAAGCAATACCGAGGCAGCGTCAAGCAAAAGTGGGGAAAACTTACCGATAACGATCTCGATGTGATAGACGGCCGACGGCAAGTACTTGTTGGAAAAATCCAAGAGCATTACGGTACAGCAAAAGACATGGCCGAAAAGCAAGTCGACGAGTTCGTGAAGGCACTGAATTCTAGTCAAGCAGCCGAGAAGGTGCGTCGACACGTCTAAGATCGGAGCGAGCAAGAAAGAGCAGCCCAGGCTTTGACCATCCTCAGTGGCCCACAGTTCGCGTAGAATCGTTCTCCCTTCGGTACCGGTACGCATCGCGCAACCACACGGAATTGGGCTTCGAATTTTCCTTCGTACCCCGCTTGCTTCTACAGGATTCTCCGGTCAGTACATAGGTATACGTTGGATGGTGGGCCTCTGTTGTGCCTGCTAGAGTCCGTGCCACATGAGTGCTGGTTACAACCCGATACCGCCGGGTTTCCGCTCCACGCTAGCCTACCCCCTTAAGGGGCCGTTTGGATTCTCCCCCGATAGTGCCAGCGGCCCCTCCAACCTCTTTCCCAGCTGAAACTCGGGACACACCTGCGGCTAGAGACAAGCCGACGAAGGTGTAGAGTAGCTCGAATAGGACAACTCAGCGGATAGGTGATATCGGGGTTGGCCCTGGCGCCCGCTATTCTCAGGCCGGCCTTCCGCCGCGATCAACCGCCACTTCGCCCTTTCCCCCCCTTGCCTCACTTTGGCAGGCGGCGGTTTGCGGCGAGGATAGCTGCGGTGGTGGCGGCGCGACGTTTGCAGGCTGAATCGGAATGGAGACTTCCACCAGGGTTCCTGGGTTCGTGTTCTTCAGCCGGAGTTCTCCGCCAAACTCCTTGACGCGCTGAATCATCCCACCGATGCCGATGCCAATACTGTCTGAACGAAACTCTGCGACATTTTCAGGGATGCCCTTGCCGTCATCTCGCACGGTAGCGATCACGTGATCCGCTTTGATTGCCAGCGTGACAGCCACCCTTCGCGCGCTCGAGTGCCGGAACACATTGGTAAGGGCCTCCTGGATAATCCGAAAAATCGCCGTCTCCAGCTCCGGCGCGAAACGCGGAAAGTCCTCAGGCTGCACATCCACCGAAGTATCCACGCCGCTGCGCTTGGTTAGCCCCTCGACGTACGATTGCAATGCGAAGTGCAGGCCCACCTCGTCCAGAAGTGGTGGGTGCAATAGGTGCGACAAGCTGCGGACCTGCTGAATCGCGCGGCTGATTAGTTCGCTGATGTCGGTCCCCATTTGCTTTGCCGATTCCATCGTATTCGTATGCCCGACCAGTTGATCCGACAGCATTTTCGCCGCGCTCAGCTCTTGGCCGAGCCCATCATGAAGCTCCCGCGCGATTCGCCGTCGCTCTTCGTCCTGCGTCATGATCAAACTGCTCGAGAGCCGCCGCAACTCGCGATTCAAGTTTTCGAGCTGTTGTGTTTTGCGGTGCAGTTCCGCGAACACGCTGACCTTCGCCCGCAGCAACTCCGGCACCACCGGCACGGAGATGTAATCCACTGCGCCGCTCGCGTAGCCGCGCAACCGATCAAGGTCCGTCAGGTGCACTGCGGAGATGAAAATCAGCGCTGTCTTTTGAAACCGTGGGTGCTGATGGATCATGTCGGCCAGCTCGAAACCATCGAGATCAGGCATGCTCACATCCAGCAACACCACGGCAATATCGGATCGCAGCAAATGATCGAGAGCTTCTCTCCCCGAAGAGGCCTTGATCAGGTTCTCGCCAAGCTCGGCGAGAATGGCCTCGTAGCTCAATAACTTTGACGGCTGGTCATCCACCATCAAAATGTTGACTCGATCTTTTTCCTGAGCGGCCATGATCCTCCTCGGACCGGAAACCAGGCACCTACCTGTGCAGCCAAACCCGGAGGGAGGAGAGAAGTTGCTCCGTGTTCACGGGTTTCGCCAAATAATCCGATGCTCCCGCTTCCAGACACTTCTCGCGGTCTCCCTTCATTGCCTTGGCCGTCAGTGCAATGATCGGTAGCCGCCTGAACAGTGCGTTCTGCCGGATCACCTGCATCGTCTCATAACCGTCCATTTGCGGCATCATGATGTCCATCAGAACGATGGCGACGTCGGGCGTCGATTCCAGCATTTCGATGGCCTCGCGCCCGGTGCCCGCGGTCAACACCATCATTCCCCTGCGTTCCAGCACGCTGCTCAGCGCAAAGATATTCCGCACATCATCATCGACAACTAGAACCTTTTTTCCGATCAGCGCCTCGTCAGAGCGGTGCAAGCGGTCCAGCATTTCCTGCTTTTCCACAGGTAGATCTGCAACCACTCGGTGTAGAAAGAGAGCCGTTTCATCCAACAGCCGTTCGGGCGATTCGACGCCCTTCACCACCACGCTCCGAGCCAGCATCCGCAGTTTCGCATCCTCTTCGTGAGACAGTTCCTTCCCTGTGAACACCACGACGGGCAAATCCACTGCCGATGGGCTACTGCTGAGTTTTTCCAATATGTCGAAGCCAGACATGTCTGGTAAGCGCAGGTCCAGCACGACGCAGTCGAAATGCTCCCGCTCGATCGCGCTCAGGGCGTCGGCGCCCGTGGCGACGACTGAAACATCGATGTCATTGTGATCAAGCAGGGCACGAATGCTCAACTGCTCGGCGGGATTATCTTCAACGATCAGCAAGCGCTTCGGTCGCGGAGCCACGTAATCCTTGATTCGCGTCAGCGCCTGATCGATACCGTCCGGGGTGACTGGCTTGGTCACAAATGCGAACGCACCACGCGAAAGCGAATGCTGCCGGTCCTCGTCAAGGGTGAGCATTTGCACTGGTATGTGACGCGTTTCGGGATCTTGCTTCAAGTGATTCAAGATGGTCCAACCCAGCATGTCCGGCAAAAACACATCCAGCGAGATTGCCGTGGGATGAAACTCGCGCGCCAGTGCAAGGGCTTCCGCGCCTCGCATGGCCACGAGTGTCTTGAAGCCCTTATCGCGTGATAGATCGCGCAAGATGCGCGCGTAATGCGGATCGTCTTCGACGATCAGCAATATGGCCTCGCCGGGTTCGAGATTCTCGCGGTCGTCGGAAACCTGCTCGACCGCGCGTTCCGCCACGCTTGCAGCTGCCAGCATCGCCGGGGCGCTCATGCTCGCTCTCGAAGCTCCCGCTCCGGTGGTTGTCGAAGCTCCCGCATAGATCTGCGGCAGATACAGAATAAAGGTGCTTCCCTTCCCGGGAGTGCTTCGCAGCTGAATCTCCCCGCCCAGCAGGCTGGCCAGTTCGCGGCTGATGGCCAGTCCCAGTCCGGTTCCCCCGTACTTGCGGCTCGTGCCGGCGTCGGCTTGCTGGAAGGCTTCGAAGATAATTCGCTGCTTCTCCTGCGGAATGCCAATGCCGGTATCGGAAACTTCAAAGGCAATCACCGGTACGTGAGCACTGAGAATCGGGTGATCCTCGCTCCAACCCTGCTCGGCCACCGAGACAGAGAGAGTTACTCCGCCGCGCTCGGTGAACTTAAATGCATTCGACAGCAGGTTCTTGAGTACTTGCTGTAGCCGCTTCGAGTCCGTCACGATGCCGCGCGGCAAACGCGCGTCGGTCCGCAAGTCGAACGCCAATTTCCGGTTGTCTGCTTCGTGCCGGAATGGCCGCGCAATCATTTCGAGCAAGCTCGCGAACGACACTTCTTCTGCCTCGACCGAGACGGTTCCCGACTCAATCTTCGAAAGGTCGAGGATGTCGCTAATCAGGTTCAGCAAGTCGGTTCCAGCGCCGTGAATGGTACGTGCGAATTCAACCTGTTTCGGTGTCAGATTGCCGTCCGGATTTTCGCCAAGCTGCTGACCCAGCACGAGGATGCTATTGAGCGGCGTACGCAACTCGTGCGACATGTTGGCTAGGAATTCGGACTTGTATTTCGAGGTGAGCGCGAGCTCTTTGGCCTTCTCTTCCAGGGCGCCGCGTGCCTGCTCGATTTCCTGGTTCTTGCGCTCGACTTCCACGTTTCGTTCGGCAAGCTGCTGAGCTTTCTGGGCCAGTTGCTCGTTTGTCTGCTGCAGTTCTTTCTGTTGTGCCTGAAGCTCGGCGGCCAACTGCTGCGACTGCTTCAAAAGCGCTTCGGTTTGCATCGTCGCTTCAATGCTGTTCAGCACGATGCCGATGCTCGACGTAAGTTGCTCGAGGAATGCAATCTGCGAGGCAGTAAATGAGCCGAGCGAAGCTAGCTCAATCACAGCCTTCACGCGATCCTCAAACAGTACTGGCAGCACAATTACGTTGCGAGGAACTGCCCGGAACAGTCCCGAACGAATCGAAATTGTGTTCTCAGGCAAATCCGTCATTAGCATTCGACGCTTTTCTATCGCGCACTGCCCTACCAAGCCTTCTCCCACTCGCAACATCTGCAGATGTCCGTTCTGCCCGTCATCAGCGAACGCAGAAAGCACGGTCATTCTGGTGGGATCTTCCGACTCCATCTGATAGATGACGCCCTGTTGCGCGCTCACCAAAGGTGCGAGCTCAGAGAGCAGTAATCGGCCCACCGCCGCTAGATCTCGCTGCCCCTGCAACATCCCGGTTGCGCGTGCCAGGTTCGTCTTGAGCCAGTCCTGCTCGGTGTTGCGGTCCGTCGTCAAACGCAGGTTGTCGATCATGGTATTGATATTGTCTTTGAGATCGGCAACCTCGCCGCGCGCTTCGACTTGAATCGAGCGTGTCAAGTCACCCTTCGTCACCGCCGTGGCTACTTCGGCAATGGCGCGTACCTGGTTCGTGAGGTTGTCTGCCAGCAAGTTGACGTTGCCGGTCAAGTCTTTCCAGGTCCCGGCGGCGCCCGGAACGTTGGCTTGTCCGCCCAGTCGGCCTTCGACGCCGACTTCGCGAGCGACCGTGGTCACCTGATCGGCGAACGTCGCCAGCGTATCCGTCATGTTGTTAATGGTATCGGCCAAAGCGGCGACTTCACCCTTCGCGTTCACGGTCAGATTTTGCTTCAGGTCTCCGTTCGCCACTGCGGTTACGACTTTCACGATTCCGCGAACTTGTTCGGTCAGGTTCGCCGCCATAACGTTCACATTGTCGGTGAGATCTTTCCAGGTGCCCGCCACGCCCGGCACCACCGCCTGGCCGCCGAGCTTCCCTTCCGTACCGACTTCGCGTGCCACTCGGGTCACTTCGCCGGCGAACGCGTTCAACTGATCGACCATCGTGTTGATGGTTTCTTTCAGTTCCAGAATTTCGCCTTTCACGTCCACAGTGATTTTGCGTGAGAGGTCACCGCGAGCCACCGCGGTGGTCACGCCCGCGATATTGCGCACTTGAGCGGTGAGGTTTCGCGCCATCGCGTTTACGGAGTCGGTGAGGTCCTTCCACGTGCCGGCCACGCCCGGAACGTTCGCTTGGCCGCCCAAACGGCCTTCCGTGCCTACCTCGCGCGCCACGCGGGTCACTTCAGCGGCGAAGGATCGTAACTGCTCGACCATCGTGTTCAGCGTTTCCTTGAGCTGCAGGATTTCGCCGCGCACATCCACAGTGATCTTCTTCGAGAGGTCACCCGTTGCGATGGCCGTCGCCACTTCCGCGATGTTTCGGACTTGGCCGGTAAGGTTGCTGGCCATAAAGTTCACGTTGTCGGTGAGGTCTTTCCATGTGCCGGCCACGCCCGGAACGTTCGCTTGGCCGCCCAAACGGCCTTCCGTGCCCACCTCGCGCGCCACGCGCGTGACTTCTCCTGCGAAGGCGTTGAGCTGGTCTACCATCGTGTTGATGGTGTTCTTGAGCTCGAGAATTTCGCCCTTCACATCCACCGTGATCTTTCGCGAAAGGTCACCGCGGGCTACCGCCGTTGTAACTTCCGCGATGTTTCGCACCTGTCCGGTCAGGTTTCCAGCCATCGAGTTCACCGAGTCGGTCAGGTCCTTCCAGGTGCCCGCCACGCCCGGAACGTTCGCCTGGCCGCCCAACCGGCCTTCCGTGCCCACCTCGCGCGCCACGCGCGTGACTTCGCCTGCGAAGCGGTTGAGCTGGTCCACCATCGTGTTGAGTGTTTCTTTGAGTTGCAGAATCTCGCCGCGCACGTCGACGGTGATCTTTTTTGAAAGGTCCCCGTTCGCGATGGCGGTTGCCACTTCGGCGATGTTTCGCACTTGGGCCGTCAAGTTGCCGGCCATCGAGTTCACCGAGTCCGTTAGGTCTTTCCAGGTGCCCGCCACGCCCGGAACTTTGGCTTGGCCGCCGAGCTTTCCCTCCGTACCGACTTCGCGCGCCACGCGGGTGACTTCGCCGGCGAACGCGTTCAGCTGGTCTACCATTGTGTTGATGGTCTCTTTGAGCTCCAGGATCTCGCCCTTTACGTCTACGGTGATCTTGCGCGACAAGTCGCCGCGAGCCACGGCCGTGGCCACCTCGGCGATGTTGCGCACTTGACCGGTAAGGTTACTGGCCATGAAGTTCACGTTGTCGGTCAAGTCCTTCCATGTTCCGGCTACGCCGGGGACAACCGCCTGCCCGCCTAGCTTTCCCTCTGTACCGACCTCGCGCGCCACGCGCGTCACCTCGCCCGCGAAGGCGTTCAGCTGGTCCACCATCGTGTTGATGGTGTTCTTCAGTTCGAGAATCTCGCCCTTCACGTCCACCGTGATCTTGCGCGACAAGTCACCGCGTGCTACCGCCGTGGTCACCTCGGCGATGTTTCGCACTTGCGCCGTCAAGTTGCCGGCCATCGAGTTCACCGAGTCCGTGAGATCTTTCCAGGTGCCGGCCACCCCCAGAACCTGTGCTTGTCCGCCCAACCGGCCATCCGTGCCGACCTCGCGCGCCACGCGCGTCACCTCGCCCGCGAAGGCGTTCAGCTGGTCCACCATCGTGTTGATGGTTTCTTTGAGTAGGAGAATTTCGCCGCTCACGTTGACAGTAATTTTCTTGGAGAGATTGCCGCTCGCGATGGCTGTCGTAACCTCTGCGATATTACGCACTTGAGCTGTTAGGTTTCCGGCCATGGCGTTGACCGAGTCGGTTAGGTCCTTCCAGGTGCCCGCCACGCCCGGCACCACCGCCTGGCCGCCAAGTTTGCCGTCTGTGCCCACCTCGCGCGCCACGCGCGTCACTTCGGAGGCGAACGATCGCAGCTGGTCGACCATCGTGTTGATGGTGTCCTTCAGCTCCAATATCTCGCCCTTCACATCCACCGTGATTTTGCGCGACAGGTCGCCACGGGCTACCGCCGTGGTCACCTCGGCGATGTTGCGCACTTGAGCCGTCAGGTTGCCGGCCATGGCATTCACTGAGTCGGTCAAGTCCTTCCAGGTGCCCGCCACGCCCGGCACTACCGCTTGGCCCCCGAGCGCGCCGTCCGTGCCCACTTCGCGCGCCACGCGTGTCACCTCCGAGGCGAAGGACCTCAGCTGATCGACCATTGTATTGATGGCTTCTTTGAGCTGCAGAATCTCGCCCCGGACGTCCACGGTGATCTTGCGTGAAAGGTCGCCGCTGGCCACGGCCGTGGCCACCTCGGCGATGTTGCGGACCTGGCCGGTCAGGTTGCTCGCCATCGAGTTGACCGAATCGGTTAGGTCTTTCCACGTTCCCGCGGCACCTGGCACCTGCGCCTGGCAGCC
>Ga0306926_10006048_pt1 | contig 12961 bp, 9 predicted proteins | sample flu12Cox44000178_FD_203759 | JGI IMG/M metagenome (GOLD analysis project Ga0306926, IMG submission 203759) | Lab enrichment of tropical soil microbial communities from Luquillo Experimental Forest, Puerto Rico - flux8day.12C.oxic.44.000.178 (v2)... | ecosystem: Environmental > Terrestrial > Soil... | reverse complement strand
TAAAGCGTATCGGGCGCTCGACAATTACACAGCCGTGCGGTTGCGCCGGTGGTTGCGCTACAAGTACAAGGTCAGGCGACGCAGGGGCGGGACTTATCCACTCTCGCACCTTTACGGGCATTACGGTCTCGTCCGCCTGACCGCGCGTGGGCGCAGCGAGCCGTGGGCGAAGGCGTGACGTCTTGTCCGAGAGCCGGATGCGGGAAATCTGCATGTCCGGTTCGATGAGCGAGGTGTGGAAACAGAGCCACGGCCGAGCCAGTGAGGCACCGCCAAACGAAAGGGGCGGCAACAGATATGTTCGACCTACAGCCACTGCGCCACATCTCGACTCTACCACGGGCGGTAAAACTCTCAGGTCGCGGTAGGGAAGAGGGTTACCCCTATCCCCCCGCACAGATCCGGGCGTACGGCTTTCCCGTACCCGGCTCTTATCGGAGGTCAGCCGTGATCCTGCCCTCGGATTCGGAAACCTTCCGGCTTTGATCCGTAGGCGCGCAGTTTCGTGGACGTGCTGTTTCTGGCTCTGTGTCCAGAGCATGTGTCCCTGCGCTCCTTCCCTCCGATCAGCCGCCTTCCCTCCACCGTCTCCTCCACCGGCACTATGCAGCTGTCCGACTCCTCACATGTTCCCCGGCCCCCATTTGGCGGCCGTGGTCCAAAGCCCAACACGGGTGATTTGGACCATGTGAGGTCTCCCAGGTTCCGACGTGTTCCTGCTGCGCGTGATGTGGCCCTCGACCCCGGCGGGACGGCGCCCTCTCGCATAGCGAGGGCGTACATATTGCCTTCGATGTACTCAACCATCTCGGCTTTCCGCGACATTACATCTTTCGTGGCTCACTCCCACACCCCACGCAGTTGCTGTGTACGCTTCGCACCCGCCGTCGCCGGCGACTACGCAACACTCGCTACGAGGCGGGCGCTACCCCTTACCTCGACCGGACTTTCACCGGCTGGAGCACGCCAGCTTCCCTGGCGCACTGAGTATATGTTCTCCGAGTTGGCTCAGATAGCGGACAACGCCCTAGAGCGCGATCAGATTGGCGCTCAATGTTTCGGATTGGTTCCGACTGTGGAGGACGGAAAAGTCGATTTCGTTTCAGCACGCAGGCAGTGAGCAAGGTAAGAAAAGATACCGGCCGCTCGGGTGTCCATCTCTGCTGCAACGTGCAATCCCAAGAGCGAATCGTTCGCCGCCGTCGCGGCGAGTTCAAGGAACCGATACTGGGAAGCGACGGATACGCCGCCACCCTCCTGCGCTAACTGACGGCGCGAAAGCCCGGCCGCGGACAGGATGGGCTCCGGATCGATCCCCCTCCTCTCGAGGTAGCCGAGCGTCTCAAGTGCGGCCGCGCCGCGCGTCCACAAGAACGCGCTCTCAGGAGCGACATTTCTCATGGCCGCATCCCGAAAACGTCTTGTTCTGCTCATGCCGTGAGCTTCGAAACCGTCTGGCTTCTTACGTTGTAGCTGGGAAGGATCGCGGCAAGCGTCTCTCACGCCGCGTTAGACACTCCCGGATTCCATGTCTTGTCGCCATTGTACAAAATCGGGAAAGCTTCCATTGTAGGACAACCGTTAGAGATGATTGCCGGCCTTAAGCCAATTCTACAACACGGCCGAGGTCAAAATTCGGGGAGGAGGCGATGGCAGAACAAGATTCGGTCCCACAGATCGATCTCTTCCAGGTCGTCCGCATCGTTGCCAGCTACGTACGGCATTATCAGGTCGAGCCCGATCAGCTCGCGGCTTTGATTGTCGGGGTGCATCACGCTCTTGCCGGTCTCGGGCGTGCCCCGCCTGCGCAACAGCCTTTGCGGCCGGCGGTGCCGATCCGACGCTCGGTCCAGCAAGAGTATGTAGTCTGCCTCGAGTGCGGGTTTCGCGCACAGACGCTCCGCCGACATCTGCGGGACGCGCACGATCTCGAGATCGGTGATTACCGCGTCCGCTGGAACCTGCCGATCGATCATCCATTGATCGCGCCGGCCTATTCGGCGCGGCGCTCAAGGATCGCCAAGGCGATCGGTCTCGGGCGCCGCGCTACCGTGCCGCCGAGAACCGAGCCAGTGCCGACAACGCCTCAGCGGGTGACGCGGCGTCGCGGTCGCCGGCCGAGGCGGCCGACGACGATATCATAATACCTACATTTTGACCTGGCCGAGGAACCGATACTGCGGGCTTAGTGTGATAATGCCCCTTGCACTATGCGGACAGGAGGCCTCGCTGAACCTGGAAATAGAGGGACTGATTGTCACTCAGCAATGGCTCAGAAGAGATGCGGATTAGCATTATCGACGGCCCGAGCACCCCGCTAGCCCCAGTCGGATAGAGGACGCCGGAGCTGCAAAGGCAAATCGGGGACTTCGCGCGCGTCCGCCTCAGGTGACAGCAAGACCGCGATGCGCACCGATTGCACGACTTGCTCGAGGCGGAACACGAGCTTTTTGACGCCCGCGTTGGAGTTCTGCCCTTCAGGCTCCGAGGGAGCCGCCGACTAGAGGGACAACGAGCCCAGATGTGGATCAACGATCCGGAGAAAGAACGAGGTAGGCTCGGCGTTATCGCTTTGCTGCAGATAGGTGAGGGTCGCCATGGTGTTGGCGAGCTCGACGCGTGCCACGGTGTGCATCTGCCAATCGACGCAGGACAGGCTTCCTTTGGGTACGATTTCGTCCACGATGAGCACGTGCCGGTGATCGATCAGCGCAAAGCCACGGGAGGCGCTGACGGCACTCGGATAGGCCGTCGACAGGCCCATCACGACCAGGGAGATCTCATACGCAAACCTTGTACTGATGATTACGGCGCGGGAGGTGGGAGGTTGACTCTGACCGTCCATGACGATGGTGTTGTGTCCAATCGTGCTCGTACGGTAATAGCGAGATCGCATCTCGGGGGTGAAATAGCCCGGAAGGCCGTAATCGTCCGGTCCTAGATCCACGGCCCAACGGATGCCAGCCGAGTCCAGAACGAAGCTGCCGAGATCGTAATGCCCGTGCTCGCAGGCGTCGTTTGCACCGCCTTTGATTCCTAGATAAGTGGTCTTCGGGTCGCCCCAGTCGCCCCGAAGCATCACGACATCGGACGAGCGAAACCGTTTGGCTGTTCGCAAACGCGATGGTTTGCGACCTGCTTTTTCGAACCACAGCAGGTCCATCGGATGGATCTTCTCCACGTGCCGCTCAATCCAATTATCGACCGGGTGGCGGTACCGTTTGGCCAGCCAAAACAGCCAATAGCCGCCGCTATGGCGCTCCTCGCTGTCCGCGAAGTTGAAAAGCTTCCCCGAAGGACCCGCGGCGTGCAGTCGGAAAAGGCCGGTCCTTGAAAGTCCCGGCGACGTGTCAAGCCCCAAATCCGTGTTCAGCGCCGTCGACAAGCTGTCGAGCAAGTAGATCGCGTATTGGGTGGCATAGTGCCAATAGCCCGGCCCCTCCATCCATCCGCCGTCGGGACGATATGCGCTAAACCCATTAGATACGGAATCGCGCACAGCGAAAAGAGCTGCGCAGCCCTCCGGTCACACTCCAATACCGACAGTGCAGCTACCATCAGCGCACCGTTGCAGACCAGGTTCCAGTTCATGACTGTTGTGGTCCAGTAAGGCGGCGATGGTGTGGCGAATTGCAAGAGGCCGGGTTCTACAGCTTTGTCGACGATCGCACCCGCGACACGTTCACGCTCATTAATGTTCAGCGCATTGTACAACCAGTCGTAACCTATCGCGGCTCCGAAGGCTGTCTCGGCGGTGACAAGAAATTCATCGCCCGCCCAATCCGGAAAGGCGCAGACAGCGAGGAGCTCAGCTTTTGCACGTTCGCAATATCGGGGGTCGCCGGTAAGGAGCCACGCGATGCCGAGGGTTTGCATTCTGAGACAAAAGAGACTGGCGACATCGAGCGCCGTAGCAGGGCCGTCCGATGATTGGGGCGGTCGAACACGCGCGAGCGGCGCCGCGGCGGTCTCCTCAGGAACGTGTTTCCAGGTCGGCGTCAACAGCGACAGGCTTAGGATAAGGTCGGCCTGTTTTGCTATTTCCTGCTGCCATCGGCGCGCGGTGGGGTTTCGCTTAAGAAGAAGCTGCGTTCGCGCAACTGCTGATTTTGTTTGCCATCAGGCGGGGCCGCTCTACCGCAACCGGCGCCAGCACGTCAGGACCGACACTATTCATGTCCATATCCGGCGGAATGGTCAGTGCCTAACCCCTTCGGCCGCCACTGGCGCTCACCGAAAGTTCAGCCGCAGATACAGCTCGATTGATAGTTCTGAGAACGGCATTCCCAGCGGGATCGTGGCAAGGGATCGGTCGAGGTCAGTCTACTTCGCCCACCGCCGTACGAAGCCCCGACAGAAACAGCTCGCGGTCGGCGGGGCTGCGGAGCTGGGCGGCGCTGGGGACCAGATCAGGCGTGCTGACGCGCATCCGGGCGGCGATCGCACGCGCTTCATCGAGCCGCCCCATATGGACAAAGCACGCGGCCAGAACACGGTATGAGTGCGGATAACCTGGATTTTCCTGAATGGATACCGACAACTTCGACGCCGCTTCGTCAAATTCGTGTTTGAAGAAATGAGCTTCGCCGATCAGGCTCAGCGGCGTACCCATCCGCTCGCACGGGCTTAGCCGCAACGCGGTCTCAGCGTGCTTGATCGCGAGGTCGTGCTGACCGGCCCATAGCCTGACAACGCCGCTCAAAAACCAGCCGCGCGAGAAGCTCGGGGTTATCGTCAGGGCGCGGTCGATCAGCGCCATCATGGCGCCAATATCCTCGCCGAAATTAGCGAGTACGAAAGCGGCGTTGGCGAGAATGCCCGGGTCATCCCCCGCCACCTGAAGCGCCCGCCGAGCGAGATCGATCCCTTTGCGGCCCGCGTCCTCGGGCTCTTCGGCCCAGCTCTCTCTGACGAGACGCATTTGGCACATCGCCGCCAAGGACAGCGCCGGACCACAGTGCCGATCGATGGCTAGTGCCTGTTGGAGCAATTCGAGAGCGTTGAGAAGTCCCTCTCTTGTTATTGGATGGAATGTGGCAAGCGCGCGCAGATAGAGATCGTAGGCAGTGAGGTCATTCGTCGGACGGGCGGCCGAGCGGCGGACTTCAGCGGCTTGCAACGTGGGCTCGATGACGCCGGCGACGTTGATCGCCACCTTGTCCTGGAGATCGAAAACGTCCTCCAGAGAACCGTCGAAGCGATCAGCCCAGAGATGAGCGCCCGTGTCGGCCTCGATCAGCTGTGCCGCGATACGCGCCCGGTTCCCACCCTTGCGCACCGAGCCTTCGAGGACGTAGCGGACGCCGAGCTCGCGCCCAACCTGCTTCACACCGACCGATCGTCCTTTGTAGGTGAAGCTCGAATTGCGGGCGATCACGAACAGCCCGCGGATGCGGCTGAGCGCGGTAATGATCTCCTCGACCATGCCATTGGCAAAGTACTCCTGCTCCGGATCGCCGCTCATATTCTCGAACGGCAGAACCGCGATCGACGGCTTGTCAGGCAGCGCCAGCGGTGCCCTGGCAGCAGGATCCGGGGTCAGAGTAATGATGTCTCCGGTCATGATCACATCGAATACGCGGACCGGCCGCGCGATATTCTTGACCTGCTGCTCGCCCCTGTCGTCGAAGGCAAAACCGAGCTTGTCACGAACCTGGTCGCGCACCACCCGGCTGACACAGATCCCCCCGGGCGCCGCCAAGGCTTCTAGGCGGGCGGCCACATTAACGCCGTCGCCATAGACATCCCGCCCGTCCCTGATGATGTCGCCAAGATTAATGCCGATGCGAAACTCGATCCGCCGATTCGCCGGCACATCGGCGTTACGCGACGCCATTTCGCGTTGTATGTCGACCGCGCACCGTACGGCGTCTACCACGCTTGCAAACTCAACCAAGAGGCCGTCGCCGGTAATTCTGACGACGCGGCCGCGGTGCTCCTTGATCTTCGGATCGGCGAGCGTGCGGCGCAGCACCGTTAGCCTTTCGAGCGTGCCTTCCTCGTCCTCACCCACCAGCCGCGAGTAGCTAACGACATCGGCCAAAAGGATGGCCGCCAACCGCCGCTGAACCCTCCGCTCACTCATCGCTGCAGCCAGGCCAACAGAAGAGCCTCGAATCTCTATATTGCAAAGAAAATTGCTGCCTTTGCCGCATTATGGCCCCGCCGGTATTAGAGCTTAGCTATCCTCGGATCGCGGTGCCATATTGGCAACGTCGTGTCGTTGGTCATCAACACCCCCTGGCTCTCGCTTTGATGGCCTATACGGCCAAAACTCCGCCGTCCACATGAATTTCCGAACCTGTAATGTAGGACGACTCATCGGAAGCCAGGAACAGAATGGCGTACGCCACCTCGTCGACTTCTCCCGGCCGGCGCATCGGAACGACGCGCATGCGCTCGGCCCGGACGGCGGGATCGGCGGTGCGACCCGACGTCCGCATCGGCGGCATGATGCCGGGATGAACCGAGTTGGCGCGGATCTTGTCCTTGGCGTGCTGCACCGCGACCGATTTGGTCATCAACCGTACCGCCGCCTTCGAGGCGTTATAAGCCATGTGAACGTGCTCGCTACCGATGATGCCGGCAATCGACGACAGGTTGACGATCGACCCGCCGCCGTTGGCGACCATCGCCGGGATCGCGTACTTGATGCCAAAGAATACGCCGGTTGCGTTGACCGCCATGATCCGATGCCAGGCTTCGGTGCTGTAAAAATCCTGCTCGGCGCTGCCGGAGATGCCGGCATTGTTGACCAGCACATCGAGCTTGCCGAAATGCCGGGTGGTGGCGGCCACGACGGCGGCCCAGCTCTCCTCTTTGGTCACATCAAGCGGTTCGAATCGTGCCGAGGCGCCGACGGCATCGGCCACCTGCCGGCCTTCGTGCTCCAGCACATCGGCGATCACCACCTTGGCGCCTTCGCGCGCGAACAGGCGCGCCGTAGCCGCCCCCATGCCGGATGCCGCGCCGGTAATGATGGCGACCTTGTCCGCGAGTCTCATGCTGTCTTTCCTCTTGCCATGAATGGCGCTCAGCGGACCGTGAAATTCGCCCGCCGCTTCTGCGCGAAGGCCATACCGCTTCCTGGTGGTCCTTGCAAAAAGATTGGACTGCGTCTCGAGACCGACGCTCAGGTCCATCATAGAATGGAACCTGACGGGCGAGAAGGAGACGGTGGCTTCGTCCAGGGGAACCGCGAGAACGCCATTGCCGGCACCGATTGCGGCCTCGGCGGCCGGGTCCACGCTGACCTCGCCTGGGCCAAGCTGCGCACGCTTGTCGAAGGCGCCCGCCTCGCGTCGACGTCTCTCTGGACTAGTTGAACACGCTCACGGCCGTCAAAGAGTTCCCATTTCAGGCTATCGCGTGCGCCTGCTACGTCGCAGGCGATGTCGCATACAGCTTGCCGTTCGCGTTCCTGGATCCGTCCGGCGCGGAGATGGCGCTGCACTGCGATGCCGACATGGTTCGGGCGATCGTTGGAGCACGCCACGTAAAGTTCCTGTCGGGTCCTGCCGGTAGCCAGAGCCAGAACGCGCTCGCCCAGGCTCGGTGCGCTGGGTTTGCGTCCCGCTGACTCGCTGGCGGCTGCCCTTGGCGGCCGTCCCCGGCCTCGGCTCGCAGTTGTGGTCTTTGCTTCCTCGGCAGCAGCCGAGGTGGTTCTCCTGGCAGGCGGCGTCTTGCTGACGCGCATCAGTACGCGCTCGGCCGTCTCGAGATCGGTCAGCCGAGTGGCGACCGCTGCGCGATCAGTATCGAGGCGTGTAAGCCGCTCGCTGATCTTCGCCTTCTCAGCGCTGATCTGGTCCAGTATCGTCGGTGTCGTGGTCAGCATGGTGGCCTTCGGTGGTTTCAGGTCGATCGGGATGATCAATCTTACTGGCGTCTAACACTGCAATGCCGGAACTTCAACCATAGAATGCGTCGACTGGCGTGGTCGGGGGCCGGCACGATTTGTAGCTCAGCCCAAAATCTCGGAGCCAGCGAAGACGCTCGTTTTGTTGGGCATTCTGGCGTCGGAAAACTGCGGAGTTACTGGCATGCCCGATTAAGGTCGGTCGCGTCGGTCTGACGATTCCCGTGCGAAATCGGATTCGTATTCCGCTGTCGCCGAATCACTCGATAGGGGCACACCAACCAGCGTCAGCCAATATCCCAGGGGCCCGAGACGCAAAAAACCCCTGGTCAGCTTACCAAGGTTTGGGGGACGAGGATCATTTTGGTTCTAGTGCCCGCGCGATCTCTAACGCAAACCCCTAATCCGCAGATCAGGGGGCGCAAGCGCCCGGACCACGAGGCTATGGCCCAACACATTCGAGTAACCACTCCCGTAGCTTCGACCATCGCCTCCGTGCTCGCGCGCCCTTGACGGCGATCGCCAGTGCCTTTCGCTGTCCGACGAGCACCACCAGGCGCTTACCCCGCGTAACCCCGGTGTAGATCAAATTCCGCTGCAGCATCGGATAGTGCTGGGTCGTCAACGGTATCACCACGGCCGGGTATTCCGAGCCCTGGCTTTTGTGGATCGTCGTCGCGTAGGCAAGCACCAGCTCGTCCAGCTCGCTAAAGCCATAGGCCACTTCGCGGCCGTCAAAATCGACAGCAAGCTCGCCGTCCTCCGCATCAATGCGCGATACGATGCCGAGATCACCGTTGTAGACGTCCTTGTCGTAGTCGTTCTCGACCTGCATGACCTTGTCGCCCGGACAGAAGGTCCAGCCGAAGCGCTCGACGCGGCACTCGCCGGGCGGGTTCAATGCGTTCTGCAGCTCGATGTTGAGGGACCGGGCGCCGAGCCCACCCCTGTTCATCGGGCAGAGCAGCTGGATGTCGCGTATGGGATCAAACCCGAAGCGCTGCGGGATGCGCTTCTGCACGATGGCCAGCAGCTTTCGTATCGCCTCTTCCGGGTTCGGCGCGTCGACGAAGTAGAAGTCGCCGCCCTCGACGGGGGCGAGGTTGGGCATCAAGCCCTGGTTGATGATATGCGCATTGACGATGATCCTGCTCTCGGCGGCCTGCCGGAAGACCTCGGTCAAGCGCACGACCGGCACGGCACCCGATGCGATGATGTCGGCCAGCACTTGCCCCGGACCGACCGAAGGTAATTGATCGACGTCGCCGACGAGCAGCAATGCGGCCTGGTTCGGCAAGGCGCGCAGCAGAGCCCGCATCAGCGGCACGTCGACCATCGAGGTCTCATCGACGACCAGCAGATCGCAGTCAAGCGGCGCTTCCTCGGTGCGGCGGAATGCACCGGTCCGCGGGTCGGTTTCGAGCAAACGGTGGATCGTCTTCGCCTCGAGGCCCGTACTCTCGGACAGGCGTTTGGCGGCGCGACCGGTCGGCGCGCATAACGCGACGGCGACGTTCTTGGCGAGCAGGATCTTCAGGATCGCATTGACCAGCGTCGTCTTCCCGACCCCGGGACCGCCGGTGATCACGACCACGTTCGAAGAGAGCGCCACACGCACAGCCTCGATCTGGCTCGCGGCGAGCGCCAGTTTGGCTCGCTTCTCCACCCAAGGGATCGCCTTGCCGGTTTCGATCACCGGCCAAGACGGTTTTCTGACTGCCAGCGCTCGCAGCTTCTCGGCAATCTCGCGTTCGGCTCGGTAGAGACCGGCAAGAAACACGCATCGCCGGCCATCGAGATCGTCGGCAATGACCGCGCCGTCCCGCAATTCGAGGTCAAGGGCAATGTTGACGAGTTCTTTCGAAACCTCGAGCAATTCCCGGGTCAGCACGAGCAGGTCCTCGTGCGGCAGACCGCAATGGCCATCGTCCATCGCCTCGGCAAGAGCAAAGGAGATGCCGGCTCGCACGCGGATGATCGCCGTCTTCTCGATGCCGAGCTTGCTCGCGATCTGATCAGCGGTGCGGAAGCCGATGCCGCGGATGTCACGCGCCAGGCGGTACGGGTTCTCCGAGATCAGCTGAACCGCGTCGGCGCCATAGGTCTTGTAGATGCGAACCGCCCGCGAGGTGCCGACGCCGTTGCTGTGCAGGAACAGCATGATCTCGCGAATCACTTTCTGCTCGGACCAGCCAGCGATGATCCGCGCCGCCCGCTTTGGGCCGATGCCGGTAACCTCCCGCAGGCGAGGCGGCTCCTGCTCGATGACGTCGAATACCGCCGCGCCAAAGGCGCGTACGAGCTTCCTGGCATAGACGGGGCCGATGCCTCGGATCATGCCGGAGCCCAGGTATTTTTCGATCCCCTCGATCGTGGTCGGCGCGGTTACCTTGAGGAACGAGGCTTTGAATTGGAGGCCGTGGGTGCGGTCGTTGACCCAGCTGCCATTCGCATTGACGAACTCGCCGGGCGCGATCATCGCCGCGTGCCCCAGAACGGTGATCAGATCGCGCAACCCGCGGGCTTTGACCCGCAACACGCAAAAGCCGTTCTCGGGATTGTGAAACGTCACCCGGTCGACGAAACCGGCCAGGATCTCGGTCGAGCTCACCGTCGATGCCCGCGCCATCCACATATGATGAAGATCGAGAGCTCAGGACGCTACCCGGAAGCAGCAGAACGCCATAATCGAGACGCTCAGTGAGCTCGAACCGACGACTGCTGGGCTTACACCGCGCCTAACCGCAGAGGATCTGAGGGACTTTCGCATCACCTTGGTTGGCGATCGCCGTGCTTGCTCGATGCTATCGCGGCTGCGGCAAACGTGAGGTGGTGGCTGCGAGCCATGAGTTTTGCGCAGCCAGACTACCACTAGCTCTGCTTGACTGGGGACATATGACGTGAATGTGTCAAGAGTTACCCGGCGAATGCGAGTTGCTGGACGGAGGCAGCGATTTGGGTATCGAGGTTGGCGAAGCATCGTGCGAGGGCGGTTGGTGCGGCGCGGTGGCCGGGCAGCGCGGCGGCGAGACCGGGGCGCAGGAGACGATTATAGGCTCGGGTGAAGAATAGAGCAGCGCGGAAGCCGGGTTTGGTGACGCGGTAGCGTTGGGTGTTGGGCAGGCGTTGGATCATGCCGTGCAGGCGCAGGCGGCGGAGTTGATAGGTCAGGGCGCCGGGTCCGAGGCTTTGCGGATCGCGACCGCAGAGGTCGGCCAGATGGCGGCGGAGATCGGCTCTGCGAAAGCCGGTTGGAAGCAGGCGGAACAGGATCATGGCATGCCATAGAGCATGGGTGCGGGGATCGGCAAAGCGCAATCCAGAGGCGCGCTGGCCAGCCTGCTCGACCGGGCCATTGATGCGCTGAAAGGTATCCTCGGCGAGGATGCAGTCGTAACTGAGGCGCTCGACTTCGAGCAGCCGGCGGTTCGTGCGGAAGCCTATTTCGCGCAGTTTCGGCAAGTTATGCAGTCGCTTGCCGATGGCGAAGTCGTAGGTGTTGTTGATGGTCGTTTCGGTGCGTAGAGCGCGCTGTTCCTTGTGATACTGCTTGATCCGGGTGTTTTTGTAGTAGACGTGGAGCGAGGGTGTGACGCCCTGGGTGAGGATGCGGGTGCGCATCCGCCCCGGGGTTCTGCGGGTGATCCGGCGATCAAAGATCAGCTGGACTTCCTCGGGACGACCGAGATCGAGGTTCTCGCGGATGACCTGCTCGAAGAACATGCGGCCATGCGCCGGGCGGTCGAGCACCTGGGTCAGGGAAAACTCGGCTTGCAGGATCGAGATGTCGTAGCGGTACCCGGCCTTTCGATCCGTCTCAGTGAACGGGTGTGGCAGGCGGCGCAACCACTTGCGCAGCAAGCCGTTGATCTTTTCGGCCGACAATCCGTCGCAGATCTGTTGCAGCTTGTCGGGGTCGGCACAACTGAGGACGCCGTTGTCGAGCGCCTGATAGGCGATCGCCGGCTGCGCGAGCTGACGCTTGGCGTATTCATGGCCGTTTAGGCACAGCTTGACGTTATAAGGGAAATAGCTACAGAACTTGAGAAAGAACGGCCCGAAATCCCGGTCGACGGCGTAGATGTAGTAGTGGTTGACCATTGCCGTCGATTTGACGATCCACGGGTAAGGCTGGCCGGACCGAGGGCTACGCCGCTTCTCGGTGCGGAAGACGGCAGCCCGTTCCTGCGCCTTGCCGATGAAAACAACGCCTTCTTCGGCCTCGAACCGACGCAGGTGCTCGGCCATCACGTCGTCTTTGCGCTGGCCCTTGACGAACAACACGACCGGCACCCGATGTCTGGCGGCAAAGCGATCCAGTTCTGCCACAAAGCCCCGGCTCATCGGGCTCATCAGCGCCGAAGATGCCAATGGTTGCCCGCGGTGGTCGCGGAAAAAGCTCACTACCCCATAGGTCCACTGCAATCGCGGCACATAGACATTGAGGTACATCCGGTCGATCGCTTCGACCGTCAGCCGAACGTGATCGGCGAGAAGCTCGGCCACATTCTGTGCTATCATCCCACCGGCTCCGGTCGTGCGGTTTTGCCCTATCAAAGGGCGTCTAGACCGTTGATCGGTCCTTTTGAGACTGGTGTTTTACCAGAGCTCGTCATGAACCGGCGATCGGAGCCACCTCAACATGCCTGGTGGGTCTGAGGCGAAGGCTCGTTAGTGTTGAATTTGGCCAACTGTTCGTCATGCCAACAATGGCCGCTTTCCAACGTTTACCGGCCGTTAATCCAGCGATCGATAAACGCCGGAGATTGCCCCTTAAGAGACCCTCGCGTTGTCTAAGATGAGGCTCCCGGTCCTCTCGCGACGACGGTCAAATTGGGACGAGCATCGGCCGCGCTGGCGCTCTGCACGACGTTGAATGCCGCGACCGGACGGCGAAGGCCCCTTAACTCCAGGTTTCCGAGATTCTCCAGAGTCGCAACCGCTTCCACCGCGCGAGCGACGCGGCTGCTGATCAGGATCTGCCCATCCTTGGCCTCAGCACAAAGTCGGGCGGCAAGATTGCATACCGTGCCGATCGCGGTGTAGCCGGAGCGTTCGGAGAAGCCGATCTGGCCCAATGTGGCGTAACCCTGCGCGATGCCG
>Ga0306926_10006047_pt1 | contig 12964 bp, 7 predicted proteins | sample flu12Cox44000178_FD_203759 | JGI IMG/M metagenome (GOLD analysis project Ga0306926, IMG submission 203759) | Lab enrichment of tropical soil microbial communities from Luquillo Experimental Forest, Puerto Rico - flux8day.12C.oxic.44.000.178 (v2)... | ecosystem: Environmental > Terrestrial > Soil... | reverse complement strand
TGAGGAAATACGGTTCGAAGCCATGGGGGGCCTCATCGAGACCGTAGCGATTGAAGGCAAAGCCGGCCTCGACGAGTTCTCCGCCCGCAAAGTAGTGCTGCTCCTTTACGCTGGCCTGGTAGATCGGTTCGTTGACGACCGGGGTAGAGCTTTGCGGGTTCGCAGGAGACATCCCGGAGTGAGGGTCGTGGAAGTGGTTGTAGTTGAAGCCGCCACTCAGGGTGTCACGGGAGGCGAGGTTGGCTTGGAGCTTGATGAAGTTGCCGAATCGGGTAGAGAGGTCGGAGTTAGCGTTCGAGGGAAGTTCTTTAACGACGGTATTGAGGTAGTCAATCTCGACGGCATCGTAAAACCAGAGTTTTCCTTTGTGGATGGGCCCGGAAACGATGAAGCGAGGATTGAATTCGTTGAACGCCAGTCCCTTCTTGTTCTGGATGGAGGGTATGAAGTCGGTTGCGAGGAAGCGGAAGTGATCATCGCCCGAGCCCGTGGTGAGTTCCAGGACGCCGCCGGAGCCTTTGCCATACTCGGCGGAGTAGCGGCTGATCTGGGTGTGGACGGACCGAAGGGCGTCGGTGGCGACACGAATAAGCAGCAGGCCGTTTGCGGGCTGGGTAACGTTGAAGCCGTCGAACAGGGTTAGAGTCTGGTATGTCTGTCCACCCGCCAGATGGGGCTGCCCGGTGGAGTCCTGTTGCACGCCGGGGATGAAGTTGAGGACATTACGGTAGTCGTTGGTGGCCGGATAGGGGATGTTGATGATGTCCATGCCCGTGAGCTGCTCCTGGGCCTGGGTCTTGGCTGGGTCAATGGCGGGCGGGGACTCGACGACTTCCACGACCTCTTTGATTTCTTGGATATGGGTAAGAGTGATGTCGACGTTGGCGATGGCACCGATCTCGACCATAGGGACCGTCACCACATAAAACGCTTCCTTCTCCGCGCGGAGTTCAGCGGGGCCGGGCGTGAGATCAGAGAACTGGCAGCGCCCGGCAAAGCTCGTTTCGCAACGCAGGGGTGGACCGATGGGCGGCTGCAAAGTGACACGGACCGTGCGGACGGCAACCGAGGTTTCATCCAGGACGGTGACGGTAAGGGTGGCGGACTGAGCGACAGCGATGTGCCCCATTAACAGGAAAACAAAGAGTGCACTTCGCCGGAAAGTCATAGGTTAAGGCTCCTCTGTCGCAAGGGTCGGGATAAGCCCCGACCATACCGCTTTCGGCGTCTAGCGGTGTCTTACCTGCCGGGCGGAAGCATCACAAGGCGGCATATATCCTCGTGTCTTGACACTTGCGATACGACGGCAGTATCGTAACCGACCAATCCCGTTCGCCGAAGGCTCGTCGAAAAAGCAAACAAGCAGATGACTGAGCCAGGAAGTTCGCTCACAACGTCCGTCATAGTCGCCACGAAGAGTTCCTCTGTTTACAAGCGCAGGAGGAAGGGGAGTGCATTCCCGGTGTTAGCGGAACCAAGTGCGTCTTTCCAGGGTGGCTTTCGGATTGCTGAATCGAAGATACGTACGAACCGTCCAAATACAAAGCAGGCTCCCGGTGGCAGGGGCAACGTTCGTCAGAGGTTGTTGTCCTCCTGCGCTTTGCTCTTCGTGTCCGTTTTCGCCATCGGACAACCGGGGCCGGCAGCGACTATCGTGCTGCGCGCGGCCGAGCTCTTTGATCCTGTTGCGGGTCGCATGGTCCACCACCCGGTAATCGTGGTTGCGGGAGACAAGATTCAATCTGTAGCCAGCGGAGACGCACCTGTGCCCAACGGCACGACCATTATTGATCTGGGGAACGCCACCATCCTGCCGGGCTTCATTGATGTGCACACCCACCTGACCATGAATGTGGGGGGCGGCGGCTATGAGGGCCTGGGCACGTCGACTCCGCGCGCCGCACTCATTGGGGCGAAAAACGCAAGGCTCACGCTGCTGGCCGGATTCACCACGGTGCGCAACGTGGGAGCCGAGGGGTATGCGGACGTAGCTCTCCGGGATGCAATCCATGCCGGCGATGTCATCGGTCCCCGCATGCAGGTCTCCGGACCGCCACTCGGGATTACAGGCGGACATTGTGACAACAGTCTACTGCCCTTCGAATTCCACCATTCTGCTGAAGGCGTAGCCGATGGGCACGAAGCGGTGATGCATCGGGTTCGCGAGGTCATTAAATACGGAGCGGACGTCATCAAGTTCTGTGCCTCGGGAGGTGTGTTCTCCAAAGGCGATAATCCTCTGCTGGAGCAATACAGCCCGGAAGAGATGCATGTTCTGGTCGCAGAAGCGCATCGCCTGGGCAGAAAGGTGGCGACCCATGCTCACTCCAGCCTGGCGATCAAAGACGCAGTCCGAGCGGGCGTCGACTCCATCGAGCACGGTATCTTTATCGATGACGAGGGGATGGAGTTGATGAAGCAACACCACACGTTCCTGGTTCCCACCTCGTACCCTCTGTTCTGGTTTGACGAACACGAATCCGAGCTGCACCTCCCACCTTGGGTGGTGGAGAAGGCGGCGATCATCATTCCGGCGGCAAAGAAAAACATGGCTCAGGCCTTTAGAAGCGGAGTGCGGGTGGCGCTGGGAACCGATGCTGGCGTGTATCCCCATGGGCTGAACGGTGGAGAATTCTGGTCCATGGTTCAGCTGGGCCTGACCCCTGTCCAGGCGCTAGAGGCCGGAACCGTGAATGCCGCCGAATTGATGGGCTGGTCGGACCGCGTGGGTGCTGTGCGAGCTGGAATGTTCGCCGACATGGTGGCCGTAAAGGGAGACCCGTTAGAGGACATACGTCTGTTACAACACCTGCAATTCGTGATGAAGGATGGAGTGATCTACAAGGACGAGATCTCAGGACACTCTTCCACCAACATCGGGCGCTGATGTGGCGGTGGGCTCGACAGATTGAAGACGCGAGGTGACCTATGATGTCCTTCTGTGAACGCATTGGGTTGTGGTTGAGCATGGTGACGATTCTAGCGGGCAACGTGCTGGCGCAGAGCACGCAGGGTGGAATCGTAGGCACGATTCGAGATGAGAAGGGCGCCATCGTCGCAGGGGTCGAAGTCACCGTGACCAGCTCGGCGACCGGCCTGCAAAGGGATACCAAGAGCGTCGAGAACGGCATCTTTCGGGTCCTCGGACTGCCTACGGGCACTTACCAGATCCGGGCCGAGGCCGCGGGCTTTGCAACCGCTACGACGAGCATCGAAGTCGGAGTCGATCAGATTCGCGACGTCGACATCGAGCTCCATGTCGGCGCCAGGACGGAAGTGGTCGAGGTGCAATCTGAGGCGCCTTTGACCCAGATGGAAAGCTCAAAGCTGGGTGAAATCATCGACAATCGCAAGGTTGAAGATCTGCCGCTGAACGGGCGCGACTTCGCTCAGCTCGCTCGCTTGAACCCCGGCGTGGCAACGTCCGGCGGCGGCGGCGGCCAGCAGGGAGGGGAGGGCGGGGTCTCGGGATACTCATCCAACGGACAGCGCTCAACCTCCAACAATTTCCTGGTCGACGGTGTGGACAACAACGAGTACTTCGGCGGCACAGCGGCGCAGACCCCATCGATTGACTCCATTCAGGAATTCGAGGTTCAAACCAACACGTTTTCTGCTGAATATGGCCGCAACTCGGGGTCAGTCGTCAACCTGGTGACGAAGTCGGGAACCAACCAGCTGCACGGATCGGCGTATGAGTTCTTCCGCAACGATGTCCTCGACGCGCGGAACTACTTCAACGATTCACAGTTTGCCAAGTCGGCGCTGCGGTTGAATCAGTTTGGTGGCACCTTTGGCGGGCCGATCGCCAAGAACAAGACCTTTTACTTCCTGAACTACGAAGGTTTTCGCCGCCGTGCCGGCATCACTCGCATCACGAATGTGCCGACGGTCGCGCAGAGGGGCGGAACGTTTACGGACACCAGCGGTAATCCCGTCACCGTTCCTGTGGATCCGGTAAGCGCCGAGGTATTCAAGCTGTTCCCCCCGCCAAATTTGAGCGACCCTTCCGGCAACTTCATCTCCTCTCCCGAACAGACCGATTCCACCGATCAATTCCTGGTGAAGCTCGATCACCATCTTACGAGTTCCGACACGCTTTCTGTCCGCTACAGCCGAACCGGGGTTGACACGTTCTTCCCGTTTACGCCGGGACAGAGCGGGACAAATGTGCCGGGCTACGGGGTTGCGCAGAGCGGCAGCAACCACCTGGTGGCTCTGTCCTACACACGTGTAATCAGTCCACGAACCCTGAATGAGGCGCGCTTCGGCTTTAACCGCTCCTATACCTCCCTGATCACTCAGTCCGGACCCAAGGCCGCAGATTATGGCTTCAACACAGGCTACCCCGCCGACGCACCCTTAAGTCTGGGCAACATCCCCATGCTGGCCTTCTCGGGAGGGTTCGTTTCCGGCAGCGCGTCGGTCTCGAATCTGGGTGGCGCAATCGATCAGCCCAATCGCACCGCGACCAATTCCTTCCAGTGGATCGACAATCTTTCGCACACCACCGCAAGACATTCCTTGAAGGTAGGCGGCGATATACGCTACCTGCAATTGAACCGTTTGTACGATCTGGCGTTCAACGGGCAAGTATCCTTCAGCGGAACTCACAATATGGCCGGCGCCGGTGGCACCGCGAATATACCCAACGCTCTGATCGATTTCGCGGAAGGGCTGCCGGATGGGGCGCTGCAATTTGTTGGCGACTCTCATCGCAATTTCCGGAGCACTAGCATTGGAATCTTCGCGGAGGATACCTTCAAACTTCGTCGCAATCTGACGTTGAATTACGGTCTACGGTACGAACTGAACACGGTTCTGCATGAGGCTCACGGCCGTCTGAGTTCGTGGCGGCCGCAAAACTACACTACTTTTCTGGACCCCACGGATCCGGCCATTCAAAGTAACCTGCCCGCGCTGCAGGCTTCGGGAGTCGTCACTCAAGGTGAGGTTGGCGGCATCTACGACGGTGATCACAATAACTTCGCCCCGCGCATTGGCCTTGCTTGGGACGTACGCGGCAACGGAGAAAGTGTCGTCCGGGCAAACTACGGGGTGTTCTACGAGACGATCATCGGGAATATCCCAGGCAATGTGATGCTGAATCCGCCGTTCCTGCCCGACTACTTCAATGCGTTCCCGGGGTGGCCCAATGCCTTCGCACCTTCCGGGTTCCCTGTGCTCACCATCACACAGCAGCACCTGCGTACGCCTTACGCCCAGCATTTCAATCTTGGTTATCAGCATCAGTTGCCCGGCAGAGTGGTGCTGGATCTCGCCTATGTCGGCACCGCCGGCACGAAGTTGCCGCGCTTCCGCCAGGTCGATCAGGCCTTCATCACCAAGCAACAGATCGACCAGTTAACCCCGAACGTGATCGAGCGGATGACCATGATTGGCATTCCCCCACCGGTTGCGCAATTCCTGTACGACAACCAGCTTTGGGGGGCGATGCCCAACATCGTGCGAACCCCCTTCTTCGGCTTTGCTCAACTGTTCCAGGCAGAAGATGTTGTAAGCTCCAACTACCACAGCCTGCAGGCCAAGCTCGACAAACGTTTCAGCCATGGACTGTCGTTCCTGACCTCTTACACGTGGTCTCACTCCATCGACGGCGCGTCTGTGTTTTTCGGCTCGGGTGCCAACGGAACAACGATCTTTCCTCAGGACAACTACAACCTCAAAGCGGAACACGGGAACTCTGACTTCGACATCCGTCATCGGCTGGTTTGGAGCGTCATTTATGAAGTGCCCAAGCTGCCGAACGTGCCCAAGGCGCTGGGCGCGGGTTGGGAACTCGGCGGCATCCTAACCTTGCAAACCGGCCAACCCTTCTCCGTTCTCACCGGCTTGGCGAACAGCGGGACCGGTCTCGGAAATGATCGGCCCGACCTGATTGGGGATCCCAATACGGGCCCGCACACGGTGCCGCGGTGGTTTAATACCAACGCCTTCACTCCCAATGCCCAGTTAACCTTTGGCAATGCGGGACGTAATATTGTGATAGGCCCTGGCTATCGCGATTTCGATTTCTCGATCCTGAAGAACACGAAATTAGGCGAGAGAGTAAACGCGCAGTTCCGAGCCGAGTTTTTCAACATCTTGAATCATCCCAGCTTTGCGTTGCCGAGCAACATCGAAGCGGCACCGAACTTCGGAGCGCTCTTCCAGACACCGGATGCCGCCCAAAACAATGTTGGCCTTGGCTCGGGCGGTCCAAGATTGATCCAGTTCGCGCTCAAGTTGAGCTTCTGATGAGGGCTTACCCGCCTTGCCGAGTCACCTTACGCGCGGCGATGGTGGTGTTCCTTTGCCCGGTGCTCCTAGACGCACAGGCCGCCGTCAAGCAGATCGGAAAGGATCTTTACGCCTACGTTTCGGATAACGACTCCAGCGCGAATTCCACCTTCCTGGTTGGCAGAATCGGGATTCTAGTCGTCGACACCGGCCTGAATGCCGCCGAAGGCGGCAAGCTGCTAAGTGCGATACGGAAAGTCTCCAACTTGCCCGTGAAATTCATCGTGAACACTCATTACCACCCCGATCATCAGGGAGGGAATGAGGTTGTCGGGCCGGATGCGACAATCATCAGCACAGACTTCACCCGCGGACGAACCCTGGCTCTCATGAAGGCACCCAGCATGGAAGCTTTTCACTTTCGGCCCGCCAATCTCACGTTGGAGAAAAAGATCACCATACATATGGATGATCAGGCTGTCGAAGTTTATTCCCCGGGAAAAGCGCACACTTCCGGCGACGTCCTTGTTTACTTCCCTATGCAGCGAGCGATTGCCATGGGAGATCTTTTTCTCAACAAATCGTGCCCCGCCATGGATAACGGCAGTGTGGGGAACTGGATACAGGCCCTCGATCAAGTGCTCCAATTGCCCGTGGAAAGCACAGTTCCCGGACACTTTGCAGTCGGCACAAGGTCCGATCTGCAGCGGTTTCGAGATTACCTCAGCGACCTCTACGAACAGGTGAAGGCGCTTAAGAACAGCGGAGAGACTCTCGAACAGGTCCGCCGTGACATCCATATGAACAAATACTCAGACTTCCGCCAATACTCAAAGTACGAAGCCACGTTCTCCGATAACGCGGCCACCGTCTACGGGCAGCTGGAATCACATTGATGGTGGGCCCGCTCCCATAACACGGCTCGCGCGCGAGCCAATCGGATTGCGATCAGGATCAGCCCCAGCGAAGGATTACAGATGCGATCCAATGAGGCGTTCTCACAAGGCTTGCACCCGTCCGTTCGCTTCTTAACGGTTGATCATCCCGTTCCGGACGGTCAAAACGCAGCAGGGGTTGCAACTTTCGCGGCCGCTATCTCCTAACTCGGCAGGAGGATGAGGAGCGATGCGGAGAAACGTACAATGCGGAAGCATTTATCTCGGAGCACGCTCTGAGTTTCTACACTCGTGCGGCGCAGGGAATCCGCCTGCGCGATACTCGTCACTCCGACCCTTGTCGGGTCGTCGCCGCCGAGAAGTCGAGCATGCCGGCTTTGGAAGAGTTCTTCAGGGGCGCGGTTTTATCGTCCTGCCGTGGGGCGGCGCTTGATTTTAGTCGGCTCTCCGAATCTACCAGGAAGGTTCCCTCGACGACGACGCGGTCGCCTTCTGTCAGGCCGTGCACAATCTCGACCCGGTCCCCGGAACGCCATCCAATCTGTACACGGCGCGGCTCGAATACTCCTGCGCTGCGCTCGACAAACACCCGTTGCTCTTGGCCTGAGTCAATCACGGCATCTTGTGGCACGATGAGTCCCGGCGACCCACTCAGGGGCAACTCGACGTCCACGAACATGTCGGGGCGCAAGGCAAACCCAGGGTTGCTCGCTTCCAGGCGGAGCTTGAGAACGCGCGTCTCCGGATCCACCTGTGGCAATGCATTACTCACCCGTGCCGTGAAACTGCCGCGCTGATCCCGCAATGTCACGCGGGCAACGGCGCCGGGTCGAATGTCTTGCGCATCAGCGCCGAACACATCCGCCACAATCCAGACCTGGCTCAGGTCGGCGATGCGGTAGAACTCGGCAGCGCGCTCGAAATGCTGGCCGGCCGAGATGTTCCGGGCAAGGATGAATCCGTCAGCCGGTGAAACGATGTCCACCGTCTCGGGAAGCTGATGGTTTTCTGCCATCTCCCGGATCTGGACCTCGCTCAAGCCGAGATTACGCAGGCGATCGGTGTAGCCTTGAATGCTGCTGACCCCCTGCTTGGACACCACACCGGGATACGGGACAGTCCGGTTGCCGTCCTTGCCGACGGCTCCCGGCATGCCGGCACTCGCGGCCAGAAATCCGGACGCGACCGACAGGGTCTCGGCTACATAAGAAGTCGCCAGCTTTTGATCTTTCTTTACAAATTCTCCGACGCTGTCGTCGAACGTCTCACGGACAAACCCATCCATTCCGGCATTGATTCGATACGTGCGCGTGTCCTCGGGAACCACCCGGCCCAGAAAGCGAACCGAGTGTGTCCCTGATGTCTTCTCAGCTGTGGCCACACGGATCCCCACCAACCGCTGACTCGCGGGGTCGATCGCGACCGCTCCAGGCGGGACTGGAACTGATGCACCCGGCGTCGCGGCAGAATCGGCGTAGACCGGCTCCAATGCCATGCCGCAATCGGGAGCCGTGCCGGGTCGGTCGGACTTATAGTCCGGATGCATTGGATCGACCCAATAGAGAATGCGGCGTGAGTGGGTGTTTTCGGTCGCAGGCTCTGCTTCGTGGCGTCTCCCCACAGCATAGGAGACGATCATGAGCAGGCCAATCAAACCCGCGGTTGCAATCTTCCTCATCGAATTATCCTGGACGCGGTTTGGGAGCCCTGGTCGCGCCAGCCCGGCTTCGTCTACTCTGGGGATATCGTCCGCGCCAAAGGGCGAATGCACGAACCCCGATTACTTGCTTTTCGATGCGGACGGTGTTTCCACACTCGAGAACAGCTTCTCATCGAGCTTGGGGTTCACTTCGACCTTCTCGATGATCACCTTCTCCGGGGGAACGGGCGTGTCTCTTAGGCCCAGCGCGTTTCTGCCCACTGGAAGAACTCTCGTTTCCAAAAGGAAAGGGATCTTGCGGCCCTCCACGGTCCGATAATCGCGGTAGTAAACCTCCACGGGATGCGATGTGCCATCGAGGATGCGTGGCTGTCCCTCAATCTTGGTTTCGAGGAAGGTCTCTGCGTCAATCCATACATGAAGTGTGTGTCCGGTCTTCTCGGTGACCTTCAGCTTGTAAGTGTTGCGGCCCTCCACCTTTTCGGTGCCGGCCAATTCAACGTGGCTACCCTTGGCAGCGTAGTCCATCAAAGGACCGTCCAATTCCCCTTGATTTGACGCAGTCTTTAGTTCCGCTGCGGTATAAGGCTCGACTTCGTGGCGGTTCAGGTAAGGCCGGAGCTTCCAGCCCTTGGTGCCATCATAGACTTGCACGGCCGTCTGGCCCTTGACTTGCAGTTCCAGCCGCATCTTGCGCGGGCGCTTCAGCTCCATGACAAAAGGCAGTTGCACCTCTTCGGCTGGCCGCTGCGGAAGCGACACTTCTTTTTGGTTGGGCCCGGCTACCGCAAGGGCAGCCCGCCGATTGCCTCCGGCGCCCATTTTCCCTTGCAGTGACAAGGTCTGGACTGCCCGCCACGCCTGCAAGCCGCCTCGGGCGGCCACGTTCTTCTCAACGATCTGAGGCGCGGATAAACCCGACTGCGCCGACTTGGTGTCAGCGGCTTTGACCAGCGAAACTGCCAGGGCCACCAAGATAAGAATCCCGTACATTTTTCGTTGCATACTTTAGTCCCTGCCTCTGAAAATTTGTAAAACTCACACTCTCGTCGGCCCTCCACCCCAGAGCAAACGGAAGGGGTAGCACCAACTCGCGAAATCATGATACTGAAGCCCCCATTGAAGAAGCCGAAGCGTCCAAGCTGCTTGTTAGCGACCTAACACAGGTCGGCGGCATTCTTTCTTTATTATTCCACCACCAGATTGTTCGCCCGGAATGACCCGATGACGACATCCACTCGGTGGCCACGTTTCACCGCTCGGGTTGGGTTCGAGAAAGCCATCCAGTAAGTCATGCCCGCCTTGGGAGTGCTGCTCTGGCGCAATTTCCCGACCTTCTCCATTTGCGGGACAACGAGCTTGACGCCGGCCTCCGCGTCGTCCAGCTCGGGCTCCGCCTTCTTATCGTTGAGGGCTGCCGCTTTCTCCGGGTCTAACACGCGATAGTCAAATCGAACCAGTTCGCCCGACTCTGCCAATTTCACCCGCAACGAGTCCACTCCCCACATGCCTTGGTAATACATCGTGGCATGCTCCGACCTATGATTCAGCACACGACGCGGGACAGCAGAAGGGGCAGACTGGGCCGGGGCAGTGGTCTGTGGTTCCGACTGCGCAACCGCCACGGAACCACACAGGCTGCACAGAAGGACGGGTGCAAACAGGCGCTTCGCTAGATTGAAACTGGAATTCTTCAACATGTCCCTGGAACTCTCCTCCGCCGTAGTGCTGCTGATTGAGAAGCTCAATTCTTAAAGCTTCTTTATTTATGCGTGTCTTTCTGTGTGTCTTTCGCAGGGGTAGCTGAGGTTCCCAGAAAAATCGTGCACGCTTCCGCCGCCTCATCTTTCGAGGCTTTGTGGAATCGGTCGCTAATTTCTTTGTAAGCGTCCTTGTACGGGTCCGCCTTACGCACCCCTGCCAGGTCCTTGTCGGACACGCCGCGCACCAGCTCTTCGCGCTTTTGCTTGTAGTCCGCAGCCGACTGGGGGCTCGCTTTAGTGCAGGCATCCAGCAGGCTCTCTATCTGCCCCAGTACTGCCGGGTCGGGCGACTCCGCTGCGAATCCCTGCGGAACAGCGAGAGTCGCAGATAAACAAATCAATGACAGGATCCTCACACGCATAGCCGATCTCTCCTTCCGTACGATTGTGCCACTTGAATCGGGCCGTGGCTACTGATCTTAAGTGGGGCCATTGCTACTGATCTTAAGTCACTCCGTGCCCCGACGCGAATTGGCTGAACTTTGAAATCCAGACTCAAAAAAGTACTGCTCGCTGGTCCTGAAGGACCAGCGAGCAGCGTGTTGCTTTTCGTATACCGCCCATCGCCTACTGCGCGACCAGCACCAGGATAGTGTTGCCGCCGAGGGTACCAGAACCGTTGTTCGCCACACTCAGGGCTCCGAGATTGGGCAAGAGCGGCCGCACAGGCGGCGTGGCGTACCTGACGCTGACGGTGCACGCGCCATTGACCGCCAGCGGCGTGGTGAACGAGCAAGTGGTCCCGGTCGAGGTGAACGGAGCGCCGAACAAGCCCGACACGGTTTCCGCCGTGATCGACACCGGCGCGGTACCCGTGTTGGTGACCGTTACCACGCTGGTAACTGCGGCGCGTGGAGCTGGGATCGTGAACGTGAAGATCGTGCCAGCAGGGTTCAAGATCCCATTAGTGGCTGAGGTGATGCTCAGGTGTCCGACACCGCCGCCTCCGCCAGTTGGGGGGCTGCTCCCGAACTCGATCGCACCTGGATCGAAGGCGTCGGACGTGCCCGGTTCTGGTCTGGCATTGCCGTAGAAGTCCGTCGCCGGATGGTCGACCGAATTCGGAATTTCAGCGAAGGCCGCCATCAGGTTGTAGTTGGCGAGCAGAGCACCGGTGCCAAACGGACCGGTGGTGGTGCCCACGTTCGCCGCCGGGTTGGTGATCGCCAACGGACCCCAGCTAACGTTGATCCAGTTGTTGCCTTCATCCACCGTCGCCGATGCGGTAAGGCTAAAGACTGGGTTCGGCGTCAACGAGTCAGCGATGCCAGGAGGCACCCCAAACCCTTTGGGTCCTCCGCAGCCCATCCCCGGGGTGCATTCCGGCGGCACTCGTGAACCGTTGCAATACTGGTGGACAACCGGTGGGGTAGTGATTGAGTTGCCGTGACCAGTGTAACCACCGGTCAAGCTTGTGAGCACCGAGTTGGTCGGGTGAAGCGAGCCGCCGCCGCCATGATTGCCCGGCCCCGTGTCGCCTCGCACGCCGATGTCCCAATAGCTGCTGCTGCCTGCGGCGCCGCAATCTCCCGTGGCCGTCTGGGCCGGAGCAGGGCTACCAACTCCGCTGCCGGCGAAGCTCGCGTTATACAGCGTGACTAGCTTCTGCTGGTTCAGGTTTCCCGCTCCCACGGCGTTGACGCCGACCTGGAACGAGCGGTTCTGCCAAATGATGTTATTGGCGAATATCGGATTTGAAATCGTCCGGCAACCGTTTCCTGTTGCCTGTCCCGCCGGGCAGGTAATCGCGGCCGCAGGCCCGGTGAAGGTGGCCCTCAGCAGCGAGGAATGCGGCGTGCTACTGACTCCCGACGGCTGCGGGCACGAAGCCGTGTTCGCCCCGGTGGGCCCAGCCAAGGTGCAGTTCCCCGCCGGTGCACTGGTCTGGGGGGCCGTCCCGATGTTCTGGGTCAGGACGCCTGACGAGGCCAGAGAGTCGTTATGGGCGATGGTGTTGTTGACGATGGACACGTTCAACGCGTCCTGCAGCGATATACCTGCGCCATCCCAACCCGCCAGATTGTTGACGATGATGTTGTTGGTGATACTGACGTTGTTCCAACGTTTAGGATCATGCGGGAAGGTGGAGACTTCCGACCCGTTGACCTGGTTGAGCCGGATGCCGCCGCCGGCGCCGCTATCCGCCGAGTTGGCCTGGATCAGGTTGGCATTGATCATCAGGTTGCGACCCGTGCCGTCGCTCAATCCCGGCTGGCAATCGGCGTCGGGCACGCCCGGGCAAACCGGATCGGTGTCGGGCGTTCCCTGGACCATGATGCCGCCACCATTGGTGGGGATGGTCGGGTTGCTGCTCTGGTTGAGCAGGATCGCGTTGTGCTCGATATCGCCGTTTTGGATTTCTCCGAGGTGAACGATTCCTCCGCCCTCACCGGCGCTGAGGTTGC
>Ga0306926_10006045_pt1 | contig 12965 bp, 9 predicted proteins | sample flu12Cox44000178_FD_203759 | JGI IMG/M metagenome (GOLD analysis project Ga0306926, IMG submission 203759) | Lab enrichment of tropical soil microbial communities from Luquillo Experimental Forest, Puerto Rico - flux8day.12C.oxic.44.000.178 (v2)... | ecosystem: Environmental > Terrestrial > Soil... | reverse complement strand
TCCAAGTGGCAGGGCCCGGCAGAATATATAAGCAGGACTGTAACTACGCCCTATCGGAATCACTTCAAGGAATAGTCGACTATTCAGCGAGGTAGCGACTAACGGTGCTTCCGAGTGCCTCACAACCGTCTAAAGTTCGTTGTGTGGGCCATGTTCTAGCTGCCGCTTCATCTTGATACGGAATGGGTCATTGGCCGGTCCCGGAGGAACGCATGAAAAATACTACGGCTGACAAAAGTGACTCTGACAACAGGCGGAAGCCCATCGCGCTACTCTTGCTCACGAAACAGCTGCCCGTAGGTCTTGCCATAGGGATAAAAGCGATCACGTTCACCCCCTTCCCAAGCGGCTTTCAGTTCGGGCCTAGTGATGTCCCAATCCGGTCGACATTTCTTCGACACGTCACGCAGGTCTTGCCGAAGCTCTTCGATGGTCGGCCGACCAAAAAACCAGTAGCCAGTGTAGATCTTGAATATGACGAGTCCAGGCTCGAGGACGATGACATGCGGGATCATCGGATTGTGCTCGGGGTCCGTGTACTCGGCGATGTCGAGATCCTTCTGAACCTTTCGCCCCGGATCGGATAAAAACGTCCAATGAGCGCCGACGCCGTCGCGGTACTCGTTCGTCTGAAGCATGTTGTCAGTGCTGATTGTGACGAGCCGGCAGTAACCGACTTCCATCTCGCGGTGAAGTTGGAGAAGACCCTCGGCCTGGCGTCGATCCCTAGGGCAGTATCCACCGCGGCCGAGCACCAAGATCATGGGATCTGCCCCCTGAAGTTCAGAAAGTTTGCGGTGTTTGCCCGTGTGATCGGTCAGCTGATAATCGGGAAATACAGCGCCAGCTACAACGTCTGCTCGCATGTGGCTTAACCTCCTTTGACATAGGGCGCGAGAGCACCCCGCCGAATACTTTCTGCAATGCTTCGTGCTCGTGCCGGCCAGGTTGGCTTCCAGCCCCAGTCCAATCGCAGCGCGCAAAATTCGTAAGGGGCAATTTCATGGGATGTTCGGTGCTCCCGACGGTCGGACTAGCTAGTCCTGCCTCTTCCTGAGAGTTACCCGGCGGCCGTTCAGGCGATACTCGAAATCAGTGCCAAGTAACACAACGCCTTCGGCATCCATATTGCTTGGCTCGTCCACGGTAATCTCGATCCAACAAGCGATATGGTCTTCAACTTCGATGCCCATTCCTTCATCCTGATCACTCAACAGACGGCCGACGGTTGCGCGAATGGTCGTCGCAGAAGCGTCTTCGTAGGACAGTTCAATTTGATCACCACATTGGAGACTTACCATTTCACCTCCAGATCCACCGAGGCACATTTTTCCATGTCCGTATCACCCGCAACGTCTTTCACTGTGATCGCGCGATATCCATTCTTCTCCTTGATTTTTTTGCGGCACCGAAATGCTGGCCATTTTGATTTAGCTCGCCGGCACCAATGCAGGAGCGCCCTTGTCCTTAACCAGGAACACAACGAATTTCGCCGGCTTGGTTTGGCTAGCGTTCCGCCCAACGACGTGAACATCGTCCGGACCTTCGTAAAAGGTCTGACCAGTGGTCAAGGTCACTTCCTTTCCGCCCCTCACCTGCATCACGATTGAGCCTTCCAGGACGTAGACAAATGCATTTGCGTTGTGACGGTGGATTGGATCCGCACTGCCCGGTGGATACTCCACCATCAGCATGAGCCCTTCCTTGCCGGGAAGGTTTGCTAGGTCTTTCGAGAAGAGAGGCGTCACGTTCGCTTCTTTCGCATCCTTCGACTCCATCGTGAAGCACGTTAGACACACCAACATCAAAATCAGCTTTGTAATCGTCATAAAACAATCCTTTCGTGTGAACTAGATGCTGCGCTGCGCGTTTGCAATTATGCGTAGTACTCGACGAGTACCTGTTCGGCACTCAACCAATCTTCAACGTCGTGTCCATCTCGCCGGTCACGTGCTTCGTACAGACGGAACGCGAGCTCGGCAATCTCATCGTGGGAAGGTGTCAGTCGACCGCCGGTGTATGTTCTCATCCCCCACACACCTGCGGCGTGCGAAGCGACGAAATCAGCTGTTTTTTTCACTTCCTTGTCTAATCTCCTCTTGTCTAATTTCCTACCAGTAATGACCAAGCCGTCTGGAACGTCGCTGATGCGAAGTTCGTTATCTGCCATCGTGTCCGGCTCCTTTCGTGGCAGTTGCGGCCGCTGCGGATGGCACCTTTGCACTCGGGGGTTGAGATGCCGAGCTCTCAAGCCAGTCTGCAAAGCGCGTTTCGCCAAGTTGCGCATTCTTGCCGGGAAGTAACGTTTGCTCAGCGATCCTCGCACCAGAATACCGGGCATCTGAGTCAGCGATAACCTCGCGAGAATCGTTGAGAGACGTCAATCGACGCCGTACGAGTTCATCCAGGCGAAACTGTTCTGGGCCTCCAATTTCGACGATGCCGCTTACCGGTGGACCCATTGCAATTCTTGCTGCGGCGCTCGCGACATCGTCGGCAGCCATCGGCTGGAAAAGAGCATCCGGCAAACGCACTTTCTTGCCGTCGAAAGAAATGTCGGCAATCTGCTTCAGGAATTCGAAAAACTGTGTCGCGTGAACGATCGAGTAAGGGATAGTTCCGCTTTTGATCAGCTTCTCCTGAGCGATTTTGGCTCGAAAATAGCCGCTCTCGGAAAGCCGGTAGGTTCCAACGACCGAAAGTGCGACGTGATGTCTGACCCCTGCAGACGCTTCATAGGTGAGGAGGTTTCGCGTTGAAGTCTCGAAAAAGGTCATCGCCGCCGCATCTTCCCACGAGGGGGAGTTCGATACGTCAACGACCACCGAAGCACCTTTCAGAACTTCGGCCAGCCCCTCACCCGTGAGTGTGTTAACACCTGTGTTAGGTGCTGCGGCTACGGCTTCATGCCCGTGCTCACTAAGCTTGTTGACAAGCTTTGACCCAATTAGTCCAGTACCACCAATCACTATGATTTTCATAATTGTCTACCTAATATTTCACAAAGGCCCGACGGCCCGCGTCTTGGGCTCGCCGAGCGGCGCGCCGGTCGGCACGTAGGTGTTCCACGGCTGGATGTTCGATCCGGACGGCGACCAAGCAGCGGCGGACAGCACGCGTTCTAGAATCTCCCTCGACACAGGCTCGTCTTTGAATCCGCGCACTGTCCGTCGGCTTGTGACTGCCTCATATACGCCATGAACGCCTCTCCACCGTTGGCCATCCGCTTGGTTCACACGCCTGCGGTCGTGAAGCTCAGTCCTAATTCAACAGCAAGCGGTCAGTACACCCAGGGACCCGGTACGCAACGAAAGACGTCGCCGTCCACCGCCACATGGCAGACGGACGGGAACGACAGGTGAGTGGCCACCAGCGACTCGCGGTTCGCCGCCAGCTCCCGCAAGAGACGGATCCGGACGCGAGCCGCCTCCTCGGGGTCGTGCTCGAAGCCGTTGTACCAGTCAGGGTGCTCGAACCCGACCTGGAACACGGCATCGCCTGCGAACGTCAGCCGGTCGCTGCGGGACGCCAAGCGGACTACGCTGTGCCCCGGAGTGTGGCCGCCGGTGCGTTGAACGACCAGCCCCGGCGCCACCTCGTACTCTTTCTCGAATGGCCGCAGCTGGCTGCCGTACTCGTTCAAGAACCGCTTGGCTGCCCGCCGAAGCGCGTCCGGGAACCCCGTCGGCATGGACACGTGGGAGAAATCGGGCGACGCCCAGAACTTGGCCTCGGCGGCTGAAAGGTGGATCCGCAGGTCCGGACGCAGCCGGTCCCTCACCCCGTCGACGAGCAGCCCACCGATGTGGTCCATGTGCAAGTGGGTAAGCACCAGGTCGGTCACGGATGCGAGATCGATGCCGGCGGCCTCCAATCGCTGAACCAATCGCCCGGCTCGCGGTAAGTTCAAGTCCGGGTCCGCACCGAGCCCAGCGTCGATAAGTATGGTCCGGCCGCCGCTCCGCACCACGACCACGTTCAGCGCCCACTCGAACACATCCGGCGGGAGGAAATTGTCCTTCAGCCAGGCCCCCCGGACGGCAGGGTCGGCGTTATAGCCCAGCATGGCGCCTGGCAGCGATAGCACCCCATCGCTGATCACCATAACGTCAATGTCGCCGACCTTCAGCGCGTAGCGCGACGGAACCAACTCGTCGAGCCCCGGTCTGCCGGGGCGTGAGTTGTCCAAGCTTATGGTTGTCTCCTGCTTCTGCAATTTCGTGGAGGAATCTGCAATTGCTTGGTTCGAATTCTGCATAAATTTCCCCTTTCAATTCTTGATCGACGTTCGTGATGACGAGGCGCCCAGTCGCACCCTCGCCTTGTATGACAGGGCAGCCCTCGTCGCCGTGACAAAAATTCATTCTCAAATAAATCTGGGCGCTAACTGTCACAAATCGGAGCGCTGCTTGGTCTAATTCACCAAGCCAGACGTATCGCGACTGATCGATCCAAGAACGCTTGTACGTTCGCCCTCGCTATGGCCGTCCACTCCCTCATGCGTTGAACGTGCGCACACCTTCGGTTATTGATTCCTGTCGGAATGTGGGTCTAGAATCGTGGTTCTAGAATCGCCCTCCTTGCCATACTCGATCACTTGTGCTCGGTGCGGACCGTTCCAAAGCCAATGCGCACGGTGATGTCGTGGGGGAGCGTCATGCAGCTGCCGGGGTACTCTCTCGACCGCCTCCGTGATGACGGAGAATTCATTCTGTACCGGGCTCACGCGAAGCAAACAGAACTGCCTTCCGTTCTGCTGCTGACCCCGGCTTCAACTCGGCCCAGCCCCGAGACACTCCAGAAGATCGATCACGAATACTCGTTGAGGAGCGAACTGGACTCGGCCTGGGCCGTGCGGCCCCTGGCCCTTTCAGAGCGAGATGCCCAGATATCGCTCGTGCTTGAAGATCCTGGCGGCGAAACTCTCGACGGATTCCTTTCGGGGGCCATGGAGATGACGCAGTTTTTAGCCTGCGCGGTCGGTCTCGCGGCGGCACTCGGCAGGTTGCACGAAAGGAAGCTGATTCACAAGGACGTGAAGCCGACTAATGTTCTGGTTAATTCCGCGACGGGGCAGGTCCGGCTCATGGGTTTTGGGATCGCTTCCCGCCTTCGGCGCGAGCATCAGGCCCCCGAACCTCCCGAGTTCATCGCCGGAACACTTCCTTACATGGCTCCTGAACAAACCGGGCGAATGAATCGCTCGATCGACTCGCGAAGCGACCTCTACGCCCTCGGCGTCACGCTTTACGAGATGCTGACCGGTAACCTGCCTTTCACAGCTTCCGATCCACTTGAATGGGTACATTGTCACATCGCAAGGCATCCGTTGCCGCCTCACGAACGAGTGAAAAGTGTGCCAGCCTGTGTCTCTGCGATCGTGATGAAACTGCTCGCCAAAACTCCCGAGGAACGCTACCAGACTGCGTCCGGCGTGGAGAGTGATCTTCGGCGCTGCCTCGCTGAGTGGGAAGGGCACGGGTGCATCGCGGATTTCTCACCGGGCCACCACGACGCTCCGGATCGTTTGCTAATCCCGGAGAGATTGTATGGGCGAGCGCGCGAGATCGAGACCCTGCTTACTGCGTTTGATCGTGTGGTAGCTGGCGGCAGGCCGGAGTTGGTCCTGGTTTCCGGCTATTCCGGAATCGGCAAATCCGCTGTCGTCAATGAGCTGCACAAACCGCTGGTTCCTCCGCGTGGCCTTTTTGCATCAGGCAAGTTCGACCAGTACAAGCGCGATATCCCTTATGTCACCCTAGCGCAGGCCTTTCAGAGTCTTATCCGACCACTTCTGAGTAAGAGCAAGGAGGAGTTCAGCAAGTGGCGCATTGCCCTTCATGAGGCGCTAGATCCGAACGGACAACTTATGGTGGGTCTCGTCCCGGAACTGAAGGCTATCATTGGAGAGCAGCCACCGGTTCCTGAACTTCCGCAGCAGGACGCCCAGCGTCGGTTCCACTTGGTATTCCGTCGATTTATCAACGTGTTCGCACGACCGGAACATCCCCTGGCGCTGTTTCTCGACGATTTGCAATGGCTCGACGCGGCGACGTTGGACCTGATGGAGGATCTCCTAACGCAGCCGGACGTGAAGCACTTGATGTTGATCGGCGCCTATCGGGACAATGAAGTGGACCCCACACATCCCTTGATGCGCAAGCTGCAAGCTATGCGCCAGGCCGGAGCGTTACTGCAGGACATCGTACTTGCGCCTCTCACTCGTGAAGATCTACAGCAGTTAATTGCAGATTCTCTGCATTGTGAACCGGGGCATGGAGGCCCGCTCTCGGCATTGGTGCATGACAAGACGACCGGCAATCCATTTTTCGCGATCCAATTTCTTTCTGCACTTTTTGAAGAGGGCTTGCTCACATTTGATCATGTCGAAGGGCGATGGTCTTGGGATCTGCATCGCATTCACGCCAAAGGGTATACCGATAATGTGGTGGACCTCATGGTCGGGAAGTTAGCCCGCCTGGTCCCTGAGACCCAGAATGCATTGCAGCAACTCGCCTGCCTGGGCAACAGCGCAGAGTTCACGATGCTAAATGTGGTCTACCAGGACTCAATGGAGCAAATGCACGCCCAACTTGCAGAAGCGGTCGGGGCTGGTTTTGTCTTGCGCTCAAAAGATTCGTATCGCTTCCTTCACGACCGCGTTCAGGAAGCCGCCTATTCCCTTATCCCGGAGGAAGGGCGGGCGCAAGCGCATCTCCGAATCGGCAGGCTGTTGGCGGCGCACACCTCTCCGAACGAGCGTGAAGAAGGGATCTTCGAGATCGTCAATCAGCTCAACCGCGGTTCCGCCCTGATCAGTTCGCGCAACGAGAAGGAACAGTTGGCGGAGTTTAACTTGATTGCGGGCAAGCGAGCGAAAGCTTCCACCGCCTACATTTCCGCCCTGCACTATCTCGTCGCTGGCGCGACACTCCTGGGAGAGGGCGGTTGGGATCACCGGCCGGACCTCATGTTCGCCTTAGAGTTCCACCGAGGTGAATGCGAATTCCTGACAGGTACGCTGGACGTGGCAGAGACGCGGTTAGCTATGCTCGCGGCACGTGCTGCCAGCCTTGTCGATCAAGGGGCAGTTGCCTGCGTACGCATTGACCTGTACACAACGCTCAATCAGAGCGACCTTGCGGTCGACGTTGCTCTCAACTACCTCCGTCACCTGGGGGGCGAGTGGTCGTCTCACCCGACCGAAGGGGCTGTGCGACGAGAATACGACCGAACTTGGTCGCTACTCGGGGACCGCGAGATCGGGGAAATCATCGATTTGCCCGTAATGAGCAACCCCGAATCGGTGGCCGCTATGGAAGTTATGGATAAGGCGTTGCCGCCTGCACTGTTTACGGATACAAATCTGTTTCCCTTGCTTCTCTGGCGCATCATTAATTTCAGCCTGGAGCACGGCAACACCGATGCGTCCTGTTATGCCTACGTTCATGGTGGTGCTATTGCCGGGGCGCGTTTTGGAAACCGCAAGGCAGGCTTTCGGCTAGGTCAGCTCGGCTATGATCTGGTCGAACGGCGTGGTCTAAGAAGATTCAAGGCCCGGACGCACATAGGGTTTGGCGTTTATACCGTGTCGTGGACAAAACATTGGCGCATGGCACGGGAATTAATCCGTGATGGCTTCGATGCCGCAAATACCATTGGCGATGTGACCTGGGCTGCATATTCGTGGCATAACTTGATCGGGAACCTCATCGCAACCGGAGACCCGCTCGCCAACGTGCAACTTGAAGCCGAGCGTGGCCTAGCGTTTGCGCGGAAAATCCGCTTCGGCTTCGTGATCGACAATATCGCGACGCAGCTTGCGCTAATCCGCACACTCCGCGGCTCAAACGGGACATTCGGCGTCCTCAACGACGGCGAGTTTGGCGAGGCCCAGATCGAGCGCCGTCTTTCGAGTGACCCAGGATTGGCGTTCGTTGCGTGCTGGTACTGGACCCGCAAGCTGCAGGCACGGTTCTTTGCTGGAGACTATTCGGCGGGCGTTGACGCTTCGTGGAACGCACAACGGGTACTCTGGACATCGGAGTGCTTTATCGAAGAAGCGGAAGCTTGCTTTTATGGTGCACTCTGCCATGCGGCGTCCTGCGATGCCGCGCTCCCTATCCAATACCGGCAACACGTCGAGGCTCTAACCGGCTACCACAAACAACTTGTGGAATGGGCAGAGAACTGCCCGGAGAATTTCGAAAACCGCGCCGCACTGCTAGGCGCGGAGATTGCTCGGATCGAAGGCCGCGTGGTCGAGGCCGAGCACCTATACGAACATGCCATCCGCTCGGCGCGCAGCAACGGCTTTGTCAATAATGAGGCGATCGCCTACGAGCTCGCCGCGCGATTCTATGCCGCACGTGGTTTCCAAAAGTTCGCAGACGCGTATTTGCTCGAAGCCCGGTATTGCTATCAGCGCTGGGGGGCCGATGGCAAAGTAGCACAGCTGGACCATTTATATCCTCACGTCAAAAAAGAATGGTTGATCTCGGCGCCTAAAAGCACAATCTCGGCGCCTACCGAACTCCTGGATCTGGCCACGGTGATCAGAGTCTCGCAGGCAGTCTCGGGCGAGATGGATTTGGAAAAACTGATCGAGAGTCTCATGCGCGCGGCCATTGAGCACGCTGGCGCTGAACGAGGCCTCCTGATCCTTCCACGAGGTGATCAACTCCTGATTGGGGCAGAGGCTACCATTGGCGGAAAGGATGTCACGGTACACCAGGCAAATGCCCCAGCCAGCGCAGCCGTGCTGCCAGAGTCCGTCGTTCGTTACGTCATGCGCACTCAAGAGAACGTGATTCTCGAGGACGCATCAGCTCCGAATCCGTTTTCTGCTGACCCCTACATCGTTCAGCGCGGCCCTCGCTCCATTCTCACTCTGCCATTGATCAACCAGGGTCAACTCATCAGTATTCTGCACCTTGAAAACAATCTGACGCCTCACGTTTTCACTCCCAACCGCATCACCGTGTTGAAGGTGCTCGCGTCGCAGGCGGCGATATCCATTGAGAATACGCGGCTTTATCGTGATCTTGAAGATCGTGAAAGAAAAATTCGGCGCCTGGTCGACGCCAATGTTGTGGGCATTGTCATGTGGAATCTCGATGGGGCCATCACTGGTGCAAATGAGGCATTTCTCCGCATGGTGCAATACGACCATGAAGATCTCGCTTCGGGTCGGGTCCGCTGGACCGACCTCACGCCCGCCGAATGGCGCCGCCTCGACGAATCGGCGATAGCCGAGTTAAAGGCGAGCGGGGTCTTTCAACCTGTTGAAAAGGAGTACTTCCGAAAAGATGGCAGCCGCGTTCCTATACTAGTGGGCGGTGCGCTCTTTGAAAACAGTGGGAACGAGGGTATGGCCTTCATTCTGGATCTGAGCGACCAAAAGCGCACCGAAGCCGAGGTCAGGGCCTTAAAGGACCAGCTCTATAAGGAGAACTTGGCGCTCCGAGACGAGGTCGAGCGGACCTCGATGTTCGATGAAATTGTTGGCACCTCGAATCCGTTGAAGGCAGTTCTTTCTCGGATCGCCAAAGTGGCCCCCACCGACTCCACCGTTCTAATAACAGGTGAAACAGGTACTGGCAAGGAACTCATCGCCCGCGCAATCCACAGAAGGTCCCAGAGAGCCGGTCGAGCGTTTGTGAGCGTCAACTGCGCTGCAATCCCCCGTGACTTGATCCCTTCGGAGCTATTCGGCCATGAGAAGGGGGCCTTCACGGGAGCCACACAAAGGCGGCTTGGCCGTTTTGAACTCGCAGACGGCGGAACGATTTTCCTGGACGAGGTGGGCGAACTTCTGCTCGATACGCAGGTCGCGTTGCTGCGGGTGCTGCAGGAACGGGAATTGGAACGCGTCGGGGGAGGACAACCGATACATGTCGACGTTCGCGTTATTGCAGCGACGAATCGTGATTTGGAAGCGGCGGTAGCCAATGGGACCTTCCGCGAGGACCTCTTTTATCGACTCAATGTGTTTCCGATTGAGGTGCCGCCTCTCCGAGAACGAAAGGACGATCTCCAGCTCCTGGTCGAGTATTTCGTGCAACGCTATGGCGTCAAGGCAGGCAAGGATATCCACTCGATCGAGAAAAAGACACTGGATCTTTTGCGATCGTACGACTGGCCGGGCAACATCCGCGAGTTGCAGAACGTAATTGAGAGGTCTATCATCCTGAGCTCTGGTGATGTTTTTTCGGTTGACGAATTGTGGCTCTCCAAGAGGTCCGTTTCTCCCGCACCTCCTTTGAAAGCGTCGCCACTCACCAGTAGACAGTTTGCCAGGGGTCAGGTTGAGCCACACAGCGAGCAGGACATTATCGAGGCTGCGCTAGCCGCGACCCGGGGCCGGGTTTCTGGACCATCAGGAGCGGCAGCAAAGCTCGGAATTCGAGCCTCAACTCTTGAGGCCCGCATCAAGGCGCTGAAAATCAACAAAGTACAATTCAAATTTCGCTGAAGCGATTCTCGAATCGCGATCAGGATTGCAAAATTCGCAAGATTTGCAAAATTCGCATGATTCGCAAGATCTGCGTCCGGATCGGATATTTTGTCGCCCTCTTTGTTTTCACAGGGTTCCAAGTGGCAAGAGGTTTGCTCTCCACTGAAGCAAGCTCAGACCGCTGAGACGTTTACAGTGACCTGCAAAATCCACCGACAGGCAATCAGAGAGGGTCGTGTAGTTTTGCGCGTCAGTGGGCGACTTGCAGGGGACAACGTGGACATGCTCAGAACGTTGCTGGAACAAGAACGCAGTGTATTGGCTCTCGATCTCAAAGACGTCCGTTTGGTGGACGGCGAGGCCGTAAAACTTCTGGCGATCCACGAATCGAACGGGTTAAGACTCGACAACTGCCCACTGTATATCCGCGAGTGGATCAGGCGTGAAAGCGAAACGACTTAGCGGCTGATTGCACTTGATCGGATTGACGCCATTGAGGGCTTCCGAATCACTTTTCGACATCACAGGCGAATCGCCTCGACATAGCATGCGCGGAGCTGCCTTGGGATTCGGCCTCGGCGTCCGACATATCAGACGTCATTTTGACCGACCGCCAATTTCGTGAGCGCGACCGTGCGAATCTGATGAAAGCGCTGCAGCGGACCAATGGTCTCACTTATGGCGAGGGCGGCGCCGCCGAGTTGCTGGGCGTCAATCCAACAACCCTGGCACCGTGGCTCCGCGCCTTTAGGATCACACCAACGAGACCGCGCGAATCGCACTGCAGCCGCGACAAGGTGAAGGATGCCACCCAGCGTCGCTGACACCTCACGGGCTCTACCGCACTAATGAGAATTAAGCCCAATCCTCAGCGACTTAGTCGCCTGGCTACAGGTGTCCTCAACTCCTTACCAATGGCATCCGTGTTGCTTGTATTGAAGTTCGTTCCACAATCGGAACTTTCTCGGGGAAGACAGCAATTTATTGGGAGCCAGTTATAGAAACCGTCAACGAAGTTTGGTCAGTTTTCGCGGCACAAAGTGAGGTTCGATTGGTTCACAGAAACGAACTGTCAACGATTGGAAGCACCGAACGGCCCTCCGTCCTGGGCTGGTACCCAATCTTGCAAGCGCATTATCAGCGGTTTTGTTTGAAGCGATTCATTACGCACTGTGGCTTTCCCGCTGACTTGAGGAACGAAAACAAGCAAACCCTTATTTGAGAGCGGAGTTGAGAGCGATGAATGTCCAAGAGATTGCACCACTCGCTGAGCCAGAGAAAAGCTTGCACCGCACCGGTGCGAAGTCCGCACCGAGCGATGAGCGATTGCTTGTAGCCCAGCCAAAATCTGGGTGCTCGAATGCTTTCGGGGAACTCTACGAGTATCACCGACAGAGGACCTATCACACTGTCCTCCGAATGCTTGGCAATCGCCACGACGCGGAAGACGATGACGGCCTTTCAGTGTTCCTCAGTGCCCGAGCCCGCCTTCTCGGAATTGCCTATCGCATCCTGAAGAGCGCCGCTGACGCTGAAGATCTCGTACAAGACGTTTGGATACGGTGGCAGACGACTGAGCGCAGCACAGTTCGAGAAGCAGCGGCATTTCTCACGACGATGACAACGCGTCTGGCGATCAATGTTGTCCGGTCTGCTCGTTCACGCCGGGAAACGTCTTTCGGATCATCGCTCCAAGAATCAGACGACACATGCCCTGATCCTCGGATGGAGGCGGAACGAGGTGAAAAGTTACTGGGCGCTGTCCTCGTTCTTCTGGAGAAGCTCTCACCTGCAGAACGAGCTGCGTACGTTCTTCGAGAAGCGTTCGACTATTCATATCGTGAGATCGCGAACATCCTTCGACTCGAAGAAGCCAATGCCCGCCAACTCGTGGGCCGCGCCCGGCAACACATCGCCGATGGTGAACCGTCCCCCGTGAACTCGGCAGAACAACGACGTTTCCACGCCGCATTCCTCGCCGCGGCCCAGACAGGCGCTCTGGCGAAACTCGAGTCTTTTTTGGTCGGCAGCACCGACGGCACGATTAGAAAGCGCCAGCCAATAGCGCGGACCGGGTCGACGCTCACTGAGCCCATTACCTCTCCTCGCCGCCAGCGCTGGCCTCTCGTGCCGCGGCCCGATGCGAAAGTAGCGTAGCTCCGAATAGCCGGTAGATGATTCGCGCATTACCGATCTCTTGGGGCAACCGTTTCGCATTTTCTCTCACTTTATCTGGAGGGCGAAGGAGGTAGTGCGCTATGACAACAGGTGCAAAAAGCGAGAAGGAGAATCCGAACTGCGTTCCCGAACCCCTGTCGGAGGCATATCTCTTGGCGGCGGCAAAGGGCGGTTGTTCAACAAGTTTTGATTTGCTTTGCGCCCCACACGCCACGCGATTGCTGAAAACGGCGTTCAAGGTAACGAGAAATCGAGAGGACGCCGAAGATGCCGTTCAGAATTCCATGATGAGGGCGTTTGTAAGCATCAATGGATTTCGTGGATCATCGAG
>Ga0306926_10006041_pt1 | contig 12969 bp, 10 predicted proteins | sample flu12Cox44000178_FD_203759 | JGI IMG/M metagenome (GOLD analysis project Ga0306926, IMG submission 203759) | Lab enrichment of tropical soil microbial communities from Luquillo Experimental Forest, Puerto Rico - flux8day.12C.oxic.44.000.178 (v2)... | ecosystem: Environmental > Terrestrial >... | reverse complement strand
CGTTGTCGGTAATCGGACCGAACGAATCGAGCGAAATGATGATTCCGGCCATCGACAACATCGCCATGACAGCAATGGCGATCCCGTAAAGGCCGCCAAAATGAAAACTCACCAAAATGGCGATCGCGATACAGCCTACCGGTAATGCGGTAGCGTGCTGACCAACGGCGAGACCGGCGATGATGTTCGTCGCATGACCAGTCTCTGAAGCGCGGGCAATTTTTTGCACCGGCCGGTAATGCATCGACGTATAGTAATTGGTGATCGCCACGACAACGGCAGTCATGACTAGGCCGACGACTGACGCAAAGTACAGTTGTGTGGGTGAGCGCATCTGGCCGGCGATCGTGACGCCGGTCGGAAACAGATAGTGGGTGGCCGGCCAGAAGAGGATGGCCGAAACGATCGCGCTCGTGATCACGCCACCCATCAACACCTTGGCCGCTTTTCCGCCAGCAACATTTACGAACAGCACTCCCAAGATCGCGCCCAGTACAGAAATGCCCCCAAGCACAAATGGATAAATCACAGCCGCCGGATTGTCCGGTAACGTGAGAGCGCCGACAAGGATCGCGCCGATCAAGCTCACCGCGTACGTTTCGAACACATCCGCCGCCATGCCCGCGCAATCGCCCACATTATCGCCGACGTTGTCTGCGATCGTCGCTGGGTTCCGCGGATCGTCTTCTTCTAAACCCTTCTCGATCTTGCCCACTAGATCGGCGCCGACGTCAGCGGCTTTGGTGTAAATGCCACCGCCGAGTCGCGCGAACACGCTGATCAAACTGGCCCCAAGGGCGAGACCCACCAAGCTGTTGATGGCCATTTGCGGACCCACCAGACGCGCGACGACACTGTAGAAAATCGATACTGCAAGAAGCGCCAGACCCACCACGAGGAGCCCGGTGACGGCGCCTCCGTTGAAGGCCATTCGCAAGGCTTTGGTAATTGACACCGTTGCAGCCTGTGTCGTCCGCACGTTGGCCACCACAGCGATACGCATTCCAATGAAACCGGCAGAAAGCGAACAAAACGCGCCGATTACAAAGCCAATGGCCGTCAGCCGATCTTTGAAAATGAAGAGCAAAATGAAAATAATCACCGCGATCGAGCTGATCGTGATCACTTGGCGATTCAGATACGCCTTGGCGCCTTCCTGCACCGCTCCGGAGATCTCTCGCATCCGTTGATTGCCTGCGGGTGACCGAACTACCGCGGCAATTAAAAAGAACGCAGCGGCGAGACCGATCACAGCACAAACCATCGACAACGGCACGCCCGAGGTAAGGATATTGAAGGCAAAAAAAATCATGGTCGGATCAGGCTGAAGCGCACGATTCTATGAAGAATTGCTGCCGTGGCAACTGCCTTAGTTCAATCTTTCGCGACCATGCGGTTTCGTTAGGTCGAGGAGCGGGCCAATGGGAACGATGCGGGTTGGATTGATCGCGGTGTGCGTCATGTAGTAATGCCGCTTGATGTGATCCAAGTTCACCGTTTCGGCGATCCCCGGCTGCTGGTACAAGTCCAATAGGTAGCCCTGCAGGTTTGGATAATCGATAATGCGCCGCAGGTTGCACTTAAAATGGCCGTGATATACAGGGTCAAAACGCACCAGCGTGCAAAATAATCGCCAGTCCGCCTCGACAGTGCGGTTCGCGAACAAATACCGGCTTTTCGACAAACGCTGCTCGAGCTCGTCAAGCGCTTGAAAAACTTTCCGGCAGGCGTCTTCGTACGGGCGCTGGCGCGTCGCGAATCCTGCTTTGTAAACGCCATTGTTGACATTGTTGTAGATAAAATCGGAGAGCTTCGCGTGGTCGGCTTGGATTTCTTGCGGGAAAAGGTCGACGGATTTATTCCGCGCAAAGTGGTTAAACACGTTGTTGAACATGCGGCAGATATCGTCCTCACAATTGTTTACGATCCGCTTTGTTTTCCTGTCCCATAGGACGGGCACGGTCACGCGAGCGTCATAACCCGGGTTGGTCGCCGTATAGGCGGCGCTCAAAAATTGGAAGCCGTTGACTGGATCGGTGGATTCAAACGGCGCGCCGGGCGGGATCTTTCCGGACATATCGCGAAACGCCCAGCCCAAGTCGTCTCGAACCGGATCAACAACGGTTATTCCGATTGCGTCTTCGAGCCCTTTTAGTTTCCGAACAATAACCGTCCGGCTGGCCCATGGGCACGCCAGGGAAACGTAAAGATGATAGCGACCCGCCTCAGCAGCGTACTGTGTCGAGCCGTCGTTTGAGATCCAATCGCGAAACGCATCCTCCTGGCGTTTGAATTCTCCGGACTTGGTCTCCTCGTCTGGAAATTGTGCTTTCATATGACCACGAATGGACACGAATGAGCGCGAATGCAAAGCCAGAAGGTTTTTGTGTCGATTCGCGCGGGGTTCCAGTCGCGTTGACACGGAAAACGGCCGGTGATAGCGTCGCCCAAATTTACGTGGAAGTCCGTAAAAAGCGGGCAGTGACGCGGTTACCTTTACAGCCTTGCATACGTTGTTGAACAGTCAGGTTTTGGTGCTGAACCGCCTCTGGCAGGCGGTGAACATCTGCTCGGCTCGACGCGCCTTTTCCCTCGTTTACGCGGGTCACGCCCAGATTGTTTCTTCCGATACCGCGAACAACTTTTCGACGCACGACTTCGAAAGCTGGCGCGATTTGTCCGCGAACGCGCCCGACCATGAAGTGGTCGCGACCATCTCGTTCAAGATCCGGATTCCGCGGGTGATTGTGCTGCTTGTGTTCGATCGGCTTCCGAAGAAGGAAGTAAAATTCACCAGGCACAACGTGTTTGAGCGAGACAAGAACACTTGTCAGTACTGCGGCCAACTCTTCGATCGCAGCGAGCTTAATCTGGATCACGTCGTGCCGCGCGACCGTGGCGGGACCACGACCTGGGAAAACGTGGTTTGCTCCTGCATCCCGTGCAATACGCGCAAGGGCGACCGGCTTCCACGCGAAGCGCACATGAGCTTGATCCGCAAACCTAAGCGACCGAAGTGGCGGCCGTTTGTCCAGATCACCTTTGCTGCGCCCCAGCACGATCTCTGGAAGCACTTCGTTGATCTTGCGTACTGGAACGTCGAGCTGAGCGACTGAGCTTCGCTCACGTGATTCGTTGAAGCGTTTAACCGTCAAAGCGGACTGCTTAAACGCTTCAACCCTTTAATGCTTTAACGAGTCTGGAGCGAGTGACGCGGCAATCTTTTCAAACCGAGAATCGCCAGGGAGCGGGTCCCAAAACAGCATGGAAGCTGTATCGAACAAACATTGGCTAGCGCCGACGCTTTGATCGGCAACCTGGTAATCCGGCCGAAAGGCACCGGTTACCTGCAATCCTCTTCTTACACTCGGACCCTCAGCCTTTACAACGGAGGCGCGTTGTGCGCTAGGCAGTGCACTTTGCCTCCGGCAACTCCACGCCCCAGGTGATGATTCGTACACACTAAAACCCGCAAAATAGAACCAAACAGGTTAGCCGTAGCCGAGTTGTCCAATCCGGCTACGGCTAAACAACATCATTCGTTGTTAACGCTTTAGTGCATTCAATATGGGCTGCGGATAAATACCCAGCCAGACCGTTGCTGCCATCAATCCGCTGATTGCGACCCGCGATAAACCATTGATCGGAATTTTTTCCGTTTTGTCTGCAGGCTGCCAGTACATCGCTCGGACAACTTTCAGATAATAATAGAACCCGCAACCAACCGTGATCACACCTACCACGACGAGCGCGATCTGACGCTGCAATACGGCTGCGTAAAAGATGTAAAATTTCCCGAGAAATCCTGCTGTGAACGGCACACCGGCTAGCGACACCATTCCGATCAGCATCGCGAATGCGAGAAATGGCGAACGTTTGGCAAGACCATCGAAATCGGAAATCTGTTCACCGGTTTGCTGCGCGACGATTATTAGCACTGCAAAACTCAACAAGGTCATTAGCAAGTAAGCGACTAGATAGAAAGTAATCGCGCGAACATCGAAACAGACCACACCGATTAGCAGATAGCCCGCATGCGCAATGCTCGAGTACGCGAGCAGTCGTTTCAGATTCGTTTGCGGCAGCGCTGCGAGATTGCCGTAAATCAATGTGAGCAGCGCGATCACAAAAATCAGCCGTTGTGTTTGCGGCAGGTTCATGAACGGCTGCAAAACACGTATCAACACGACGAACCCCGCTGCTTTGGAACCGACGGAGAGATACGCAGTCACTGGCGTGGGCGCACCTTGATAGACATCCGGTACCCAGATTTGGAACGGCACAGCCGCGATCTTGAAACCGAGCGCGACCAGAACAAATACCATGCCTAACAACACTGCACTGAAGTTGCCGCCGACATTCGTCAGTGCCGCCGTTAACCGATAGAGATTTGTCTGTCCGGTCGCGCCGAAAATCCAGGCGATCCCGTACACGAGAAATGCCGTGGAAAGCGCGCTGAGCACGAGGTACTTCGTTCCCGCTTCGAGCGTCGCGGGATTGCGCCGAGTAAAACTGACCAGCACATAGAACGACACTGCTACCAGCTCGAGCGCAACAAAGATGAAGACGAAGTCGATGGCGGAAACGAGGTACATCAGTCCGGCACAGGTGAAAAGAGGCAAGGCGACAAATTCGCCGAGGCTCGCCTGCGGCGTGGCGCTGGGAAAGGACCTGCGTACCACTGGCGCGTAATCGAGCACCATGATCAGCACAAGAATGGTGGTTAGCAGCGCGAATTGTTTGAAAAAGAGCGCCAGCCGATCCGCTGTGTAAAAACTCCAGAAACCGGTTGCGTAAGACGGCGACGCAGAGGGAACGACAAAGAAACTGGCGACAAGAACTACCGCGAGCCCGGTAATTGCCGCGAACGCTAAAACGCGTTTGTCGATTTTCGCGGCAAACGCTTCGATCATCAGAATCACCATCCCCAGCACCAGCACCGCAATCTCAAGTAAGGGCGCGGTGATCATCGGATGCTGTAGCCACGCCCCTGTGGGGCGTTGTCGTCATTTCCACGCATAGCATACGGACGGCGCACAGCGCCGTGGCTACAGGTCTGCACATCTCTTTTGGCGGAGAGAAAAGTCGCGAAAGTCGGCGCCACACTTCGCACAAATAATTGCGGAAAAAATCCACAACATAGAAGTGCCGCCACGAGCAGCATGACAGGCACACGTAACGCCGGGCTAAGATCGGGCAGTTTTTGCCATTGTTCGCGAATCTTGCCCATGAACGTCTTCCGGTACGCCCGCAGCATGTAAACTGTCGATAGCACCACGCCCCACAGCGCAAGAACCGTTGCGATTTGGAAAATGTGCATCTGCGCGATTTCCCAGCCGTTTCTGAACGCGCCAAAAAAGATCATGATTTCCCCGGCGAAATTGGCAAAACCCGGAAGACCGATTGCAGCGAAGACGCCGAACCCAAACACCAGTCCGGCGAAAGGCATCACGCTGGCAAGTCCGCCGAGCTCATCAAAAGCCAATGTGCCTGTTCGTCGGCGCACTTCACCTGCGATACCAAATAGCAGCGCAATTGAAAGACCGTGAGCGAATATCAACACAACTGCACCGGTCGCGCCAAGCACTCCAAAACTGGCGATTCCGAGAAAAATATAGCCAATGTGCATCACGCTCGAGTAACCGAGCATCCAATCGAGTCGCTTCTGCGCGATGGTGACCAATCCTACGTAGATGATGTTCCCGAGTAACAGCACGATGAGCAGAGTGGCCCAGTGACGGGCTCCTTCCGGCAGTATCGGAATTGCCAGGCGTAAGAGCCCGTACAATCCAAATTTCTTCAGCACACCGGCGTGTAACATCGCCACTGGCGCTGGTGCTGCGGCATACGCTTCGGGTGCCCAGGTGTGAAATGGAAAGAGTGAGATAAGGATTCCAAAACCGACAAGCAACAGCAGATAAACATGCCGTTGCGCGTCCGCCGTGATTTGGCCCATTCCCGCTGCAGTCTGCAACACGCGAATATCAAAACTCCGCGAGGCGAGAGGAAAACTTTGGTAAAGCAAAATCAGGCCGAGCAGCAGAATGAAACTGCCGATGGCGAGGTAGATTGTGATTTTCCACGCCGCCGCGATCCGATTCCCGTTGCCCCAGATTCCGATCAATAAGAATGTCGGGATCAGCGCGAGTTCGTGAAACGCATAAAAGAAAAATAGATCGATTGAAGCAAACGCGCCGATCGCGCCGCCAGAAATGAACAGAAGACACGCATAAAACGCGTTTTCATATCTCCCGCTCGTGTCGGCGAACCACACCGCAGCGAGCGTGACAATGCTGGCGAGTAGCACCATGATTACGCTCAAGCCGTCGACACCAGTGGTGAAACTAAGCCGCCACTCGGGAGAGATGCTAAATGAAGCGACGTGTTGGAAATCCGCGTGACCGCGGTCGAGAGACGCAAACAGAAATAGCGCGGCTGCAAATGACACAGCCGATGCGGCCAGCGCAGTCTTCCGTGCGGGCGCGCCAAGCATGATCAGGGCGGCCGCGACAATGGGACAGAAAATCGTGAACAGAACCATTACAGATTGAAATGACGAAGCACGGATGTCGAATGACGAAGGAATGATGAAGCTCGAATGACGAACGCGACTCGTTTTTGGAATTCGTCATTCGGATTTAATTCGTCCTTCGTCATTCGTTCATTCGTCTTTTGGTGCGCCTATCGAAACACAGCGAAATAAATGAGCGCGACAACGCCGACACCGAACAGAAACGCGTACGCTTGAAGATTGCCGACCTGGATTAGCCGCAAGAGCGCACCGATGCCCCACGTGCCTCGACTGCTTCCACCCACTGCTCCTGCATCGATGATCCAGCGATCAATGAACGCTGCCACACGAGCGAGCAGCTCCTGCGTCCAATGAATCAACCAATCATAGAACTCGTCGAAATAGAATTTCCTGCGCAACAACTCGATCTTTACCGGTTCAGTCGCGCGTCCCCGGTAAAGTGTAATGGCGAGTCCGGCTCCGAGAATCAGTACGATGATTTCTAGCACAGGAATCAAGAGCACCGCTTTTTTTTCGGCTGGGAGCTTAAGAAAGTTTCGAGCGAAAAATGCAAATCCGCCGAGCGTTGCGAGAATTGAGAGCACGATCAACGGCATTGTCATGACGGGCGGTGATTCGCCGCTTTCGCGCGCGCTGTCGCTGCGGGGGCTACCGAAGAATACAATGACGAGCATGCGTATCACGTAGAAGGCAGTCAGGAATGCGGCGAACAACGCCAGAGCGAAAATCGGTATGTTGTGTTCGTAATCGACCGTGAGAATCGCTTCTTTACTGAAAAATCCGCTGAACGGCGGACACCCGATCAATGCCAGTGCACCTGCAGCGAAGGTAGCAAAAGTAATCGGAAGTTTTCCGCGCAGACCACCCATTTTCCAGATGTTCTGCTCGTGATGAAGCATCACGATGATCGAGCCGGCAGCGAGAAACAGAAGCGCTTTAAAAAACGCATGAGTAAAAAGGTGGAACATCGCCGCTTCATTTGAGGCGAGACCCACAGCCATCACCATGTAACCGAGTTGCGACAGCGTGGAATAGGCGAGAATGCGCTTGATGTCGTCCTGCTGCGTCGCGATCAGCGCGGCCATCACCGCTGTGATGGTGCCGATCCATGCGACGACCAGGAGCGCGGTATGTGATGTCTGGATGATAAATGCGACGCGCACCAGCATGTAAACGCCGGCTGCGACCATCGTCGCTGCATGGATCAACGCCGAGACTGGCGTCGGACCTTCCATCGCGTCCGGCAACCAGACGTGCAGCGGAAATTGGGCAGATTTTCCCACCGCGCCGCAGAAAATTAGAAGCGCGACAATTGCCACAAAGGTTGTATGGCCGCCGAACATCGACATTCGCGGCGCAACTTCGGCGAAAACGACTGAACCGGTGGTTATCCAAATCATCAGGATGCCAGTCATAAATCCGAAATCACCAATCCGTGTAGTGATGAATGCTTTGTTCGCCGCGTCGGCTGCGGCGTCGCGAAAAAACCAGTGACCGATCAAAACATATGAGGTGAATCCGACCAATTCCCAAAAGATGAAAAGCATCACGAAATTGTTCGCAAAAACGATTCCGAGCATCGCGAACATGAAGAGCGACAGCGCCGCGAAATAACGAGACTTGCCTTGGTCGTCTCGCATGTAACCGAGCGAATAAATGTGAATGAGCGCTCCGACGCCGGAGACCAGAACGGCCATTGTCCTGCTCAACTGATCAAACGTTAGGCCAAACGGAACTCGAAAGATCGGCGTGACATCGAGCCACACGAACTCGGGTGCGGTCGTGGCTGATTGAATGAAGATCAAGCAACTGCAGCAAAAACTTACGAGCACCGCGGTGACGGAAATTGCACTACTCAATGATTTCCATCGAAGCGTGAAAAACGTGATGACCGTCGCACTTGCGAACGGTGCGACGAGGATCAGCCACGGATAGAATGAGTTCATTGCTCCGTCTGATTCGTGGGTTAGAACTTCAGGCTGGTAATCTCGTCGACATCCGTCGTTTGCCTCGCGCGATATAGCGCAACGAGGAGAGCGAGTCCCACAGCTACTTCGGCCGCTGCCACCGTGATGACGAAAAAGACGAACACCTGCGCGTTGTAATCCGGGAGCCCATTAGCACCAACGCGAAATCGCGAGAAAGCCACCAGCGACAGGTTGGCTGCATTCAACATCAGCTCGAGCGACATTAGAATAATGATGAGGTTCCGGCGTAACATCACGCCAGCCAAGCCGATCGTGAAAAGGATCGCGCTTACGACCAAATAATCGCCGAGCGTGATCATATTACCGCGGTTCCCGCCGGCTCAGGAGGACCACCCCGATCGTGGCAACGAGCACCAGGACGCCGATGATTTGGAAGGGCAGATTGTAGTTGGTGAAAAGTAGCCGGCCGATGTTCCACACGTCATCCGTTGCCGAGGTCGCCAGAGGTGGGAAAGTGCGTCGCGCAGATTGAAAGTGTCCAATGACAACGCAGATCTGAATCAGCAATATCACCGCCACTCCAATGCCGCCTACGGCGGCGAGCCAGTTGATCCGGCGTTGTTCCTCAGCCCGTATGTCGAGCAGCATGATGATGAAAAGAAAGAGCACCATTACGGCGCCTGCGTAGACCAACACCTGAATGATCCCGACAAAAAACGCGTCGAGGGACATGAACAACGCTGACAACCCGAGGAACGAAACCACGAGGCACAACGCGCTTGCAACCGGGTTCCGATTGAGGAAGACAGCCGCGCCGAAAATCACGGTCAGCAGTGCAAAAATCCAAAACAAAAATGGCGACATTTTCAGAGTGATGACAGACAGGTGACGAGTGACGACAAAGCAAAACAGCGCGGTCTTGCTGGCGACGGCGACTCGTCACTAGTCACTCGCCACTCTTGACTCATTTCTTTTCGTTCCATTTGAGCACAACGCCGTGCATTACTCCGCCGATCTCGAGAAGTTTTTCCTTGTGATGCACCATGTCGGCGCGCGTGAAGCCCGTGATGGCGTAATCTTTGCGTAGGAAAATCGCCTGCTCCGGACAAACTTCCTCGCACATCCCGCAGTAAATGCAGCGGATCATGTCGATATCGAATTCTTGTGGAAATTTTTCGACCTTGGCGAAACGGTCGGACGGAAGAATCTCGCCGGGAATAATTTTGATCGCGCGCGGCGGACAAATGAATTCGCATAGTTGACAGGCGACACAGCGGACCCGTCCATCTGCGTCGCGCACCAGGGCGGGTGCGCCGCGGTAATAATCCGGCAGGTGGCTATCCCATTTTTGCTCGGGATATTGCATCGTCACCTTGGTCCGTCCGAGCAGCATATTCTTGAAATGCTTCAATGTGATTGCCAGCCCGGCCGCGATGGCCGGCAGATACAATCGCTCGCGCCAGTTCAATCGCGGTCGTGGAACAGTGATCGTCATGAGTAATCAATCTGGAAGCCAGGATTCCAGGATTAAGCTTGTATTAAATCTTCGTGGTTTCGTGGTTTCCAGATTCATAACCTTGTGATGTAAGGAAGAATTGCTGCGACCAAAAAAATATTCACAAGCGCAATCTCGAAAAAGAAAAGCCAGCCGAGCCGCATTAGCTGATCCCATCGAAATCGCGGGATGGTCCAGCGCACCCACATAAACAAGAAAATCACAACGGCGACCTTTGTGAAAAAGACTGCGATGTTAACCAGGCCGAAGATCCATCCGCGGGAGCCATCCGGTATGCCCGGAAAATGCCAGCCGCCAAAAAACAATGTCACGACAACAGCGGACCCCGTGATCATCGCGGCATATTCGCCTAGAAAATACAGCGCGAACTTCATCGAGCTGTATTCGGTGTTGTAGCCGCCGGCGAGCTCCTGCTCGGCTTCCGGCAAATCGAATGGCAACCGGTTTGTTTCCGCGAAAATCGCGATCATGAACACGAGAAACGAGATGATCATTGGAACCGCGAGCAGCCATTTCCATGGATTCATCCAATCGCCACTGAAAGGCGCAATAAACCAGCCGTGCTCGACTTGGTACTGCACAACGCTTGTCAGCCGCAAACTTCCAACGATGAGAAAAACCGGAATGACCGCCAGCCCGAGCGAAAGCTCGTACGAGAGCATTTGCGCGCTGGAACGAATGCCTCCGAGGAAGGGATATTTCGAATTCGACGCCCAACCGCCGATGACGATTCCGTAAACGCCTAACGATGAGATCGCGAATACAAAGAAAATCCCGACGTTCACGTCGGCAATCACCATCGGCACACCGAACAAAGTGCTGCCGAACGGCACCACCGCGATGGTGATAATGGCCGGCGCTACTGCAAGACACGGGGCCAGCCAGTAGTAAAATGTATTCGTAGCGCGCGGCGTGAAATCTTCTTTCAACAGCAATTTGAACATGTCCGCGATGGGCTGGAGAAGACCGGCGGGCCCAACGCGATTCGGCCCGACGCGGTCCTGAATAAACGCGCTGACCCGGCGCTCTGCATACACTGCGTAAGACACCATGAACAAGATTACCCCCAGTAGAATTGCGATCTTCAGCAGCGAGGTAATGATGAAGAAAGCGTCCATGGTCGTCGTCAGTTCTACCGCCGCGACGCGGCCTCGCGTTCAATGCTCGACGCGCCCACACGCGCTAGGGCTTCGTGCACCTGTTTGCGAACTGCGCGGCGCCTTGCTTGAATTTCGATTGCTTCCTCGATTGCTTTCTCATCTTGTGGATGCGTCGGCGGCACCTCTTCAATTTGCAGGATATGCACGCCAAGATCGCCGATCTTGCTGAGACTCAACCCCGCGAATTGTTGGACTGTTTCGCTCATCCGGCGGAAAACATCTTCAATCGAATGAAGTGAGTCGCCGCCACCGATCGCCTGAAGGAGGTCGCGTAAAATCTCCCAATCATCGCGAGCATTACCAGGTGGGCGCGTAGCGCGATTCAACCGTTGCAAGCGGCCCTTGCCGTTGACCATTGAGCCACGTTTTTCGGCAAAACCACATGCGGGCATCACAACCCTCGCCTTTTCCGTCGCGGGGTTTTGCAAATTATTCATCAGGATTAGTGCGGGCAGTCGGGCGAGTTCTTCGACCGACAGGCCCAGGTGCATCGCGTTCTCTTTTAAAATCACCAGCGCCTTGACTTCTCCGGATCGTATCGCGTTGGCAATTGCCATGAGCTTTGCGCCGGGCTCGGAGCGTGAACCCAGGATCAGCCTGGCCCCGTTTGTGTTTGGGTTGCAATCTTTGCTCAATAAGATGTTATCTCCGCGCCCGCGCCTCGGGACAATATCAACCCACTTAACGCCTAACGAACTCGCAAACTGCGCAGTTAGCCAAAGCTCTTCGTTCGTCATCCGGCCAGAGGCAACAATCGCAATTTCGTGCCCGGCAAACTGTTTTAAATGGAGCGCCGCTTGCCCAATGGCAGTTGGCCAATCAGCCGGAACCAGCCTTCCCTCGGAACGAATCTGCGGCTCAAGCAAGCGGTTTTCAGCTTCGAGATATTTGTAATTAAGCCGGCCATAATCGCACATCCAACAGGAGTTAACGTGATCGTTCTCGCGCGGCGTTTGACGATAGATCACGTCCTCACGAGTTCCGATGATTGTGTTGCACCCAGTCGCGCAACTTGTGCAGATGCTTTTCGTTTCTTTCAGGAACCAGACCCGCATTTTGAAGCGGAAATCGGTCGAAGTCAGCGCGCCAACAGGGCATATGTCGACGGTGTTAAGCGAATAATTGTTCTCCATCGACCTGCTAGGATGCGCCGCTAACACGGTGTGACTGCCGCGATCAACGAAGCCGAGCACATCGTCATGCGCAATTTCCTCGCAGAAACGGATGCAGCGCGAGCAGAGAATGCAGCGCTCGTCGTCAAGCGTTACCCGCGAACCGAGCTGCACAGCTTTCGGCTTTTTGACCTTGTTCTCCAGGAAACGCGATTGCGAGTTGCCGTAATCGACACTGAACTCCTGCAACTCGCATTCGCCGGCCTGATCGCAGATCGGGCAATCAAGCGGATGATTGATCAGGAGAAATTCCATCACGCCGCGCCGGCATTCCTTCACCAGCGGTGAGTCGGTACGAACGGCCATGCCTTCAGCTATATCCTGTGCGCAGCAAATTTGCGGGCGCGGCATCCAGTTGATGATCGGCTTACCATCGGCGCCGAGCTCCGGCTTGCGATCGGGTCCGAGCCTTCGAAATCCCATTTCGATCAAACACATCCGGCAATTGCCCGGCGAGCTGAGCTTTTTGTGATAGCAATACCGAGGCACGAAAACTCCAATCTGCTCGCACGCCTCGATCACACGCGTGCCCTTGGGAAACTGATGCCAGACGCCATCGATCTGGACGTTGAACATCGGACCAGCTGGTTCGTTAGGCATTTTATGAATCAGGAAAGCAGGAAAGTAGGAAATTCATCCAGAGAGATCGACTGCGGCAACG
>Ga0306926_10006038_pt1 | contig 12973 bp, 7 predicted proteins | sample flu12Cox44000178_FD_203759 | JGI IMG/M metagenome (GOLD analysis project Ga0306926, IMG submission 203759) | Lab enrichment of tropical soil microbial communities from Luquillo Experimental Forest, Puerto Rico - flux8day.12C.oxic.44.000.178 (v2)... | ecosystem: Environmental > Terrestrial > Soil... | reverse complement strand
CGGCATTTTGGGGTCGAAGCCTTCATCGATCCAGACGCCGCCGATTTCGAGGCAGTTGCGGCTGTTGACGTTGCGCTGGGCGGTTTGCTCCAAACGGTTTTGATTGCGGAGGTTGTTCATCTGGATGGCGAGATCGACGCCGAGCTTGCCGGTGTGCACGCCGTCACGGTCACGGTTTTGCAGCCGGAGGCGCGTCTGATCGAAGGCTTGTTTTTTCTCCAGCGCTTCTTGCATCACTTTGCCGCTCTCAATGCCGCCGGCACTGCTGCGCATGAGCCGTTTAAACGTATCCTCCGCCAATTTGTCGCGTTGTTCCGCCAGGTCGCCCGCGGTGGCTTTGGCATCCTTGGCGAAGTCGGCGACTTTCTTCTGGCCATTGCCCTGGCTGGCGGGCAGAGCCAATGCCGGCGCTTCGCGCCAGCCGCCAGGCAGGTTCGCATTGAACCGAACATCCGGCTTTCCGGAAGGGGAAGCACCGCCAACTACCGGTACGGGCCCATCGGGGACAATCAAGTAACTGGTATAGGGCGTTGCGATACCGTACTTCTTGGCGAGCGCGATGGTTTCCTCCACGAGTTCTTTCTTTTCGCCATTGTTGCGGATCTGGTCGAGCAGGTAGCCGACCTTGCGGCGTGCCCAGAGGTGTTCGACAAAACCCTTGTCGCCGTCGGCTTTTTCCGGAAAGGTCATTTCGTAAACGAACTCGCGGTTTTCTTTGCCGATGGTGCCGGTCAAATGGATGGCGACGGGCCCCTGCCCCGTGTAGCGGGCCAGCACGACCACTTGGCCGCCCGCAAACAAATCGGGCAACTGCGGGGGATACACCTCTTGCAGCCGCACGTTGGAACCAACGTTGACTTTCACGTTGGCCAAGACCGGATGGCTGATCTTGCCGTAGAGGCTGCTGACTTTGACTTCGATGTCTTCCGCCGGCCGGACGTACGCGCTCAAGGCGCGGGTCAGGTCGGACAACTGGTCGAGGAAGTTGGCGTTCACATCGTCGCCGACGCCGAAAGAAAAGATCCGGGTATTGGCCGAATTTTTAGCGGCCACGTTCTTGAGTATCTTGTCCGGATTGGTTTCGCCGATGGTCGGGCAGCCATCGGTGAAGAATACTATTGTAAAGCTCCGGCCTTCATCGCCGGTGCGCATTTGCAGGGCGGCGGCCAGGGCATCATCGATGGCGGTGCCGCCGGTCGCTTCCAGCGCATCCACCCATTTGGTCCCATGTTCCAGTTGATCCTTGGTGGCATCCACCAGGGTGTCCCGATACTTGTTCACGGTGGTGGCGAAGTTGATCAACCCGAAGCGATCCTGCGGATTCAGATTCGACAAGCAATATTTCAAAGCCTTGCGGGCCTGTTCCATCTTGATGCCGCGCATACTGCCCGATGTGTCCAGGACCATCACCATGTCGCCCGGAATCACCTGGCTCCGGGACATTTCCACGCGCGGCGACAGCAGCATCAGCAGGTAGCCGGGTTCGGTGGCAATCGGACGGTGGGCCAACATCGTCAGGCCGATGTCCTGGTCGCCAAGGGCATAGAAGAGTTGAAAGTCCTTGTCCAACAGCGCCTGGTCACGATCGAAAGTTACTTTGACCTCGCGGTCGCCGGTCCGGGCCACGGTAATGGCGTGGGTCGGGCTGTAAACGTTTTGAATGGGATGCTGGCCCTTGATGGCGGCCTGAATGGAAAACTTCTCAAGTGTGCGAGTCGCCTTGCCGTCGATCTTGAGCGGATAGATGTACTCGACCAGGTTGCCGTCCTTCGGCGCGATCGAAGAGAACCGGAGAGAAACTTTTTGGTCGGCATGGGCAGCCACCGGGAATACCCGCAAGCGCAGCACGTTGTTCCCCATGTATTCGAGGAGGCCCGGGTCTTGCGTGCGGCGGACGATGTCGGTATAGATTTGCCGGGCTTTGACGGCCTCGACGAGTTCCCCGACCACTTCCTTACCATCCACCCACATGGTGAACTTCTGCACGCCGGCGCCCTTGGGAACCGGGAAGACATAGGTCGCTTCGAGGTTGCGGTCGGTGTGGTTGCGGAAAGCTTGCTCGACATGCGTCGTGGCCACCTGATCTTCGATATTAATGGTGACCACGTGATTGAGCATGGCCAGGGGAGGCACGGATTTTTCGACCGGAATCAACAACCCATGCGCCCGGCTATTGCCTGCGGCCAGGAGAATCAGTGTGCAAACCGACAGGTAACGAAGCATAGCAACTCCCTCCCAAAAGTATGGCGCCATTTATCCTCACCCTAATAGACGTAACAAGGGAAGCAATAGATTGCGCGCCTTGTAGCCGTTGTGAAAATGTGTGGCGTAAAGCGTTCGGCGTGGCCAGTGATGGGTGGTGAGCCGCGCTACTCTTCACTCGCCACTCGCATCACGCCTCACGATTCTCACCCGTTTACATTGCGTAAGACCAGCAGCAGTTGAATGGTTCCCGGAAGTTTTTCCTTGCGGCTCTCGAGGAATTGTTTGATTTCTTTGGACGAGGCCGGTTTGGCGCGGACGGGATTGTAAGGCAGGACGATCGCCAAATGTTCCGCCAGTTTCGATGCGGCCGGCTTGCCGGCTTCCGGGCGAGGGGTCCCCTTCCCTTCCAGATTCTGCGTGACTTGCGCAGCGGTTCCCTCAGCGATCGGTTTACGAATGTCCACTCCCAGTGGTCCCTTGGCTTTGGGGGCTTGGAGTTGCAGCGGATCGACTCCCAGCAAGGTGGATAGTTCCTTGCGGTCATCCTTCGTCAGGGGAACCAGCACCAGCTCGTCAAATTGCCCATCGCCGCGTTTTTTGGCTTCGGCAGTTTTGTCGTCTTTGCCGAGTTTCTCAAGGATCTTCGCCAAATCGGAACCGGTAAGACCTTCCATGTAGAGCACATAATCGGTTCTGAAGTGGCGATTCTTCAGTCGGGCCTGTGCCTCCTGGTCGATCAGCAGGCGAACGCCGACCGTCTTGAAGGCGGCTTGCAAACGGTTTATGGCAGAGCCCTTGCCCAGGCTGAACAACTCCAGCCGGTACGCATTTTCGCGCTGCAATTCGCTGCGGAGTCGTAGTTTGAGGTACTCTCGATCAAGGTCGCGGAGCGCCATGGTCAGCGCAACTCCCGGTTGGACCACTTCAAATCCTTCGATTTTCGGATTGGGCGCGGCCAATTCCGAATTGGCCGGCGGTTTGTCATCCGGAGTTGGCGGTGCTTTGGCGGGGGGCGTGTCGTCTTTGGCGATTTTCGTCGGGGGCGACGCTGCCTTCTGAGGATCCGGCTCTTTTTCCTCAGGAGATTCGGGGCTTTTCACCAGAAGAGATTCCGGAACGGGTGGACGCTTCGGCTGCACAGGCGACAGGCTGTCATTTTTTTTCGCCGCTACGTTGTCCTGCCATTTTTGGGCTGCATCGAAATAAAAATAACTGCCCACCGCGGCGACGAAAAGTACGGACGCTGCAACCGCCAATCCGACCCAGGCAGGAATCGGCGGTTTATGGGTGAGGGACAAACGCCGGCAGACTGGTAACCTGCGGTCGGAAATCGTGCGCAGGATTTTCTCCGAGAATTCCGGATCGAGTGCTCGCCGAGGCAACCGGCGGATTTTTTGCGCATCGTCATGGAGCTGCTGGAAGAGAGTGCGGGCGTCCGCCGATCGCTGCAGCAAGGATTCAACCTCGCGGCGCTGGCGCGCGGTCGCCTCCCCGTCGATAAATGCGGTCAACAACAGGCTAATGTCTTCGGAAAGCATGGCGATTTCACCACTCACCATTCACGACTCACCACTCACGCTTTATTCTTTCGGTTCTTCTTTCTGCAATATCACGCGCAATTCCAATCGAGCTCGATGGAGCCGGCTTCGTATCGTGCCGATGGGTACTGCCAGAATCTCGGCAATGGTTTCATATTTTTGCTCTTCCAAGTCTTTCAAAATCAGGACCGCCCGATGGTCCGGGGATAAACGGTTCAAAGCTTCCTGAATGCGCTGTTCTTCCTCCGCTCGTTCGAGATGTTGCGCCGGTTGACTGAATGCCGACGCATCCTGGGGTTCACCTTGTTGCCCCAGAAAGTCCACCTTGGCATGAAGACTAACCGTGGACCGGTGCTTTCGTTTCAGGCTGATGGCGGCATTGACTGCGATCCGGTACAGCCAGGTGAAAAACTGGGAGTTTCCCTTGAACCGGTCTAACGATTGATAGGCGTTGAAAAAGGCGTCCTGAACCACGTCCTGGGCGTCTTCCGCGTTATCCACCAATCGGTATACCGTGTTAAAGAGCCGATCCTGGTAGCGCCGGACCAACTCACCAAACGCCTCCGTCCGGCCTTTTAAACAATCCGCAATGAGCCGGTGGTCGTCGGCTGGTCTCACGGGGTTCCCTGCAAACTAAGACGAAACTAGCACGGCAAAAGTTCCCGGTAAAATAGGCATTTTATCCATCATGCCAAAAGGAGAGGGAGATGTCAAAGATGATTGCTACCCGAACGTTGCAAAGAGTTGTTCGCTTCCATGTGTACGGCATGGTTGACGGCCAGGTAGACGGAGTGGCCGATGCCGCGCTGGCAAATGCCGTAGAGTTCCTGCTGGCAATGCATGAACCGGTCGACTATCTCGGGATCCCACTGGCTGCTGAACCATGACGACGCTTTAGACGTCCGGCAACTCCGGGTCGATGGTTTTGCTCAAGTGCGACCGAATGATTTCCGTCGCTGACACTTCCGGTTCGTGGTGTCTTGCTTGCTCGTGACACTTCGGCTGCATGTCGAAAATAAAGCGGCGACAAGCCTGGGGAGTTAGCCGCGCATTCCCGGACATTTCGAAAACCGACTCATCCAGAGTGGATTGAACAAGAAACGGCATCGGCCTGGATGCTTTCGGCAATCGCGTGCAGCAAAATCCGCAACTGTTTGCTGCCTTGCCGCGCTCTGCTGCAATTGCTGGATAAAGGTGTCCAGAGCGGCAAGCATAGGAGTTAGGGATTGGGTGTCAGGGCTTGGCAGTGTTGCTAATTCTGTCAGCATTTCGCTAAGCCCTGACCCTATTTCTGACCCCTAACCGCTGACCCCCACCCCCATTTTTCCCCGGGCCGGGGGCAGATGCCGATCGGAAAACCAAAACGTTCCTGATATTCGTTCGGAGTGGGGGCTTCTCCCGCCAAACGCCGGAGCCGGTATTCTTCAAAAGCCAGGGCTTTCACGGTCTGCCGATCGGCGGAGATATCGGGCAAGCGCTGGAAGTAGTCTTCCGGCTTTCTGGGAGTGTTGCGCTGGTAGCTGAACTCCATGTCACTACGGATTAATTCTTGGAGCACGATGGCATAAAGGGGATGCCCGGAATCGGGAAGAAAATCGACGAAATCGGTGTTGGCGTCCCGCGCCTGGGCTTTTTCAAAGGCTTCGATGTAATCCTCCAATTCCCAGGCTGCGTTAAGAGCGACATCTGCGGCCATAGCCCCCCAAACTTTCCCTCCGGCCGGACAAGCCGGCCCGGGGGCGTATCATGAATCCTGGAGTAACAGATTGCGTAACGTATCCCGCACTTCCTGAAGATTGCGCTCCACGGTACGCTTGGACCGGCCGGTCAATCGGGCGATCTCAGTGATTTCATGCCCCTGGACGCGCATTTCCACCATTTCACGTTGCCGCGGTTCGAGGTGTTCCAGGGCTTCCTTGACGACGACTTCCATGAGACCTTGTGTCTGTCGGCCTGAAGCCATGTGGTTTTCAACCGAACCATCCGCCTCGTCAATGGTATTGGTCAAGCGGACATCGCGTTTGGCCGCCTTGTGGTAAGCCCCCTTGGAGCGAATCTTGTTGAGCGACATCACAAGCAAGAGTTTCCACAGATCATCTCCGGCGGGCACGTCATAGAACCCCTTGCGCACGCCCTGAAAAAACATCCGGAACACGGACTGCACAATGTCATCGGCATCGAGGCGGCGCGCAAGCGTGCTGGAGCACTTGGCCTGCGCGAGAGCGCGGAGCCGGGTGACGTAGCGCGTATACAATTGCGTGGCCGCGTCCTGATCGCCCGATCGGATCCGGCGCAACAACTGCTCGTCCGAAGGCTCCGTGGCCTGGTCTTGTGGAGCCACGGCTGCTGATTCCTCCATTTCCGCCATGAATTTTTCCCCTACAGGAATATAGCTCATGAAATGGGGATGGAAGCCGTGCGGTGGTGAGATCATTTCTTCACCGGTTGCCCAGATCGTTTCCGCAAAAAAACCGCAAAAATGCCGGAAATGTGGCGGACGGCCGGCACGATTGCGACTCTTCTTCGTGTAGGGGGCGTCACAAAGCCCAGGTAAGAAGCACATGACGCAGGCGCAAGAACGTTGCCGATATTCCTACCTTTTGACTGCCCTCCAGCGCCGGTCATACCTTCGCCTCACTCCGCCCAGCGAGTTGAGGTTTCAGAATTCTTACCACAGGTAATCCCCACTCGGGATCGCACCCGTTCGATCATAAAAGGTTCCCGTCCTGGGACCGTTTTATCCCCGGTGGATGGACGTGCGGTCGCGGAGCAAATTTCCTCAACGGCGAGGAATATTGGTTCACAACCTAGCATTGAAAGGGAAGTACGATGGGCTTTTTTCGTTTCAAGAAAAAATCCACCCCGAATTGGAAATCCGCGTTTGCCAACACCCTGCGTTTTCGGCCAAACCTGGAAAGCCTGGAAAGCCGAGTGGTTCCTTATAGTGTTTCGGGCAATGCCTGGCCCAACCCCCAACTGGTTACCATCAGTTTCATGCCGGACGGCACCAACCTGGGTGGAACCACCAGCAATTTGTTTTCAGTGTTCAATCAGAAATTCGGTTCGGCCTCGACCTGGCAAAACCAGATTCTCAAGGCCGCCCAGGTTTGGGCCCAGCAAACGAATTTGAACTTCGCTGTGGTTTCCGACAACGGCAGCGCCAGCGGCTCGGGCAATTATCAGCAAGGCGACCCCGGCGTCGGCGATATCCGCATCGGGGGTTATAACTTCGGCAGTTCCACGCTGGCCCAGGCCTATTTGCCCCCACCCGTGAATAACTATTCCATCGCGGGCGACATCTCCTTCAACGATGCCCAGACGTTCAATATCGGTTCGACCTACGACCTGTTCACCGTTGCAGTCCATGAATTCGGCCACGCCCTCGGTTTGCTGCACAGCAGCGTGGTCACAGCCGATATGTACGCGAACTACACCAGCGTCAAAACGGCGCTGGCCGCGGATGATATCAGCGGCATTCGCAATATTTACAGCAACAACAATCCCCGCACGCAGGATGCCAATACGAATAATACCTTCGCCGGGGCCACGGATCTCACGTCGCAGATTAACCAGGCCAATCTGACCGTCCAGGCCACGAATTTGGATATCTCGACGACCGGGGACGTCGACTATTACAAACTCACCGCTCCCGCTGGAACCGGAAGCACGGTGACCATCAGCGTGCAAAGCCAGGGACTCAGTCTGCTGGCGCCCAAGTTTTATGTTTACGCCGCCGATCAGACTACGATCCTGGGCTCGGCCAACGGCTACGGCCAGTACGGCACCACCTTGACCATCAACCTCACGAATAGAATTTCCGCGGGCCAGGTGTTTTATGTCAAGATTTTGGGAGCGGATTCGACAGCCTTCGGAACCGGCAAACATGCCCTGACCATGAGCTTCGCGGGTGCTCCCCTCCCCTCCGTACCGCTGCCAAATACGCAATTGCTGAACGGCAATCCGATCAGCGGCGGGGGTGGGATCGCCAATGCGACCTCCCTGGAACTGGGAATCGCCCAGGTGAGTGCAGAGTTGTCGGGAGAAGGCCAGCAAGGCTCGGCCATGGACGACTCTGGCAATACCACTTTCACCTGGGCCGCTTACGGACTCGATGGCAATGGCTGGGGGATTTATGCTCGCCGGACAAACTCTGCGGGAGGCAACCGAGGCAATGTCTTTCAGGTGAACACCACCACTGCGGGCGACCAACTCTATCCGGCCGTGGCTGTCGATGCCAGCGGCTATTCCGTCATTACCTGGTCGAGTTACGGTCAAGACGGCAGCGGCTGGGGCATTTATGCCCAACGGTACGACCCCGCAGGTAATCCCTTGGGAGGCGAATTCCAAGTCAACACCACTACCGCGGGCGATCAGGTGAATTCTACCGTTGCCATGGATGCCGCGGGAGACTTCGTCATTGTCTGGTCGGATGCCAACCTGGGCATTCGCGCCCAGCGATTTGATGCCAACGGCAATCCGGAGGGCAGAGAATTTCAGGTCAGTACGGATACCTGCAGCCAAAAGAAATCTCCCCACATCGCCATGGATTACAAGGGTGACTCCGTCATCACCTGGTCGAGTTATGGCCAGGACGGCAACGGCTGGGGCATATTTGCCCAGCGCTATGATGCCTCCGGGCAGTCCCAGGGTCCCGAATTCCAGGTCAACACCTATTCCCTGGGTGATCAGGATAATTCGTCCGTTGCCATGAGCGCTAGTGGTAGTTTCGTCGTGGTCTGGCAAAGCTACAACCAGGACGGCCAAGGATGGGGGATTTTCGCACAAATGTTCGATCCCTGTGGAAATCCACTGGGCCTGGAAACACCCGTGAACACCACCACGGCCGGAAATCAAATGAACCCCAGCGTTGCGATGGATGCGAGCGGCAACTTCATGGTTACTTGGACCAGTGACGACGGCGGAGCCTCGGGCAATAAGACCCCCATCGTAGTCAACTTGGATCCGATGAGCGTCGGGGGCACATCTTCTCCTGGCGGAGGCAGTGGCGGACTGCTCACGATCCAAAGTCAAGTCGTGGCCGCGAAAGATAATCCCGGGGGTCTGAATATTTACGCCCAACAATTCGATGAGGAAGGTCACGCGCTGGGCATCGAATTTCGGGTCAACACCAATACTGGCGGAAACCAGCAAAATTCCGCCATTGCCATGGATCGAATGGGCCACATCGTCGTCGATTGGATAAGCAGCGGATTACTGGGACTTTATGCAGTGAGGGCACAAGAATTTGTCGATGCCGCCGATGATTTCAATGCCCCCGATAGCATTGAGCGTTCTTCCACGCCCCACGCTCCACCCGTCACGCCCCACGATTTGATCGGGGAAATGTTCCGGGAAGAACGGGAATCGAACCTTTCCTCCCAATGGAATGATTATCAAACCCAATTGGAAATAATCGTGGATGCTCCCTCCCGGGAAATTTACTGGAATGACCAGAATTTGGACCATTTCTTTGCCGAAGATTCCTCGATAGAGCCTCTCCACCATCACCGGTATTCTTCCTGGGACCAGAATGATCAGGAAGCCTCCGAAAACCATGCTGCCATCGGCCTGGCTCTCAAGGATCCGCTCGCATCGTAATCGGGGAAATACGTGGGGCGTGGAGCGTGGGGCGTTGACAGAATCGCACCACGCTCCACGGCGCGCGTTTAGAGTATAAAATATTCTCATTTTTTGGCGGTTCGGGGCTGGTAAAGCGACTTCTCCTTAATGAAAGGAACCCACCGCTAACCAAGGAAACCTACTCATGCCCGCATCCATGCGAACTCGCCGAAAAAGCTTTCGACGGCCGAACCGTTTCGGAACCCGTTTACACGTTGATTCGCTGGAATCACGTTTCCTGCCTACATGCACCTGGCCGAATCTATCCATCGCCATGTGTGAAGTGCTGGGCAACAATACCCTCGATCACGCTCAGGATTTGGGGAGTGTACCGCTGGGGGGAGATGCCGCGGTGATCGGCAACGTGGGCGATAGCCCGGAAGGGGCTGCGGAAGTAGATTGGTATCAATTTACGTTGGCCGCTCCGGCTCAGGTCCTTTTGACCACTCAGACTAGCGAAGGTGGCAGCACGCTGAAAAGCGTGCTCAGCCTTTACAATGATGATAAATTCGACTTCGGCGACCCCGTGACCCCCTTGCACCACCGGCTGCTGGCCCAGGACGACACTGCCACTCATTCCGGGGACGCATTTATCGATCAGCTCTTGGGTGCCGGCACGTATTATGTTGCGGTAAGTGGCTCCGGTAATCGCTATTTCCACCCCTTGCTGGCCGACAGCGGGTTTTTCGGCAGTACCGGCACGTATGCGCTCATTGTCGCTACCACTGATCCGGGCATTGCTTCCACCGACGGGCCAGCCGTTTTGTCAGTGGATCCGGCCCAAGGCAGCGTGCTCGATCGCTCGCCGTTTGCCATCCGGGTGGATTTAAGTTCCGCTCTGGATCCGAGCACTATCAATAACGCCGCTCCGGGCCAAACCGTTTCGTTGACCTTTAATCCCAATGGAACGTTCGGCGACAGCAATGACATGGATATTCCGCTGACCACGAATTTCAGCAGCGGCTACACGGACAGCCTGGGCAATTTTCACCCGGTCAACGAACTGCAATTGTTCCCCCAAGCGCCCCTTGCCGTGGGCTACTACAAGCTTACCCTCGTCGGCGACAGTACCAATCCGAGCGGCTCATTCCTGGCCGATCTAAGCCAAACGCCCTTGGGCAAGACGAATACGAATTCGGCAGGTGCGAATTATTCGACGACCTTCCAGGTCAATGGCGTCACCGGCCTCCTGGGATCCGCGGTTCCCGCTGACACCATCGACACCGCTCACCAGTTGAATGACATCACCACGGCGGGCATCGTTGAAGTACCCGGTGCGATCGGAGTCGACCCGACCGATCCGAGTATGTCATATAACGGTGGGGCGGTAGAAATTTATCATTTTCAAATCAGCGGTCCCGGGCAATACGCCTTCACGGCTGAAGCATTTGCGGGGCGCATCGGTTCGCCCCTTGATCCGGCCCTTACCCTTTTCCAGAAGGATGCGAACGGCCTCCACCTGCTGGGGATGAACGATAATACGAACAACACGTCGGTAACGTCGGATAACTCCGGCAGGCCGTTGTTCAATGATGCGGCTTTATTCAAGGGTTTGACCGCGGGGGATTACTATATTGTCGTGTCCAGTTCGCCCAATTTGCCCGACCCCACTCAACCGTGGCAGGCCGGCCCTCAAGCCAACGGTAGTTTTGATCCGACTACTTCTCATAGTAGTAATGTCAATACCCTCTTCAACATATCCGGGAGGTCTCCGAACACCGGGCCGTATGTTCTGACCATGCACGTGGATGGGCCGGACAATGTCGCTCCCACGGTAAAGTCCATAACGCCCTCGAACGGATCACTTTTAAATGCCCCGCCCACGCAGTTGACCGTCCAGTTCAGCGAACCGGTCAATCTGATTCCACTCGCCAACGATGCCTTCCTGGAGCATAATCAAAGCTCCATTTCTTCGGTCTACGTATTGGGCCCGGACGGCACGAAGTACTTCCCCCGGTTGATTTCCTTCGATGATGCGACCAACACCGCCACCTTCATGATGCTGAACGGTTTGGCCAACGGAGTGTATCAAATCCATTTATCCGGCGCGAACGGTTTGACGGATTTCGCAGGCAATCCGGTACAAGGCAACAGTCCGTCCGGGGACTACGTTGCGTACTTCATGGTTAGCGGACCGGTTCGGGGCATCAACGGCGATCCCTTACACTGGGCCGACCAGGAACCGAACGACAGTCTGACACAGCCGCAAAATTTGGGAGTGCTCTTCCCGAAGGAATTGGCCCATGTCACGGTTCTGCCCGATGGTTCGACGCAAAACGGCGTAACGGTCACGCGTGATTTCAGCCAAAATCCGCTGGCTGCCCCGCAGGACACGGCCGATTTTTATCAGTTCCAGGTGTTACAAGACCAGACTTATATCTTTACCCTCAATGGGAGTAATCTGTCCGGGCTGCAACTGCAAGTTTGGGATTCCTCCGGGAATTTATTGCCGGCCGCGGGCCAGGATACAGCAATAGCGATTCAACGTGTATTGTCGCCGGGGACCTATATTGTCGGCGTGTCCTCCTGGCAGGCTACCAACGCTGCGGGGGTCGTCTACAACCTCAACATTTCCATCGGTGGTGATTCGGACAATCCCCCGCCATTGACGAATGCACCCGGCCCGGCGATCCGGTTGCGGATTGCGGCGGATGCTGCGGTGCCGCCCCTCCCTGCCCCGGCCTCGACCGGAGGCTCCCCGTCCCAGAACCCGCCCGCGGCTAATCCTCCCGCGCCGAATCCACCGCCCGCGGCACCCACGGCATCAACTCCGCAGTCGGATGGTTCGGTTTCTCCGGCCACTCCTGCCGGAACGAATCCTCCGGTTACGCCTCCGCAGGTGACGATAACCGTCAACCCGGGCGGTCCTGCCCCGGGCAACCCTCCAGTCGGTTCTTCTACCGCCGACAACGGGGCAGTGAACTCGGCCAGCGGATTTTCCTCCTTCCCCAACATTCCATCCAACCTGCTGGTGGCGTTGGGTTCCGGTCCGGCCGGCGGCGTGCAGTCGATTTCCATCAATACGATTTCCTTCCAGCCCGACCGCGTGGTCGTGGAGGGCCAAAACCCGTTCCTCATTGAAGGGATAATCCGGATCACGACGTTGACACAAGGGAATCACCTTCCTGGAAATGATTCTACACTTGGAGAAGGGAATCCGGCGCGATCCCCGGGCATGAATTGGCCCTCGGTAGCGGCAGGCTCGGCTCTGGACATTATCAAGCCGTTCATCAAGGCTTGGCAACAATCACTGGATTCCGTATTCGGCGCCGGGAATTGGATGCAATGGCTCCCCCTGGCCGCTCCCCAGTCCATGGACACCGCGGATATCGGGCAAGGTGAGGAAGACTCCGAAACCCATTCCGGACTGTCCAAAATGGAATTGCTCAACGATGCCGCGCAGGCCTGGACGGGTGGCTCCCGGGCGGCCGACACAGAATCCGGTTGGGCGAACCTCCTGAGTGCTCTGGGCGCCTTTAGCCTTGCCACGGGCCAATCGTCCAGGCGAAATAGGGGTCAGCGGTTAGGGGTTCGGGGACAGCCCGCTATTGACCAATGACGAGTGACCAATGACGCAACAGGTCCGGAATTCTCTGTCACCCTCGAGCGGG
>Ga0306926_10006036_pt1 | contig 12974 bp, 13 predicted proteins | sample flu12Cox44000178_FD_203759 | JGI IMG/M metagenome (GOLD analysis project Ga0306926, IMG submission 203759) | Lab enrichment of tropical soil microbial communities from Luquillo Experimental Forest, Puerto Rico - flux8day.12C.oxic.44.000.178 (v2)... | ecosystem: Environmental > Terrestrial >... | reverse complement strand
GACGCAGCCGGGCTAGGGGTTCCGCACACGCCGTCAAGTCCCCTGGTCGACCGGCGATGTTAACGACCGCTCTCAGCGCGACCTAGCCGTTCGTCAACGGATTGGCGAAGGTCGGCTCACCTTACGCGCAGCCGAACCGCCGCAAATCTCTGGGAGTCAACCATCTGCCGACCAACCAGGGCGTGTTTGTCGGCTCGTACGCTTCGGTCGCCCAGATGCTGGACCAGATGGCCACAGTGCCTGGCGTCCGTGGCGTGATGATGGCGACAGCGGTCCGAGCACTCTAATTTGATGGTCATGAAAAGGTGCCTTCCTTCCTAACAGCGACACCGACCGAACTCGTCGTCCTCAAGCGATTCCTGCTATTCCCCCGCAAGGGACGCCTGCGGGCGTCAGCCGCCCGGCAACGCCTGCCAGCTGGTCGTGCAGTTGTCGCTCACTTATCCCTAGTCGACCACCAGAGCAGGCAAGCCAAACTCACTGAATGCGAGACTCGCCGAGTGGGCTGATCACCAAGTCATCGTCGCAGTTGCCTCAAGATCGGTAGCGGCGTTGTCTTGCTCCAGCATTCCTCATGATAGCGGGCGCTCTGCTAGGGCTTGTCGCCGCGCCTCACCATCGGGCGCGCGGTATTTGGCAACCGCCGGCAGGCGTCCTGGTTGAGGGTCGATACCGCTGCGGCCTTCAACATTCTCGTAAATGTGGATCTGCTTGACGACTGGCCGCCTCTTACGCTCGACATCCAGCCACAGGCGGAGCATCAGCCGTTTCTTATCGGGCTCCTCCCAGTCGTCAAATTGGGAGCGAGCGTGCATCACTGTATAATTGTTGAGGAAGCTCGCTTCTCCGGGCTCGAGACGGGTTTCGAATTGCAGTCGCTGGGCCGTGGCACGAAAGGTGTCGATGGCTTCGATTTCCTCGGGCGTGAATTCCCGCCCCAGCTCGCGGAACGCCGCTTTGATGATCTCGCGGACCAGTCGCAGTTGCTCACACAGCAGGATCAGGAACTGGTGCAGACAGCTGGCGGCGAGAAAGGCGAGTTCGAATCCACTCCCCTCCAGCGCGGAGTCTTCTGCGAACCTGACCCCCTCGATCAGGGTGCCGAATTGCAGCTAGCGGGGTCATCGGATGCCGGACTCGCATAGTTGCACGCGGTTACTTGCCCCACTCTGAATGGTGTGATGCGACACGGCGTTCATTGTCATCGACATCACACCGAGCAAGGCTGCAGCGAGCCAGAAGGGTCGACTGCACAGTCGTCCCCGGTTGAAGCCTCGAGCCTCGGCGAAGGTTTGATGCAGTGATAGCGTTGAGGACGGGAACCGTTCCTCATACTCGCCCATGGTCATAATGCCCTCTCCGCGATCAGGTAGGGTCGAGCCTTCCGGTATTTCGGGCGCATTTCTCGGCTGTTGTCGGAGATAACGCCCCCTTGCGGCCCTCGCGAACACATCGCACCAGCGGTGTGACCGGCGGCATGCTGCCTCGATTGAAAGACGTTTGAGCAAGCCGGTAATCGACAACTGCGGAAGGAAATGCGGTGTCCGCCGCGGCGGCCTAATGGCACCATGTGCCGTTGCTGGTGGCGCCGAGGCGCGCTCACATGTTAATCCTCAAGGATTAAGGCCGGCCGCCGCCCGTTGCTATCCCTTATAGGTTGGCGCGCTACCCGGCATCCCCGAGAAGGGATCTGAATTCTCCTGCTGCCCCCGGCAATCCCTTACTGCGTCCACGCGCTACGGCGTCGGTGCGTCAGCCCGCAGCAGGCCTTCGTGTTTCAGCTCCGCCCAGAGCGCCGACGGAATCGTGTGACGGAATGCGGCAAGGTTCCGCCTCACGTGTTCGGGCGACAAGCCGCCGGGAATCACCGAGGCGACCGAGGGATGGCCCAACGGGAATTGCAACGCCGCCCCCCGCGCGGCTCAGTGACGATCACGGTACCACTCTACACCCCGCTCGTTTCTCCCAGTCCTAGTTGGCCTAACGGTATCGATCCGACGAAACCAAACCAGGTGGTCGATTGGTGGCAGGGCATCAACGTCAACATTTACCACGCCGACATAAAGACCAACGCGCCGCCGGCCGCGTTGAAGGCGCTGTGGAATGACCCTGGCAAGCTGCAGAAACCGGCCACATTTGCGCAGGGGGGCGAGCCGCACTGCTCGGACGCAAAATCCTGCAACCTGGATTTCTATACCTCGTCGGATCCTAGCAAATCGCTCGCAATCCCGATGGGCAGTGATCCGCAGCAGCTGGTCGAGGGCACTTTGGGCGCGAGCTCGGCCAACACCGCTGCCAACGCCGCCAATCCGAATGTACCGGTCCGATTGTTCGACGCGGGGGTGGTCGATTACGACGTGTCCTACGTGAATAGCGCTTATCTGCCGGTCGTCATGGAGCCGTTCGGCGACGACCTGTTCGGATGGGTCGGCACGCCAGCCCGGATCAGCTTCTTCGGCGGGAAGGTGCAAAGTTTCTTGACGACCCCCAATCGCCCTCCCGGCTGCACTCTGCTGGACTGTCGTGTCTTTGCCGGAAAGGATTGGCCGCTTTACAAAGACAGCAGCGGGGCGCAGGTGGTGGGCAAGGTCCCATCGGTCCTCGAAATCATGGCCTTGGACATTGCGAACGACCCGAAGGCGCCCACTGCTGACGGACAATGGCTCCCACAAACCTGTCCCAGTCCTCCGCCCAATCCTCCCATACCCTGTCCCACGCATTTCAACCCCTACCCGCCAAACTCGGCGCCGATAGAGGCGCTGGTCGCGGCCTGGAAAAACTGTAGGAAAAAGGGCGACATCGATAAGTTCTGCACATACATCAACGCCACTACCAAGCTGCTTCTTGCCAATTTCGACAACTATGTTGCAAACTACAAAAACAATCTACCGGACTGGAATTGTAAGACCTCCGAACACCCGAACCCGCATCCGATCGATAGAGCCCATCTTACCGATCTGCAGATCCTGCAACATCTTTATGGTTGGACGCCATTCAATCAATTTTGCGGCGCCAAGGCAAACCTGCTGCAGGACACGCCGGGCTATTACGACCCGGACAACAAGGCCGATCCAACACACGGATATAACGTGGTGAAAGGCCAGTTCGATTTGCTGCAATATTGGGTAAACGTACTGGAAGGCGATTACGGGGTATTCCACCCCTACGTGGCGCTGATTCACGGACCGACGTTCATCAACTCGCCCTTCGCCTATGCCTATTCGGTGGACGATGCGGTCGGGAACGTGCTGACGGGCGGTACGGGACTGATCATCGGGGTAGGCGGTTTGGAAAACATGCCGAACCCGGACCACTTTACCCCCGAGATCCACGTGAACTTCGCGACCAAGAGTCTGTCGAACAGGAATACGTTCGACTACTACGGGCGCTGCACCGACAACCCGACGACCCCGGTAAACCCCAATTTCGCCAGCTTCAGCGTCCCGGTGGGAATAACAAAATTGGCCACGAATTGCATATTCAGCTTAAAGGACAACAAGAAGCGGATTTATCTGTTGCAGATCGCCAAGGATAGGCCGGCCGCCGTGTGCTTCGCCGCCAAGGCGAAGTGCGACGACGGCAGTTGGGTAGAGTGGACACCGGAAATCTCCGGCGACGAAGCGGCCCGGCTCCCCGTCTCGCAGTCGTGCGTGTTGCTGAACAAGGATCTGAACATCCGGGACCAATGGTGCCAGTTCCGTTTCGCTTACCAGCGGCACCGGCACGATGCCACGGATACGATCGCATACCACGTCGATTTGGGCGAACCCATCCCGTAGCCGAGCCTGAGAACCCCTGCGATGGACAACGGCGGGCACCTACAGCGTGCCCGCCGTTCCCCGTGCGGTTCAGACCCCGGAGCTCATGAAACGCATCTGCCGGCAAAATGCGATGGGCCGCGATGCAGGTTCGGCTCAGTAGTTCACAGGCGTGAGAACTCGGCGTAGGCCGTCGGCAGCAGACGCGCCAGGCGATCAGCCCAGGCCGCCTGACCCGCCGGGTCGGCGATTTGATCCTGGCGGATCTCGATCTCGACATATGGCAGCCCGCTCCGCTCGGCGTGGACTGGAACGGTGTAGTCGGTCAGGTCAGTGACTGCATAAGGCTCGTTATCGCCCACGACGAGACCCTCGGCGCTCAGCGACTCGAACAGACAATGGGCAAGCCGCGGATCACGATTGTAGAGCACTGCCGCATGCCAGGGACGAGCAACGCCCTTAAAGACAGGGGTAAAGCTGTGCAATGCCACCAATACAGCGGGCCGGCCAGCCGCGGCACGCCGATCAAGCGCGGCGCCAATTGCCTCGTGATAAGGGCGGAATATTTCATTGATCCGGGCAGCGCGCGCTGTATCGGTCAACCCCCGATTGCCGGGGATCTCGGTCACCTCGCTAATTTCCGGGATCGAACTCAGCACTTTGGGATCCCGGTTACAATCGATCACCAGTCGCGAATATGTCTGCAACACCACCGCTGCGTCCAATAGGCGCGACAGATGACGACCGACGGCGCCGATACCGATATCCCAGGCGATGTGGCGCTGAGTTTCGTGCTCGGGCAGTCCGAGCCGGTCCAGCCGACGAGGGATTGCCCGACCGGCATGGTCGCAGGTGAAAAAAAAGACCGACCCTCCGGCCTCATTGTCAAAGGTCACCGGAGCCGGTTCGTCGGGGTCGAGGAGTGTCTCGGCCATTTCGGTCAATAGACATCGGCGTAGCGCGCGCAGAGTTCCGGGGCGGAAAGCCCTGCCACCTTTTCCGCCTCGATCCGTTTAAAGCGCAGATAGGCGTCGAAGTGAGTCGAGCCGAACCAGCCCGCTACCGTTTCACTGGCGGAGAGCCGCTCGAGCGCCTCCGGCAGGGATCGCGGAAGCGATGCCGGGCTGCCGCCAGCAGCTGGCAATGGCAACGCCCGGCGGATACCGTCGACGCCGGCGAAAATCACGGCACCAAGTGCAAGATAGGGGCTGGCGGCAGCGTCAGCGGCGCGAAATTCGACATGAAACTGGCGTGTCGTCTCCGCCGGTGTCGCAGCGGCAAAGACCGGGCAGATGCGCAACGTGGCGCCGCGGTCTTGCCGTACCAGATCGATCACAGTCGGTGCCCAGGTGTTTGGCACAAGGCGCAGGTAAGAAACCGGTGAGGGGGCGGTGATCGCGCAGATCGCCGGCATGTGGTGCAAGACACCGCCTAAGAAGTGCTGCGCCGGTTTGCTGAGGTCCATCGTCTCGCCGGGCGCGTGAGTGGCCGGCCGACCCGCGGCATCGACAAGGCTCATATGAATGTGCACGCCGTTACCGACGAGATCAGGGTCGGGCTTTGGCGAGAAGATGACCCGGTGCCCGAGACGATGTGCGGCAGCGCGAGCCATCTCCCGGGTGATCACCGCATGATCGGCTGCGGTCAAGGCGGGTTGCGGCATTACCGTCACTTCGAACTGGCGCGGGCCGTACTCCGGGAGAAAGGTGTCCGGAATAACCCCGGCAGCCCGCAAAGCGGCGATAAAACTTTCGCCAAAAGTGCCCTGTCGGCGAAACGCGCCGAGGGCGTAGGCGTCGCCGGGACGGTCTGAGGTCCCGGCGTAGACGAACTCCTGCTCGAACGCGGCGATCAGGCTAAGGCTCGCCACCTCTTCGAGTTGCCGGACGGCGCGACGCAGAAAATCGCGCGGGCAGCATTCCCAAGCGGTGCCGTCGGTATTGCAGATGTCGCCCAGAAAGAAATGCTCTATCGCCGAATTGTCGTCAAAATCGACCCGCACTTCGACGGCAGGGTCGGGGACGATCATGAAGTCCCCGGCGGTACCAAACGGCGTGTCCCAGATCGGCCCGAACGGCGACATCATCAAATTGCTGCCGGTCCACCCGACACCCTTGTTGAGGCGCAGCGGCAGCTCGCGCGCCGGAAACCCCTTGCCGCGCACGAGACCCGAGATGTCGCAGGTCGCTACAAAAATCAGCTCTTCCCTAATCATTCCGTCGCCAACCCAATTCCTCGCCGCACCCACTTAATGTCGGTTAGGATCGCATAATTACGCAATCTCGACCATGGAGGAGAACCATGCCGATCACGACTGTCCGCGGCGTCGCAATCAATTACGAGGTGCTCGGGGACCGCGGCCCGTGGGTCGCGCTGCAGCCCGGCGGGCGCCGCGGTCTGGTCGGGGTAAAGCCTCTGGGACAAAAGATCGCCGAGGCAGGTAATCGGGTGCTGGTCTACGACCGCCGCAATTGCGGCGCCTCCGACATTTCGTTACACGGAGGGAATTCCGAAAACGAGGTGTGGGCCGACGACCTTCACGAGCTGCTGCAGGACCTCGACGCCGTTCCGGGCGTTTGTCGGCGGCAGCTCGTCGGGTTGCCGGCTGGCTCTGCTGGCGGCTTTGCGCCACCCAGGCGATGTGCGCGGGCTCCTGTTGTGGCGGGTAACCGGCGGCGCGTTTGCCGCCGGACGCCTGGTGCAGAACTACTACACTCAGTTCATCGAAGCGGCGCAACGCGGTGGCATGGAAGCGGTCTGCCGCACCGAGCATTTCGCTGAGCTTATCGCCAGCAATCCGGCCAATCGGTCACGGCTGCTGTCGATGGATGTCGAGCGCTTCATGGCCGTGATGAACCAATGGCGGCGGAGCTTCAACGAGGGGGCGGACTATCCGGTCATCGGCATTAGCCCGGACGAACTGCGCTCAATGACCATGCCCGCTTGCATCATCCCCGGCAATGATCGGACTCATCCGCGCGAGCCCGGCCAGATCGCTCATCGCTTGATGCCCAACGCCGGGTATCACGAGGTGGGGACCGAAGACCGCCCCGACCTCGATGTCGCGCTGGAGGATTGGAACGCCAAGGAAGGGCTGCTGGCGGCGATCATCATCGATTTTCTGCGCCGCGCGCAGCGCCGCTATTAAGCAGGTGGCAGAGGGACCGGGCGCTCTTGGTCGAACGCCCAGGCCTGTCGGCAGCACATCAGAACGAAGGGAACACCGGCACGGGTACGATGTGCTCTTCGACCTGGCGGACACCGGGGATGTTTTCGGCGGCGACGCGCACGGCCTGCCTCTCCTCTTCGGACCGGTCGTCGGAGAACCAGAGATGCACGACCCGGTCCCTGACGATAATGTCCGCCGCCCACATGTGCACCCACTCTTGTCCCGTCAATTCGGTGATCAGCTTCTGACGGATCGTTTGGTCGTCGCTGTCGGCTTCGATCGCCGGTTCGCTTCTCGTCATTGCCAAGGCCCGTACGAGGTTTGCCCGGCTGACGATGCCGACGAGCTTGCCGTCGCGAAGGACCGGCACGCGCTTGATTCGCTTTGTCTCGAGCAAGGTCGCGATGTCGGCGAGTTCGGTCGTGTCGCCGACCGAGATGACGTCGCGCGTCATGATCTCGCGCACGACGCGGCCGTGCGCTTTGACATAGTCGCGAGCGGCCTCCTGATCCGAGGCGAACGTGTCGAGCCAGCGCGCGCGCCGGCGCTGGACCCGCCGTTCGGTCCCAGTTTCGGCACGATGCAGCAGGTCGCCCTCGGTGACGACACCGACCAGGCGGTTGTCCCTATCGACGACCGGGACCCCGCTGATCCCGCGTTCGGAAAGGAGCGTCGCCAGCGCCTGCACCGAGGTGTTGGGCTCGACTGTGATTACATTGGTCGTCATGACGTCCATGGCGCGCATCAGACCGCCTCCCTACTGATCTGTTAGGAAGCTAACCTATCACGTCCTGCGCCCCCTCAAAACACGTCACGAAAGGAGCGCGCGAAGTGCGATGCACAAGGCCATCACGAACCAAGCATCATGTCGCTCAGCCGATGACCGCGACTCCCTGAACTTCAACGAGTAGTTCCGGACGCGCGAGGCCGGCGACAGTGATCAGCGCGCTCGCCGGGAACTTGTCACCGAAGATCCCTTTGCGCAACTGCGTAAAGCGGTCGCCAAGCCGAGCGTCAGTGATGAACACCGTCATCGTCACCATATCGCCGAGCGCGCCGCCGGCCTCGGCGAGCGTCTTGCCCAATCGGGAAAACACCTCGCGCACTTGGCCGTCAAAATCGCCGGCGAGCGTTTTGCCCGAGGCGTCCTCGGCCGCGGTCTGTCCGGCCAGCCAAACGACTTTACCACCTTCGCTGATGACCGCCTGCGAATAAGCCCGCACCTGCGCCGCCGGGCGCTTCAAATAAGTTTTTGTCATTCTCCATCTCCATCATGATGCGATTTTGCACCATCGCATGGCACACTGTCTGCTTGGATCAAAATCCGCTCACCGGTATTCGGCCAAAAAGGGGGCTGCGTGTTTCTGCTCGACGTATTCCGCAAGCAGGCGAGAGGACGTACGTTATACGAGTGGTTCGAGCAGATTATTTTAGGAATTATTGTCTTAATTATGTCCGTGGTTATCGTATATTCGCTAATCCTGGGGACCATTACTTTGTTTAAAGATTTAGTGTCAGGCATCGAATCCATGGAAACCAGCGCTCTCAAAGATACTTTCGGTTTGATCTTGACCGTCATTATACTAGTGGAATTCAACCACTCGATCGTCTTGGCGATTCGGCAAAGATCCGGCGCTATTCAAGTTCGTATCGTCGTCCTCATTACAATCATCGTGCTCGCTCGGAAGCTGGTTCTACTGGATTACACGACTGCAAGCTTAGAGACCTTGCTAGGTTTGGGCGGTCTGGCCATCGCCTTGGGCAGTCTATTTTGGCTGATTTCCGACGGGGAACGGCGCAGGGGACCGCCCGACTCGATCGTTCAATGATTAGGGGCTTCTCACGGGAGGTAGGGCGACTGCGATGATCGAAAACATTAGCGCCGTCACGCTCGCCACGCACGACATGCGGCGTGCTGTCCGGTTTTACCGAATGCTGGGGTTTCAACTGCTGTATGGCGGTGAGGAGGCGGCATTTAGCAGTTTTCGCGCCGGCGGCAATTTTCTGAACTTGATTGCCGAGCCCCTCGAGCGCCAATGGTGCTGGTGGGGCCGATTGATATTCTACGTAACGGACGTGGATGCGCTCTATTCCCGTGTCGTCGCCGTCGGCTGCTCGCCCGACACCGCGCCGCGTGACGCCGAGTGGGGCGAACGCTTCTTCCACCTGACCGATCCCGACGGTCACGAGCTGAGCTTTGCCCAACCGCTGCGGTCATGACCGGTTCACCAGATCTTAACCCCCGGCATGGGAGGATTTCTCTCGATCGGTTTGAAGGTGGTTATCGTGCTCGCATTCCACAGCCTTGGTCATTCCGTGGCGCCGCGGGAAGCGGAGAGCAGCCTCGAACGTCCCCTTTCGGTGCGGGCGGCGATGATTTGCATCGTCACGTTATCAGCGCTCGGCTGGACAGCGATTTTGCTGCCACTGTGGGCGATCGCCCAATAGCACATCGGCATTTCGCGGCGCGCGGAGGCGCTTTCGTCCGACCCTACGGACGCCACTAAATCTACGCTCGCGCAGCGTGCAGATTGTCCCGGCGCTTGGCAGCGATATCGGCTTTTTCGAAGTCGGCCCGAGTAAAGCCATAGAGGCGAGCGCCGCCGTACAGGATCTTGCCGGCGATCTCGGGGGTGATGCTCGGATTGTTCAGCACCCGCGTCGACACTTCGAGGAAACTCGAGTCGAAATGCGGAAAATCGGTCGACACGCAGATATTGTCGGCGCCGCCGAGAAGCTCGGCGACCGAACCCACCTCGCGCTCCCCGCTCTCGATCGCTGAGAAGCAGTTACGTTGCCAATACTCGAATGGTGAGAGTTTGAGATAGGGCGCGTCGGCGTCGTGGTGCTGCCGGAGATCCCACTCGATGCGCCCCAACAATCCAGGGACCCACCAGCTCTGCGCTTCGAGGAATGCCACCTTTAGCCGCGGATAAAACTCGAAGATGCCGCCCAGCATCAGCGCGATCAGAGCGAGTTGCATCTCGGTCGAGTGGCTCGCCACGTGGCGCATGAACCGGTTCTCACCAAAGCGAGGCTCGATCGTAGAATAGTAGGATCCGGTCCCTTCGTGAAAGCACAGCGGGACATCGAGATCCTGAAGCAGGTTGTAGAGCGGGTCCCAATAGGTGGAGTGCCAGTAACGTCCGTTGACGTAATTGGGCCGCACAAAAGCGCCGACGGCAGTGTAGTCGCGAACGCAACGATCGAGTTCCTGGCAGGCGAGGTTGACATCGTGGATCGGCAGCATCGCCGCCATCTTCAGCTGGTCGGGGCTGTGCTGACAGAAATCGTGCAACCAGTCGTTGTAGGCCCGGCAGATCGCGGCAGACAGTTGCGGATCCATATTGTCGCGAGCGAGGAACGACAGACCCACCGTCGGGAACAGCACGGCAATGTCGATTCCCTCCAGCTCCATGCCCATGATTTGGGCCTCGGCGTCGTACCCGCGCTCGACGGCGAACATGACATTCGTGTTGGCGCGGGCGGAGACGAGGGGTCCGCGTACACGGTTGTATTGCGAGATGTTGCCGTCGTTGCTGATGGGCGCCCCGTCGAAAAACCACAACGGTCGGCGGCGCATTCCGGTGCTTCCGGAATTGGTCGGGCGGGGCGACGAAGTGACCCGTTGCTTGAAAGCCGGGTCGAGATACCTATCGAAGAGATCGATCGGCTCCATGATGTGCATGTCGCAATCGACGAACCGGTAGCCGTCTTTCATGTCATTCTCCTTTTCGCGCTGGTGAGCGGACGGGCCTCAACGCGCGGGTCACCCTGCCGGACTGCTCGACCGAGATTTAGAGTTTAGCCTCGGTCCCCTCGGGTTTGCACGCATCGCGGACGGCGGACTCGTCCGAAGTTCTCGATTGTCGACCAAGTAGCCGATACAGTTCGAGACACAAGAAAATGGCCGGAACGAAAGTTCCGGCCAAGGTTGAACAGGGAGGCTTCACGTCTGGGAGACGTAAGGGTCCGCAGACCCTCTTTCCGGGCACAAGTCCCGGAAACCTACATCGGCACTAGCGCCGACAGAAACTGAGTGCGCCACAACGCATGTTGCAACATGGAGCATGCTGCGCTCGACCACCACCCGGAATTTCTTCTGGCTCGTCTGCAAAAACTGCAACGCTCCTAGGTAGCCGATCGCTCTGTGTTGAATTTCAATGGCTTACAGATGTCAGCTAAGTCGAGTTTCTGCTACCTTGCGCAATAGGAAATCACGGAAAACGCTGATGCGCTTAGAGGAACGCAGTTCCTCCGGGTAGACGAAATAGGCTTCGACCGGTGGGCCGGTCAGTTCAGGCAGGACACGCACGAGCTCGGTATATTCGTTGGCCATGAAATCGGGCAGCGCACAGATTCCGAGCCCGCTGACCACGGCGCGAAGCATGCCGTAGAAATTGTTTACTGTCAGAATCGGCTTGCGCTCCCGTCCGGGCTTGGTGCCGGTATCGAGCAGCCAGTTGATGTTCTGGACCGGCGGGCGAGAATCGTCGCCGTAGACGATCAACCGATGCTTGTCTAGGTCTTCGACCCTTTGCGGCATGCCGTGCTTCTTGATGTAGTCCGGCGCGGCGTAGGTATGGACCGGGATGCTGACGAGGTGACGTTGGATTAGATCCGGCTGCCGCGGCGGCGCCATGCGTATCGCCACATCGGCCTCGCGCATCGACAGATCGAGCTCGGCATCATCGACCACCAGGCTGACCTGGATTTCAGGGTAGAGGTCAAGGAACTCCCTGATGCGTGGCGTCAGCCAGGTCGAGCCGAAGGCCACCGTGGTCTGGATCTTGAGTGGTCCTTTTGGTCGGTCCTTCGATTCAGAGATTAGGCCCTCCGCCATCGATAGCTTAGCGAATACGTCGCGGGCCGTTCTGAACAGCAGCTCACCCTGCTCGGTCAAGATCAGCCCACGAGCATGGCGATGAAACAGCGGGACACTCAAGCTTTCCTCGAGTGCGCTGATCTGCCGGCTGACCGCGGATTGACTAAGGTTCAGCGACTCGCCTGCATGCGTAAAGCTGCCTGCCTCGGCCACGGCATGGAAAACCCGCAACTTGTCCCAGTCCATCCCTGCTTCCCCTGGAGCGCCGCGACAGATTCGGCCCTCGATTACTATTTTGCAGCGCGCACGCTGACTGATTCCTCCTGCGCTGCCAGAAACTTCTCTGCCTCAAGTGCGGCCATGCATCCCATCCCGGCTGCTGTGACCGCCTGGCGAAATATCTTGTCTCTGACGTCGCCCGCGGCAAAGACCCCCGGGATCGCGGTTTCGGTCGAGTCCGAACGAGCGATGATATACCCTTCCGGGTCAAGCGGGATTTGCCCGACTAGGAACTCGGTCACCGGCGTGTGCCCAATAGCGATGAAGATGCCGTCACAGGCATGCTCGCTGAGCGCGCCAGTGGGCACGTTGCGCAAGCGGATGCCGGTGACGACAGGCGGTTCAGGTACGCCGAGGATTTCCTCGACGACGCTGTCCCAGACAACGTCGATCTTGGGGTTACGGAACAGCCGATCTTGCAGGATTTTCTCCGCCCGCAACGCATCGCGGCGATGAACGAGTGTCACCCGCCGCGCGTGGTTGGTCAGATAGATCGCCTCCTCAACCGCGGTATTACCGCCACCGACCACAAAGACGTCCTTGCCGCGAAAGAAAAATCCGTCGCAGGTAGCACAAGCCGACACCCCGAAGCCGCGAAAGGCTTCCTCGCTCGGCAAACCGAGCCAACGAGCCTGGGCACCGGTCGCTATGATTACCGTATCGCCGGTATAGAGATCCCCCGAATCGCCGGTGGCGACGAAGGGCCGGCGGGAGAGATCGATCGCAACGATTAGGTCGAGAAGCATCCGCGTACCGACATGTTCGGCCTGCTGCCGCATCTGTTCCATCAACCACGGCCCCTGGATGATATCGGCAAAGCCGGGGTAGTTCTCGACGTCGGTGGTGATGGTCATCTGGCCGCCCGGCTGCAACCCTGTGACGAGGATGGGCTGCAAATTGCCGCGGGCCGCATAGATCGCGGCGGTATAGCCGGCCGGTCCTG
>Ga0306926_10006033_pt1 | contig 12976 bp, 12 predicted proteins | sample flu12Cox44000178_FD_203759 | JGI IMG/M metagenome (GOLD analysis project Ga0306926, IMG submission 203759) | Lab enrichment of tropical soil microbial communities from Luquillo Experimental Forest, Puerto Rico - flux8day.12C.oxic.44.000.178 (v2)... | ecosystem: Environmental > Terrestrial >... | reverse complement strand
GTCGGCACGTCGGTCGCCGTCATGGCGATGCGCAGCGTGCCCTGGGCGATCGAGGGAATGGCTGCGGCGATAGCGCCGAGCCACGCGACCGTCGTCAGCCCCGCCAGGCGGCACCCCGTCCAGTCCTCACAAATCATGATCGTCCCCCTTGCCTGTGAGCCGCGAGTTCTTCATCAGACGGCGCCAATTGCTGCAGTGTAAGCCCATAAATCCATCAAGAAAAGTTCCAGACCGTAGGCACGGTGCTTGAAATGTAATCAACCCCTTGCTGGAGGGTCGGTTACTGACCGCTTTGGAGCGTCCTCCATGGCGGTTATCATGCTATTGGGATTGCAGTGCCGTCGCGCAGACTGTGGAGGGACGATGAGCAAGGACATCGAACGCCAGGTTGAGGAGCAGGCGAGGGTCTGGTCGGGAATTGCGCTGTCGAACGCGGCGAGTCGCGGGTTTGCCCGCGGGCTGGCCGAGGTGATCCACGGGTTTGAGCGGGCGCGCGGGCAGCTCGCATTCGAGGACGAGCCGTCGAGCTTCGAAGCGGCGCTGCAGGAGACAAAGGAGCGCACGCCATGACGGCGGCCAGGGAGCGCCTCTCTGCGCTCACGCGTTTGACGCTGATCGAGGCATGCGAGGCGGTGCGCAACGGCGAGATCACTGCCCTCGCCCTCACCGAGGCCGCGCTCGGCGCCTTCAAAGCCGGCGACCCGACGATCAATTCGAGCATTGCCCTCGACGGCGAGGAGGCGCTGCAGACCGCCGCGCGCCTCGACAGGCTGCGCAAGAACGGCCGGCTGCTTGGCCCCCTGCACGGAGTGCCGCTCGCGCACAAGGACATGTACTACCGGGCTGGCAAGCCTTGCACGTGCGGCTCCAAGATTCGCGGCACCTTCCGGCCGGCCTATACGGCAACGGCGATCAAGCGGCTCGAGGATGCCGGGTCGATCACGATTGGGTCACTCAACATGGCGGAGTTCGCACAGAACCCGACCGGCCACAACGCGCACTTCGGCAACTGCCACAACCCTTGGCATGTCGACCATTGCACGGGCGGCTCCTCGTCGGGTTCAGGCGCGGCGGTTGCCGCCCGCTTCGTCTGCGGTGCGCTCGGGTCAGACACCGGCGGCTCCATCCGCCTTCCGGCGACAATGTGCGGCGTGACCGGAATCAAGGGCACGCAGACCCGCGTGTCGCGCTACGGCGCCATGCCGCTCTGCTTCTCTGCGGACAATGTCGGGCCGCTTGCGCGCACGGCCCACGATTGCGCACGCCTGCTGCGCACCATTGCCGGCCACGATCCGGCCGATCCGACGTCCTCAATCGAACCCGTGCCGGACTACGAGGCCGAACTCGATGGAGACGTGCGCGGCTTGCGGATCGGTGTTCCTACCAACTACTTCTTTGACGGTGCCGATCCAGAGGTGCAGGCGGCATTTGACATCGCGCTGCAGGTGCTGGAGTCGCGCGGAGCCAGAATCGTGCGGCTCGAGATCCCGCACATAGACGCCGTCAACACGTATGCATCTATCGTCTCTCGCGTTGAAGGTGCCACCATCCACGCGCAATGGATGCGCGAGCGGCCACATGACTATTCCATCCATCTCGGCGGGCGGCTCTACGCCGGTTACGCCATTCCGGCTGTACATTACGTGGAAGCGCTGTCGCGCCGGGGTCCGATCTTGCGCGCATTGGGCAGCGACGTGTTCGGCAAGGTCGATGTGTTTGCGACGCCGACCATTCGCATGAAGGTACCTACCCTCGCTGCCACCGATATCGATGCCGGCGCGCCAGGAGCCATCGAGGCCTTCGGCGCCATCACCGCCAACACACGGGTCATCAACTACATGGGCCTGCCGTCGGTGAGCTTGCCTTGCGGATTTGACAGCAAAGGCTTGCCCATCGGGTTCCAGATCCAGGGCCGCCCGTTTGCCGAGGCCAGGGTGCTCAAGATTGCGCACGCTTTCCAGCAAGATACCGATTGGCACACACGGGTACCGGAACTTTCTTCTGTGAAGGCGCTGGAGAGTGCCGCCGAGAGTTGAGGCATGGCAATGAGGGGACAACCCTCCACGCCGGCTCCACTCGCTATACGGGTGCTCTCATAACGCCAGCCCGTCGAGCAAGGCCTTTGCCTTCTTCAGATCGCGCGTGTCGAAGCCTTCGGTGAACCAGCCGTAGATCGGGGCAAGAAGGTTGCGGGCATCATCCCGCTTGCCTTGATCACACCAGAGCCGCGCCTGGCTCATCGCCGCACGCAGTTCCCAGGATTTTGCTTGTTGCTGGCGCGCCACCGCGAGCGCACGCTCGAAGCACGCTTCCGCTTTCGCTGCATCAGGATCGGGCGATAGCTGCGCGATTTCGCCGCTGATGCGGTGAACCTCAGCCTCAAACCACCTTTCTCTATTTGTTTCCACCGCTGTCACCGCTTCGCGGATGCAGCGCCAAGCGTCGTCGAATTGACCGACCTCCGCGTATTCTCTCGCCAAATGTGACAGATGAAGCGGCATAAAGATTGTTGCTCCCGTGCGGTATGCGGCGATCCCGGAGGCGAACATTTGGATTGCGTCCGAAGCTTTGCCAGTTAAGGCCAACACGCGAGCTTGATTCGTTATTCCCAAGGCCTTCCACAAGGGCGCGGCCTTCTCATCCGCCAAAGCAATAGCTTCTTCAGTTTGCCTGTTTGTCGCCTCGTAGTTTCCGCACGAGACGTGGGTCAAACATGTGAAGCTTAGCGCCATCAACAACGTAGCTGCTTGGCCGATTTCTCGCGCGTCCTTGACCGCTTGAGTTGCGTCTGAGAGTGCGGCCTCGGGATAACCAAGTAACCACAGAGCCAACGCCCGAAAGGTCAGGATTGCCACCCCCATGTCCTGGCCAAATCGTGTTGCCTGCGGGCGATGCTCGACAGGGTCGTATAGCGCGATAGCCTGATCGTAGTGCGCTCGGCCCTCGACAATATCTCCCGTTAGCGTCAGTGAAGTACCCATCATGCGATGCCCGTTCATACGCGGGGCTGTCATCCCTTGCTTTTTCGCGAGTGCTAGAAACTGCCGCGCAAGCTCGCGCATAACGTCACCGTTGAACGCGACAAGGTTTGCGACCCAGAAGCCATACAGAACCGAGAATAGCAGCAGGGGGTCTTCTTGTGGCTCTCCCATCCCTTCAGCCTGCTCTATCAGCAGACGTGCCCGCTCCGCCGCCGCCTTCGTTTCAGGAGCAGCATATCCTCTGACATGGAGGAGCGGGGTAATTAGCGCGACCTGCAGCTTGATTTCATCGCGACGCTGTGCAGGAGTGGCGGGCAAGGTCGCAATCTGGTTGAGAGCATGTTTGAATTGCTCTGCGGCTTCAACCAAAGCCGATCGCGCCTCCGACCGTTCTGCTGCCCGCCCCCAGAGGCGGACAGCCTTCTCGGTCAGTCCGGCCTCGGCGCAGTGACGCGCGAGCAACTCTGGCTGGTTCTCGGCGATCTCCGCAAACTGGCTCTCAATAACTTCGGCGATGCGGGCATGGAGCGCGCGTCGCGGCTCGCGCAGCAGTGTGCCGTAGGCCGCCTCCTGCACCAGAGCGTGCTTGAAGGTGTAGACCGCTTTCGGCGGCTTCCCGCGGCTTGACGCCAATTCCGCCGCTTCGAGCCGATCGAGTGCGTCGCGCAACGCTATGTCGTCGATCTGCGCCACCGCGCGCAACAGGTCGTAGGGAAACTCGCGGCCGATGGTGGCGCCAATCTGGGCGATTTCCTTAGCCGGACCGAGCCGGTCCAGCCGCGCCATCAGTGAATCCTGAAGCGTGAGCGGGATCGCGAGGGGCGGCAGCGGCCCGGAAAGCTGATAGCTTGATTCGTCTTTCGTGAGCAGGCCAGATTCAAGGATGGCCTTTGTCAGCTCCTCGACAAATAGGGGCACTCCGTCAGCCTTGCTGACGATCTGCTCCGTGACTTCGGAAGGCAATGTCCGCCCGTCAGCTACCCCTCCGACGATTGCCTGGACGTCGCGCCGTCCGAGGCGTTGGAGGGTAAGCGCGCCGACGTTGGCAAGACCAGCCCAGGACGGCTCGAACTCGGGTCGGAAGGTGATCAGCGTCAGAATTGCCAATCGGCGAATCCGATCGACCATGAGATCGAGCAGCTCAATTGAAGTGGGATCTGCCCAGTGCACGTCCTCGAACACCAGCAGCACTGGCTGGCGTTGGGCCAACGCTTCGAGTTGATCGAGCAGCGCCGCGAGGGCCTGGCGCCGCTGTTGCATCGGAGTGAGAGCAATTGGCGGATAACGCTCGCCGGTTGGGATCGCAAGGAGGGCAGCGAGCAAGGGCATGGCCGACTGTCTGCTCGGCCCGCGAATCGCGACAATCGCCTCAAGCTTGTCGAGCCGGCGGGCGGGAGGATCGTCCGAGGCGATGACCGCGTATCGCTCCAGTTGCGCGGTAAAAGGATACAGGGAGGTGTCACGATAGTACGGCGAGCATTGGTAAAGCAGCCGGGTGTAGCGCTCCTGCTCGGTGATGCATTCGGCGAGATGCGCTACGATGCGCGACTTTCCGATGCCGGGCTCGCCTGAGATCAGGACCGCCTGGCCTTCTCCGGCCCTGGCTTTGCGCCATTGCCGCAGCAGCAGCGCCAGCTCCTCGTTGCGCCCGGAGAACGGTGTGAGTCGTGTCTTGTGCAGCGCGTCGAACCGGCTCTCAGCGATGTTTGCGCTGGTTATCTGCCAAGCTGGGACCGTGCCGGCAAAGCCGTCGAGCGCGAGCGGGCCAACCGCCTTGTATTCAAACAGTCCGCCCAAAAGGCCGTGCGTGCCGGCCGCGATCAACACGGTGTCGGGTTCGGCCAATGAGCGCAACGCCGCCGCCAATGCCGGAGATTGGCCGAACGCCGCTCTCTCGTGCGCGGTACCATCGCCCGAAGCACCGCTGAGCTCGCCGAGGACCACCAGACCGGTGGCGATGCCGATACGCGTCGCCAGCGCAATGCTCTGCCCTGCTTCGAGCCGCTTTATCCGCGCGATGAGATCCAGCCCCGCGCGTACCGCTCGTTCCGCGTCATCTTCGTGAGCCTGAGGGTAGGAGAAATGAATGGTCGCGCCGTCGTCGGCAAGTCGCGCCACTGAGCCGCCCCATCGGGCGGCCGCCTGGTAGCAGCAGGCATGGCATGCGCCAATTACGGTGCGCGATTCCTCCGGATCGAGCCGCGCCCCAAGATCCCGCAGTCCTACGAAGTCGCAGGAGACGACGGTCAGGTGGCGGCGTTCGGCCTCGACCCTTGGCGCGACAGTCGCAACGGCACCCGATGGCGAGGTGGCCACGCGCCGCGCGCGCGGTTGCTCCTCCTCCTCCACTTCCCGCACCTCGCCGACAAAGCGGAATCCCTTGCGCGGTAGCGTGCGGATGAGGCGTTGACTTTCGCCATCATCACCGATCGCGCTGCGGGCCGCGTTGATGCGGCTGGCGAGGTTTGATTCGGAGACGATGCGCCCAGCCCAGATAGCGTCGAGTAGATCGTCCCTGCTGACGACGTGGCCGCGATTGCGGATCAGGTATTCAAGCAGATCGAAGACCTGCGGCTGAACGGACACGACGGTGTGCCCGCGGCGGAGCTCGCGCCGCCCGGTGTCGAGGACGTAACTTTCGAATACAAAAATCAACTTTTGGCCCGAAAGCGCGTTTTCGCCTTGCTGCCCTACTTACCGTCTTGCCATGGGGATAGTAGCCCCGTACCTCGCGAAACAAAATCAAGGTCGCGTCAATAAAATATTAAGGTCGGCTCAAAGCGTCGCCGTGGCGCCTCTGGCATTGCCGTGGGAACGCAGGACCGGCGGAATCGGACATCCCCCTATGAGGGGCGAACTTTCAACACCGGCCGGACGGTTTTCCGGCTGCGTTGGTGACCTGCAAGTGGGGCCATCAGGCCCGAGATCGAGCGGGAGACTGTCAGTGCGCGCATCACAGCAAGCCTCCTCGGAGCGGCCAGCGGCTTTGTCCACGCATCCATCCGCCGTGGTCGGGCGTTTCGTGCTCCCCATTGAGCTATCAGGTGAGTTGCGGGCGGCAGTCGAGCATTGGGCAGCGCAGCAACTGGACAAGCCGACATTAGCGGAAGCTGTTCGTCGCCTGGTAGAGGACGGCTTGGCCACGGATTGATGGTAGCGCGTCGCGGGCTCGCGCCCCGGGGGGGGGGCGTTCGCTGGCCAAGACGTGAAGCGAGCGTGACGCCGGAATGGGGGGCGGAATTGGGGCGCCCCTTGTGGCGTCGCTCTCAGCTATAGGACGTGAAGGGTACGTGAAGTCTACCGACCCTCTGGAAAGCCGTCTCGGAGGAACCCATAGGTTGCTTTCAACCGCTGCACGGCTTCGTCGGCGGGCCAGAAGCCCCTTGCATATCTAACAAATGTTCGGGAGCTCGGCGCATAGACGGCGCCGGGCGTTTTACTAACAAACTCCCGCACCCATTCCTTATCCGCCTTGTTTACAAAGCAATAGCTCTTGTCGTCCGCCTTCATTTTGAAAACGATATGCGCTTCTCCGTCACGAAGCGAGACAACAAAGTGATGGTCGGCAGACCGGCGCGCAAGAAGATCGGACAATTCAGCAGGACCATAATTCAGTTCTGCTGCCATGGGCTCCTCACAACGATGCATCGACGGAGATCGGAGGTCCGACATCTCGGCCGCCAAGCATTAATTTGCGGAACCAGCGCAAGTTGCCGACGATTGATTAATGCAAGCCTCCTCGAAAGTTTCTTCCGGCAATACTCGGCGCGCCCGTGAGCTCGGGCTTGCCCTCGCCGCACCCCCCGACGATTCTCTGAACCTCGCCGGATTGCACTTGGCTCCTGTCGAGACCGACCGTCACCATGCCGCCGGTTATCGTTTCCCGCACGCACGAGGCTTTGTAGCTCAGCACGAGGGTCTCGCGGTTGTTAAGGCGGATGACTTGGCCGAGATGGAGATAATCCATGAACTCCACGCCGGAAGAGTTGCCGCTTATGCTCTCGACTACAGCGACCTCAGACGGATTCGCCGGGGCAACCGAGGCAAATGCAGCTACTCCCGCGAAAACAATGGCTGCAAACTGGCCTTGGCCCGCTGTCCTGGCCAAGATGCGAGAGAGCTGACTGGAATTGCTCGCCATGACAGGTCCTCCAGCTTTCGCCCCTACCGACTTGCCAAGCTTGGCGCAGTCGGTGTCTCAAAAGTGTGATCGCCATCACGGATTGTCGCTTTTTCGTTGGGGAGCTGCCACGCACGAACCTCACCGGCACATCCCTGAATGTGGGGATTGTGCATCACAGCAAAATCGGCCGCTCGACTTCCGGTTCGGGTCTAGGCCGTGCGAAAACGTTTTTCGACAGGGGTCCGGCGCAACATTAATGCAAATATGCGCCCTAGGACACATCTTAGATTCACCTGAGCAGCGCGTTCGATTCTTTTGTTACGCGCGGTGAGTTTTCACGCAGTCTGGGTCATAACCGGCATTCCCCTTCCACCGCCCGTTGTCCGCTTTCTCCAGCTGCGGACATCCCGCTCCATTCGCTTTGCGCAGCTATCTGCCAGGAGCCGACACCGCAGCAAAACGCGATCCGATCCCGATTGCCGCGCGGGCGCAAGCGGCGGGGTCAAAATCTTGAACCGTGAAGCTCGCAACGAGTTTAGCTTGTACTCGGAACTGGTCGAGCGCGCTGAAAATGCTGAATGTCTGCGGGCAGCGGCGACCATGCGTACATCTCCTCCTCCCAGATTGACGCTACAGGAGGGCTGGGCTCTCGATCTGCGTCCAAATCAGTTTGGTATCGCCGTTGGGTGCTTCAACGACCGAAATTTCCGCAGAAGTAGTTTGTGCAGTTTGCGTCCCTCCGGACAGTTTTGGGTATAGATTCGGTGCTCACCTTCAAGCAGAACCTTCGATTTTGGAAAATAGGCATTGCAGGTCAACGGCACACCCGTGCGCCGCTGACAAATCTGGCAGTGACAGATGGTGACAGTGTTGGGTTGCTCTGCTTCAACAATGACACGAAATCCACGGCATTGGCAGCTCGCGGTCCTCGTCATGGCAACTCTCCTGGAAATTTCAACATGGCTTCACCCTCCTCATTTGAATAGAGCTGTTCGGACGTCAACTTGCTACGCAAGCCGACGCGCGACTCAAGGCCGCAACATGGGCGCGTGCGTCGGGGTCACTCTCCGCTTGCTTGCCCGGCGTTCCCGCTCCTCCAGAAACGGCGGCCGGGTAACGCTACGATGCTGCCAAGCTTGATGCGCAACACGGCGGCGAGCTGTTTCCCGTCAACGATCAATCGCTCCTGGCGGGAGTTTCATGAGCAGTCTAAGTGCGCCTTCAACGCTTGTCTTAAATCAATATTGCTACGATACTGTTGAAAAGGAATTTGCGGGGGCGCACCGCCAGCAGAAGCCGCTCGTTGGTCGCGTTCTCAAGATGCACAAGCTTCTCGGCCTGAAGAGCAAGGTCTACATCGACGACATGCGGGAGTGGAGCGGATGGTGACGCCCGCACGCCGCAAAAACGAGATAGAGGGCGAGCTGTCGGAGCGGGAAGCCGCCTGCTCCCCGATGGAGCGGCGCTTTGTCCACTGGCTGATGAATCTGCCCCCGAAGCATGGATTCCGTGTGCGGGCGGCCCGACTTGCGGGCTATGGCAAGAACAGCTCGCCGCATGTCGTAAATTCGATAGCGCAAGACCTGCTCGCCAAGCAGAATGTCGTGAATCTCATCGAGGAGGTCACTCGCAAGCAAATCCGTTCCGCCGCGCCGGAAGCCATCGCCGCCGTCCGCGAGATCATAGCGGACCCGCAGCATCGCGACCGTCTGAAGGCAGCAACAGTGATTCTCGAAAGAATCGAGCCCACGCTGCAGCGGCTCGACGTGCATGTGAAACACGAGGTCGTTGATCGCGACGCGGAGGCGGTGGCCTACCTGCGCAAGCTCAAGGCGCTGGGTGTAGAGCGCAGCAAGCTGGAGGAGGAGCTCGGTTATTCAGACCTGCCTCGTTACGAGCGGTTGCTGGAGCTCGAGGACGCCAAGAATGCCATCGCACCGGTGATTGATGCCGACTACGCCGCCGTTGAGGACGCTGCCAATGGGCGATGAGGACGAGCGGCCGCGAGACGAGCCTGAGCAGGGGCCCGATCCCAACAGCGTGCGGCGGCATGCTAAAAAGATGCTCACCAATATCGAGTATCTCAAGAGATACCGCCGTCTCGGATTCTATAAGCCGCATCCAAAGCAAATCGAGTTTCACAATCTGGGAGCCGTGGAAAAATGTCTGCGGGCCGGCAATCAACTCGGCAAGTCGCATGCCGGCGGGGCGCAGATGGCGATGGATTCCATCGGTTGGTGGCCGGCGTGGTACAAGGGCCACCGATTCAACAGGCCGCCGCCGATCGAGCGGCCATTCGAATTTCTTGGCTGGGCGGCATGCACGACATCGGCAACGACTCGCGACGGCGTGCAGTCGAAGCTGCTCGGCGATATTCGCGCGGCCGATGGCCTCGGCACCGGTCTGATCCCGTTGGATAACATCGTGGGCCGGCCCACGATGTCGCGCGGCATTTCCGACCTCGTCGACACCATCACCCTGCGCCGGGAGACCGGTGGCCGCGCGTTGATCCGGCTCAAGAGCTACGAGCAGGACCGCCGGGCATTCCAGGGCGAGGCTGTGGATGAGGCATGGCTCGACGAGGACGTGAGCCGAGACAATGACACTATCTACGGCGAGATTCTGGCGCGCATTGCTGCCACCCGCGGCCGAATCTTTCTGACCATGACACCGATGCTTGGGCTCTCGCCGATCCGCAAGCGGTTCAAGGAGCGCATGGGGAAGGAATGCGCCGAGGTCATCATGGGACTCGATGACGCGCTGCACATCCCGAAGGAGGATCATCCCAGCATTCTCGCCCGCTACAGCGAGAGCGAGCGGGCAACCCGCGCTTATGGCGCTGACATGCAGGGACAGGGCGCGGTGTTCACGATTCCGGTCGAGACCATCAAATACCAGCGCGACCCGAAAGACTTTCCGAACTGGTGGAGGTGGATTTGGGGCACCGATTTCTCGCACGGCGGCATGAGCGCGAGCGCCCATCCGTTTGCGGCTGCCCTGTTGTGCCACGACACCACCAGCGACACTGTCTATGTCGTGCATGCCGTTCGCATGCACCGAGCGCTGCCGGCGCTGCACGTCCAGACGATCAAGCAGCACGTGTGCTGGGATGCGGTGGTGGCCTATCCGCATGACGGCAATCGCGGTGCCGACCTGGCGACGGGCGCAACCTTCCGCGATGTCTACCGCAAGCTTGGGCTGAACATGCGGCCGCAGCACGCGACCTTCAAGGACGGTTCGATCGCCCTGGAGGCTGGCATCGCGGAGATGGAAGCACGCTTCGCCACCGGCCGACTCAAGATCGCCAGCCACCTGACTGAGGTGCTGGACGAATACATCGGCTACCACCGCATCAATAATCTGATCCACAAGGTGGACGACGACCTATTGTCCGCGGTCAGAGTCGGGCTGATGGACTTGCGCTTTGCCAAACCGCTCGGACCTGCCGGCACCGGATTCCGGCGCACCGAGACCCGGATCGCAAAGGGTCTCGATTTCGATCTGTTCAGCACCACCGGCGCCGATTACGACTGAGTTTTCCCCAAACCTGTTGCAGATTCCCCATATGCTTCCCAAGAGGGGTTAGGGGAAGCAGACTGCAAGGAAATGCCCATTACATCTGCATAACACTGCTTCCTGCATGTGGCCTGCGACCACGTCCTGCAGGGCGGGAGCAGCACCCTTATAGGGAACATGCACCAGATCGACCCCGGCCTCGACCTTGAACAGCTCGCCGGCAAGATGCGCTGCCAGGCCATGGCCGGAGGAAGCAAAATTGAGCTTGCCGGGATTGGCTTTGGCGAGCGCGATCAGCTCGGCCAGCGAGTGCACGGGCAGGGCCGGATTCACCACCAGGATATTGGCCTGCGATCCGATCAGCCCGATGGGCGCAAAGTCGGCCTCCGCGTCGAAATTGATCCTCCTGTAGAGCGCGGCATTGGTGGCAAGGATGGCATTGTTGGCGTTGAGCAGCGTATAGCCGTCGGGTGCGGCATGGGCGACGGTCTCGGCCGCAACATTGCCGCCGGCACCAGGCCGGTTCTCAATCACGAACGGCTGCCCGAGGATCTGCTCGAGCCTGCGCGCGATGATGCGGGAGAGCACGTCGCTCGCCCCGCCCGGAGGGAAAGCGACAATGAGCGTCACGGGATGGCCGGGATAGTCGAGCGCACGCGCCGGAGCTGCCGCGCACACCAGCAGAACGACGCCGGCCAGCCATCTGAGCATGACGGTGGAACCCGTCAGACAAACTGCACCGCGATGCCGCCGAGCGCACCGAAATCGGCATGCAGCGTGTCGCCTTTCTGCGCATGCACCACGCGCGTGAACGAGCCCGCGAGCACGAGATGCCCCGGCTCGAGCGCTACCCCGTGGGTGCCGAGCTTGTTGGCAAGCCACGCAACTCCCAGCGCGGGATGGCCGAGCACGCCCGCCGCGACCCCGGTCTCCTCGATCTCGGAATTCCGGTACATGATGCCGCCGACCCAGCGCAGGTCGATGTCGCGCGGGCCGACCGGCCTTCCGCCGATCACGATGCCCGCAGCCGCCCCATTGTCCGCCACCGTGTCCATGATCTTGCGGGGATCGATGAGGCGCGCATCCACAATCTCGATCGCGGGGACGACAAATTCGGTCGCGCGCAGCACTTCCGGCAGCCCCACGCCCGGCCCCTTGAGTGCCTTGCCCATGATGAAGGCGAGCTCGATCTCGACCCGCGGACGGCAATATCCGTCATGTGCGATTTTTGCGCCATCCGCCACCATCATGTCGTCGAACAGGTGCCCGTAGTCGGGCTCGTCGATCTGCGAGGAACGCTGCATCGCCTTCGAAGTGAGCCCGACCTTGTGGCCGATGAGCCTGGCGCCGGCCGCCATCTTGCGCCGCGCGACCTCACGCGAGATCGCGTAGGAATCGTCAAGCGTGATGTCGGGAAAGGTCTTGGACAGCTGGACCGCCTGCTTACGGTCCTTCTCCGCGGCCATGAGAATATCGGCGGCTTTCTTGCGGTCTGCGTCGGAGAGCATGATCAATGGTCCTCATCCACGTCGATCAGCGTGCCGTCGGGATCGGCGAGCGCAAAGCCGCCATGCGGGCATTTCTGCAACAATGCGAGCCGCGCCGCGCCTTCCGAATCGAAATCGATGGGCTTGGGCGCGAGACAGATGTTGCTGCGCGCGACCTTGCCGAGATGCGCCTTGAACGCCTCGAGTTCCGGCACGCGAAAGCCGATGTGGTCCATTCCGGGCTGCTCGATGCCTGCGCCGTCAAACGATGAAATCTTCCACGGCAGGATCGCGAGCGTCATGCGGCCGTCGGTCAGATGATAGCCGCCCTCCTCGGCCGGCGCATTGCGCGCCTCGAGCTCGAACACATCGACATAGAAATCCGCCAGTCGCCGCGCCTCCCGCGCGCGCAACGCGAAATGGCTGAAGCGGGTTTCTTGCTTCCATTCTCCCTTGGCATAGACCTCGGCTCTGTTCTCGTGACCGGGCTGCGAGAGGTCGAAATAGTTGCCGGCTGGATCATGCGCGCTGTAGCTCGCAAACGGCCGGTTGCCCGGCCGCTTGACGATCTCGATGTCGGGATATTTCCTGGCTACCCTGTCACGGACCCGCTCGAGGTCCGCAACCTCGATGCCGAAATGATCGAGCCCGGCCTTGCGTCCGCCACGCCGGGGAATGAGCGTCATGCCGAGATAGCCGTCGCCCACCGAGATGGCGCCGATCTCGCGCGCGGTATCGCCCGAGGCGTGGAGGCCGAACACCGCGCGGTAGAACATGCCGAGCAGCGTGTAGCGGTCGCTGGTGATGGCGAGGTGGTTGAGCTTGCCAAACATGCCTGTCTCCCTGCCGGCGCGCCATCGCGCACCCCG
>Ga0306926_10006031_pt1 | contig 12977 bp, 10 predicted proteins | sample flu12Cox44000178_FD_203759 | JGI IMG/M metagenome (GOLD analysis project Ga0306926, IMG submission 203759) | Lab enrichment of tropical soil microbial communities from Luquillo Experimental Forest, Puerto Rico - flux8day.12C.oxic.44.000.178 (v2)... | ecosystem: Environmental > Terrestrial >... | reverse complement strand
TCCGCAGCACCTTCTTGCGAACTTCGGAAAGCCAATTGAGACTTGTGTCCCGATTCCGAAGTTCGCATTGTTCTCCGGCCCCTTGTTCGCGAACTTCGGAATCGAAAGGACACTAGCAATTTATTGATTCTAGTGTGGCTTTGGTTCAGGAGTCCGCGTGAAGAACTCGCGGCTTGTGGTGCAGATCGGCGGCACCAGGCGACTCAGCCACGGCGAAGGCGATGGAGCGTTATTTCCGGCGGACAGTTCAGGCGCACGGGAACGACGCTCGATCCCGCACCGCGCGAAGTGTAGCCGATCATGTCGTTGTACTCCCACAGGCCCGCGCCCATTCGTCGCGGCAAAACCGCCTCAAGCTTGATCGGGATCGCACCGGGCAGACAGAGCTGGCCACCATGCGTGTGGCCGCAAAGCATCAGATTGAAATTGGCGTGCGCAGCCTGGCGATAGATTTCCGGCGTATGCGACAACAGAATCGAGAACTCGTCTGATGGAATTTGCAAGGCGGCCTTCTCGATGTTGTCGACCTTGTAAAAGTGCGCGTCATCGACGCCAGCAAGATGGATGCGCTCGCCGCCGCGCGCGAGCACTTCGCATTCGTTGAGCAGCATGCGGATGCCCATGGCCTCGAGCCGCGGCACCATCTGGACCGTATCGTGGTTGCCGAGCACGCCGAAGATCGGCGGTCTCAGATAGGCTCTTACCTTTTCCACGCCCTGCAGCGCCGCATCGAACGGTCCGAAGGTCTTGGCCCGATAGTCGCCGGTCAGCACGCACAGATCGTAACTCATGCCATGGACGATCTTGATCAAGTGCTCCATCGCGGCTTGGCTCATCTCGACATGCATGTCGCTGATGTGGAGGATGGTGTAGCCGTCGAACGATTTTGGCAGCGCGGAAAATTTCAGTTCGTGTTGGCTGACCGTGACGCGCTCGGCATTGCGGCGGGCGCGCCAATAAAGCCCGGACAGCTTCAGCGCGCCTTCGATGACCGAGGGCGCAAGCGAAGCGTTTTCGAGATTGAAGAAGATCAATCCCTGGCCAAAGACCTGCGCTTCGTGGTCCCGTTCGATCCCCAAGCGCTGCCTGGCATGAAGTGGTCCGAGACGCTTCTCCAGTTCATGCAAGATGTCTTTATCCACCGATTTGATACCCCCGAAAAGGCAAGAGTATCACAGCAGGGGAATGCTGGAAAATTCCGGCTTGCTGGCGGAACCTCGCTGCAAACCGCTGCAGCCGCCTTATTGCTGTTCGGATCGAGGCGGGGAACCGTCGCGCTCTTCGAACCGATTGGCGCGTTCGTCATAGCCCGCCCGACTTGAGTAAAAAACGAGCGCCATCAAGCCGACACCAACGACGAGCGAGAAAAAGATGCCGAGCGCCATGGCGATGTAGCCTTGCTCGGACACCTGAACGTCAGGACTGGTTACCAATCCCTCATAAACGAACCAGATCACCGCGGCGAGGAGCGTCAGCAGCACGCCAATGATGATCCAGGATCCTGTCTTCATCCCGATTCACCCTGAAAGGTCGCCCCTTGTGCCCTTAATCCCAGCCGGATTCTCGCTCCAGGGGCGAATGATAAACCCTGTCTCTTTCACTGGATAGTGGTGCCGTTCAGGTTGGCAACGGCCTGCGCGATGGCCTCGGCATCGGGATAAGTCACCATGTGGCCGGCATTCTCCACCAGATGCAGCAAACGCCAGGCCTGTTCCGCGAAACCCGACCGGTCAAAACACAGGACGCGGTTGCGCCTGGCGAGAAGGTCAACCAGCCCGCTGATCGTGAAATCCTGGATCATCGCTCCGTTGCCACGGAACAGCACCACGCATGGCGCATCGGGATCGCCACGATCGATGCAATGGAGTCGGACACCGTCGCATTCGGTGAACTTGCCGATCGGCGGGTCCCTCTTCTCCGCCAGTCGCGCGAGTCCAAAGTTGGCGGCAGACAAGACGATCAGAATAATGACGGTGATCGCGATCACGGTCTGCATCGTCGTCGTCGACATTGGCTGACCTCTTCGCGTTAGGTTCAAAATCATACACTCGAACGACCCCAAAGGCGTGTTTCAGCGCGCAGGCCTCTCGGACAAGCTGGCCTTCGAGCCGCGGTTCCTGTGACCACAAACCTGACCCGCTACATGCCGGAACGGTTTTGAAGGCGGCGCGTTTGACAAGACGGATTGCACCTGCGCTCAACTAGTGATCCGCACTTAAATCCGAACTCTCATCATCATAACCGGTACAAAGCGGAGGCTACGAAATGGCAAACTCTCGCCAGGAAGATAAGACCAATCAAGCCGCCCCAGACGCAATTCGGCAGATGAGCGAAAAGACAGCCGATCAGACCAGGCGCATGGGGGAAACGGCGGTTGAGGCCGGTCAGGAAGTGGCGCGGGCCGGCGCCGATCTGCTTCAGCAAAATGCCGAGACTTTGCAATCCACCTTGCGCTTCGGTCTGGATATGGCGACAGCGGTGATGGGCCGCTCCACGGATCACGTCAGCCGCGCGTTCGGCCTGTCGGGAGATGAAGTGCAGCAATCGACCGAACGGGCTGCCCGCAATGCTGCGACCATCCTCCATTCCTCGACCGCGTTGGCCAAGGGGATGAAAGGAATGTCCCAGGAATACTTCGCCTTCCTGCGCCATCAGATCGAGAACAGCATGGAACGCATGAACGAGTTGTGGCGATGCCGGACACCGCAGGATGTTGCCGCCGTGCAGAGCGACTTCATGCGCGAGTCGGTCGAAAGCGCGATGGAGAGCAGCCAGCGAATCGCCGACCTGTCGCTCAAGGTGACCAACGATACGACGAGGAGCATGGCTCACAACCTGGATCGGCGCGCGGCGTAGCTCGGTCTTCCGGCGACCGGGCAGTCGAGGGAGCGGCTGTGTCCATCTGCCGCTCCCTTGCGCCTCTTCTCGATCTGATGATTCTAATCAGAACAGATTCTGAACCTGCGCCCGACGTAGGCAAAATATACAGTCAGCTCCGACCCGCCTGCCGGAGCGGACAGTTGTAAGTTGTGACCAAGTAAACTCCGGTAGCCAATCGCTTGACTGCTACGATCTCGCAATTTGACCCTACGCGGTGAGGCCATTCCGAGGCTGCGGCTGCATCGCCGGCCTTCTTCGCCAGACAATCAAACGCGTGCCTTGAGGAACCAGTCGGAACCAAACGGAACTCGCCTACGTTGATGACCGATGAGTGAGTCGGTAACAAAGCGCAAACCGCGCCGGGCTAAACCTGCCACCGTCAAAGTCGCAACCGAGCCCGGGGGCGAGGCGGAGCCGCCGCCGCAGTTGCCCGAGCCAGAGCCGGGTCTTTCGCCGGAAGAAGCCGAAGCGGAACGCAGGGAATATCTGCTGACGCGGTTCTGGCTGAGCGCGAGAGGATTTTGGGGCAAGAATGGCTATCGGCTGGCTTGGCCGCTCTCGCTTGGCCTGGTCGTGCTGATCGTCGCGACCGTCGGCTTCCAGTACGGGATCAATGTCTGGAATCGCGCCATCTTCGATGCGATCGAGAAGCACGATGCCAGGGCCGTGTTCCATCTCACCGGGATTTTTTTCCCGCTTGCGATCGGCAGCGTTGCCCTTGGGGTGGCGCAGGTGTTCGTGCGGATGTCGATCCAGCGCCGCTGGCGCGCCTGGCTCACCCATGCAGTGCTGACGCGCTGGCTCGCCAGCGGCAGGTACTATCAGCTCAACCTCGTCAGCGGCGACCACAAGAACCCCGAATACCGGATCGCGGAGGATTTACGGATCGCTACCGATTCGCCGGTGGATTTCCTGGCCGGCGTGACCTCGGCGTTCCTCTCGGCGGCCACGTTCATCGTCGTGCTCTGGACCATCGGCGGAGCGCTCACGCTCTCCGTCGCGGGCACCTCAGTGACCATACCGGGCTTCCTGGTCATCGCGGCCATACTATACGCCGCGATCGCATCCGGTTCGATCACGGCGATCGGGCGGCGCTTCGTCCAGATATCCGAGGACAAGAACCAGGCCGAAGCCGAGTTTCGCTATACACTGACCCGCGTGCGGGAGAACGGTGAAAGCATCGCGCTGCTTGGCGGAGAAGAGGAAGAACGCGACGGCATCGACAAGACGCTTGCAGGCGTGCTGCGGCAGTGGGCGCGCCTCGCCGGGCAGCATATGCGCACGACACTCGTCTCGCAGGGCTCGAGCCTGGTCGCCCCCGTCGTGCCGATCCTGCTCTGCGCGCCGAAATTCCTCGCCGGCGGAATGACGCTCGGCGAAGTGATGCAGGCCGCCTCGGCATTTACGATCGTGCAAGGCGCCTTCGGCTGGCTGGTCGACCATTATCCAAGTCTGGCGGAATGGAACGCGTGCGCCCGGCGCATCGCTTCGCTGATGATGTCGCTGGACGGGCTCGAGCGCGCCGAACAGGGCGATGGCGTCGGCCGAATCAAGCGAGGCGAAAGCAGCGGCGATGCCATGCTCGAGCTGCACGATCTTTCGGTCACCCTCGACGACGGAACGGCAGTGCTATCGGAAACCGAAGTGGTGATCGAGCCGGGCGAGCGGCTTCTGGTCGCCGGCGAATCCGGAACCGGCAAGAGCACGCTGGTGCGCGCCATCGCAGGGCTGTGGCCATGGGGCGGCGGCAGCGTGACATTGCATGCGGATCGACGCCTGTTCATGTTGCCGCAACGGCCTTACGTGCCGTCGGGCAGCTTGCGCCGCGCCGTCGCCTATCCCGGCTCCGCCGACAGCTGGACGGCGGAAGAGATCGGCGAGGCCCTGGACCGGGTCGGTCTCGGTCATCTGAAGGAAAAGATCGAGGAGGAAGGGCCGTGGGCCCAGACGCTCTCCGACGGCGAAAAGCAGCGCCTGGCCTTCGCGCGGCTATTGCTGCACAACCCCGACATTGTCGTGCTCGACGAGGCAACCTCCGCGCTCGATGAAAAGAGCCAGGACAAGATGATGGAGATGGTCACGCGCGAACTGCCGAACGCGACCATCGTCAGCGTCGCCCATCGCGCGGAGCTCGAGGCATTTCACAGCCGCAAGATCGTGCTGGAGCGGCGCAAAGGCGGCGCGAAGCTCGTGAGCGACGTCGACCTCATTCCACGCAAGGGCAAGCGCCGGCTGCTGCGGCGTTTCCTCCGCCAGCGCCGTCCGTCCTGAAGCTTTGGCGAGCGCGGCGGAACCCCCTCCCCTGCGACACCGTTATCGTCCGAAATCCAAGGGAGCGTTTCGATGGGCAACAACAGAAACCCCAACCAGAAGCAGCCGGGCGAGAAAAATCCCGGCAAGTACCACTTCAACCCGGGCAACCAATCGGGGAAGTCCGTCGAAATCACCAAGCCCGAGTCCGAGCGTAAGAACAATCTCGACCGCATCAAAAGCCGCAAGAAGCAGGCGCAAAAGCGCTAGTGAGCGGCTGCCTCGCGCGCGCGCAAAAATTACCAGCCTTGCGGAATAAACCGGCGATTCGATCGATCTCCTCGGCGGTAAAGGTGAAATACCTTGGCTGCAGCCCCCGGCGGGAAGGCCTCGATATCGGAAAAATGCGGGTGACGAACAAGACGGTCCGGCCGCAAGTCCTGGCGGATTACGACACCCGGGACAGACGGGACGGACAGGCTGTAAAATCAAAAAAATCCTGACCGGGGAAAACAACATGGCTGAACAGCAGGTACCCGCTCGTCCGGCATCCTACGACAAGAAGGTTGCGCTCGTGCTGCAAGGCGGCGGCGCGCTCGGCAGTTACCAGGCCGGCGTCTACGAGGCACTCTCGACATCCGAATATCTGCCAGACTGGATTGCGGGGATTTCGATTGGCGCCATCAATGCTGCAATCATTGCCGGCAACGCACCGGAAAACCGGGTGGAGCGTTTGATGGCTTTCTGGGAGGGGATCACCGCGCCATCCTCGTTATGGCCGATCCTCTCGAGCGCCATAGGCGACCATCGCCGCGCCAGTTCGCTCAACGCGCTGATGTTCGGCCAGCCCGGATTCTTCTCGCCGCATCCACCGATACACTGGATGCTCGGCACGGCATCGACCAGCTATTACGATACGGCCGCGCTCAAGGAAACGCTGGAACGACTGGTCGATTTCGACCGCATCAACGCCGGGGAAATCCGCTTCAGCGTCGGTGCCGTGAATGTGCGTACCGGCAATTTTGCCTATTTCGACAACGCCCATATCACCATTCGACCCGAGCACGTCATGGCCAGCGGTGCCTTGCCGCCCGGCTTCCCGGCCGTGGAGATCGACGGCGAGTTCTACTGGGATGGCGGGCTCGTCTCCAACACCCCGCTGCAATACGTGATCGAGTATATCCCGCGCCGCAGCCGGCTGACGTTCCAGGTCGACCTGTTTCACGCCAGCGGGCACCGGCCTACCAATCTTGAGGAAGTCAACGAGCGCGAAAAGGACATCCGCTATTCCAGCAGAACCCGTGCTGCCACCGACACGCTCCGCCAGATGCACGACGTCCGCCACAACATCAACAACCTCTGGGACCAGCTGCCCGAGCACCTGCGCGCAACGCCGGAAGCGAAGTTTCTCTATAATTTCGGATGCGTCACCACGATGGATATCGTGCAGCTGATTTACCGGCCGGCCGATGTTCAGGGGTACTCGAAGGACTACGAATTCAGCCGCGCCACAATGCGCTCGCGCTGGGCGCAGGGATTGGCCGATGCACAAAAGACGCTGCTCGCCTCGCCCTGGCTTGCCCCCATGCCGCCCGAGATCGGTGCTCGCACCTTCGATGTGTTGAGGCACAGTCCGGTCGAACGATCCCAAAGCCTGCTGCAAACGCCGCATTCCGACAAGTGACGCGGATCTGACCTCTCCCCGGTAGCGGGGCAGGCCAGGACATTTTCAGCCAGGCGACGCTTGCCTGCATTTTCATGCAAGCACCGTCGTATGTATCGTCATGGCGCCGATGGCGATTGTGATGGCTCCGACGCAGAACTGCAGGCCGCGATTGGCCCAGGTCAGCCTGCGCGCATACACCGCCAGAGGCACGGCGATCATTGACGACAGCACTCCCATCCCGAGCATCGAGCCGATGCCGAACAAAAGTACGTAAAGCATGCCGTAAGCCGGATTGGCTAACTGCGACACCGCAAGGAGCAGCAGCGCGGCCGACCCGGCCATGCCGTGCATCAGTCCGACCAGAAGAGCGCGCCAGCGAAAGCCATGGGCATGCCGATGCGGGCTGTTCCGATGCGGAACCGTCTCATTTCCATGCCCATGGGCATGGAAATGCAACACACCGTCATCGTGCCGATGGGCATGGAAATGCACGCGGTCACGCCACAGGCGCCACAACACATGCGCGCCCAAACCAACCAGCATGATGCCGACGGCTGTCTCCAAAGGTCGCGACATCCGTTCCGGAATCGCATGACCGAGCAGGATGGCGGCGCCGGCAAACACGAAGAGCGTCAAGGTGTGGCCGAACCCCCAGGTCAGGCCATGTTTGACAATGTCGGCGACATCAGTGCGCCGGGCGGCGATGCTGGATACCGCCGCGATGTGATCAGCCTCGAGCGCGTGCTGCATCCCGAGCAGAAAGCCCAGACCCAGGATTCCCAGCATCCCCTTCCTCGCTCCAGTCTGGTGCGAAGGCCCGAGTCGTGGACCTTCACTCCGCAGTCAACGCCGCCTTGATGTTTCCGGCATTTGCCACCCGCTTGGCAAGATCAAAATCGAGATGCGGCGACGAGAGGTTTAGCGGTCTGGCGAAAGCCCGCCGGGTACGCCTGTTCAAAAGCCGTCCGCTTTGCAGATCATTGAAACCATCCTTTGGAACGACGATTAGATCTGCAAACCCGCCAGCGAGAAGGTACCTGCGTCGTGGCTGTTTGCCATTTTGCTTGTCGCGTTCGTCCAGAAAACGCGCCTGGTTCCCAAGTTCCCGGCCCGCCTGCTTTAGCTCCTTGTCCTATGTCGTTTGTTATCGCGCGCGGCCGCAGTTCCACAGCTTGGTTGTAGCTGCCGGTGGTGTAACCACGACATTCATGGATCACTTTGCTTTGATGGCGGACGAGTTTTGATCTCCATCAATACCCCCGGGAGATACCTGTGCGTGGTACGGGGATTTCGTCTGGCTGTAAAAGGGAGGGGGCAACGGCGGCCATACATAGCTCCGAAAGAGTGCGGTTCTTTCTGATACTCCGTCATCGGAGATAACGCATAAGGATGCATCATGCACCGCATCTTGCGCGATTATGGAACGATCCGCTTGAGCGTCGTGATGTCCGCCCTGTTTGTGCTGCTCAGCATCCCGGTGCTGATTTTCATTCTGCTCTACAACTACTACAAGAACGCCTCGGCGATCGAAGCCACCCTGGCGGACGAAGTCGCAAAGACCAAACAAGTCAGCATTGAGGAGGTGGAGAACCTCTTCAGCCCGGTTGCCGCCACACTCAGACTGCTCGCAGCCGTCGCTGCCCAAAACCCTGATGCCTTCAAGAAAAACCAGAGCCGCGATTTGTTGTATCAGGCGTTGACCTCGGCGAGGCAAATCGATGCGATCTATGTGAGCTACGAAGACGGCTTCCATCGCGTTGTCACCCGCATCGACGATGACCGCAGGCGCTCGGATCCGAAGATTCCGCGCGCTGCAAACTGGCACACCAGCTATATCGACAGCTTTGCCGGCAGCCCGCGGCGGGTGCGCCATCGGACCTTCTTCGACGTCTGGCCGAGCGAAGTCGGCAGCTACGACGTAGAAACGATTGAGGACATCAGGACGCTTCGGGGATACCAAAGGACGAAAGAAGCCCGCGCCCTGATCATCGAAGAGCCGGCCCTCAACCCGGACACCGGATATCCGGTCATCTTCATGCGATTCCCGATCATCAGAGAGGATGGATCATTCATCGGATGCGCCAGCGCGAACATCGCTCGATATCCTGTCGCGATTTCTCGCCAGTCACCGTGTCAGCGCGGGTAGCACCACGATTGTCGCCGACGCCGGCAACGGCACGATTATCGCGACTCCCGAGCAGGGCAGCAACGTTCGCAGCAAGAACGGTCGCCTCACCATCGCCAAACTGGACGACACCGCGGACGAGAATGTGCGGGAAGCCAATCGTTTGCAGAGTGAAACCAAACGCGACGATTTCGTGTTTCGCTCACCACGGAACGCCGAGAAAATCAGCGCGTCTTTCGCGAAATTTCCAGACAATTTCGGGCAACCCTGGGAGGTCACCACCCTGACGCCGGTAACCGATTTTGTGGGCAGCCTCGAGCGCGCCAACCGAGAGATGATCTTCATCATCGCCGCACTGACAGGGGTAGAACTGTTGCTGATCTATTTCTTCTCGCGACGGCTCTCTCGTCCAATCGAGCGTGTTTCACAAGGCTTGAGATCGGTCGAAGAGCTTTCCTTCACGCACGCGGCACCGGCCACCTCGAAGATCAAGGAGATCTTCGAACTGCAATCCGCGGTCGCTTTGTTTGAGACATCGCTAAGATCGTTTTCGTCATTCGTGCCTCTCGATGTCGTGAAAAAGCTGATCAAGACCGGCACGCCGCTAACGCTTGGCGTCGAACAGCGCTTCATGACAGTGCTTTTCACCGATCTGAAAGACTTTTCTACACTCGCCGAGCACATGCCCGCGAACGAACTGCTCGCGCAACTGTCGGCCTATTTCGAAGCAGTTTCGAAAGCGATCGCGGAGGAACACGGCACCGTGGACAAGTTCATCGGCGATGGCATCATGGCTTTCTGGGGCGCGCCCATCCACCGCACCGACCATGCGTTGTGCGGCTGCCGTGGCGCCCTGCGGGCGACGAGCCGCATGCGCTGGATCAACGATGCGTGGAAGACCGAGGGACGACTGCCGCTTACGCTTCGAATCGGCTTGCATTGTGCGGATGTGCTGGTCGGAAATGTCGGTTCGAGCGAGCGGCTGAGCTACACCGTCATGGGCGACGGGGTAAACGTCGCGGCTCGGCTGGAAGGCATCAACAAGAACTTTGGCACTTCTGTCTGCATCAGTGAGGATATCCTCGCGGCCGCGGGGGCGGATATCGTTGCGAGGCCGGTCAAAAAGATCACGGTCAAAGGTCGCAAACACGAATTCATGGTCTATGAGTTGCTGGGAATGGCGAACAGCGACGATCCAGAGCTGAAGGCGCCGGATCGCTCTGACAAGCTGTGCCACCTCACGCGGGATGCTTCCTGCCATTTCGAGCGGGGCGAGTTAAAGCAAGCCGCGCGATGCTATGAAGAGATTTTGCAGGCGTTCCCGGAAGATCCCGTCGCCAAATCGCTGCTCGCCATGTGTTCGATGGCGATTTCGCCGCGAGACAATCGCCGCAAACTTGACAGCGTGCATGAAAAGTCACGCAGGTAGCGATAGCGGATGTCATGGTAGAGTGGTGTCCGCAATGTATCTTGGCCGTGCAGAAGCTGTCCTTGCTTGTGTGACGGTCCTTCGCGAAGGGGGATTGCACGACCCTACTTCGTGAACATCGGCCTTGTGGATGTCGGGGGCGTCGGTGCCGCATTCGAAATGTTGAATGTCAACCAGACGTTCCAGCCCGAGGGCCGATTTGCCGCATCGAATTCGCCGTAGCCTTTCAGGTTGAGATAGCCCTGCCATTTGTCGCCGATCGGAAAGATGTAGCCGACCTGCGGACCGACGCCGAGCACCCGCGACTGGAAGCAGCCGACGCGATCGCCGGAGCCGCTGTCGCAGCCGATTTCCTGATAGAGATAGCCGACAAGACCGACCTGCCACTGCTTGGTCAAAAATTGCGACGCGCCCCAGTCGAGGTGCATGTCGACGCCGTTCTGATATTGCGTGGCGGGATTGATGAAGTTGTAGGTGAATCCAAGCACCGCCGAAAATTCGTGCCCGGTCTTTTGGTCGAAATAGGTGTAGCCGCCGCCGGCGTCGACTGCCCAGTGCCCGATCCCTATGTTGGCAAGACGCATGGAATCGTAGGCCCCGGCCGGGAAGTCCGCGGTGATGTAGGTCATGTAGTTGTTGACACCCGAATTCCACTTCAGCGCAAACTGAGGGACCAGGTCGCCGAAAGCCGTCAGCGAGCTATTGATGGCATCGAAGCGTGAGAAGGCGGATGTGGCGCCGCCCGGGCCCGTCGCTGTTCCTGTGAGCGCTGCCGCCAGTGATGTGGAGTTGTTGCCATAAGCTCCCAACAGGCTCGCCGACGCCTGAGCACCCAGCACCGGTGTTTCAAAGATATAAGTCGCGGCAACGAAACCCAGATTGACGTTGGCGTTGACGTTAGCGTTCAGATTGGCGTTCAGAGTCACATTTCCAGGGATACGACCGAGCTCGATCACGCGGGCGCGTGCCACGTCGGCACCGGCGGAAACCGAGTCGTGATAATAGATTTCGGTGACCGACCACCCCGGCGTTCCCGGCACAGCTGCGAGACTGCCGAAGAAACCGGGTATCCAGAAGCTGACGCCGCCTTCGTCGGCTCGCGCAATATCAGGTACTGCCGCAACCGATCCAAGCGCAATCGAGGCGATGACAAGACCTGGCCGAAGCAGCGGACCCACCACCGATGCGATGCAAACGGCGTCCTTGCCGACGTGCAATGCTACTCGCTTGATCGTTGTCTTCATTGCGGCTCCTCTGGCCCAACGGCCATCGAATCTGCGGTTACGCCTCACAATTATGACGTGAATAATCTAACGACCGTGCCGATCGCGATTGTGGCAAACCTTGGTCGCGCAGCAGAATCTGATTTGATGTCACCGCAAGAGCACACCGTGCGGCCCAATACAGCGCGCGACATAAGCTTCGTCTTCAATCGCTGCGCGCCTCGTGGATGCGGGCCTTTGCAATCTCCGGCTACAGCGTCGCATCCGAACCGATCATTGGTAGAGACATACCGAATGTGGGCTCCGTTCTCTCGCCTGACCATATGCGACCCGCATTTCTGGGGCCGCCTGCGTACGCGCAGCACACCGGAACGTGGGGAGAAGCGACAGCCGATCGGGCGTGTCTAATCGGCCTAACCGCCGATCGAGCCCGATTCGGCCGTCGCAAATCGGTTACCCGATTTGCGCGCCATTCCACACAGAGCGAGCGGCGCCGTGGCTCGGATTGTCTTCGCCCGGAAGCTGGCTTAAATCGGCATCTCGCCCTTCCCTGGCGACGCCAGCCGCATGACGCACAAAGAGAACCGCATTGCCCGATCGGTGACGCAAATCCGCGAACGCGTTCACCGCTACCGCTTTCAGCTGATCCTGGCGCTGCGGGTTACGGTCGCTGCGCTGGCGGCGTTCGCGGTGGCGCAGGCCTTGCACCTGCATCTGCCGCTCTGGGCGGTCTTGACCTCGCTGATCGTGACCCAGATGAGCCTGGGCCGTTCGCTGAAGGTGGCGAGCGATTATCTGATCGGAACGTTCGGAGGCGTCGCCTATGGCGGCGCGCTTGCGATTCTGATTCCGCACGAGAGTGAATGGGCCCTGCTCGCCGTGCTCGCGCTTGCGGTGGCGCCGCTCGCCTTCATCGCCTCGTTCCGCGCCAATTTCAACGTGCTGCCGGTGACCGCGATCATCGTGCTGCTCGTCCCCGGCATGCAACATGTCAGCCCCGCGGCTTCCGCGCTCGACCGCGTGCTGGAGGTGACCGTCGGCGGCGCTGTTGGTTTCGTCGTCTCCTTTCTGCTGTTCCCCTCCCGCGCCCATGCGATCACGATCCAGGCCGCGGCCGACATGCTCGACCAGATGGCGGATGCGCTCTCGAAATTTCTGGAGGACCACACCCGCGAGCTCGACCAGGCGGATCGGCGGCGGATTCACGACGGAATTGCCGCGGCGTTGATGCGGTTGAACGCGACGGGCATCGAGGCCGAGCATGAACGCAATGCGCGTCTCACCTCCGGTCCCGACACCGGACCGCTTTTGCGCACGCTGTTGCGGCTGCGCCATGACATCGTAATGCTGGGCCGCGCGGTCGGATGCGAGCTGCCCGGGGAGGTCGCCGCGCGCCTGACGGAG
>Ga0306926_10006028_pt1 | contig 12980 bp, 11 predicted proteins | sample flu12Cox44000178_FD_203759 | JGI IMG/M metagenome (GOLD analysis project Ga0306926, IMG submission 203759) | Lab enrichment of tropical soil microbial communities from Luquillo Experimental Forest, Puerto Rico - flux8day.12C.oxic.44.000.178 (v2)... | ecosystem: Environmental > Terrestrial >... | reverse complement strand
TGGTCGTTCCATAAGTTCACCAAACGGGCCATCGACTGGGCGATCGTCGGTGTCGCGGTGCAGGGCGGCAACGTGGCGCTGGTGAACATGGGCCAGACCCCGCTGCGGGCCACCGCGGTGGAGCAGGCACTGGCCGCCGGGGCGGCCCCGGCCGAGGCCGCGGCACACGCGGCCGAGGGCACCAGCCCGGTGGCCGACATCAATGCCGACGGTCCCTACCGGGAGCACCTGGCCCGGGTGCTGGTTGCCCGCGGGCTGGCCGAGGCGGCCGCGGCGGGCTGACCAGCCGCTGCGGCCGGCCCGGTGGGTGCGCACCACCGGGCCCAGTGTGAAGGAGGCGCCATGCCCGCCGGTTCGCTCAGTCCCCGCCCGCTCGGCTCGTCCGGGCTGGGCGTGTCCGCCCTGTCGCTCGGCTCCTGGCGCACCTTCGAGCGGCTCCCGGCCGCGGACGGTGCCGCCATCTTGCGGGCCGCCCGCGACGAGGGCATCACCTTCTTCGACGACGCCCGGTACAACGACGAGACGGGCCGGGCGCCGATCCCGACCGGGTACTCCGAGGTGCTGTTCGGGGAGCTTTTCCGGGCGGCCGGGCTGCGGCGGGACGACACCGTCGTGGCCAACAAGCTGTGGTGGGAGTTCTGGCCGGAGCAGAGCGCGGCCGCCGAACTGGACGCCTCACTGCGGCGGATGAGGTTCGACCACGTCGATCTGATCTACACGATGCCGCCGCCGCCCGGGCTGGCGGTCGCCGACCTGGTAGCCGCGACCGCCGGGCTGGTCACCGCGGGCAAGGCACGCGCCTGGGCACTGGTGAACTGGCCCGCCGGGCAGTGTGCCGAGGCGGTCCAGGCCGCCACAGGGCTGGCCGTCGCCCCGCCCTGCGCGGTCCAGCTGCCGTACAGCCTGGTGCGCCGGGACTGGCTGGAGGACCCGGTCATGACCGGTGCGCTCACCGCCGCCGGGGCCGGGGCCATCGCCTCGGCCTGCCTGGCGGGCGGGATCCTGTCGGGCAAGTACCGGTCGGACCCGGCCACCGGCCGCCAGGCCGGGTCGCTGGCCGACCCGAAGCTGGCGCCGGCCCTGCGGGCGGCGGACGAACTGGCCGGGCTGGCGGGCGAGCTGGGCACCAGCGCAGCCACGCTGGCGCTGCTGTTCCCGCTGACCAGCCCGGTCGTGACCAGCGTGCTGTTCGGCGCGACCAGCGCTCGGCAGGTACGGGAAAACTGCGCCGTGATCGGGCTGCGTGACCGGATCGGTGCGGACGGCCTGGCCCGGCTGCGGCAGATCGGCCAGAACGGCGGTGCCGCCGGCCCGCGCTGACCACGGCCGGCCCCGCGTCCTCAGCAGGTGTGCAGGAACTCGGTCAGGCCCGCGAAATAGGTCTCCTGGTCGTCGTACATGGCCAGGTGACTGCCGTCCGGGCAGTACAGGTACCGGCCGCCGGGCAGGCGGCTGGCCATCATCTCCATGTGCGCCGGGTCCATGGTGTCGTGACGGGCGCCGATGACCAGGGCCGGCACGGTGATGCGGGCCAGGTCGCCGGAGCGGTCCCAGTGGGCGAGCTTGGCATCGGCGCTGATCCCCAGCTCGCTCGGGCCCTGCATCGACACGTAGATGGCCGGGTTGATGTTGGCGAAGGCACGCTGCACGGGGTCGGGCCAGTCGCTGGCCGGCATCCGCAGCACATGATGGATGTAGTGCTGCTCGGTCAGCAGCGCCATGTACCGGGGGTCCTCGATCTGGCCACGGGCCTCCAGTGACTTGATCTCGGCCAGCGCCGCCTGGTTCATCTCCGGCATCAGCACCTGCTCGGCGTAAGCGTTGTAGGCCGGCACGCTGGACATCATGTTGGAGATCACCAGGGCCCGCAGGTGCTGCTGGTGGGCCAGCGCGTACTCGATGGCGAGAATCCCGCCCCAGGAGTGGCCGTACAGCACGAAGTTGCTGGAATCCAGTTCAAGCACGCGGCGGACCTGGTCAACCTCGTCCACGAACCGGGCGGTGTCCCACAGCGACGGCTCGTCCGGCCGGTCGCTGAGGCCGGAGCCCAGCTGGTCGTAGTAGTAGTACTCCACCCCGGCGGCCGGCAGGTAGCTGTCGCAGGCCAGCAGGTACTCGTGGGTGGCCCCGGGCCCGCCGTGCAGCAGCAGCACCCGCAGGTCCGGGTTGTTGCCGGTCCGCTTCACCCAGACCCGGTGCCGGCCGGCCGGCGTGCGCACGTTGATCATGCGGATGCCGCCGGACAGCACGTCGTCACGCCCGGAGCTGTCGAGGTAACGGCTGATGGTCCGCACCTGCTTCCCCTTCCCGGCACCGGCCGGCTGCCAGCCGTCGTGGTGCTGCCGTGCCCAGTCTCCGCGCTGCCGGCGGCTATGTCACGGGCACCGCGGCCGGCGGCACCCGCCGGCCCGGCCGCCGTAGCAGAATCGGATCAGCAGCCAGCCAGAGGAGAGCAAACATGAGCCCCCGAACCACGCCGCCGTTCCGTGCCGATCACGTGGGCAGCCTGCTGCGCCCGGCCAGCCTGCTAGCCGCCCGGGACGACTTCGCGTCCGGCGGGATCGGCGCCGCCCAGCTGCGCGCGATCGAGGACGACGCGATCAAGGCGGCGGTGGCGATGCAGGCCGGCGCCGGCCTGCAGACCGCGACCGACGGAGAGTTCCGCCGGGCGTCCTGGCACATGGACTTCATCTACCAGCTGGGCGGGGTGTCCAAGGCGCCCGGCAATCTGGCCGTGAAGTTCCACAACCCGTCCGGTGACATCGAGTTCACCCCGGCCGCGATCTATGTCGATGGCAGGATCGGGCTCAACGGCGCGATCTTCGGTGACGATTTCGCCTTCCTGCAGTCGGTGGTGAGCTCGGCGCAGACCGCCAAGCTGACCATCCCATCGCCGAACATGGTGCATTACCGGGGTGGCCCGGCCGCGATCGACCCGGCGGTGTACCCCGACATCGAGGAGTTCTGGGCAGACCTGGCGGCCGCGTACGCGGACCAGGTCGCCCGGATCGCCGCCCAGGGGTGCAGCTACCTGCAGTTCGACGACACGTCCCTGGCCTACCTGAACGACCCGGCCCAGCGGGCCGAGATCGCCGCCCGCGGGGAGGACGCCGAGCACCTGCACCTGCGCTACATCAGCCAGGTGAACGCGGCGCTGGCTGGCCGGCCGGCCGGGCTGACCGTGACCACCCATCTGTGCCGCGGGAACTTCCGCTCGTCGTGGGCCGCCTCCGGCGGGTACGACTTCGTGGCCGAGGCCCTGTTCTCCGGGCTGGCGGTGGACGGATTCTTCCTGGAATACGACGATGACCGCTCCGGCGGGTTCGAGCCGCTGCGGTTCGTCCCACCCGGCAAGATGATCGTCCTCGGCCTGGTCACCACCAAGACCGGTGAGCTGGAGAACCCCGACGACGTCAAGCGCCGGATCGACGCCGCCGCCAGGTACGTGCCGCTGGACCAGCTCGCCCTGTCCGGCCAGTGCGGGTTCTCCTCCACCGTCGAGGGCAACGTGCTGACCCACGACCAGCAGCGCGCCAAGCTCGACCTCATCGTCTCGGTCGCGCACGACGTCTGGGGCTGACCGGACCAGCCAGCGGCCAGGCCAGGACCCCTGAACCTGGTGGTAGCTTGCCCCTGAGGCAAGGAGGGCAGGCGATGACGGCCGGTGTCACGCATCTGGTCGAGTCCGGCCCGCTGCTGCTCGCCCTCCCGATAGCGGCGGCGGCCGGTGCGATCACCTTCCTGTCGCCGTGCACGCTGCCGCTGGTGCCCGGGTACCTCTCCTACGTCACCGGCATGTCCGGGACCGACGCCCAGCAAGCGGGCGCCTCACCGGACGCGATCCGGCGGGCCCGCAGCCGGACACTGGCCGGCACGGCGCTGTTCGTGATCGGCTTCTCGGCCGTGTTCGCCACCGATGGCCTGCTGTTCGGCAGCCTGGGGGCGGTGCTGCGCAGCCACACCGCGGTGCTGACCCAGATCCTCGGCGGCCTCACCATCCTGCTCGGCCTGCTGTTCGCGGGCGTGTTCGACCGATTCCCGATCGCCGGCCGGATAGCCCGGCCATCGGTGCGGCCACGGGCCGGCCTGGCCGGCGCCCCGCTGCTGGGTGTGCTGTTCGCGCTGAGCTGGACACCGTGCATCGGCCCCACCCTCGGCGCCGTGCTGACCATGGCCTACATGTCCGGCACGGCTCTGCGGGGTGCGCTGCTCGCCTTCATCTACGGCCTGGGCCTGGGCATCCCGTTCCTGATCGTGGCGCTGGCCTTCCAGCACGGCGTGACCGTGTTCGGCTTCGCCCGGCGCCACTCGGTGGCGATCACCCGGATCGGCGGCGGGCTGCTGGTGCTGGTTGGGGTGCTGGAGGTGAGCGGCGCCTGGCTGGCCGCGATCACCTGGATGAAGATCCACTGGATCAGCAATTACCAGTCTCCGCTGTAGGAGCAGTGAACAGTCTCCGCTGTAGGAGGGGCGGCCGAAATGGCATTCAACGGGTGGCCGGACGAGGCTCTGGAGTTCTACGAGGGGCTCGCGGCCGACAACAGCAAGACCTACTGGACCAGGCACAAGCAGACCTACGACAGCTGCGTGCTGGGCCCGATGACCGAACTGGTGGCCGAGCTGTCACCGGAGTTCGGTGAGGCGAAGATCTTCCGGCCCTACCGCGACGTCCGGTTCAGCAAGGACAAGACTCCTTACAAGACCCACATCGGTGCGCTGGTCGGCAGTGGGTACGTGCAGTTCTCCGCGCAGGGGCTGGCGGCCGGGGACGGCATGTACCACCTGGCCCCCGACCAGCTGGAGCGGTACCGGCAGGCGGTCGCGGATGACCGCAGCGGCAAGGAACTGGCCAAGGTGATCGCGGAGGTGGAGGGGCACGGCATCGAGGTGCACGGCCAGGATCCGCTGAAGAGTGCCCCGCGTGGCTACCCGGCCGACCACCCCCGGATCGAGCTGCTCCGGTACAAGGGGCTGGTTGCCTGGCAGCAGTGGCCGGCCGAAGCCTGGCTCGGCACGGCGGCGGCGGCCGACCGGATCACCGGCTTCCTCCGGGCCACCCGCCCGCTCAGTACCTGGCTGAACTCTCACGTGGGCCCTTCCGCCGGCTAACCATGATCCGGAAGGATTCTCAGTCATAGTGACCGAAAGCCTTCCGGATCAGGGGTGGAGAGTAAGGGAGCTGGGATGGCGCGGAACGGCTTCGCCTCGGTGCGGGCGAACCGGTGGGTGATCCTGGCCGGGTACTGCCTGCTGACCGCCAGCACCCAGCTGCTGTGGCTGGCCTATGCGCCGATCACCACCCAGGCTCACCGGCTGATGGGGGTGTCCGAGGGGGCGGTCGGTGACCTGGCCGTTATCTTCCCGATCATGTACGTCATCCTGGCGCTGCCGGCCGGCCGGTGGCTGGATGACCGGTTCGCGCACGCGCTGGGGCTGGGCGCGGTGCTCACCGCCGGCGGCGGGCTGCTGCGGCTGGCCGTGCCCACGTCGTTCGGCTGGGCCCTGGCCGGGCAGGTGGTGATATCGGCCGGGCAGCCGTTCGTGCTGAACGCGATCACCAAGGTGGCGGCCCGCCAATTCCCGGTGGCCGAACGCACCACCGCGATCTCGCTCGGCAGCGTCGCCCTGTTCGTGGGCATTCTCGCGGCCGCGCTGTCCAGCGGGCCGCTGCTGAGCGCGGGCGGGCTGACGCTGCTGCTGTGGGTGCAGGCGGCGGTGGCCATCGTCGCCGCCGGCTGGGTGCTGGCCACCCTCGGCGCCCCGGCGGCGTTCACCGGTGACCCGTCGGTCGCGGTATCGCTGCGCTGGCTGCGCCGGGACAGGTTCATGTGGCTGCTGGCCGGGATGCTGTTCATCGGGATCGGGATCTTCAACGTGGTGGCGACCTGGCTGGATGCGATCCTCACCCACTTCGGGCACGGCGGCGCCAGCGGCTACCTGATCGCGCTGATGACCGTGGGCGGGATCGCCGGCGCCGCGGTGCTGCCTGGGCTGGCCGCCCGCCGGGAACAGCGGCGCACGATACTGCAGGTCGCAGTGGTGGTGACGGCCGTGGCCTTCGTGGTGATCGCGGTCGCGCACAGCCCGGTGGCCGGTGGCGTGGCGCTGTTCGTGGCCGGCTTCTTCCTGCTGGCCGGGCTGCCGGTGGTGCTGGACTGGTCCGAGCTGCACGCCGGTCCGGAACGCGCGGCCAGCGCGGCCGGCTTCCTGCTGCTGGCCGGCAATCTCGGTGGAGTGGTGCTGGTGCTGATCGTCCAGGCGGTGATCGGGAATCCCTACCTGTCACTCGGCGTGCTGTCGGTGGCGGGCCTGGCCGGGCTGGCCGTCGCGTTCCGGCTGCCCGCCCGCGGGGTGGGCCGCCCGGATACCGCACCGGAAGGGGCGTCCCGGTGACCGGTGCGGGCGGCGCCGAGACCGGCGCGGGCGACCCGTTCGCCGACCTGGAGCGGCAGCTCAAGCCGTACCGGGGCGAGTTCCCGTCGTTCCGGCGGCTGCCCGCCGAGGGGCTGGGCCGGGCCGAGGTGGCCGGCCTGGTCGAGCAGCTGGCGGCCGCGGAGGAAGCCCGGTGGCGGGACGGCTACGCCTCCGGTGCGGTCTACCACGGGGACCCCGGGCACGTCGCCTTCCTCAGCCGCGTCTACGCCGCCCAGTCCCAGAGCAATCCGCTCCATCCCGACCTCTGGCCGAGCGCGACCAAGTTCGAGGCGGAGATCGTGGCCATGACCGCGGCCATGCTCGGCGGCGACGGCGGCCCGGGAGCCGGCGGCGTCGAGGCAGGCGGCCCGGAGATCGCCGGCACGGTGACGTCCGGCGGGACCGAGAGCATCCTGCTGGCCATGAAGACCTACCGCGACCACGCCCGGGAGCAGCGCGGCATCGCCGAGCCAGAGATCGTCGCGCCGGTCACCGCGCATGCCGCGTTCGACAAGGCCGCCCGCTACTTCGACATGCCGCTGGTGCGGACCCCGGTCGACGCCGGGTTCCGGGCCGACCTGGCCGCGCTGGCCGCGGCGGTCACCGAGCGCACGGCGGTGATCGTCGGGTCGGCCCCCGGCTTCCCGCACGGCGTCATCGACCCGATCCCGCAGATCGCGGAACTGGCCGCCAGCCGTGGTGTGGGCTGCCACGTGGACGCCTGCCTCGGCGGATTCATCCTGCCCTGGGCCCGCAAGCTCAGCTATCCGGTGCCGCCCTTCGACTTCGCCCTGCCCGGGGTGACCTCCATGTCGGCCGACACGCACCAGTACGGCTACGCGGCCAAGGGCTCGTCGGTGGTGCTGTACCGCGGCAAGGACCTGCGCCGCCACCAGTACTACACGGTTGCCGACTGGCCGGGCGGGCTGTACTTCTCCCCCACCTTCGCCGGCAGCCGCCCTGGCGCCCTGTCCGCCACCTGCTGGGCGGCGATGGTGTCGATCGGCGAGCGCGGCTACACCGAGGCGGCCCGGCGGATCCTGGCCACCGGCGCGGCGATCCGGGACGGGATCGCGGCCATCGACGGCCTGCGGGTGCTCGGCGACCCGCTGTGGGTGATCGCGTTCGGTACCACCGAGGGCCTGGACGTGTACCAGGTGATGGAGAACATGAGCCACCGGGGCTGGAGCCTGAACGGGCTGCAGCGGCCGCCCGCCGTCCACCTCGCGGTCACGCTCCGGCACACCCTGCCCGGGGTGGCCGACCGGTTCCTGGCCGACCTGGCGGATTCGGTCGCCCAGGTGCGGGCCAACCCGGACGTCAGCACCGGCATGGCCCCGGTCTACGGGATGGCCGCCGCCCTGCCCGAGGGCACGGTCCATGACCTGCTCGCCGCCTACATCGACCTGACGTTCGAGGTATAGCGGTGACCCGCCACATCCTCGCCATCGACCTCGGCACCTCGGCGCTCAAGGTGGCGCTGGTGTCCACCGGCGGCGAGGTGGTCGCCGCCGAGCAGGACACCTGCCAGGTGAACCTGCTGCCCGGCGGCGGCGCCGAGCAGGACCCCCGGCGGTGGTGGGAGCAGATCACCGGCGCGTCGGCCCGGCTGATGGCCCGGGCGGCGGTGCCGCCGGGCGAGGTGGCAGCGGTCGCCTGCACCGCCCAGTGGTCGGGCACCGTCGCCATCGGCGGGGACGGCCAGCCGCTGCGTGATGCGATCATCTGGATGGACTCCCGGGGCGCGCCCTACGCACGGCAGATCACCGGCGGGCCGGTGAACGTGCAGGGCTACGGGGTGGACAAGCTGGCCCGCTGGCTGCGCATCACGGCCGGCATCCCCGGCCACAGCGGGAAGGACCCGCTCGCGCACATCCTGTGGCTCAAGCACCACGAGCCGGACACCTACCAGGCCACAGTCACGTTCCTGGAGCCGAAGGACTGGCTGAACGCCCAGCTCACCGGCCGGACCGCGGCCTCGTTCGACTCGATCGCGCTGCACTGGGTGACCGACAACCGGCGGCTGGATGCGATCGACTACCATCCGGGGCTGCTCCGGCTGGCCGGGCTGGACCGCGCCCAGCTGCCGGATCTGCTGCCGGCCACTGCCATCCTGGGCCCGCTGGCCGCCGGGCCGGCCGCGGCACTCGGTGTCCCGGCCGGCATCCCGGTCGTGGTCGGCAGCCCGGACCTGCTCTCGGCGGGGATCGGGGCCGGCGCCACCCGTGACTACCAGCCGCACCTGTACGTCGGCACCTCCTCGTGGCTGACCTGCCACGTCCCGTTCAAGAAGACCGACCTGCGGCACAACATGGCCTCGCTGCCGGCCCCGGTGCCGGGGCGCTATTTCGTGGCCAATGACCAGGAGACCGCCGGCGCCGCGCTGACCTTCCTGCGGGACCGGGTGCTCTACGACGGCGACCCGCCGCCGGCGGCCTACGCCGGGTTCGACCGGATGGCAGGGCAGGCACCGCCGGGCAGCAACGGGGTGATATTCACGCCCTGGCTGTACGGCGAGCGGACACCGGTGGAGGACCCGTTCGTGCGTGGCGGGTTCCACAACCTGTCGCTCTCGGCCAGCCGGGACGATCTGGTCCGGGCCGTGTTCGAGGGGGTGGCGCTGAACTCCCGCTGGCTGCTCACCGCGGTGGAGCGGTTCACCCGTCACCGGCTGGAGCCGATCCGGTTCATTGGCGGCGGCGCCCGCTCGGATGTGTGGTGCCAGATTTTTGCCGACGTGCTCGGCCGCGGCATCGAGCAGGTGGCGGATCCGGTCAATGCCAACGCCCGGGGAGCGGGCCTGCTGGCGGCGGTGGCGCTGGGCGAGCTCACCTTCGACCAGGTGCCCGACCGGGTCCGGGTGGCCAGGACCTATTCACCCGCTGCCGCCACACGCGACCTCTACGATGAACTGTTCGGCGAATTCGTCGGCTTCTACCGGCGCAACCGCCGCGCGCACGCCCGCCTGAACCGGCCGCGCAGGGGCGGTTGACCAGGCCGGGTGGCTGGCCGGCCCGGCACCGCCCGCCGACCGGGGGGAGGCACGCCGTGCAGGTAGGGAGAGTGGCATGAGTAATGCATGGGGGCTGACGCTGGTGGCCATCGGCGCGATCTTCGCCTTCGCTATCAGCGGCCACCCGTCGTGGATCGACCTGCACATCGTCGGCTGGGTCATCATGCTCACCGGGATCGCCGGGATGATCCTCAAGCGCGTTGACACTGGCCGGTTCCCGCCGTGGCTGATCATCTGGCGGCCATCGCGGTCGCGGCAGCCAGCCGGCGGCGGCCAGCCGGCCGCGATCACCGGCACGGTGATCAGCGATGAGCCGGTAGAGGGGAGCGGGCCCCCGCCCACGGCATCCGCCCCTGGCGGGGCGCCGGGCGGGCCACCGCCCAGCGCGGCAGCACCGGGGGACACCGCCCCGGAGCCCTAGCAAAGCTAGCAAAGTAAGCGGAAGCGACACTGGCCCAGCGCCAGCAACTCGCCAGGTGACCTCCGGGTTCGCACCAGGCCGGGGCGGCCAAGCGGCGGGCGGCTGGTGCTGGCCGCCGGGCCTGCCGCAGGTCAGCCGCTGGCCAGCGCGGCCAGCTTGGTCACCGTGTTCCAGTTCCGCGCGGTGACCGCCACCCGCAGCTTCTTCTCGGTATACGCCGCCACCGGCGGCGCCTGCGAATAGCCGGCCGGGCACCAGTGGTAGATCACCCGGTCCCCGAGCATGACCCGGCCGGGATCCAGCCCGGCCGGGTCATGCTCGGTCACCAGCTGCGGATCGGGCTGGGCCGACAGGAACATGGCGTACAGCCGGGCGACGTCCGTGACCTGACCGAACGGGTTGGCGGCGATGACCGCGTCCAGTTCGGACGACTCGCGCACCAGGCAGCGGACCGACAGCCCGGTCAGCCCGGCGATCCCGGCCGCGATGTCCTGCTCCAGCTGCGCGGCCGACGTGCCATCGGCGTCGAACACCGCATTCCCGCTCTGCAGCAGCGTGCGCGCGCCGGTGCAGCCCAGCCCGGCCAGCACCGCCCGCAGGTCGGCCATGGCCAGCTTCTGCCGGCCGCCGACGTTGACTCCGCGGATGAGTACGGCGTACCTGGCCATGCTGCCCCCTCTGGGCCCGATCCCTTTGGTTATCATCGGCCGCCCGCAGACGCTAATATCACAAGCAGATACCCACACGGGAGCTCGGGCCAACCGGGCTGAGAGGGTGGCTGGGCCATCCGGACCGCGCCACCGACCGTTTGAACCTGACCGGGTAATGCCGGCGTAGGGAGGCAGTCGTGGCCGTCGCAACCAAACCGCCCGCGCAGGCGTTCGTCACCGTTCCCGGCGGCCGGCATTCCGAGGTCGCGCGCACGCTGGCCGAGCCGGTGCCGCAGGCCCTCAGCCTGCTTGACCAGCTCGGGCTGTGGGGAAATCTCGGGGTCAGCCTGCTGGGCTTCACCGGCGCGATCTTCGTACTGCAGCCCGGCGGCACCGGCACCCCGGAACTGTCGCTGACCGCGGCGCTGATCGCGATCCTGCTCGGGACGGTGCTCGGCACCCTCCCGGTCGCGCTGTCCGGGGTGCTCGGTGCCCGCACCGGCGCGCCCGCCATGGTGCTGCTGCGCGGGCTGTTCGGAGCCCGGCTGTCGTACCTGCCGACGGTGCTGAACATCCTGCAGTGCCTCGGCTGGGGGATCTTCGAGCTGGTGACGATCGCTACCGCAGCGCACACCGTGGCACCGGCGCTGCCGAGATGGGCGTACATCCTCATCGCCGGGGTGCTGACCGCCCTGCTCACCGTCCGCCCGCTGGGTGCCATCCGGATCCTGCGGCGCTACGTCACCACCGCGGTGGTGGTGGTGCTCGGCTATCTGACCGTGCAGCTGCTGCGCCACCCACTGCCCAGCTTCAGCCACGGCACCTGGTCGGGCTTCTGGGTCGCCACCGACACGGTCGTGGCGGCGGCCATCTCGTTTGCGCCGCTGGCCGCCGACTACACCCGTCATTCGCGGACCGAGCCGGCCGCGTTCACCGGGGCCATGGCCGGCTACAGCGTCACCCAGATCTGGTGCTACCTGATCGGCCTGCTCGCCCTGGTGACCGTGGCCCGCAACCCGGCCGACATCTACGGCGCGTTCATCGCGCTGCCGCTGGGCGCGGTCTGCTTCGGCATCCTGGCCCTGCGCGAGCTGGACCAGTCGTTCGCCAACGTCTACTCCACCGCGGTCTCGACCCAGAACCTGCGGCCGCTGTGGGACCGGCGGGTGCTGGCACTGGCCATCTCGGCGGTCACCACAGTGGGCGCGCTCTTCCTGACCATCGCTGACTACGAGAACTTCCTCATCCTGCTCGGCTCGGTCTTCGTGCCGATGTCGGCGGTACTCATCATCGATTTCTTTGTGCTCGCCCGCGGCCGCTGGGACCTGTCCAGCCGGGCACCGACCCGCTGGCTGATGCTGCTGGCCTGGGCCGCGGGCTTCGTCACCTACCAGCTCATCAACCCCGGCTACGTGTCCTGGTGGGTGTCGATCTGGTCGGCCATCGCCCGGGCGATCGGGTTCACCCCGGCCAGCTGGATGTCGGCGTCGATCTGCTCGTTCGCGGTGGCCGCGGTGGCGACCCTGCTGGTGGGCTGGCTGACTGCGCTCGCCCGGCCGATCCCCCCCGCCGGGCCGGACGGGCCGGCCGTGCCGGAGACGGCGGGCGAGACCGGCCGCACATGACCGGGCAGCCAGCCGGGCTCGTCCACGGCATGGGCAAGGAACTGGTCGAGCCGGACTGGCCCCCGCTCACCGATGGCGAAGCCAGCGAGGTGCTGGCCCGCTACCCGGGCGTGGCCAGCGGTGCGGCAGCGACCGTGGTCGGCTGGCGCAGCCCGCGGCCGATGTCGGCGGCGGCGCTGGTCCGGATCGGCGGCCGCGAGGTCTTTATCAAGCGGCACCACCGGCGGGTACGCTCGGCGGCCCAGCTGGCCGCCGAGCACGCGTTCGCCGGCTATCTGGACGGGCACGGGATACCGGCACCGGCGGTACGGCGAACCGTGGACGGCCGGACCTGCGTCCGGCTGGGCGACTTCGTCTACGAGGTGCACGCGGTGGCGGCCGGCGTGGACGACTACCGGGATGCGATGTCCTGGACCCCGTTCCGCCACCCCGGCCACGCCCGGGCGGCGGGGGCCATGCTGGCCCGGCTGCACCTGGCGGCGGCCGGTTTCGCCCGGCCCGCCCGGCCGCCTGCGGTGCTGATGAACTCGGCTGTGGTGATCACCGCAGCCGACCCGCTGGCGGCAGTGGCCGCCATCGCCGGCCGCCGCCCGGGACTGGCCCGCTACCTGGCGGGCCGTGACTGGCGGGCCGAGCTGGCCCCGGATCTGCTGCCCGCCATCGGCCGCGCCGCGCCACCGCTTGCCGCGCTGCCGCCGCAGTGGGGGCACGGCGACTGGCACCCGTCCAACTTCACCTGGTCCGGAACCGGCGCTGACGCACAGGTGGCGATGGTGCTCGACTTCGGCCTGGCCAACCGCACCTTTGCGGTGCACGACCTGGCGATCGCGCTGGAGCGCTGCGTGTTCGGCTGGCTC
>Ga0306926_10006027_pt1 | contig 12980 bp, 9 predicted proteins | sample flu12Cox44000178_FD_203759 | JGI IMG/M metagenome (GOLD analysis project Ga0306926, IMG submission 203759) | Lab enrichment of tropical soil microbial communities from Luquillo Experimental Forest, Puerto Rico - flux8day.12C.oxic.44.000.178 (v2)... | ecosystem: Environmental > Terrestrial > Soil... | reverse complement strand
CCCGCCGTGATGAGGTCAGCGACGCGAATACAACAGTGGAACTGAGGTAATGCCCGGTGGCATAGTCGAAAACGCCACCGCACGTTATCAGCCGGAGGGCGGCATAGTTGGTAGCCCCGTAAATCGTTTTCGCCGGGAAATTGGATTTGACGTACTGGCGCACGCCGGTGACCCGGAAAATGGCCGTCATCCCGTCGGCGAGCGTCACGTCGATGGTGTCTCCCGGGCGCAGGGCGCCGAGCCGGTAGAAAACCGCGGGCCCCTGATAACTGTCGACGTGACCCTCGATAACCGACGCCCCGATCTGGCCCGGGGTTGCCGAGTATTTGTACCACGCGGCCTCGCTCGCGCTCGTGATCAGCGACGGGACCTGGACCGTGCCGTCTGCGTTGAGCCCGAGGTACAGCAGTTTCGAGGTCACGCCGATGGCCGGGATGGCCACGGACACCGGGACGGAACGCGATAGCGAGGGCCCCTGGCCGCCCGGCCCGGTAGCGCCACTGGCCGCCGCGGAGGGCTGCGGGGCGTGCTGCTGGGACAGGAACGTGATGCCCACGGCGGCGATCCCGCCCACGATGAGCATGACCCCGGCAAGGCCCGCCAGCCGGGCCCGGGGGCCGGTCGGCTCGGGCGGCCGGCCGTATCCGCCCTCCGGCCACGAGCCGACCACGCGAAACCCCGCTATCCGCGGCCACCTTGCACCCCCCAATGCGCCCTCCTCCGGGGTGTTCTACTCAAGTAGCGTAATATTTCGGCGGTGGGCACGCCATTCCGTGTTTTGGCCGCAGCCTGGCCTTACCGTTATGGTGCCAGCGTTTTCGCCGGAGGAGTTCTTCGGCCGGCCTGGCCAGCGGCCAAAGGTCGGCTACACGCTTTCCCTTCCAGCACCGGTTTCTGCGACCGGCGGCCGGGAAATGGTCGTTGCCGGGAGTATGAGGAGGTCCGATGAGGGCGCGCACCGCCATCGCGTCAACGGCGCACCGGGTCAGGCTCACCGCCGTCGGCTGGGGCCTGATCACCATACTCGCCTGCGTCGCGCTCTCGGCCTGCACGTCGAACGGCACGGGGACCGGCACGGGGACCAGCAGCCCCACTTCGTCGGTGACGGTGTTGTCACCCAGCGCGACCGGCTCGGCCGCGAGTAACGAGGCCTTGGGCGAAAGCTCGCCGGGCTCCCCCGGGACCGAGAGCCCTTCGGCCACCCCGGCGGAGTCGGGCACCGAGAGTCCCTCGCCGATTCCCTCACCCAGCCCGATCCCCACCGAGGCTCCGGTCACCGGCGGCGGCGGCACCGCCGGGTTCCAGGACGCCGGACTGGCGGTGCTCGGCGGGGTGGCCATCGCGGCGGGCCTCGCGAGCATCGCCTACCGCCGCTGGATAACCAGGAACCGCTGACCAGGATCCGTCAGCATGCTGATCGCGGCCGCCGTCTGCCCGCATCCGCCGCTCCTGATCCCCGAAGCCACCGGCTCACCCGGTGCCGCCGACGCGGAGCTCGGACGGCTGCGGACCGCGTGCCACCAGGCCGTCGCCGCTCTCCTGGCCGAACACCCGGACCTGATCGCGGTCGTCGGCGGCGACCCCAAGACTCCGCATACCGCCGAATACCCCCCGGCGTCGCCGGGCCGCCTGCACGAGTACGGCGTCCCGTTCACCGTCGGCCACGACGGCGAACCGGCCCTCCCGCTCTCCCTAACCATCGGGAAGTGGCTGCTCGCGAACCACCCGGCGCCGCCGGCCGTCTGGTGGGGCATTGCCCGCGACGCCTCGCCCGCCGAGTGCCTGCAGGTCGGGGAAAAGCTGGCCCTGCTCGCGCCCCGGGTCGCGCTGCTCGCCTTGGGCGACGGCCCCGCCCGCCGCGCCCGCGCCGCGCCGCACGCCGCCGATCCCGAAGCCGACCGTTACGACGACCAGCTGGCCGGTGCGCTGGCCGGCGCCGATCCCGTCGCGCTCGCCGCGCTCGACCCCCGCCAGGATGGCCCGCTGGAAATCGCCGGCCGCGCCGCCTGGCAGGTCCTGGCCGGCGCGGCGGGCCGGGACGCCTTCGACGCCGAACTGCGCTACCGCGGCGTCCCCTTCGAGGTGAGCTACGTCGTGGCCAGCTGGCGCCGGGCACACTGATAACCATGGGTACGCACGTCATCGCCGTCGTCGGGGCGACCGCCACCGGCAAGTCCCGGCTGGCCATCGCGCTGGCCCGCGCCCTGGGCGGCGAGGTCGTGAACGCCGACTCGATGCAGCTCTACCAGGGTATGGACATCGGTACCGCCAAGGAGCGCGAAGCCGCCTGGCAGGGTGTCCCGCACCATCTGCTCGACATCTGGCCGGTGACCCGCACCGCGAACGTGGCCGACTACCAGGCGCTGGCCCGCGCCGCGATCGACGGCATCATCGGCCGCGGCCATGTCCCGGTGCTCGTAGGTGGCTCAGGCCTGTACGTCCGGGCTGCTCTCGACGATCTCAATTTTCACGGAACGGATCGTGGTACCCGCGCCCGCCTTGAGACCGAGCTGGCCGAGCTGGGCCCGGCCGCGCTGCACGCCCGGCTGGCCGCGGTCGACCCCGCCGCGGCCGCCGTCATCCTGCCCAGCAACGGCCGCCGGATCGTGCGGGCCCTGGAGGTGATCGAGATCACCGGCGGCCCGTTCACCGCCACCATGCCCGGCTACGAGCAGGTTCGCCCGGCCGTCCAGCTCGGCCTGACCCTGCCCCGCCCGGAGCTCGACCAGCGGATCGAGGCCCGCGTCGAGGCCATGTGGCAGGCGGGCCTGGAAGCCGAAGTGAAGGACCTGGTCCACCAGGGCCTGCGGGACGGCAAGACCGCCAGTCGCGCCCTCGGCTACCAGCAGATGCTCCGCCACCTGGACGGCGAGCTCACCCTCGACGAAGCGCGCCAGGAGACGGTCAAGGCCACCCGGCGGTTCGCCCGCCGCCAGGAATCCTGGTTCCGCCGCGATCCCCGCATCCGCTGGCTCGACGCCACTGCTGAAACCCTCCTCGACGAAGCCCGCGCCGTAATCGCGAAGGATTCGTAGTCCGGCCGGCCTACGTCAGCCCAGCCTCCGCCGGGGTTGCCGCCCGTTGCAGGCGCGCCCCGCGGCCTCGTTCCGAGACGAAGAAGATGACGAGCCCGACGGCGATCGATGCCACCGTGATCGTCCCCACGGCCAGAGCCCACCCGCCTCTGGTGAAGATAGGTGCCCAGGGGGCCCAGAACAATAGCACGACAGCTGCCGCGTCAGCGATAACGCCGACGACCCCGCACAGGGCCAGCAGGGCCCACGGAGTGCGCTGGACTTGCCTGAATTTCTGGGGGAATGCGCGCCGGACGAAAAACACGTCGGCGAAGAGCAGCACCATCGAGGTGCACCATACGACCGTCACCGCGGCGAGCAGCACCAGGTAGACCTTGGTGGCGTAGTTCGAGCTGGCCGATTGGATCGGGAAATAGATGATCGCGGTCGCGATCGAGGCGATCACGGTCTGGGCGATGACGGCGTTAGCGGGAACCTTGTTCCGGTTCACCTGCCCGAACTGGTGGGGGAGGCGCCGCTCCAGGCCCGACACGAACATCAGCCGCGCGAACGAGTAGTTGTACACCACGGTATCGGATATGAAGATGAGCACCAGGATGAAGCCCACCACCGAGCCGAACGTGTGGCTGATCGCGATCTGCACGGTCTGAATGATCCCGTAGGTGGCGTTGTTCTTGGCCACCGGAACGACCACCATGTTGGACCAGGTAGCCCACAGGTAGGCGACGATCACGACCAGGCAGCCCCAGAACAGGTACCGCTTGATGGAACGCTCGCTCTTGATCTCGGCGCCCATGTTCATGGGTACCTCGATGCCCAGCAGGGCGAGGATCACGGTCGAGAAGAACGTCCACTGACCCCATCCGGTCAGGGCAGACCCGTGAAGGGCAAAGGAGTTGGCCGCGGGGTGGCCCCCGGCCAGCCAGACGAAGCCGGAGATCCCGATCATGAGCAGGCAGAAGGAGTACAGCACGAACTGAACATTCACGTAGCTCTGGGTCAGCCGGAAGCGCAGCGTCCCGAGCAGGCACGAGAACCACAGCACGGCCAGCACGATTAGCCCCTGCTGCCATGGCTTGCTGAACAAGCTGGAATTGATCGACTGCGAAAGCGACACAACAAGGGACCCCGACAGGATCATGACCAGGACGCCCGGCCACCACGCGGCGAACCCGGCGAAGAATCCCCAGAACGAGCCCAGGGCCTTATGGGTCCACACGTACAGCGAGCCTTCCTCGGGGAACATCCGTCCCAGCTGTGCGGTGACAAAGCCCCCGGGGATAAGGAACGTCAGGAACCCAAGACCCCAGAACACGAATGCCGCAGGCCCGGCAAATTGCACCGTTGACGCGTTTGGTATGAACAGGACGAGGGCGACGAAGATGACCACGAGGTCGAAGGAGTTCAGCACCCTGCCGACCAAGGTAGGAGCCACCGTCTCGGAGATCATGGTCCGCTCGGGGGTCATGCCCGGCTCGCCGGTCATGTCTGCTGCCATGGAACACCTCCATAGAGGCCGCTGGTGGGATGTTCAACTGGGCCTGGCTTCGTCTTCACGCTGTGCGAGATGCAGGGCTCGACGGCGGGTGGCAGGCGCTGACACGTGATCTTGTTACGTTGATAGTCCCACCTGGCCCGGCGGCGCGCCATAGCTGCTTTTGCAGGTCACGGGCGGACCGGGCGAACACGGGTCGGGCCGGTCGCAGCGCTACATCTGGTCGCCGAGCCCGTAGGCGCGCTTGGCATTGTCGGCGCAGAGCATGCGGGTCAGACGCACCACGGTCCGTTCGGAATGAAGGTCTTCGGCAAGCCCCGCGGCGAGGAAGTCAGAAAGCGCGCGCCGGAACAGCATCGCGCCCAAGTAATAGAGTTCCGGCAGCCCGAACGCGTCTGAGGAGTACAACAACTTGCCGTACGGGGCGAGTTCCAGCGCCTCGGCGAGCAGGGCGGGGGCGCGGCTGCCCAGGTTGTGGGTGGCCAGGCCTGCGTCGACGTACACCTGCGGGAATACCTGGGCCAGGTAGCCGGCCTCGCGGTGATAGGGGTAGTTGTGCAGCAGCATGACCGGGACCCCGGTCGGCTGGATCGCCCGCAGCAGCGGGGTGAGCAGCACCGGGTTGCAGCGGTCCAGGTCGACGTCGCTGTCCCCGTAGCCCACGTGAAACTGCACCGGCAGCCCGAGGTCCACACCGCACCAGATGAGGAACCGCTGCAGCGCCTCGTCGGCGACCCGGGGCGGGCCTGACCCCGCCTCCTGGACGGCCAGCCAGCGCCCGGCGGCCGCCGCCACCTCGGGGTCGGATGGTCGCTCGGGGCTCAGGTCCAGCCCGGTCCGGTAGGCGGCGATCGACTTGACCCCCACCGCGGACGCGGTGCGGGTGGCCAGCGCGGAACGTACCGCGTCGGCGAAGCCGTCGGCGCCGATCCCCGCCGCGGCCACGTCCTCGGCCACGCGCTCCAGCCGGACGATCTCATGCGCGGTGGCGCCTGCCAGCCCGGCGAGCTCGGCGGGCGAGGTGATCGGCTCCGGGGTGAAGCCGGTGTCCACGCACAGCGCAGACAGCCCGGCCGCGGTCAGGAAGCGCTTGCTGACCTCGGTCGCGCCGAGCTCGGCCCGGCGGATTATGTAGTCGGCCAGCTCGGCACGCGGCGGCAGGCCGAGGACCGGCGGGCACAGGCGGCGGAACGCGAAGCCGACCTGTGAGTCGAACAGCGAGCCGCCCGGCCACGTGGAACCCTCGTTCAGCATCGACTCGAGCGTGGCCTCATCCGCGTCGCGGTACAGCACCCCATGACAGTGGTGGTCGACCAGGCGCTGTTCCGCGACGCAGGCGAGCAGGTCCGGCACGCTGTGTCTACTCCTCTCGCCTCCGGGCCGCCTTAAGGCGGCCCTTTGGCTCGGTCAGGATGCCTCGTCGCCGGCCGCCGCGAGGGGGGAGACGGGCACCGCCGCGGTGGTGCCGTCCGGTGCCTTGATGCCCTCGCGGGCGGCTAGCGCGAGGCCGAGCTTGCGTGCCGTGCCCGGCGCGACGATCACGGCCACGACCGCCACTGCCAGCCAGACGCCGGCCGTAATGGGGAACCACCTGCCGTCCCCGGTCGGGTACGGGATCACATTCCGGTACAGCGTGTAGCCGAGCACGATCAGGCCCGCGAGCGGAATCACGATCTGCCACATCGCCACCGGGAGCTTGCGCCGCACGAACACCAGCATGATGCAGCCGATCGATGCGAGCACGTAGGCGACCAGCAGGATCAGCGTGCCGATGGTGCCCGACCACAGGAAGCTGTCGAACGCGGTGGCGTGGAAGGCCGTCGCGTAGATGATGACGATCAGGGCCGACATGGCGGTGATCACCATCGTCGCGTTGGCCGGGGTCCCCCAGCGCGAGCCCGCGCCGACGCCGCGTTCCCCGCCGGCGTCTCGGGTCAGCGCGTACATCAGCCGCGCCGCCGCGACCGTGGAGGCCAGGCAGCAGCCGAAGGCGCTGATCGTGGTGCCGAGCGTGATAATGTCGCCGACCCAGTGCCCGACGTAAGCTGTGCCCAGGTCGCCCAGCAGCGACGGGGAGGCGATGAAGTTCTTCACGCCGGCCGGATCCGCGCCGAAGCCCATCATCTCGACCGCCGTCACGACCGTGAAGTAGACGCCGCCGAACACCGCGACGCCGAAGATCGCGCGCGGGATGTCCCGGGTCGGCCGGTTGGCCTCCTCACCCAGCGTGGACGCCGCCTCGAACCCGGCGAACGACAGGAAGCCGAACACCACGCCGAGGAACAGCGCGGAGAAACTCGTCCCCGGCGTCACCTGGAACACGCTCCAGGTGAAGTGATGACCGCCCGGCGCGTTCCCGGCCAGCAGGCGAACCAGCACCACGGCGGTGACGATGAGGATCAGCCCGACCGTGGTGCCCTCGACGGTCAGCAGCACGCTCGCACCACGTCTTGCCGGGATGACGGCCAGCAGCAGCACCAGCGCCAGCGTCACCGCGAGCAGGACGAACGGCGCCCAGGTCGGCGGGTTCGGCCAGATCCCGACCGCCTGTAGGAACGCGGTACCGAAGATGCCGGCCGCGCTCGCGGTAACCACTGCGTAGAACGTGTAGGTACCGAGGAGGCCCCAGCCCGCGACCACCCCGGTCCGCGGGCCGAGCGTCGCGCCCACGAACGCGTAGACCGAGCCGGAGTGATGGAAGTACTGGCATAGCCGGACGAAGGAGTAGGCCACAAGCAGCACGCCGACGGCCGCGATCAGGAAGGTCAGCGGCACCGCGCGGCCCGCGGTGGTCGCGCTGGCTTGCGGGTTGATGTTAGCGGCCATGCTCGGCGCCATCAGGGCGACCGACAGGCCGACCGCCGCCCAGATCGACAGTGAACGCTTGAGTCCGCGCGTCCCCTCGACCTCGGGCGCGCGAGACGGCGTTTCGGCCATATGTGCTCCTCCTTGGCTCTGCGTCGTCCCCATAGTGTCCCTCCGACCAGGGCGGTACGGAAGGGGCAAAAGGTGCGAATCATCAATCAGACCAGCTATTACTGGGTGCCCGCCGGTGGTCGGCGTCGTTTGGCCGCGAACGTCCCGGAAAGCCCGAGTGAACCGTTTTGCCCCGTCGCACGTGACAGAGGGTAGGAGTCAGATTTCAGGGGGTGACCTACAGTGACTGATGCCTACCCGTTGCTGCACGTGGGTTCCTTCGGGTCCGCGGGTTCCGTCCGATCGACGCGTCCCTTGACCCGTGCGTTCCGCAGCACGCCCGCCTCCGTGCCCGAGGCGCGCCGGTTCGTGGCCGAACAGCTGGCCGGCTGCCCGGCCCGCGAAGTCCTCATGACCTGCGTGTCCGAACTGTGCGCGAACGCGGTCACCCACACCGACTCCCCGAACAGCGGCGTGTTCATCGTCGAGGTCCACCTCCCGCGGCCCGGGGTGGCCCGGATCGCGGTCACCGACGAGGGCGGCCCATCCCTCCCTGCCGTCGGCCGTCTCGACCCGATGGCCGAGGGCGGCCGCGGGCTGGCCGTAGTGGCCGCCTGCACCAGCCGCTGGGGCTACGCCGACGCCCATCCGGGCCGCACCGTGTGGGCCGAAGCCTGCTGGCCGGTCGCCGTCCCCTCACCCGGCCAGGAACCGCCCCGGAAGCCCACGCCCCCACCCCGCCTCCGCGTCCCGCGATCCTCCCCGCTCCCTCCCGCCGTGCTCCTCGCTGGCGAGCCTTCCCCCAACCGCTGGCTCCCTGATCACTGGCCCTCAGGCCCCGCCGCCTGAGCCAGCCCGGCCCCGCCGCCTGAGCCAGACCAGGGGAATTACCCTCGCCTCTCCTGCCCCAGGCACGGCGCCTCTGCCGAGCCACTTGGGCCACGCATGCCACGAGCCCCGCCTATCGGGATCGGGGTGCCTCCGTGTCCCGTCCACAATGCGGTGCTGGTGTGACGCCGACCGCCTCCTGGTGCAGACGAGACGCGGCCCCGTGGCCCGACGGGTACTGAAACCGCGGTTTCAGCACCTCCTGATGTGCTGAAAGCGCGGTTTCATTCCAGAGCTTATCTCGAATATGAGATATCCTTAAAGGTATGGAAGGCGCGCATGATTCAATCTCCGGGGCCCCAGAGATCTCTGGGGCTACTGGGGCGCCTGTGGATGCGGGCGAGCCGGAGGCTGGGGCGTTGCCGGTCATGCCTGGGTTCCGGGAGATGGCGCTGCGTCGCCGGGCGGACGAACAGGCGGCCCGAATGGCCGAGGATCGTGGCCGACTGGTCCGCGAGCTCGCCGAGCAGCGGCAGGCGGCTGGCCTGTCCCAGACCGAGGTGGCCGCTCGGATGGGCACCTCCCAGTCCGCGGTGGCCCGGCTGGAATCCGGCACTGCGGATGTGCGCGCCTCCACGCTCGAACGCTACGCAGCCGCCGTCGGCGGCCAGATCACCTGGAAACTCGACCGCCCCGCAGAAGTGGAAGGAGCCAGCGAATGACGCACGGCGCGGTGCGCGCGCACCTGCCAGGAATCCCGCCCCGGCCGGGGGAGCCCGGCTGGCCCGGCACCCCACACACTCCAGGCTGGCCAGCTACCCCGCCGCCCGCCTCGCCCGAACCGCTGCCGACCTCACCGGTCCGGGTCTGGCTTGATCCGCTCGCCGACTGGCAGGCCAGCCTGTACCAGCGACTGCTGGAGAAGCGAATCGTGCTGGCTTCGGGCCTCCTGGACGACGAGGCCGCCGCGCGGCTCTCGGCCCAGCTGCTCACCCTGGACGCCGAGGGAGACAAGCCGATCCGGCTGGAACTGCAGAACCTGCGCGCCGAACTGCCCGCGGCCCTCACCGTGATGGGGATCCTGGATGTCCTGCGCGTTCCCGTCCGCGGGTGCGTGAGTGGCGAGATCAGCGGTCCCGCGCTGGGCGTGCTCGCGTCCTGCGCGCAGCGGACTGGCTACCCGAACGCCATCTTCACCCTGGCCGAGCCGAGGCTGGAGTTCGGCGGCACCGTCACTGCGGTTACCGCGCGCCAGCAGCAGATGACCCGCATGCTCGACACGCTGTACTACCGGCTGGCCGAGGTCACCGGCCGGGAGGTGGACGAGATCCGCGAGGATGCGCGCGGCCGCCGTTCCCTGACCACCGGTCAGGCCATCGGCTACGGTCTCATCCAGGCCCAGGAGACGACGCCCGGCCCGGCCAACCCCGCCCCGCACCCCCACTGAACGTAATGAAACCCGAGTTTCACTTCGCTAGAACGTAGTGATACCCGGGTTTCGCTACGCTGTCCGGTGCGCTGAAGGGTCCCAGAGGTCCCAAAAAATAGCCCTCTGTACACTCTCGCTCTCAATGGGTAACATCGAAGACGGGATGACCCGCACGAATTGGTAGGGATGGGCGAGGATCGTGACATCTCGCCCGAGATATGGGTGAACTGGGGCCTACGATGAACACAGAAAGTGATCGATCGAGTGGGAATCGTTATGAAGAGCCTCTGTCGGCCGAAGAATCCCAGCGTGCGGACACCTCGGGTGGAGTCTGGACGGATCGCGTGGTTCCACCGTGGTCGGTGCCGCCCAGCCTGATCGCCCCTCAGACCGCGCAGCCGGAAGCAGAGGTCACGCCAACAGATGCTGAGCGGGCTGACGACAACAGTGACTGGCCCGGGGCGGCGCCTCTGGCAGGCTGGTTCCTGCGCTCCCCGGCCACTGGCCCGGCGGCGAGCCATCCGCAGGCGGCGAGCCATCCGCAGGCGGACCTGGCGGCAGGCCCGGAAGTAAGCGATGCCGACGAGAACGTCACCGGCGAGTGGTTCACGTCGGCCCCGGGTGAGTCCGCCATCTCCTGGCACGAGGATATGGACAAGCCCGGGCCGGCCGAGGAACCGGCTGCGTCAGCCGCGCAGGAGCCCGCTGAGCCCGCTGCGCCGGCCGCCAGCGCAAGCGACATGAGCACGGCGAGCAACGGAAACGCCGCGAGCAACGGGAACGCCGCGAGCAACGGGAACGCCGCGAGCAGCGGAAACACCGCGGGTAGCGCGAACGGGTCAATGCCCGCGGGCACCGGAACCTCCCGGCGGTTCATCCTGGCCGCCGAGCCGGTGGTCAGGCCGACCCGGGCACTTCGGGGCAGGCCCGGCGGGCCGGGCCTCCTGCCCAGCCGTCCCGGCCCGGGGGCAAAGAAAACACCCGTCGGCCTGTCCCCGTGGCAGACGTCGCAGCGCCTGTGGAGCGAGTCGGAGATCCCGTGGGAGAAACACCCTGCTGATGGCATCGAGGAGCCGCACCCGCCCGCCCAGGGCCGTGCCGTTTACCCCGAGCCGCGCACGTGGCCGCGGACCCCCCGCCGGAACCCACCGCAACCGCCTCGGCAAGTATGGCCCCGGCAAGCATGGCCCCAGCAGGGACTGCCGCAGCAAGGGCTGCCCCAGCAAGGATGGGTACCCCAGCAACCTCGGTCGCCGCTCGCCCCGCCGCCACGGTCACCGCACTGGTCACCGCAGCGACAGCCCGCGGGTCGACCCACCAGGGCGGAATCCGGACCACCCGCGCCGGTCAACGGCGCCTGGCCGGGCACCATGCAGGTCCCGCTCAGCGCGCCGGTCTTCACCGAGCCGCGAACCGGGCCCCAGGCCGGACTCCAGGCCGGATCGCGAACCGGGCCCCAGGCCGGACTCCAGGCCGAGCCGCGAACCGGGCCCCAGGCCGGGCCCCAGGCGGGACTCCAGGCGGGACTCCAGGCCGGTCTCCAGGCGGGAGTCCAGGCCGGTCCCCAGGCCAGCCTGCAGGCCGAGCCGCGAACCGGATCGTACGCCGAAGCCCAGACCGGATCGCACGCCGAGCCGCGGACCGAGCCAGATACCGGACCGCGAACCAGCCTGATGCCCGAGCCGGAAGAACCGCCGTTCGCCAGGAACGACGCCTGGCGGGTCCCCAGCGCCGCACCGCCCCTGTGGAACGACCTCGCCGATGATGACCAGGCCGACGGAACCGACGCCCTGCTCCTGGACACCGAACGACCCGCGACCTGGCGGCCCGGCACCCAGCGCGGCCGGGCCAGGCGCCGCACGGCCACCATCGCAATACCGGTTATCGTGCTGGTCGCGGTGGCCGTTCTGGCCCTGGCCCTGCTGACCGGCCACGGTCCGAAGTTCGGCCAGCTGGCCGCGAGCCAGCAGCCGAACCAAGCCCCCGAGCAGGGCACGGCCGCGCAGTCCTCGCTGACCATCGGCATGTACCCAGGGCAGCAGCAACGCGGCGTGTTCCAGACCGTGAACCGCATCGTGGCCTCGGGGAACACGATCGTGGCCATGGGTTCCCAGACCAGCGACGGCGTGGTCCGGCAGCAGTTCTTCGTGTCCGCCAACGGCGGCGCGACCTGGCGGCTGGCCCCGGTACAAGCAGCAGGCGGCGGTCAGCCCCCGCTCGGGCATCCGGCCGCCCGGATCGCCGGGGGGCCCGCTGGCTGGCTGGCGGTAGGCCCGCAGGCCATCTGGACCAGCCCGAACGGCTTGTCCTGGACGCTCGCGGCCGCCCGTGGCATTACCCCGATGCTGCCTGGCGACGGGATGTGGGTGCTGAATAGTACGTCGGTCGGGTTCGTGGCGGCGGGCGCCGCCGCCAGCGGAAACCACGCGACGCAGGCGGTGATCTGGACCTCCCGAAACGGAGTGAACTGGCAGCGCAAGACGGCTGCGCAGCTGGGGCTGGCCGGCCCGGGGGAGACCGTGCAGAGCATCTCCTATATCACCGCGCGCGGCCCCGACACGGTGATCTCCGGCCAGGTCACCAAGGACGGCACCAGTTACGCGGGCGTGTGGCTGAGCACCGACGGCGGGGACACCTGGACCCGGGTGACGGTCCCGGCCGACCACGGGGCGGGCACCGCGATCACCGGCGTCGCGTTCGACTCGGCTGGCCTGCTCGCCGTACGGCCGGGCCAATCGTCGGCCGGCACCCCCGACGGAGTGGCCTATTTTTCGCCGAACGGAACGGCGTGGCAGTACGCCGGCACCATCGGCGCGTCCACGGGGTGGAATCCCGACCTGGTCAAGGGCAGTGACTTCGGCTTCGTTGTCGCCGGGTCCAGCACGGCGGGCCAGCTCGTCGCCTTCACCAGCAGCGGCACCGGCGGGACCTGGCAACCGACGGCATCCCTCGGCGACGCGCAGACCGAGTCCGTGGTTGGCGCGACGGTGGCGTCGGCCGGCACCATCGTCGCCGTTGGCTACACCTCGCCCAGCAAGGTCAGCCAGCAGCCGGTGTTCCTCGAGGCCAGCACGGCCGGCCGCATACAGCCGGTGCCGCTGGCCAGCATTCCGGGCGGCAGCATCCCCGAGCTGGCCGTCAACGGCCTGGCCGTCGCCGCTGGTCAGCAGATCGCGGTGGGCAGCGCGGAAGGCTACCCGGCCGTGTGGCGCAAGGCCTCCGGCGGGTCCTGGTCCCTGGTCACCTCGCTCTCCCAGGTCTCGGCCATCCCGGGCCT
>Ga0306926_10006025_pt1 | contig 12981 bp, 12 predicted proteins | sample flu12Cox44000178_FD_203759 | JGI IMG/M metagenome (GOLD analysis project Ga0306926, IMG submission 203759) | Lab enrichment of tropical soil microbial communities from Luquillo Experimental Forest, Puerto Rico - flux8day.12C.oxic.44.000.178 (v2)... | ecosystem: Environmental > Terrestrial >... | reverse complement strand
CTGGCCGTTTCGGCCGGCGCGTTCGCGCAAACGCCAGAGGAAAGAGCCCTGCTCGCCGCCCCGCCGCAGATGAAGGACGCGGCGACGGTCATCAAGTGGAAGTCCGACTTTACTTACGACACGGTGAAGAAGGGCACCAACCGCCTGGTCTGCTACGATTTGTCAGGAATGCCCACACACCAACCATTTACGGTGGAGTGCACCAGCGTTGCCAACCTAGACCGGGTCGCTCAGAACCTGAAGTTCGAGGCGTTGGGTACCAAGGAGAAGACTCAAGCGGCTTTGGATGCAGCCGAGAAGGACGGGACCCGGGTGAAGCCCGAGTTCGGATCGGTGTGGATCCACTTGATGGGCGCCGACTCGGAGCATGCCCGCAGGCACACCACGATTGCCGTGCCGGGCGCCACCGCACAGTCACTCGGCCTGCCCGACAATCCCAAGCAGGGCGGCGTGTGGATCATGAATGCGGGCACGTCGACCGCCCACCTGATGACCCCCGGCAGCTAGACCGCAGTTTCGAGTTCGGTATACTTCGTCACGCGAGACGGACCGTAGGCGGGCCGGAGCGGAGGTCTCCGCTCCGGCGCCGACCCCACGGCTTGTTTTTTCCGCAGGGCCTGATATAGTAGGCTCCCATGATTGCCAAAACCCTCTTCGTTGTCGCTATAGCGCCTCTGTCCGCACAACTCGTGGCCCCCAATAGCACCGGTGATGCGATCGGCCACATTCATCTCAACGTGCACGATATCGAAGCGCATCAACGCTTCTGGACCGAAGTCGGCGGCACGCCAGTCAACAACGAGAAACTCGTGATGGTGCGGTTTCCAGGAATCTACATCGTCCTTCGGAAGCAGGATTCGACGGGCGGCACGGTCGGCTCCCGCGTCAACCATTTCGGGTTCCACGTGAAGAATTTCGACGAATCGATTGCGAAGTGGAAGGCGGCGGGCCTCAAAATCGAGAACGGGGCCAATCCAAAGCAGGCGTTTCTGACTGCCCCCGACGACATCCGAGTCGAGATCCTCGAGGACCCGTCGATTTCGACCCCGATTGCGATGCACCACATTCACCTCTTCGTACCGGATTCCGCGGCCGCCCAGGCTTGGTACGTCAAGAATTTTGGAGCGGTGGCGGGAAAGCGTAATACGTTCGATACGGCGAATGTGCCGGGCGCTGAGATTGCCTTCAACAAGACTGAGATGCCGCTAGCGCCCACCAAGGGCCGGTCGGTCGATCACATCGGCTTTGAAGTGAGCAACATTGACGAGTTCGTCAATAAGCTTAAGGCCGCCGGAGTTCCCATCGAAACCGAGATCCGCACCAGCGCGAACGCCTCCAGGCTACGCATCGCTTACATCACGGACCCCTGGGGCACCTATATCGAGCTGACGCAGGGCTTGACCCCCGCGCCACAATCGGCCAGCCGCTAGGCAAGGCTAGGTTAGGTTAGGCGACCACCGTTGTCCCGGGCTCAATCCGGCCACGCACCCTCGGACCGAGGACGCCCGCGGCCCCTGGTCTATAGTTTGGGTACCGCCACGTCGAACGGGTGCCAATGAGCGAGCCAGGCGACGGTAACAGTCGGTGGCGCCCACCCGCTGAGGGAGGTCCGGCCGGCCGGCAACGATTTCGGATCACAGGCGGCTGGGAGGGTGTAATCCGGAACTTTTCTCGACATCGATTTTGCCTGGACGAACGATCTGGCGACATGAAGAGCGTTTTTCTCGACGCCCATCACTGGGACCCCTCGACTTCGCAGGCATCTCGGTTGCGGCGGGTTCGGCGACGGCGAGGACAGGGCGGCCAACGACTGCCCGTGCCGAACCTACGATCCTCGAGAGCTCGCTCGTACGGAGAGCCGCGACTTGGGTCGGGGCGAGTTTCATGTATACTGCCTTCGAACGAGGTTCACCACCCGTTGAACGGAGGGCTCAATGAAGATCCTGAACATTGCTGTTTTGACGGGCAGTCTCGCGATTGGAGCGCACGGGCAAGCTGACTGGCCGGCGTATGGGGGCGATCCCGGCGGCCAGCGTTATTCGCGGCTCGCCGAGATCAACACCAGCAATGTGGCGAAGCTCAAGCTGGCCTGGCAATATGGCGTCAATTCCGCCAACATCGATCTCAGCCCTGCGAACCGGATCTTGACATCCACCGAAGCGGTTCCGATCATGGCCGGCGGCCTGCTGTTCACCCCCACCGTTCATCACACGATTGTCGCGCTCGAGCCGGAGACCGGAAAGGAAGTCTGGAAATATGAACTGCCCGACAACGTGGCCGCCCCGCTCCGCGGTGTCACCTACTGGCAGGGCGACAAGGAACGGGCGTCCCGGATCTATGCCGGTCTCAGCAACGGCCGTCTGATCGCTCTCGACGCCAAAACCGGCAAGCTCGTTCCGGGTTTCGGCAAGGAAGGCATCCTGGATCTGCGCGTCGGCGTCACCGACAAATTTCCCGAATCGCCGTACCATATGAGCTCACCGGCCGCAATTTTTCGCAGCCTGCTCATCACCGGAGCGCAGGGGAAGGAAGACGACCCCGATGGGCCGGCCATGGACGTGCGGGCTTGGCAACTCGCCACCGGCCAACTCGCGTGGACCTTCCACACCATCCCGCATCCCGGCGAAACGGCTTACGACACCTGGCCCAAAGACAACTGGATCACTGCCGGGTCCCCCTCGAATTGGGGGGCTGCGACCGTGGATGCGCAGCGCGGCCTGGTGTTTTTGCCGATCGGCCAGCCCGCGGCTCAATATTACGGCGGCGCGCGGCACGGCCAGAACCTGTATTCGTCGTCGATCGTGGCCCTGGACGCGGCGACGGGAAAGGTGCGCTGGCATTTTCAGTTGACCCATCACGACGTCTGGGACTACGACGCCGAAGCGGCTCCAACCCTCATGGAGATATCGCGGGACGGAAAGACAATTCCGGTGGTCGTGGCGGTGTCGAAGCCCGGACTGATGTTCTTCCTCGATCGCGAAACCGGGAAATCGGTCTACCCTGTGGAAGAACGCCCGGTCCCGCAGAGCGATGTGGAGGGTGAACAGACCTGGCCGACGCAGCCGTTTCCGCTGAAGCCTCCGCCGCTCACCCGCATGAGCGTTGGGCCGGAAGAGATCTTCACCGGAGAGCCGGAGCATGAAAAGTTCTGCCGCGACCTGGTGGAGAAGATCGGCGGGATGCACAACCTTGGGCCTTACACGCCTTACAGCAGCAAGGAATTCCGAATTCTGTTTCCTGGCCAGCAGGGCGGGCCGAACTACGGCGGCGTCTCGGTGGATCCCAGGCTCGGCTATGTCTTCGTGAACACGCGCAACGTGGGCGGCATGGGCCGGCTCGACAAGTCCAAGGAAGGCGATCAGGTGGCGTATCGCCGCTTCAGCCCGCTGGGCGCCGGCTCGGTCAACGCCCGCTTCTGGGATCCAGCCAGGCAGCTGCCCTGCCAGCAGCCGCCGTGGGCCGAGCTGATGGCGGTCAACGCGGCGACCGGGGATCTGGTGTGGCGGGTTCCGCTCGGCACCAGCGACGACCTCGAAGCCAAGGGCATTCACCACACCGGGGCGTTCGGGCAGGGCGGGCCGATCGCGACCGGCGGCGGGCTGGTGTTTATCGCCGGAACCAATGACAGGCGTTTCCACGCGTTCGACTCGCGGACGGGAAAGCCATTGTGGGAAGCCAAGCTCGACGCCGAGGGTCACACCAACCCGATGACGTACCTCGGGCGCAACGGCAAGCAATACGTCGTGGTGGTGACGTCGGGCGTAAACGCCTTTTCGCTCGAGTGACCCGTCAAGCAGAGACCGGAAGCAGTCCTCCAGGCATTATGGGAATAGATCACCTCGGTCCGAGTGGTCTCACTCCAGTTCGCGATCCGCTTACCTGGCGCCCTTCAGTTGCGAATACACCATCCTGACGAACCGGTCGGCGCTGGTCCCCGCCCCGGCCGGCAACAGCCCTCCTGGAACCTTCGCATCATACGGAGCCGTGACTTTCGCGGCTAAGACTTCCTGCTCGCTATGGCCCTGGCTGATCATCTGCTCGACCTTCGATCGCACGGCCAGGATCATGTCCCGGTAGGGAACGATGTCAGCGCGGTTGATGATGGTGCCGTGGCCTGGTATGAGCTTGGTGTTTGGACCGGCAAGTTTCATGGTGGCGTCGAGCGCTTCCAAAGCACCCTGCAACGTGCCGCCGTTGTTGGTGTCGATGAAGGGATACCCATAGTTCCGATAGAAGTCGCCGATCATGATCACGTCGGCGTGCTCAAACCGGATCATCGTATCACCGCCGGTATGGGCTGCCCGAACCGGAATCAGGTCGACCACTTCGCCGTTCAGGCGAAGTTTCACCGGATCGCCCATACCGTAGGTCACGACAGGAAGCCGGGCCGGATCCCTCGCCGGAGCCGGGTTGCCAGCGGTCGCGGGCGCGGGTGGACGCGACAGTTCCTCGCGGAGTTCTTCCCGTGCAAACAGCAGTGCGCCCATCTTGACAAAGTTCGCATTTCCGGCCGTGTGATCGCCGTGCACGTGCGTATTGACGAGAAAACGAATCGGCTCGGAGCCGATTTGCCGGATCGCCGCCACCACCTTGTCCGTGATTTGCGCGTACTGGGCATCGACCATGAAGATGCCATCCGGCCCGGCGAGCACACCGATCCTGCCGCCAGCCGCATCCTCATGGCCCGGATCGGCTCCAGCCGAACCCGACAGAATGTAGAGGTTCGGGGCGATTTTTTCGGTCAGGATTTGGATCTTGGCGTAGTCTATTCCCTGCGCCCAGGCACTCCAGGCAGCGGCGACCGCCGCCGCTGCCAGAAGCGAAGACTGCCGTGGTAGTCTCATCGGTCTCGCTCCTCGAAACGTGGCCGGCCGCCCAATGGCCCGGGCGGCGGCCTCCCCAATTGTCTCACTAGTGGAAGGCGAAGGAGAACGAGGGACAATGACTCTCACATGCCCTCTCGAAAGACGTGATATTCTCTGTCGAAAGGAGACTGCCGATGGAACCAAGGAAACCGAAAGTGCCGCGCGCGGCCGTTCAACTCTACGACCTTTTCATTCATGGCGAGATCAGCCGCCGGGATTTTATGGACGGCGTGCAGAAATTCGCGATCGGCGGCCTGACAGCGGGCACCATTGTCGAGGCATTAATGCCGAACTACGCTCTTGGGCAGCAGGTGTCCAAGACCGACGACCGGATCAAGGCCAGCTATGAGACCGTTCAGTCGCCGCAAGGAAATGGAAGCATTAAAGGATATCTTGTACGGCCCGCGAGCGCCGACACCCGATCCGAGACGCCCACGAAACTGCCCGGGGTTATCGTCGTTCACGAAAACCGAGGTCTGAATCCGCATATCGAGGACATTGCCCGGCGCTTCGCGCTGGCGAACTTCATGGCGTTTGCGCCGGACGGGCTCACCTCGCTCGGCGGTTATCCCGGCGATGACTACCGGGGCGGCCAGATGTTCAGCAAGGTCGATGGAAAAAAGATGGCGGAGGATTTCGTGGCCTCCGCGATGTGGCTGAAATCGCGCTCCGACTGCACAGGCAAGATCGGCGCCACCGGTTTCTGTTATGGGGGTGGGGTCGCGAATACCTTGGCAGTTCGATTGGGGAGCGATATCGGGGCCGCAGCTCCATACTACGGTGGCCCGCCGGCCAAGGATGACGTGGCGAAGATCAAGGCAGCGATTCTAGTGCATCATGGAGAACTCGACACGCGGCTGGCAATGACCTGGCCGGCCTACGATGCGGCTTTGACGGCGGCCAGTGTTCCGCACGAAGGTTACATTTACCCGGGTGCGGTTCATGGCTTCAATTGCGATGCGACGCCGGAACGCTACAACAAAGCGGCGGCCGACCTGGCCTGGCAGCGCACGATTGGCTGGTTCAACAAGTACATGCGCGGCTGATTCTCGTCAGGTACTGACTCGGAACAGACCCTACGCGAGCAAGGGCAAAGTGCGGGCGAACTTTGGGGGCAGCGGGTGACGATCGCCCAACCGGACGCCCCCTTTAGGTTGAACGTCGCGTAATGGCGGCGTGCGACCGGCTACGCCGCCACACCCGAATCGATCGGCGCCAGCCGTCGATCCTTTGCTTTGAATGGGGCTCGCTGATTAAAACCGCTCGATGAAACGAAGTTACAACTCTAGCAAGAGGGCTCCCTGATTCCTGTCCAGCTTGCAAGCCCGCACAGGCGAGTTCGGTTGCGGGTGTCCGGGCAGTCAGCCGGATGACCAGTCTGTACCACCCGAAAAAAGAATGGCCCCGACGTTTCCATCCGCGAGCGCGCCGACAACCTATTCGAACTTATCGATTTACCCGTCAGGCATCAGGCGGCGCGCGCGCGAAATTCCCGTTCCGACTGCGCCGGCAGCAGTACCCACAGCGTGTAGATCCCGAGCGCGGTTCCGAACGGGATGTGAATCAGGTTCACGAAGCCCAAAACGAGCGCCAACCCGCGCGACCACGGTTGGCGGTCAAGCAGCCCCCAACCCGCCACGATGCCCAGGACGCCGCCTGCGAGAAATACAATGCCGAAAACTCGCACGAACCCAAGTACGAAGTCCGGCCCGCCGGACCACCAGACCCACGGCCCATGACCGAACATTGACAGCATCGCCAGGCCCGGCAGAAGTTGGAAAGCGGACATCGCCAACCACAAGATCGCTAACAATCGGATGTGTCCGGCGATGCGGCGCTCCGGCGGCGTCAGCGACGCTCCACCGACGGGCCTCCCGCACGATGGGCAGAAACTGGCGGATGGCTCTAGGCGTGCTCCGCACACATGACAAAACATGGACGCCTCCTTGCTAGCGTCTCATACATACGACGTCCGGCACGAGCCGGTTCCCCGACTCTGTGGGAAACCATAGGCAGCCCCTTCCGAATTCGGAAAACAAAACCCCCTCTGCCGCTTGTTTTCAATAGATTAGAGTTGGCCACCAGCTTGCATTCCGGGGATCGGGGTTCGTTCAAGAGGTTTTGCGCTTTGGTGTGTTGCCTCCTTCCGTGTGATAGGGTGCCCCACTCCGGTCTGATCGGCCGGGGTGGGGCTTTTCTTCGTTTGCTAAACTGATCGTTTCCGACCCATGACGGGACTCTACGGCCGTTGGATTGACCGCTGGGAGCGAAGACTGGCGGGCCGTGATACCAACCGCGTGGTGCGCCCGTTTGAATGGGGAACCGAGTGGCTGGCTCGCATTGGATTCCCACCCTGTCCGGCGGATGCCAATGGCGGTTCAGCGGCCTCGGTGGCACGCTTTGTGGACGAGGCCGTGGCCGATTCGGACCAGTTTTACGCCTATGAACCGGTTCGGGAGTACCACCTTCAGGATGGCTGCCTGAGGTTTACCAGCCCGGTTTGCTCGCCTTATCCAGAGAACAATATTGTCCATGCCCGGTGGTTTCCGGCGGCGCGAGACCAGTCAAGGGCGCTGGTCGTCTTGCCCCAGTGGAATGCCGGGCCAGACGGCCACATTGGCTTGGCCAAGCTGCTCAACCGGTTCGGAATCAGCGCCTTGCGGATGACACTGGCGTATCACGCCGAGCGCATGCCAGCGGAACTCCGGCGGGCCGATTATCATGTCTCAAGCAACATCGGGCGTACCATTCACGCTTCCCGCCAATCGATTATCGACGCCCGGGCCTGTCTGGACTGGCTGGAATGCCAGGGTTACACACGTTTAGGAGTTCTCGGCACTAGCCTCGGATCGTGCGTGGCCTCGATAGCGACCGCGCATGATTTGCGGGTCCGCCTGGGAATCTTCAACCACGTCTCCATGTACTTTTCCGATGTGGTCTGGACTGGGCTCTCGACCGAGCATGTGCGCCGAGGCTTCGGCGACCAGGTCAATCAAGAACAGTTGCGGCAGTATTGGTCCGTGATCAGTCCGGCTTCGTATCTAACACGATTCCGCGGCCGCTCCATCGAAAGCCTGCTGGTTTGGGCGCGCCACGACACGAGCTTCCTGCCGGTGTATTCCCGGCAGGTGCTCGAGAGCTTTCGCCAGCTGGAGCTGCCGCATCAGGTATTGACTCTGCCCTGCGCGCATTACACCTCGGGCCGGTTTCCGTTCAACTGGGTGGACGGCCTTGGAATGTGCCGGTTTGCAGCACGCCGCTTGTAAGAGGATTTCGAGCGTCTATTCCTTCAAAACGCAGAGTATTGACAGGGCTTCGTGCGTCATGCGAGCATAAAACTATCACTGGGAAAGGAGGTGGTCCAGAAAAATATGGGAAGTAACGAACGACCGCGGGAGGTGGCCGACTGTTAAAGTCGAGCCTCTCATGCTGAGATCCCGTCCAGGATCGGGGTCGTGTTCCTGTGGACCGGCTGCCTCACGCGTCAGTTAGGCCTCAGGTTTTATTAAGGCTACCGAACCCCCGTGGTCCGAGTGCGGATCACGGGGGTTTTCATTGTTGTTATACTGGATTTCTTGGGAAAGGACTCCCCTTTACATCATGAAGGCAGGTATTCACCCCGCATACAACGAAGTTAACGTCATCTGCGCCTGCGGACATACCTTTAAGACGCGCTCCACGCACAAAGGCGACATCCGCGTGGAAATCTGCTCCTCCTGCCACCCGTTCTTTACCGGCAGACAGAAGTTGGTAGACACGGCGGGCCGGGTCGACCGGTTCGAGAGGAAATACAAAGCCACCCGAGGCAAGAAAAAGACGCCGGCTGCGTAGAGCCCGGGCCGCGCCCCGAGGTATCGGCAACCAACTCCTTCGAACGTTTCCCGGTGTCGACGGTCCCATTGGGACGCCCAGCAGTGGCGCACGGAGCGAGACACTCGATGGGTGGAGCTAGTTCATCGCACGCTAGCCGACTATTGGAGTCGACGAAGCGGCTGCGGTCGTGCGGACCGAAATCGGCTCTTAAAGAGGGCCTGCTAGAAAATAGGGAACCCTACAACTTTTCCCGGCGCACGAAAAAAGATGCCAGGCGGCGAAGCGTTACTTCTTACTTTGCTGGGCCTTACGGCGCGCTTCGCGTTCGGCGCGGAGTTTCGCGTAAAGAGGTCTCTGGTCGGGGCGTAACAGAGCGAAAATCTTGGCGATCTGCACATCCTGCTCGCTCTGGTATGCCTGCTTCTCACGCGCCCGGATCTGGGCGAAAGCCGCGCCCGTCTCATCCAGAATTTGGTTGATCTGAGCTTCCTGATCGGCGTCGGTTCCGACCTGGGTGCGCATCTCTTGCATATAGCGCCTGCGCCACTCTACCGGGTCAAGCCGCCGCGAAACGGTGGCGCTGACGGTGTTTGCGGAATAGAGCCGGTAGGCAAAAGCGCCCACCAGCGACCCGCTGAGGAAGACGAGCGCCAAGTACAAAGCCGCGAAGAGTTTCGATCGCATCATGCGTTTCACTCGAGCGGTGCCTGGTTGATTTCCAGCCGGGCCGGAGCCACTAGATCGGTATCGATCGTGCTGGCCTCCGCGAGAGCTTCGACATACGACTGCGAATAAAAAGCCGCGTCCGATCGGCGGATCGTGGTATAGATCCCGAGGCACACCGTCGCCGCAACTGCCGCCGTGACCAATGCGTTGGCCATACGACGGAACGAGAACGTGAAGCTCTGACGGGACTCGATGCGCCGCCAAAGCTGGGGCATGAAGTGGACGCTCGGTTCCGGCGTCGAGCAAGCTTCCCGGTACGCTCGGAACAGGGCATCGAGCTGGTCGTCTTGACTGCCACGCATCAGATTCATACCTTCAACCGGCTCGCGCCGGCTCCTTGCCTTTCGTTGACGCTCCGAAGGCCTTTAGGACGCGCTGCCGAGCCCGAAACAGGCGGACCTTTAGAGCATTTTCGTTGACTTGATAAATCTTTTCAAGTTCTTTCAACGAGAGACCTTCCACTTCCTTCAACATCAGTAGGATCCGATCGGCCTCGGAAACTGCCCCCAGCAGAGCATCCACCGATTCGCGGATCTTCTTCTGGTACTGATCGTCGTGTTCCGCCTTTCCACCGGCGGTGGCATCGGCCATCAGCACCTGCTGTTCAGACAGGTCCGACATCCGGTACTCGGGACGGCGACGCTGCTTGCGGAGGTAGTCGTAGGCCGCATTCACCGTCAAGCGATACAACCAAGGTTCAAAGACCTCCGCCGTCCGGAGTTGGTCGAGGGAGAAATAAAGTCGCAAGAAGACTTCCTGCGCGACATCCTCCACATCTTCCGGGCGGGCGATGACCCGCATGATCGTACCTAAAATCCGTTTCCGGTACGCCAGCACGATTTCGTTAAACGCCGCGTTATCACCAGCTTGCGCGCGTTTAATAAGCTCGAAATCAACCCGCATGCCGCACCTGAGGTGCCGGCATTTGTATATTTAATAATCTCAACCTGAGAGGCGTGCCGGCCATGAAGCAGGTTACAAACTCTTCCAAAAGAACAACCCAAAACGGAGTTGAGCCGTCGACGGCTCGCGACCAGGCTGGGTCTCAGACCCCATGGTAGCCTGAAATTATGGAGTTTTCGGAGTCGATCTTTGCGGCGCGCTTTCAAATCACGCGGCAGGACTTAGAACGTTACGTGGCGGAGGCCCTGTCCCACGGGGGAGACTACGCCGACCTCTACTTTGAATACCTCGAGACAAGTTCTATCAGCCTCGATGAATCCATCGTCAAAAGCGCCACGCAAGGCGTCTCCATGGGGGTGGGCGTGCGGGTGATCGCCGGAGAGCGCACCGGATACGCGTATAGCGACGATTTGGCGCCGGAAAAGATCAGGAAGGCGGCGCGGGTTGCCGCCTATATCGCGGCCGGACCGGGAAAACCTGGCAAATACGGCCTCCACGAGGGCGTAAAGCACGATCTTTACCCCGTCTTGGTTTCTCCAACCGAGACCGCGTTTGCGGATCGCGTAACCCTGGTGAAGCGCGCCGACCTAGCCGCCCGGGCATACGACCCTCGGATTTTTCAAGTGCAGGCGGTGTACGCCGATAATCTCCGGCACGTGTTGGTCGCCACCAGCGATAGTGTCCTCACGCTGGACCGGCAGCCCTTAGCGCGGCTGAGCGTCTCGGCATTGGCGCGGCAGAACGGCGGGCCCCCGCAACGCGGCCATGCGGGAGGCGGCGGGCGGGTCGAGTTGGGTTTCTTTCTCCAGGAGAAGACTCCGGAACACTTCGCCACCGAGGCCGCGCGTGAAGCCATCGTCATGCTGGACGCTGTGGAAGCGCCGGCAGGCGAAATGACAGTGGTACTCGGGCCGGGATGGCCGGGCATCCTGCTCCACGAAGCCGTGGGACACGGCTTGGAAGCCGACTTCAACCGCAAGGGGGTCTCGGCATTCAGCGGGCGGATCGGGCAGAAGGTGGCGAGCGAACTGTGCACAGTCGTCGACGACGGCACCATCAACAGCCGTCGTGGCTCGCTCAACGTGGACGACGAAGGCCATCCGACCCAGCGCAATGTGCTCATCGAAAACGGCGTGCTGCGCGGCTACCTGCAAGACAAGCTTTCGAGCACGCTGATGCACTCGAATTCGACCGGCAGCGGGCGGCGCGAAAGCTACGCCCACATTCCCATGCCGCGCATGACCAACACTTTCTTGCTGGCAGGCGAGAGCGACCCCGAAGACATCATCCGCTCGGTCGCCAAGGGCCTCTACTGCGTGAATTTCGGCGGCGGCCAGGTGGATATCACCAGCGGCAATTTCGTGTTTTCGGCTTCGGAGAGCTATCTGATCGAAGACGGCAAGCTGTCGCGCCCCGTGCGCAACGCCACCTTGATCGGCAACGGGCCGGAGGCGCTGAAATACGTCAGTATGGTGGGCAACGACCTGCGCCTGGATGAAGGCATCGGCGTGTGCGGCAAGGAGGGGCAAAGCGTGCCCGTAGGCGTCGGCATTCCGACCCTGAAGATCGACCGGCTGACCGTGGGAGGCACGGCTTGAATTCCGAGGATCTGCCGGAGTTGGCCGCAGACATTGTCCGGCGTGCGCAGGCTGCCGGCGCAGGCGACGCCGAGTGCACCATCTCGGAGGGCGACGAGTTTTCGGCCAACGTGCGCATGCGTGAGGTCGAAAGCCTTAAGGAGGCCGGCTCGCGGGGCGCCGGTTTGCGCATCCTGATCGGAAAACACACCGGCTCGTCCTACACCTCCGATCTCTCCTCAGAAGGGATCGAGCGGCTGGTGAAGCAGGCGGTGGAACTGGCCGATGTGACCACCGAGGATCCGCATGCCGGGCTTCCGGAGACCGATGAGCTGGGTTCGATTTCCGGCGATCTCGAGCTCTACTCCGCGGATGTCGCTCGGTTGGGGACCCAGCTGAAGATCGAAACCGCCAAGCGCGCCGAAGACGCGGCACTTGGTGCCGATCCGCGCATCTCCAACTCCGAAGGCGCTTCATTTGATACGCACACCGGCCGCCACATATTCGCCAACTCACGCGGATTTGCGGGCGCATATGCGACCAGCTACTGCGCGCTGGGCGTGTCGCCAGTGGCCCGGGAAGGCGATTCCATGGAGCGCGACTACTGGTACACGATGGCGCGCGGGTACGCCGGCCTCGAGCCGGCCGAACAGGTAGGCCGCATCGCCGCCGAGCGCGCCCTGCGCCGTCTGCACGCGGTGAAGGTGGAGACGCAGAAAGTGCCGGTGGTGTTCGAGCCACGCACCGCCCGCAGCCTGCTCGACAATCTCTTCGAAGCCGTACACGGCATGTCCATCTACCGCCACGAATCGTTTCTGGCGGGGAAGCTGGGTGAAAAGATAGCCAGCGAAAACGTCACTGTAGTCGACGATGCCACGATCCCCGGCCTGTTCGGCACCTCGCCGTTCGATGACGAAGGTGTGCCTTCGCGCCGTACGGTGGTCATCGAAAAGGGCGTGCTGAAAAGCTACCTGCTCAACTGCTACGCGGCGCGCAAGCTGGGGTTGAAGACCACCGGCAACGCTTCGCGCGGGTTGACAGGTAACGCCGGCATCGGCCACGGGAACTTTTTTTTGGAACAGGGCGACCAAACGCAG
>Ga0306926_10006024_pt1 | contig 12981 bp, 9 predicted proteins | sample flu12Cox44000178_FD_203759 | JGI IMG/M metagenome (GOLD analysis project Ga0306926, IMG submission 203759) | Lab enrichment of tropical soil microbial communities from Luquillo Experimental Forest, Puerto Rico - flux8day.12C.oxic.44.000.178 (v2)... | ecosystem: Environmental > Terrestrial > Soil... | reverse complement strand
GCCCCTATGAGCTTGTGGCAACAGCTAGCGGCAGGCTAGTGCCCTTGGGTGTAACGAAAAAGAAAGCCCCGATTGGATTGCCTAACAGTCTTCGGTAAAGCCGCACCTTGGCTTCAGCGCGGTCATTCGACAGAACTCCGGTCAGCAATGGTAGGCCGGTATGGTCAGTTTGGTCCTTCATCCATTGGACTAGAGCTTCGATATGATACTTGCCGTCATGATGCTCACGGCGGAACTTCGGGTCGCAATAAACAATAAGCTCCTCAAGATGCTTCTCGTGGGTATACCAGAACTGGCCGATAATCATTACCGCCAAGGCTTTTAATACCGCTTCCGAACCAATAACCCCGATAATCCCTCGCGGCCCCATATCACCCGGCGGGATTAGCTCCGGATAAAGCACCCGATTCATCATCCATTGAATACGGTCGAGAGCCAACGAGCGCAGAGCATTCTCCTTGTGGGCCATCATGGTTAGACGCCATAGCTCATTTGCGTCTGTCGGAGTTGCGAGTCTCACCATGGCTACTTCTTTGGACCCGGTAATTTCTTAAGGGTCTCAGCATATTTTTTCCTTACATTCAGAACGAACTTGTCCAGAACTCTATGGCCGGCGCTGATGTCACCGTGGCCAATATCTCGAACTACATCAGGATGGATAAGAAACTCACCGCCAGCAGCTATGATTGGTACATGACCAGGTGCGGTTCGATGGGTCCCACCACTGGCAAATGGCGTCTTGCCACGACCCATACCCGTGCTGGGCATCGACGGTGGCCGCATCCAGGACATCTTGGGTTGACCGGAGCCACGGCCACCAGACATTGGCGCCATACCATATGGCCCGGAGGAGAACATCTTCTGCAGGATCTTGCCGCCAGCCATGGAATTGCCTTGGCCAAGAGCTGAGGGAATATCGGCGGGAAGAACGTAGCTTCCCGATTTGACTGACATGGGTAGCCGGTCAGTACGGCCAGGTACCGATGAATGAATCATCCCTTCATGGCGCAGACCATACATGGACCCACGCATGACCATGTTTTCCATATTGAAGCGGTCGAGGTTGGGGCCGCCGAAGGCTTTCTTCTCAGGATACTTGCCGCCGTGTTTCTGTTCGGCTCGCCGCTCTGACATCATTATGGCGATGGCCTGAGCTCGGTTCTTAACGACAGGGCCGCTCTTGCTGCCGCTATGAAGCTTCCCATGCTTCCATTTGTGCATTACCTGGCTAGCTGGCATGACTGAATACCTTTGCTAAGGCTCGATGAGCCGCAGACAGGTTAGGCGGCGGTGGCTTCTTGACCTTGCCGCCACGGGCCATCTTACCCTCATTTTCCCCCTTCATCATACCATAAGTGAATAGAGTTCCACCTGCGACTCCCCATAATGGACGGGCTTTATGGAGATGGACTGGATTAAACTCAGCATGAGGAGCGCGCAAGATTGCCGGGTTGAGCACGGCATACTGGGTCTGTTCGTATTGTGGTCCTATATCCAGTAGTCCATCTATAATCAGCATATCATAGCCGGCTTCATGGCCGGCGTTAATTAACTTAGCCATTTTATAGCCGCTGTACTCAGCGCCGGTCCATTTGGTACCGGGAGATACTAGCTGAGGCCAATCAACACGACCGACTTTACTACCTCGTGCAATATAAGGACTAGCAATTTTCTCACCTTCTGGGGGCCATCCGGCATATACTCTCGCAATTTCTGGATCATGCGCTAGAAATACTGCTTTCTCTCCTTCATAATTTTTAACAGCACCAACCCCACTCCAAGGCAAGAACTGTTCAGGATGGCCACCGGGGACCTGCTTATCGCCATGGAAGAGTTTTACCCATGGATTAAATCCGTGATTAATAATTTCATTGAGCTCGCGCTTTGGAATATCCAGCGGTGTAAATGACTGGAATTTATTCGGCCGATATTTCATCCAATCAATTGGTTCAATTGCATCATGGTACTTCTGTGAAGTAAAATCGCCTGGCTTGACATCGCTTATCTGTTCGCCGGAGGCGATTGCCGCTTCCTTAAGTTCCTGTAAGTGTTGGTCATCGTAATAATTTGCGATGTCCTGGTCGGTGTAACCATTCTTTTTGTAGGCAGGCTTCTTCTTGGCTAGGTCAGCTTCAGCTTCCGTCACAGCATCAAGCTGCTTTTGATTAAGCCAGGAATAAATATTTTCTTTCTGATTTTTATCTAAATTATTCAAGGCTACAGCAACATGATCGGCGGGCTGGTTGTTAAGCATTACACCAATCTTTCCGAGCTGCTTTGACGTTACAATCTTCGGCATTGATTCCAGAAAAATCGGATCGTAATCCTTAATCGATGCAATAATCTGCCCGGCACTATGGGTCTTATTGAGCTGCATAATCGGCATACCGACGGTGCTAGACTGTGGCGCTTGTATTGATTTCAACAAACCATTCCATTCATCATCGGATAGTCCCACGGCCTCTTCGCCCTTGGGTAGCTCAGCATGAAATGCCGACTGCGGCGGTACTTCACCTTTGTCCAATCCATATTTTTCAGCAAGGTCATCTCGGCGAGCGATCAGTTTATCGGCAAGACTATTCTTACCGTAGGCTTCTTCTGGACCAACGTATTGAGCGACAAGCTGACGGATTGTTTCATCTGGTACAGCCGCAATACGTTGTGCTGTTCGGTTATCAGGGTCTGGCTTAAGACCGCTGAAGACCTGTCCCGATGTATACTTTGGGCTTTTCATCTCCTCTAGTTCATGAACGGTATCTCCGAATGCTTCGCCCTTAGGAGAACCTTTAGCGCGGAATCCTAATGCCCCGCCCTGATCGATGCGATAAGCATCAAGTGTCTTAGGATTAACTAGAATATTTTCTTTGTCAGCCCCGATCGCATCCCAGTTAGCAAGCCAGGCATCGGCCGGGAAATGCTCACGAAGGTGATTGATGTAACTCCAGGGGTGGCCCGGTGTTACTACCCCCGGCACATAATTCTTTAGTTCTACAGCATCAGGAATAATCTGACTAGCAACGGCAATCTTGCCATTAGGTGTACGAGTTAATTCAGTCTTAGCACCGGGTACACCGAGCAATTCATAGAACTTACCGGCCAGAACTTCTTGCCTGGCCTGCTGCTCGTTCTTTGGCACTTTGACATAACGGTCAATGCCATCAGGAAAATTGGTAAAAGTACCACCGGGATTAGAGCCGAGCTGCTTTCCACTCTTGTAAGCTTGTTGAAATACAGCTGGATCAAGATCAAGAAAGTGTGGTGCGGCTTCAGCTGCCGTCTTTGCTGTCTTAGCGGCAATCGGCAGCATCCCGGCAGCAATAGTCTTTGCCGCCAAAGCTTCTGGGCCTGGTAGAAAACCAAAGGCTTCAATCGCAGCCGGACCATAGTCTGGATCAACCCGTGGAATCTTACCCTGCTCCGGCAAGATCGATGTCGGCGGACCAGGTTCTTCGGTAACTGCTTTGGTAATCTCCGGAGCAAGGATTCGAGGAGCGGCTTTGGCTACGTCAGTAGGTGACGGCGGTTGTACCGGTTGAACTTGCTGGCCTTCTTTTGGAGTTGGCCCTAATGCCGGTATGGTTATACGAGGAACACCTGACGGCCCAATCGGCAGCTCTGATTCGGGAATGCGGTCATCATCTGGGGTACCACCAGCTTGCATCTCAATATCTTCATAGCGATCCAGCGTGACAGGCGGTCGAGCAACTGGATCAATAAAGTCTGGAGGTTTAATATTAGTTGGCGGTACAGCCCTATTGGAATATCTGCTAACCGCAAGTTCCATTGCTCGATCCAGATCTGATGGCGGCGGCCTGCCAAAAGCCTCAGCCATTGCATCGCCAATATCGCGGTCGAGATCTTCACTGAGTATTGGACCGCCAGCAGCGCGTGCTCTGCGCCGAGCTGTATTAAGTGCGATGCGGATGGCATCCATTTAGCCGGCCCGAATCATAATGATGCCGTTAACAAGTGTCGGTCCTATAGTTTGAAATGCTGCACCGCCGCCGACAACACCATCGCTTGCGGTAATGCCTGTCACGGCACTGTTGATTGCTCCGGTCTGTCCTGGAAAATTTGCATTTTGTCCGGTGTCAAATACCGCATTATTAAGACCGCCTGCATGGTCAACGGTATAGCTATGAGTATGACCTGGATCGGTAATAGTAACGCCATGGTTATGTGCTGGCATGTTAGCTGTTATCAACGTCGTATTGATATTGCCGCCACCCACCAAAAAGCCAGCGCCGGAAAGGCGACCGGTACCTTGCTCTAGGGCGTACAGGGCGCGACCACGAGCGTCCGGCAAGGTATTGCCGCCAAGAAAGGCATTCAATGCCGGATAAGTAACGGCAGAGAATGTAGTACCATCGCAGTTAAGATATGGCGGTATGGTGCAGGCGCCGACCCATGCCGGGGTCCCAGGTATTCCCCAATGCACATAGGTCCCAACATGCGGCAGGCCGTGATACTGCGGATTGGCGCCATCCAAAAATACCTGGACATTCTGGCCAGGAGGCAAGCCGATAGTCTGCGCTCCGGCAGAGGTAGTAGTCATGGTAACAAGAAAGGCAGATGAGTTCGTGGTCTGGTTCATAACGGTCCAGAAGCCACCGACACCGCCGGGAAAAGTCAGAATAATATTACCCGATATCGCTCCGGTTATTTTAACAAATGCACACTGATACTGGCCTGAGCTCAACTGCACATTGGCATTAGTCAGGGGAATAGTCGCCACTCCGCCAAGCATGGTATCGAGGATGCCGACATTATTATTAACGAACGGTCCCCAAGTACCGCTATCGGTACCCGGTGTAACCTGAGCGAAGCTCTTATTGGTGGTATAGGTTTCAGCCATGACTCATGGTCCTCCGAACAGTGGAAGCTTGTAGAACCCGCCCGTACTCGTGACCACTGACAATACTGCTACGGCCTGTGAGGCATTGAAGGTGGTCCCGGCGGCCGTTGAAGTAATGGTGGTAATGGCCCCCTGCTCCAAAAAATCACTCTTAAGTACCGTGCCGAGATCACGAATGGCCTGTACACCATTCTGCAACGCCGAAAGGATATCGCTCGGACCGATAGTCATTACCGTCTCCCACTCAAAGCATAGCGAAAGCGAATACGTCCAAGCCGCCAAAATTCCTGGTTATTGCTCTGTACCTGCACCGCCATGAGCCGGCCCCGTAGCCGTGGCGTAATATACTCGGTCATTGGCGTTACCGTAAACGGACCATAGGACCGTGGTGTATCGCCGGGATAGTCAGCCGAGAAGAAAGTCACATTGACCTGAGCATCGCTCGGCTCCGAGAATAGTCCGTACTTGAAGTCCGGAATAACATAATCGACAAAGGCCAAGTCATTGCCGTCGGTCAGCGCCCACCAACCGGAGCGGAACGATGGCGCTCCAGTACCTGGCGTGGCTTCGCCCTGCTCATGCTGCCAAAGAACTCCCAATGAGTCGGCACCAATCGGCGTTCCCAGCACCGAGATATCGACCCAGGCAGTGCGAGCGAGAACTCCATAATCCCAGCTGTTCTCGGTGATATTAAGCTTAACGTAAGAATCATTCTCAACGGCATTAATCGATGGGAAGAACCAGGCAATCTCGTTGAAGGTAGCGTTGGGCGCACAACGAACCTTCCATGCGTAGGTCCGGTTGATGTTCTGGAAAATATAATCCCATACCGAGCATGGCACCGGTACTACACCGGTCGGCGAGATAGTGAAGAAATTATCGTAGCCGCACCAATAGACCGTGCCGGCCAGGACCCCACCGCCATGTGAGCCAATGAGACCGCATCCGGTGCCGACTCGAGTAAAGTTAAAGATGATATCGCCGCCGACCCACTGCATTAACCAGATATCAATATCGGTCCATATCACCCCGTAGTTTGGCGCCTGCAGACCGCCAATAATTATCGAGCCGGTTGGGATATGAAAGCTGCCGGCGTCGGTCTGATTGCTGACCGTCCAATTGGTATAGTCCAGCGCGTCCGACCAGCGCACAACCAAGTTATCCTGGACTCCGGTCGAGAGCACCGAGCGCCAAGCTACCAGGATTTGCTGCGGCATGGAGACAAAGATACCGCCATTAAAGAATGGCGCCGTAGCAACCGGCTGACCATTGCTAAACCCGGAATCCGGCGACCACACAAATATTGGTCCGTTCTCCGGGCACGACAGTAAAATCTCGCCCCAGTTATCCTGGGTCCAGTCTCGTGCCGTAATCGGTGTTCCTGTTGCTGCGGCAAAGCTGCCGCCGACACCACCGAATGCCGGCGGACCGCCGAATGGACCACCGCCAAACGGCGTTCCAGTTCCTTGCGGACCGCCGACAACGTAATAAACCAGCTGCGCTACTCCGCCATTCATGGTGGAAGTTGCAGTCGCACTGGCATTATTGGTCGCGGTAATGGTGAACTGAGTGGAGGATAAAATATTGGTAATTAGATACGGACCCTGAATAGTTAGTCCATCGACCGTAGTCGGGGCAATGAATTGTTCGGTAAGCCCCACTACCCGTTGAAAGTTATGATTCGGCAGAGTGACAGTAACGATTGGCGACCCTACCGAAGAGGCAAACACCGGCAAGATACCGCTGTTGCTGACACCGGCAGCGCCAGGCGCAGTAGACTGAATTACATAGGAGCCGGTCGAAAGTACTCCGGTAATCTGATAGGCGCCATTAAGCAGGATGCCATCAATCGAAACAGGCGTATTGAAGTACACCACATTATAGGGACTGGCGCCGCTATTAGGGTCAACCACCGTAACGGTAAAACTGCTGGCAGTTGTCGAGAAGTTTGGCGCCACACTGGAGGTCAGGGTCTGCGGTATTATATCGACGCTGGCCGATCCGGGCGTGATGATAGTAAGATTATTGGTGGCCGCTGCGCTTAAGTGATCGAAGTGGGCAATGTCCTGCCAAGCGTGAAGATCCCGTACTGTTGACGGACTGACGCTGCCAAACGTCACCCAGCCGCCAATTGTCTGGGTCAAGCCGTTCTTGAAACGAATGTTCTGCGATTGCGAAATGCCGGCTTCGTTCAAGGACGGTGTGCGCTCGACATCAACGCCGGGCCGCAATGTTACCGATGTCATCGGCATTATCAGGTCCTCGGTGGAGTGGCCTGCGGCGATGCACTATATGGCGTCCAAGCCTGTGCCTGATGTTTGGCCCGCTTAATCTCGGCCTCAGCCGAGGGGAACAGCGTCTTATACTGATTTTCCCAAGATTGTGAGCCCTGTGGATTATCGGCCTGGCCGCCGAAGTCACGCATGTAGCCAAAGGCAAAGACCATTGATGCGGCGATAAAGAGCTCCGGGCAATACTGGGTCAGGAATGTCGAGGAGTTGGCCGAGGATAGTGGGGAAGGCCGCTGTAACCCGATAAACTCGATCGGATAAGCCTGATCCGGAGCCGGCCCAAGGGAGACCTGGGTATCGGAAGTCATCGTATAAAACTGTGGAATGCCGGTCACAGTAGCGCCGCTCGGGAAGGCGGCATCAAGGAACGGCCGTGCCGTAAATGTCAACGGATAGCGCGTGCTGCTGTTGGAGCTCAGAATATTGACCTGATCGACCGTGATGTAATTACCGAAGCTGGTCGATAGAGCGACCGTGCGTATGCCGCTGGAGACCGATGTAGTGGCATCGGTCACCTGCTCACGTAGCGGGTCCATCTCTCGGTAAATCCGTTGCTCGGCATAATCTATCATCCCCGGCAACATGGTCTGGTAGTTCGGATCGTTACTGGAGATGACGATCAGGTTGGCCGTCTGTGATATATAACTGGCATAGTTGAGCGTCGGTACGCTTAAGGTCATGCCGGCACTCCTGTCGAGCTTCCATCGGTTACCGAGAATTGTACCTGAGCAACCGCGATAGGGCCGCCGCCGCCCCAGAACGCCACACGATGGAATTGAAAGCGGCCCCCGGTTGTTACCGAGCCGCTAATCGTCTCACCAACAGTTCCGGCCGTATTGCCTGATGCCAGAGTCGTCCAGGCCGACCAGGTGGTATCTATCAGCGAGCCTTGCACCACATAGCCGGTCGAGCCAAAGACCGAATCGTTTGGTGCTGTAATTTTCCAGTTGCCCAGCGTATGAGTCAGAACCGGCGTGTCGAGACCGGCCGGGAAGGTGCCGCCGGGATATTCCGCCCAGTTGATCCCCACATAATTGCCGAAGCTCGAGTTCGGCGTGACAATCATGGCCGACAGGAATGACGGCTTATTGGCATTACCGTCAAAGGCTGCCGGAATACCGGCGGCCTTGGTCATTGTTCCGATCTGGGCACTGTAGAACTGTAGGCTTGGCGTTGGGTTGGCGCCAATGGCCGAGAGCGGGCTATCTGCCGCTACATAGTTCTCCATCCTGGCATTCATGATCGGGACCGGATCGGCCGGCAGGATAATAGTTCGCTGACCGTTCTGCTGATATTCGTCGTAGCAATCGGGGCAGACCAGAAAGCGGGTATTTAGAAGCTTGGTCCCTCGCCAATCGTATTGCCAGCGCAGCCGGTAATGGTTCCACATCGAACCACAGCGATCGCAAATGGCAAGCGCTCGTGGATTGGACGGGTCAATCTCGGCTTTGCCGTATGGCCTCATACGTAATAGTTCCCCAGTCCTGGAATGATAGTCAGTCCGACATTCTCAGTGTCCTGACGCATAAAGATTTCCATTGCACGAGTATATCGTGCAAAGAGCTTATCTTCTAATTGAGGAGCATAGATTTCCGCCAACTTCCATGCCACACCCGCACAGTAAGCTTCGTATGCTCTATACGGTATCTCGACATTAAGACCGTTCTGGACATCGGCGTCCTGGGTCTGCCGTACCGAGTAGAACTGTACGGTGTACGGTCCAGCACCATCCGGCACCGGATAGAAGGTGACATTCTGCGAGATTAGCCGGTCATACCAATAGACTGTCGGTACACCCTGCCCAAGCTTGTTGGAGTATGAGGCATATTCGGTACGACTGACCGGCCATAGATAGCGATCTATAGTGGCTAGCCCGGAGCCGGTACGGACATAGAGATCAAGGATCATGACCGTCGCCGACGGCACCGCATAAGTCGCCACGCCCTGAGTCAGCGGCATGACTTGCAAATCGACTTCCCAGAGATTGGGTGTATTGTTCGACCATTCCGACAGCACGAAGTTCAATGCCATCCTGGCATGGAACATCTGCTGCTGGGTGATTTCTGCCGGCCGAATCTGGCATCGTCCCAAAGCCGCTAGAACAAACTCCGAACCGGACGGCGCGAAGTTATAAACCTGAGTTGTGTTCTGACTGGTGACAAACATGATTGCCTCAGTTCAAGTTTGTAAATGTATAGGTTCCCTGACCAATCACACTATTAGAACAGGTTGCCGCCCCGTAACTCGGAACCATGGCTCCCGCGATGTCATTGTCGGTTTGGAATACAGCAAAATACTGAAGATTGTAATGCACTTCTCGGATGATGAAATTTTCTGCGGCACCACAACCGACTTGCGTAGGGGTAAGCGTTACACCCAATCCGGGGAATAGCAAATTACCGGAAGTATTGCTTACCTGCACAAAGGGGGAATTGTTCTTGATTTGCCATGACGCAAACTCTGTGATGTTCTGGCCGTAGCTAAAACCAATCCCATGATTGCTCACAAACCCATAATGAAACGGTGCCCACTGCGTCGGCGAGCTCGCCGGTGTATTTCCCATATTACCAGCGACACGCGAAATGTAAGTAATGCTGGCCGACGTAACGAGCGCGCCAACGCTGTATGTAAATCCGGCGTTATAAGCCGTCGGCGTCAAATTCCAATCACAAATCTTATATTGCTGGCCACTCCATAAGATTGGGTAAGTCACGGTGGTCCCGATAATTGCTGGCAACGTGCCAAGCAACGTGACGTATTGCGTTGGCGATATGCATGGCGAAGTCCAGGGCGCTGGTCTTACGCCCCAATAAGGACCGCTATTCCAGCCCATTTCTCGCATGCGCTCAGGACCGCTGCCATTGTCAGTCAGGATACCCAGCCATGGAGTGAACTGATAATCGCCCTGCCCAAACGCCGCCGAGCCGCCACTGGCCCAATTACTGCCGCCAGTCATATTTCCAGCGCCGCTGCTGTTGGCGGGATAGCGGAAGTTCATGCGAGCAAAGCTGCCACCCTTCATGAACAAATGACCGTCTTGCGGGCTCCCCGGCTGCCCAAGATTGACCATTATGTTTTCGCCGTAGCCGCTGTTGCCGTTATTAATATTGCAGCAAATGCTATCAAGCGTGACGTTGCCGCCATTGTTATTACTTGGAATATTAATAAAGGCGAACGATTGCGCCGCGAAGAACTTTGCTTCACTCAATGCGTTGCCGGGGCTGTAGGTCGATGCGAAGGTGTAGTCGATATTGATATTTATGTTCTTGAGAATAGTTGCGCGTGCCGCACCAAACCCAAACGTGCTATCGACCAATTCAAATGGTTGTCCGGGCTCTATATGAATTTGCTCCACGTCAATACCCGCACCGACAAACACTCGGCCCATCTCCGTTGCCCAGATTGCGGTTTGCGTGCCGATTTCGGTCGTGAGCCCTGAACCGCAACATACTGTCCCATAAGCCTGATACCACTCGTCCGTCGCTCGCCAAGTGGCAACATGCGTGCTGGTGTTATACGCCACCATTACAAGGGGGATAACGCCGTAATCTGCGGGCCACATCATCCAGCTATTATAGACGTTCCGGCTACAGGGGTTTGCAGGAGCAAAACGGTTGTATTCGTTGGCGGCAGTGCCGGGATCGGTGCACTGAACTGTCAAGAACCCATCGGGCGATGTAATAGTGCCGGTAACCTTCAAGCCAGCAGCATCGTATGAAGCACTTACGGTAGAAATTGCGAACTTCTGACCTATCATGTTCTGACTAAAGTGCGAGTAATTACCATTATAAACCGCCACGCCAACGTCGGTACCGGTAATCACCGAAGTCACCGCATCTACGGTGTTATTAGTCAGGCTGTTCACAAAACCCTGTGTATTAGTCACAGTGAAACCTACACAGGAATTTTGGATAAAAGTATTGTCTACCTTGTTTTCGGCAGCGAGGGCCGTCCCTGCTGAACCAATGGTTTGAATAGCCGAACTACCAATGGGAATACTATAAAAGAAATTAAACGCACCACTATTTCTTATCTGGGTACGATTGGCGCCGCCGCTTTGGCTAAGCACTACTATCCCGGCACCAGTAGCTGGCTGTCCACAATCTACACCGCCATTAGGACCAACAACCCATACGCTATCCAGTGTCATCCCGTTACCGGGACCCATCGTAAGCCCGGCGCTGTTATTGAACAGCGCATTGATGATGCAGCCGCCCTGGAAGGCCTGGGGTGAAGCAGGAATTAACTGCGGTGGACCATAGAGCGTCCCGCCGAAATTATCACTTATCGCCGTTTCCGATATCGGTTTCCACCAAACCAAATCGGCATTTGCGGCCAGGTCATTCAACGGGTCATGGCCAACATTGCCGTTTTGCAGGGATTGCCAGGGGATACCGTTGCGATAAACGACGGCACTTATGGGATAAGTGGTGCCGACAAGCCATGCCGCCGAAGTCCATAGATTAGGAGTGCCAGTGGTAAAGCCGGGGGCTTCCACGTATCCAATGCTAATGTTCTGCGTATAGCTGACGATAGCGCCAAACACGATCTCATTGGCTTGCGCCAAGACACCAGTTGAAACAGTCGGCGCATTGCTTGGCGATGAAGTATTATCTACGGCAACGGACCTATCAATACCGCCATTGGCATTGGCAACCGACATGGCAACAGCGGCATAACCGCCGCCAGGACCGTTTGCAGTTATCGTTCCCCCCGAAGCTAATTGCGTCCCAATATTGGAACTATAGAAAATGTAAATGCCGCCAATCGTCCCGTTGTCTACAAACCCCGGCGCTCGCGTATAAGTATGTCCGGCACTATCGGTAACGCTGGTTATGCCAACGCCGCTGATATCGTTCACCGCCACTACAATCAGTGAACCAACTGGTGCGGTTGCGATGGTTGTGAATGGGCTCCCATCAAGAACTTCTGGGTAAGCCTGCCCAATAAGTGTAGGCGTGCCAATCGCGCCAGAACCCTTGAACGAGGCGACGATAATGCCATTGGCAAGGGACTGAGTATAAGTCGGGGCGTAGGTAACGCTGCTGGTCGAAGCGACAACCTGATAGGCCAAATCCATCGCCATGCCGGTAGCGTCCGGCGATAGCGGTGAGCCCCACGCCTGTTTTGCGGTGTTATTGACATAGACGGTACTGCCGCCGGGGGGCGTGGCTGTTGCCCCCGGAGAATAGCCGCCCGCTAGACCGGTAAATCCTTGCGGTATCCAGTTTGCACCACCACGCACGTTTCCATGCGGATCAAAGAAGATCGGGATTGATGTCGAATATGTTCCGGCGCAATAGACCTTGTTTTGACCGGCAGCATAGGCAGCATCGATCGCCCGCTGGAACGCGGGGACTCCCGCAGTACAAGCGGTATCGGCAATGCAGGCACTATCCGGGCCACCAGTATGATCGGCACCAAACCAGCCGGGTATCCAGCCGAGCCCGTTATTGACGGCCGGCTTATCGAAGGCACACCAAGTACCCATGCTGTCTTGGATAGCGCCAAGACTAAGCGAGCTTTGGTTTATGCACGTGTAAGGCGCGCCCGCACCATCGTCGTTTGCCAGCGCGTATCCAGCAAGTATTAATTGTACGGCACTGTTGGTATTAGTTGTTGGGATTTGCGCCCTTGTAATATTCAGACTGCCGCCGCCAGCGCCAGTTGAGCTAATCTGAATATTTGAACCGGAAGGCGTGACTGTAATATTTGTCCCCGCCGTAATATTGAGGGCTCCTGCAAGCGAGTTAAGTGAAGTAACACCCCCACCACCGCCGCCAGTACCACAGGCGCCCGACGAGAACACCAGATGATTGCTTGCATCCAGACCAA
>Ga0306926_10006022_pt1 | contig 12983 bp, 10 predicted proteins | sample flu12Cox44000178_FD_203759 | JGI IMG/M metagenome (GOLD analysis project Ga0306926, IMG submission 203759) | Lab enrichment of tropical soil microbial communities from Luquillo Experimental Forest, Puerto Rico - flux8day.12C.oxic.44.000.178 (v2)... | ecosystem: Environmental > Terrestrial >... | reverse complement strand
ACGGCGGTGCCTTCACAGTTGTGATCGTGTTGCAGAGTTCGCCGCAGTCGGGTCCTGTCCGCGAACAGCAATCGAGAACGGTCTAAGGCGCGTCGGTCGGTTGTCTCAGCAAGGTGAACCTGTCCTTGAGCCCCGGCGACACGAACACCTCATTCTTCGCCGACACGATGACCGCGTCGAGCTTCGGTATCCGCTCGACCAGGGACATGCCTTTCTCAGGCCCGAGGATGAACACGCCCTTGGCGATCGCATCGGCGATCACCGGGCTATCGGAGACAATCGTCACGCTGCGGCACAATCGCGCGGGCTGGCCGGTGGAGAGGTCGAGAATGTGGTGATAGCGCACGCCATCCTTGATGAAGAAACGGGCGTAGTCGCCCGAGGTGCTGAACGTGCTGTCCGTCAGATCGACGGTCGCAAAGCTGTCGCCGTCCCGGCCGCGCGGATCGTTGATGCCGAGCCGCCACGGACGGCCGTCCTTGTGGCCGCCGACATAGAGATCGCCGCCGGCTTGAATCATGAAGTCGCGAAGGCCGGCCTGGCGGAAAATCGCCAATGATCGATCGATGGCGTACCCCTTTCCAATTCCGCCGAGATTGATCTTCATCCCCTGGCGCCTCAGGAACACCGTGCCGGCGCGATCGTCGATTTCGATCTGCCGGTAATCGATGAGCGGAAGCCGGGCCCGGGCGGCTTCGGCGGACGGAATCGAGTTGTCCTGATCCTGATCGAACTTCCAGATGTCGGTGAGCGCGCCGAACGTCACGTCGAACGTACCCCCGGTCCATTCGCTGATCTGCCGCGCTTGCCGCAGTACCGCTCGCACGTCGCCGGCGACCGGGACGGCTTGCACGCCGGCGGCGGCGTTGATGCGCGAGACGTCGCTCGCGGGACGCCATGTGCTCATGAGCGCCTCGAGGCGCTCGAACTCCGCGAAGACCGCATCGAACACCGATCGCGCAGCCGCCTCGTCAGTAGTCTGCGCCGTCAGGCGCAGTTCGGATCCCATCGCGATGCCGACGCGTTCGACGACATGGACCTGTCCCGAGCGGCTGGACGAGGTAGCCTGGCAGGAGACCGACAACACAATCAGGATGGCGAGTGCGCCGCCGCGCACGACACGTCGCATCGATGCTCCGGGATGTAGCGGTATCATGTCCGTTCGATGAATCAACGACGACCCGTGCCCGTGTGGGTGCGGACGCTCGACGCGCTCTCTCTGCTGCTCGCCTTCGCAGCCGCCATCGTTGCAGTGTCCGGCGGCTTTCGCGCTCACTTCGGCAGCCTCCGGATCGCGGTCACGTCGCCTGTCCCCCTGCTGGCGTGGTGCCTTGGGCTCGCCATCGTGCGACATATCGCCGCGCCCCAGCAGCCACTCTATCGCGAGTTCCCGCAGCACCTGGCCGCCTGGTCGCGTCTGCCGGCCATCCGAGCTGCGGCGTCGGCCGTCATCGGCACGCGGCTCATCATCCTCATCGTCGGGTATCTCGCGGTGTTCATGTTCGGGTTCGCCAATGGCCGGGCGCCGCTTCGGCACTTCGACAACGAGATTCTGAATCTGCCCGTCCGCTGGGACGCCGGCTGGTACCTGCAGATCGTCACCGAGGGCTACAAATACGCGCCGGGCGATCCATCCGTCCAGCAGAACATCGTGTTCTTTCCGGCCTACCCGATGTTGACACGGGTGGTCGGGCGGCTCTTCGGCGGCGACATGGTTGGCTATGTCACAGCCGGGATGATCATCTCGATCGCCTCGTTTTTCGGCGCGCTCGTCTACCTGTACGCTTTTGCGCGCGACCGTTACGGCGATGATGTGGCCAGCGGCAGCATCTGGCTGCTGGCCGCGTATCCGTTCGCGATCTTCTTTGGCGCGTTGTACACCGAATCGCTGTTCCTGCTCGGGACGATAGCCACGCTGTACCACTTCTCGAAGCAGGAGTTCGGCCGCGCGGGCTGCTGGGGATTGCTCGTCGGCCTTACGCGCCTCAACGGCGCGCTCCTGGCGATGCCGCTCGCGGTTCTGGCATTCGCGTCCTCGTCGTCGCGGACGAAGATGGCGCTCGCCGCCGCGGCCGCGCCGGTGGTCGGCCTCGTGATCTACGCGCTCTTCATCTGGGGGCTGACCGGCGATCCATTGGCGTTCGCGAGCGGCCAGATGGCGTGGGGCAGAACCTACACGGGCCTGGGAGCCCTAGTCGCGCAGCAGTACGCGATTCTCGCGAACGCCGGCCTGAGTGGATATGTGGGCGCGCCCGGCTACGACGCGCTCAACGCCGTCGGCGCCTTGTTCGCCGTCGCCACAATCTGGCCGGTCGCACGCCGGCTCGGCACGGCCTACGGATTGTTCATGGTGATCAACATCCTGCCGGCGCTGGCCAACGGCGGCCTGCTCTCTGCCGGACGGTTTTCCTCCGTGCTGTTTCCGGCGTTCATCTGGCTGGCCACGATCGTGCCGTCCAGTCATCGCGCCGCCTGGATTGCGACGTTCGCCGCCGTACAGGCCTTCGGCGCCGCGCTCTTTTACACGTGGCGGCCGCTCTTCTGACGATCATCAGGCGGCCGATGGCCGGCGCGATCCTGATGCTGACGGCATTGACCGTCATCATCACGTGGCCGCAGGCCCTGCACCTGAGCACCCGCGTGCCCGGTCACGACGATCCGCTCTTCAGCATCTGGCGGCTCGCCTGGGTGGCCCACGCGCTGGCACACGACCCCGGGCATCTGTTCGACGCGAACATCTTCTACCCGCACGTGCATACCCTCGCGTACTCGGACGCGATGCTGTTCGAAGGAGTGGTGGCCGCGCCATTCCTGCTGGCGGGAGCGAATCCCGTTCTCGTCTACAACCTGATGTTCTTCGCCGCCATCATCTCGTCCGGCGCCGGCATGTTCGTCCTCGTGCGCTACCTGACCGGCGACATCCGCGCCGCGCTCGTCTCGGCGGCCATCTTCACGCTCGCGCCGTATCGCATCGAGCACTTCATCCATCTCGAGCTGCAATGGACCGTCTGGATGCCGCTCACGCTCTGGGCGCTGCATCGCACGATGGAAGAAGGCACGCTCGAGCTCGGGGCCCTCACCGGCTTGTTTCTGTGGCTGCAGATTATTTCGTGCGTGTACTACGGCGCGTTCCTTGTCCTCGTGGTCTCGGCAGCGGGGGTCATGCTGATGGTGTCCCGGCCGGAGCAGGGCCGCCGCGCCATCCGCCCGCTCTGCGTCGGCGCTCTGCTCGCCGCGGCACTCACCCTTCCCTACATGCTGCCGTACCTCGCGGCGACCCAGGAACTCGGTCCAAGGCCCGCCGGAGATGTGCTGACCTTCAGTGCGGAATGGGCCAGCTATCTGGCGGCGCCGAAAGAGAACTGGCTGTGGGGGTGGACGGCCTGGGGCTTCATCGGCAACGAGCGCCACCTGTTTCCCGGCGTCGCCGCCGTCGTGCTCGCCATCGTCGCGCTCGCCTGGCGTCCGCGGCGCATGGTCTGGATCTACCTGGCGCTGACGCTGATGTGCATCGAGCTGTCGCTCGGCCTCAACGGCACGCTGTACCGCTGGCTCTACGACCACTTCTTCGCGTTCCGCGGATTCCGTGCACCCGCTCGATTCGCCATCCTCGCATGTTGCGCGATGTCCGTGTTGGGAGGATTCGGGTTCCTCTATCTGGAACGCCGGCTCCTGGCGAACGCCCCGGCGCGCCGTTTTTTACTCATCGGTGTATTGGTCGCCATCGGCGTCGAGTCGGGATCGTCACCGCTCGATCTCGCCGAGCAACCGACGAGGGTTCCGCCGGTGTACCGGTTCCTGCAAGGCGCGCCCCACTCGGTGATCATCGAGTTTCCGATGAGGGACTACAACCCGACGTACATGTTCTGGTCCATCTACCACTGGCATTCGCTCATCAACGGGTACAGCGGCTACCAGCCGCGGGATGTCAGCGACACGATGGCGTTGATGCCCACGTTTCCCGACGATGAATCGGTCGACCGGCTGAAGGCGCTGCGTGCCCGGTACATCCTGGTCCACCAGGCGTTCTATGATCCGAAGGACTACTCCGAGCTGATGTACGAAATCGCCCAGCGGCCGGAGCTGATTTCAGTCGGCCGCTACAGGGACTGGGTCGGGGGGGATACGCAAATATTTGAATTAAGAATTAAGAACGATGAACGATGAATTCATCGATCATCGTTCATCGTTCATCAATGTGGAAGCTCAGTTCTTTTTTACAAATTTCTGCGCCCGCCTTCCGTTGCCCACTTCCGCCGTGTAGACGTTGCCCTTTGAATCGACGGCGACGTTGTGCAGGAAGATGAACTCGCCCGCGTAGCGGCCGATGCGGCCGAAGCTGCCGACCTCCTCCAGCGAACGGCGATCGTAGATGTGGACGTGCCCGTTGCCGGCGTCGGCGAGGTAGAGGTACTGCTGCGCGGCGTCCGGGGAGAACGCCACTGAAAACGAGGTGCCCAGCAGTTTAGTCTTGCGCTCGATGAAGATCTCGCGCTGGAACTTGCCGTCGATCGTGAACACCTGCATCCGGTTGTTCATCCGATCCGCCACGTAGACCATTCCGTCGTTTGACACGCGTACGCCGTGAACCAGGTTGAATTGTTGGGGGCCGGGGCCCTCGTTGGCGAGCTTGTTCGGCGCGGTATCGTCCGGCGTGTTGCCGTAGGCGCCCCACATGCGCTTGAACTTGCCCGTGTCCGCATCGAGCACGATCACGCGACGATTGACGTAGCCGTCGGCGACGAAGACCTCGTTGGTCTTCGGATAAACGTAGATGTCAGCGGCGTTGTTGAAGTTGTCGGTGTCGAGGCTGCCTTTGCTTTTCCCGCGGTGTCCCACCTGGAACAGGAACTTCCCGCTCTGCGTGAACTTGAGGACCTGGTTTTCGGTCCGCTCGCGAAGACGGGGGCCGCCCGCCGACGAGATCCACACGTTGCCCTTGTAGTCGACGTGAATCGAGTGCTCGTCCTTCGGCCATTCGTACTCCGGCGACTCGCCGCCCCAGCCCTGAAGATAGTTGCCGGCGGCATCGAATTCCATCACCGGCGGAGCCGGGGTGCAGCAGACCGCCTCGGGGTTCTTCGCGACCTCGTCGGTGTTCAGCGACCAGGGGCGCTGGATGATCCACACGTGATCGCGAGCGTCGACGTCGAGGCCGGAGACCTGGCCGAGGATCCACTGCTTCGGCATCTTCGGCCACATCGGATCGACCTGAAATGCCGGCGCCGATTTCATCTGAGCCTGCGCTCTTCGCTCAATCACCCGTTCCGCCAGCCCGAGCCCTGCCATGGCGGCAACGAGAGCAGCCGCCTTCCATCTTCGGTTCATGCACACGCCTCCAGCGCGGCGGTACTGTACTTCTTTTGCATTACACTCTTCACGCGAGGACCGACATGCGCTCCACACTTTTTACGCTTACGACTTGTTTGCTGCTCGGTGGCGGTGCGCTCACATTCGCGCAGACTGCGCCCGCACCCGGCACGCCTCCCGATCCGGTGAGCACGCTGGTTGGACGACTCGATCTCGAGAAGTACAAGGCGACCGTCAAGGGGCTCACGCAGTTCGGCGACCGGCGTCAGGGGACCGATCGCAATCGCGCCGCGGTCGACTGGATCGAGGCACAGCTCAAGAGTTACGGCTGCCCCACCGAGCGCGTCAAGTACGTCTACGATCCGCCCCCTGCTGCGGCCGGCGGACGCGGGCGCCCCAACACCGGTCTTGCCGTCGGCGGCGGACGGCCGCGAGGCGACAAGATTCCCACCGGCGTCAATACGGATCCGATGAAGCAGCCCGACGAGAAACTTCGCGCGCTCAACATGCAGCCCACGACGCCGGGACCGCGTGAGATGGTGTTCTGCACGAAGGTGGGAACGACGCACGCCGACGAGATGTACATCATCGGCGGCCACATGGATGGGCACGGCTGGGGTGAGGCGGCAAACGACGACGGATCCGGGACCGCGCTCGTGATGGAGCTCGCGCGGGTGTTCAGCTCACCCGATGTGAAGACCGAGCGCACGATTCGGTTCGCGTTGTGGAACAACGAGGAAACCGGATCGCAGGCAGCGCGCGCGTACATCGAGCAGCGGCAGGCGCTGCAGGGGAAAGAGAATCCTCCGGGTTCCGGCAAGTACCCCGAACCGAAATGGCTGGGGATGATCCAGCACGACATGATGATGTTCGACCACGGGATGCCGCTGCCCGACGGCACGATGCGCAAGGAGCAGCGTGCAGAGGCGGACGTCAACATCGAGTTCCAATCGAACTCGAAGATGGCTGCGGAAAGCCAGAAGCTGGCGTGGATTCTCGAGGCTGCGAACGAAAAGTACGCGACCGATTATCCGGCCGCGGTCGGACCGCATATGACGAACACTGATTCCGGCCCGTTCCAGGACCTGATCCCGGCGATCAGCCTTCGCGAGAACGAGCGCGGGGTCCAGATCGGCAACGGCTGGGATCCTCAGTGGCATCAGCCGACCGATGTCTTCTCCACCTATTCCGACAAGGACTTCCGCCTCGGCCTCAACGCCGCGCAGACCACGCTCAGCGCGGTGGCGGGCCTGACAGGGGCAACGCTGTCAAGATAGAACGGGTTCGATCAGCGCGGCCGCGTTCGGCGACCCGAGACGGAAGGAACCGCAGAGACGGCCGAGACCGCGGAATTCCTTTAGAACGATTCTTCTCTGCGGTTTCCGCGGTTTTTTCTGGTGCTGGGAAGGTGCGCTAGGATTGCGGCGAAGACATCTATGACACGTTCACGCGCGCTCCTCGCTTCGCTGCTGGCCCTGGCCGGCACCCCGCTCTTCGCGCAGGACCGCACGGTCGATCTCCTGCGCCAGCTGACCGATACGCCCGGGCCGCCCGGTTTTGAGGAACCGATCCGCAAGGTGATGGTCGATCAGATGAAGCCGTTCGCGGCCTCGATTACCTATGACGGCCTCGGATCGATCATCGCGACGCAAGGCGCCAGCGGACCGCGAGTCATGGTCGACGCCCACATGGACGAACTGGGCGGCGTCGTGCGCCGCGTCACTCCTCGCGGCCTGCTGACGATGCAGATGCTCGGCGGATGGCTGGATCAAGCGCTGGTGGATCAGCGCTGGATCATCGTGGGCTCGAAGGGACCCGTCCGTGCCGTCACCGGTATCCGCGACGTGCACGTCGTGCCGCCGGAAGAACGGACGCGGGTCTACTCGCGCGACAGTCTCTTTCTCGACGTCGGCGCGAAGGACGATGCCGAAGTCGCCGCGATGGGTATCGGACCCGGCGATCCGGTCGTCCCCGATGCACCGTTTACGGTGATGAACGGCACCAACAATTACCTCGCGAAGGGATGGGACGACCGGGTCGGGTGCGGAGTGGTCGTGGAAGCGATGCGCCGCCTTTCGACGCTCCCGCATGCAAACCAGATCGTCTGGACGATTACGACGCAGGAAGAGATCGGTCTTCGCGGCGCTCACACGGCCGCCGATGTCGTGAAGCCGGAACTGGCGATCGCGATCGAAGGCGGCATCACCGGCGACGTGTTTCCCGGCAGGCCGGAAGAGACCCAGGCGAGGCTCGGTGCCGGGCCCGGAATCTTCCTTTACGATTCATCCGCGTTGCCGAACAGGAAGCTGACTCAACTGATCAAGCAGACCGCAGTCGAGAAGAAGCTGCCGCTGCAACAGGATCTGGTGCAGGGCTACGGCGACGATTCCGCCGAGCTGCAGAAGAGCAACGGCGGCGTGCCAACGGTCAACCTCGTCGTCCCGATTCGTTACACGCACTCGCACAACGGCATCATGAACCGGCGCGACTTCGATCAGATGGTGGATCTTCTGGTCGCCGTGCTGCAGAAACTCGACGCGCCGACAGTCGCAAAAGTCCGCGACTTCACGCCGTAGTTGCGGTCAGATGAAACCGCAGAGACCGCAGTATACACAGAGAGGATTTTCTTGACGGTCTCAGCGCCCTCCGCGGTTACATCTTTTCGAGACAGCCTCATGTCCGACGCCAAAGCGGTTCATCGCTTCGTACGGCACCTCGTGGAACATCGGCAATCCCGCCGCTTCGATGACCGCGATCAGACCTTCACGCGTGTGAAACTCCATGTTGTCGCGGTTGATGAGCACGGTGTTCGCATAGCGAGGCGCGAGCCGGCGGAACTCGGCATCGATCAAGGTGAACCGCCGCACCATGTTTTCCGCGCTCTCGTGAGGCCGATTTCGCTGTCGAATATGCTTTTCGACGGTGTCGGTGTTCGACGTCAGCACGATGATCCGATCGGGCTTCCAGGCGTCACCGATTGATAGCACCTTGCGAAGCTCGTCATGATGCTCGACCGGGTATTCCGCGATGTGCGCTTCGAGCGTGATGCGCGCGCCCTCGAAGAAAATCACCCTGTCCGGACGATCGTTGTCGGAGGCATCGCGATAGTTCGCGTCGTACAGGCGGCCGAAGTACGCGGTGACGCCGACCGGGTTGCGGCCCGCATCGATATCCTCGAGCACGCGAGGATCCCACACCCCTTCTTCACCCTCGCCGTACGATCCGTTGTGATAGAGATCGCCGAGCTGTCGCAGCAGCGTGCTCTTCCCGATGCCCGGACCGCCGACGATGGCGACTCGCATCTTCAGAGTACGTCGTGCGCGGTTTCACGCGTCGCAAACAGGCCGAGCAGCGACAAGACGGCGCCGCTGCTGAGATAGTAGCCGACGTACTGAAGACCGTAGTTCGTTGCGAGGTAGGTCGCGGCGTACGGCGCGAGCGAGGCGCCGAAGATGCCGGCGAGGTTGAAGGTCAGCGAGCTGCCCGAGTAGCGGACCGCGGTCGGAAACAGCTCGGACAACACGGTTCCGAGCGGGCCGTACACGAGGCCGACCAGCGACATGCCGAGCACCATCATCGTCACCGCACCGGTCGTGCCGGCGGCAAACAGCGGCGCCATCACCAGGCCGAACGCGAAGATGCCGACATTGACCCACATCAGCATCTTGCGCCGTCCACGCTCCGCCAGCATCGCCGAGATCGGCGTGAAGAGCGCAAAGAACAGGATGGCAAACAGCTGCATGATTAGAAACTTTTCGCGCGTGTAGCCGAGCGCGCTCGTGCCCCACGACAGCGAGAAGACCGTCATCAGATAGAAGATCTGAAACGCGGTCAGCGATACCAGCACGCCGAGGAACAAGGTGCCGGCGTGGTTCTTGATGACCGCGACCATCGGCACTTCAACGCGTTCGTGCCGCTTCAGCGCTTCGCTGAACACCGGCGTCTCGGTGATCGTAAGTCGCACATACAAGCCGATACCGACCAGGGCCGAACTCGCCAGAAACGGCAGCCGCCAGCCGAACGCGAAGAACTGTTCGTTGGTGAGCGCCGAGGACAGCAAGAGGAAGATTCCGCCCGAAAACAGGAACCCGACCGGGGCGCCGAGCTGGGGAAACATGCCGTACCACGCGCGCTTGCCGGGCGGCGCGTTCTCGACGGCCAGCAGCACCGCGCCTCCCCACTCTCCGCCGAGCCCGAGGCCCTGACCAAAACGGCAGATCGCCAGGAACAACGGCGCGGCGAGCCCGATCGTGGCATAGGTCGGCAGCAGGCCGATGGTGACCGTCGACAGGCCCATCGTCAGCAATGCGGCCACCAGCGTGGTCTTTCGGCCGACGCGGTCGCCGAAGTGGCCGAAGAGCGCGGAACCGATCGGGCGGGCCACGAACGCGATGGCAAACGTGGCCAGCGAGGCGAGTGTGGCTGAAGCAGGATCGGATTTCGGAAAAAACAGCGGCGGAAAAACGAGCACGGCCGCCGTCGCATAAATGTAGAAGTCGAAGAACTCGATCGTCGTACCGATCAGGCTCGCGAACAGGACCTGAGCAGGGCTGTTGATCGGCCTGGCGGCCGCGGTGCGCGTTTCGCTCATCGCACCCGATGATACACGCAGAATCTGAGACTCCTGAGCTGGTGGCGCGTCTCAGCTGAATCGGGACCCAATGTGGCGCAAGGCTTTAGCCTTGCGAGGCGCGCCACGCACTAAAGCGCTGCGCTACTAAAGATCGTTGGTCTTAGCCCGCCCGCAAGACGTCCGACGGATCCAGCCTCGACGCGCGATAGGCCGGCACCAGGCTCGCTGACAATGCAACGAACACCAGCATACCCGACACGACCACCAGCGTCAGCGGATCCGACGCGCTCACGCCGTACACGAGCTTAGCCATCAGGCGTCCAGCGCCGAGCGCGGCGACGGCGCCGGCCGCGACGCCGATGAGCGCCGGCGTCATGCCCTCGACGACGACCAGACGCACGACGTCGGCCCGTCTCGCGCCCAGAGCCGACCTGATTCCGATCTCGCGGCTGCGGCCGCGGACGATATACGAGAGCACACTGTAGATGCCCACCGATGCGAGCGCGAGCGCGACCGACGCGAAGAGTCCCAGCAGCAGCGCGCTGAACCGCTGCGACGTCAGCGTATCGTCGCGCACATCTTCCATCGTCCTGATCTCTTCGACTGGCTGCTCCGGATCGATGGCACGCACCGCGGTCGTCACTGCCTGCGCGAGGGTCAGAGGAGGAACCGACGTCCTGGCGACGAGCGAGAGATGGCTCCAGTCGTGCTCTCGCGTGAATTCGTATACGGTCGCGACCGGGTTCTCGGACAAGCCGGCTTCACGAATATCACCGACGACACCGACGACCGTCTGCACGACCGTCTTCGATTCGAGCGGCAGACGGGCCTGCCGGCCGATCGGATCGACATCGCCCCACAACAGCTTCGCCGCCGCCCGGCTGACGAGCATCACGTGAACGTCGTCCTCGGCGAAATCCCGTCCGCGCAGAAGGGGCACGCGCATCGCGCGCAGGTAGCCGGGCGTGATCTTACGGACCGCGACGGTCGGTTGATCGCGGGGGAGCAGCTCCGCCTGGCCGTCGACGACAATCGGTTGTTGCGATCCGCCCGTCAGCGGAAGGTCGTCGATCGCGGCCGCTTCCTGGACACCCGGAAGTGCGCGAAAGCGCTGCAGCGCCTGGTTGTAGAACGCCGTGATCCGGGCCGGTGTCTTGTAACGCGTTTCCGGCAACCCCACTCGCATGGTCAACACGTTATGCGGATCGAAGCCCGCGTCCACGTGTTGCAGCGCCAGCAGGCTGCGGATCATCACGCCGGCCCCCGTGAGCAGCACCAGCGAGAAAGCAACCTCGCAGACGATGAGCAGCCGCCGCGTTCGCAGGCCGATGCTGCCCGCCTCACCGCGTCCTCCTTCTTTCAACGCGTCGTTCACATCGGCGCGGCCGGCACGAATCGCGGGCAGCACGCCCGCGAGTACACCCGTCAGCATGGACACGAAAAGCGCGAAGAGCATCACGCGGCCATCCACGGAGATTTCGTCAGCCCGCGGGACCTGATTGGCCAGCAAGGCAGCCCCCGCGGCGAGGCTGACGCGCGCGACCAGGAGGCCGATGGCGCCGCCGGCTGTCGCGAGCACGAGCGCCTCGATGATGAGCTGCTGAAATACTCTGGCTCGCCCGGCGCCGAGGGCCGTGCGAATCGCCAGCTCCTTGCTCCGGCCGAGCGATCGCGCGAAGAGCAGGTTGCCAACATTGGCGCACGCGATGAGCAGGACGAGTGCGACCGCCGCGAGCAGCATCACCAGCGAGGTCCGGACGTTGCCGACCAGGACTTCCTGCAGCGGGTCGACCCTCGCGCCCCAGCCGGTGTTCTCCTTCGGGTAGTCGCGCTCGAGGCGCTGCGAGATATCCTTCATCTCCGCGTTTGCGTGCGAGACATCGACACCTGGCTTCAGCCTCGCGATCACCATGTCGTTGTGGTTGTCGCGTACCGCGCGGTCCTTGTCGGTGTACGCGATTGGCACCCACAGATCGCGGTGCGTGATGCTCCACGACGCAATGGAAAAGGCAGCGGGCATGACGCCGACCACGGTGTACGACTCGCCATCGAGCGTCAGGGTGCGGCCGATTGCCTCGGCCGAGCCGCCGAAATGACTCTGCCAGAACCCGTTGCTGAGGACGACGACGTGGCCGCGCCCCGGTGCGTCCTCCTCGGAAAGGAACACACGGCCGAGCAGCGGCTTCGCTCGCAGTGTTTCGAAGAAACCATCTCCGACTGCGCCCGCCACCACGGCCTCCGCCGGCCCGGCGCCGCTGACGGTGAACGGGCGGAAGCGATAAAGAGCCATCCGTTCGTACAGCCGCGCATCGCGTCGCCAGTCGTAGAAGTTGGCTGCCGAGACCGCGAACCGCGGCATGCCCGGAAACGTTGCCTGCGGCGGCACATGGAACAACCGCACCATGCGATCCGGCTCGTCGAAGGGCAGCGGACGCAGGAGCACGGTGTTCACGATGCTGAAGATGGCCGTGTTGGCGCCGATGCCGAGGGCCAGCACGGCCACGACCGCGAGCGTGAACGATGGCGCGCGCAGCGTACGCAGCATGGAATCTCCGGTAACCCACCGGGCTTAGACGGTTGAGAGCGGCGAGAGGTTTACGTACGCCCACTCCTTCACTCGAGGGATTCCCGGCACCACGATCGCGATCGCGCCGGGCAGTTTCCAGAAGCCCGTGATCGTCGCGAAGTACACCGGATATCCGAGGTGCGCGAGCGTCGCCATCACTTGTGGATCACGTGTCAGCCTCGCGCCTTACGCGATCGCAACCGCCGGCTGAGCCGAAGACGTCCGGCCGTATGCGACCGCAGCGGCGAGCATGCCGACGACACACGGAAACAGTGCGGGCGCCAGGGAGCCGGCCATCGCCGTGATGACTGTCGCGCCGATCATGATGATCACCAGTCCGGCCGCGGCGACCGGCGTCAGCTCGCGGTGAATCCGCAGGAGTCCGGGCAGAATCAGGCCCACCGCTCCGAACGTTTCGCACACGCCGATGAACCGCAGGAACAGCCAAGGAAGCGCGACCGGTCCCGTCATGGCCTCGACCGGCAGGACGAGCTTCATCACGCCGGCAAACAGAAAGATGGCCGCCAGAAGACC
>Ga0306926_10006020_pt1 | contig 12984 bp, 13 predicted proteins | sample flu12Cox44000178_FD_203759 | JGI IMG/M metagenome (GOLD analysis project Ga0306926, IMG submission 203759) | Lab enrichment of tropical soil microbial communities from Luquillo Experimental Forest, Puerto Rico - flux8day.12C.oxic.44.000.178 (v2)... | ecosystem: Environmental > Terrestrial >... | reverse complement strand
GCCGCCGAGTTCGACGACACGACCCGCAACCCGGTGATCGTGATCCCCGGTGTGCTGGGCTCCAAGCTCGTGGACCGCGAGACCGGACGCGTGGTCTGGGGCGCGTTCGCGGGCGACTACGCGAACACGAGCGACCCCGACGGGGCGAGACTCGTGGCGCTGCCCATGGCGAGGGGCGTCCCGCTCGCCTCGCTGCGCGACGGAGTGATGCCCGAAGGCGTGCTCGACAGCGTGCACGTCTCGCTGGTGGGCTTGCCGCTCGAGAGTCAGGCCTACGTGTACATCCTGAAGACGCTCGGCGTGGGCGGCTACCGCGACGAGTCACTCGGCCGCTCCGGCAGCGTGGTGTACCGGCCCGGGCACTTCACCTGCTTCCAGTTCCCGTACGACTGGCGGCGCGACAACGCCGAGAACGCGCGCGCGCTGCGCGCCTTCATGGTCGAGAAGCGCGCCTACGTCCAGGCCGAGCTCCTGCGCCGCTACGGCATCCACCGCGAGAACGTCCGCTTCGACGTGATCGCGCACTCGATGGGCGGTCTCTTGTTGCGCTACTTCCTCGAGTACGGCGACGCGGACCTCCCCGCAGACGGTTCGACGCCGGCTCCGAGCTGGGCTGGCGCGCCGTTCGTCGCGCGCGCCGTGTTCGTGGCGACGCCGAACGCGGGCTCAGTCCTGGCGCTCCGCAACCTGGTCGACGGCGTGTCGTTCTCGTGGCTGCTGCCCCGCTATCCCCCGGCCGTGATCGGGACCTTCCCGTCGCTCTACCAGCTGCTGCCCCGGGCGCGACACCGCGCGGTGTTGGACGCGCAGGGCGCGCCGCTCGACCCCCTCGACCTCGCGACCTGGCAGCGCTTCGGCTGGGGGCTCGCGGCGCGCGATTCCGACCCCGCGCTGGCCGCACTCCTGCCCGACGTCTCCGATCCTGAGGAGCGGCGCGCGATCGCGCTCGACCAGCTGGCGAAGTCCCTCGCTCGCGCCCGCCAGTTTCAGGCGGCGCTCGACGTCCCGAGCTCGCCGCCGCCAGGCTTGACCCTGCACCTCTTCGCGGGCGATGCCGAGCCCACGCCCGCCGCGCTCTCGGTCGACTCGGCCGGCGAGCTCTCGATCGCGCGCACCGCTCCCGGAGACGGCACCGTGCTGCGCACCAGCGCGATCATGGACGAGCGGGAGACGGGCGCCTGGCGACCTGGCGTCGTGTCACCGATCGCTTGGACGGATCTCACCTTCGTCTTCGCCGACCACCTGGCGCTCACCCGCGACCCCGCCTTCACCGACAACGTCCTGTATCGCCTGCTCGAGTCGCCGCGCGACGGCGCCGTTCTGGCAGGTGCGCAAGCGCCAGAGGCGGTTCCCCCGCCGCGCTAGCGCTCCTCGTCGAGCACCTCGGAGTCGCGGTCTTCCGCGCAGAACGCGTCCGGCTCGAGCGGCTCGGGGAAGTCGCTGAACGGGAAGGGGACGCGAGACTCGTTGTAGGTCAGGTAGCGCAGCAGCTGGTAGTGGTAGGTCGTGATCCGGTTGGCCAACGCGCGGACGCGCGCGCCGGGCGGTCGGCGAGTGACCAGCGCGAAGAAGAGCTCGAACAGCACGATCACGCCGAGCACCGTGCGAAGTACACCTCCGACGATCGCGAAGAGCAGCGTGAGCGCGATGCGGTAGGCGGTGTCCTTGCGCGGGATGTCGCCGTCGCAGCGCAGCGCGCGCTCCCAGCCTCTCTCCTCGTTCTCATCGATCTCGATCGGGCCCATGTGCAGCGGTTCAGGGGCACTCATGCTCCACCTCCGCGAGACGGTCTCTGCGTCTGGCGTGCCGGCCGGGAAGCCGGGCGCGACGGGCGTCCGGCGAGGGGCGTCGGCCAGGGCTGCAGGGCCCTGCCTGCGCTGCAGCGGCCCCGCTGCGGTCGCTGGAATCCGGGCCTGCGGCTCGTGTAGGTTGGCGGCGATCCACGGAAGGAGAGCCGCACATGATGACCGGTCAGCAGTACCGGGCGTCGCTCCTGGACGGCCGGCGCAACTACCTGGACGGCGAGCGGATCGAGGATCCCTCGAAGCACCCGCTGTTCCAGCACGCGGTGGACTGGGTCGCCTCGACCTACGACCGCTTCTACTCGCCCGAGCCGGACGCCTACCACCCGATGTTCATGATTCCACGCACGCCCGACGACCTGCGCGCGCGGAGCGAGGCGCTGCGCCAGAGCGACATCACCGCCGGCACCACCGCGGCATGCATGGCGCTGATCACCGCGGCGCCGGAGCTGGGAGAGCTGCGGCCCGAGTACAAGACGCGGATCTACGACTACGTGGATCTGTGTCGCTCGCAGGACATGCGCTGCTCCGAGGTCATCACCGACGCCAAGGGTCACCGCAAGCGCCGGCCCACCCAACAGGACGACCCCGACTTCTACGTGCGGATCGTCGAGCGGCGCCGCGACGGGATCGTGATCAACGGCTGCAAGATGCACATCACCGGCGCGGCGCTGGTGCACGAGCAGGTGGTGCTGCCGACCAAGCGGATGCGCCGCGGCGAAGAGGACTACGCGGTCGCCTGCGCGGTGCCCACCGGCGCCGAGGGCCTGTCGATCATCAACACCACCAACGCGCCGCGCAATCCCGACGGACGCAATCATCCCGTCTCGAGCCGGCGCAACCTGCCCGACGGCTTCGTGGTGTTCGACCACGTGTTCGTCCCGAACGAGCGCGTCTTCCTGGCCGGCGAGGTGTCGCACTCCGCGATCCTCGCCCACGCGCTCGGCGTGTGGGAGCGCTCGGCCGGCGTCGCGGGGGCGGCCAACGCCGCCGACCTGCTGGCGGGACAGGCGGCGCTCCTGGCCGAGATGACGGGCCAGCTCGACGACGCCGAGATCAAGCAGAAGCTCGCCAAGATCGCGATCTACGCCACGATGTGTCGGGCGGGCTGGGCGGCGGCGATGGCCACGGCGACCACCACCGCCGACGGCACCGCGGTCCCCAACTCGCGCTACGTGAGTGCGACCAAGCACTACACCATGGATCTGCACGGCCAGATGGTCGACATGGTGCAGGACATCGCGGGGCGGCTGATCGTCGGCTGCCCCAGCTTCGCGGACTTCGACAACCCCGAGCTCGCGCCGCAGCTCGCCGAGGCGTTCGCCGCGGAAGGCGACTACACCCCCGAGCAGGTGCTGCGCGTGTTCCACTACCTGCACGACACGACCGCAGACCTGTTCGGCGGCTGGATCTCGGTCACCGAGCAGCTCGCCGGCGCCGGCGCCTATGCGCAGCGCCTGGTCACGCTGCGCAACTACGACCTCGAGGACGCCAAGACGCGCGCGAAGCGGGCGCTCGGGATCCTCGACGGCGCGATGGCGGGAGAGCCGCAGTGAACGCCGCCGGCTACCGGAGCTCGCTCGAAGACGGGCGGCGCGTCTTTCTCGACGGTCAGCGCGTGCTCCACCTGGCCGAGGATCCGCTGCTGCGCGTGGGGGTCGACTGGGTCGCGCGAAGCTACGACGCGGCGGCTGACGCGAAGAGCGCGCTCGGCCTGCCGCGCACCCCGGACGAGTTGCGCGCGTTCGGCGAGCTCTTGCTCCGCTCCGACACCACCCTGGCCAGTACGGCGGGCTGCCTGGCGCTCGAGGCGCTCCTGCCCGAGCTGCGCGCCGCACATGCGGATCCGGCGCGGGCGATCGAGTCCTTCCTGAAGCGCTGCCGCGAGGGCGACCTGCGCGCGACCGTCGCGCGCGACGTCTTCGCCCACGACCTGCGCGTCGTGGAGCGGCGTTCCGACGGGATCGTGGTGCGCGGCAGCAAGCTCGCCGTCGCGGGCGCGGCCCTCGTCCACGAGCTGCTCGTGCTGCCCGCGGGCAGGGCCGGAGAGGCGAGCCTCGCGTTCACGGTGCCGGTCGCAGCGCCGGGTATCCGCCTGGTCTGCGCTTCGACGGCGCCGCGCGAGAACGACACCCGCCACTACCCGCTGGCGCGCCGCTTCAGCGTGCCCGAGTCCGTGGTGCTCTTCGAGGACGTGTTCGTGCCGAAGGAACGCATCCTGCTCGACGGCGAGGACGACGCGCTCGCCGCACGCTTCCGCGAGGCCGTCGGCGTGTGGGAGCGCGCGCGCAGCGCGGCGCAGCTGGCCGATCGCGCGGACCTGCTCATGGGCCTGGCGCAGACGGTGACCGAGATGAACGGCGTGCCGGAAGAGGCGAACATCGTCGAGAAGCTCTCCGCGATCGCGGTCTACGCAACGATGTGTCGCGCCGGCTGGGAGGCGGCGATCTCCCACGCGCGCACGGGCGCGGCCGGCGTCTGCCTGCCCGACGAGGCGTTCGTGTACGCCACCCTCCACCACGCCACCCACCTCTACCACGAGATGGTCGCCTACCTGCACGACGCGGCGGGCGGGCTCGTCATCACCTGCCCGTCGGTCGCCGACTACGAGCACCCCGAAGTGGGCGGATACGTCGAGAAGTACGTGCGCACCATGGACGGAGTCTCCGGGAACGACCGCATGCGCGTGTTCCACCTGATCCGCGACCTGACCGCCGACGCCTACGGCGGCTGGCTCAAGGTGTCGACTCAGTCCGTCGCGGGCGGCATGCACGCGCAGCGGCTCGCCGCGCATGCCTACTACGACCTGGACCGCGCGCGCGCCCGCGTGCGCGAAGTGGCGGAGCTCGGACACTAGCTGCCGGCGCGGAGGTGCCCATGTCGGAGCTCGTGAAGCCCGTCGCCGAGTGGTCCGCGTCTGCCGTGGAGCTCGTGGGGCTCGTACTGATTGCGGTCATGGCCGCCTGGGCGCTCGTTCGGGGGGCAGCGCGGCTGGTCCAGACCCGGGACGGAGACGTGGTGTTCCGCGAGACGCGCCAACGGCTGGCGCGCGGGATCCTGCTCGGGCTCGAGCTCCTCGTCGCGGCCGACATCATCCACACGGTCGCGGTCGATCTCAGCTTTCAGAGCGTGGGGATCCTCGCGATCGTGGTCGGCATTCGCACCTTGCTGAGCTTCACGCTCGAGGTCGATCTGACCGGTCGCTGGCCGTGGCAGCACGGCGCGGCGCCCACGGACTAGTCCGCGCCGCGCGTGGAGCCGTCGCCCGCCTGGTACGAGGCGAAGAGGTGCCTTCTCACGTCGTCCGTGACGGGCACCGCGCCGACCACGACGGGGCGGATCTTGTCCAGATCGACGCGCACACCCCGCTGCACCGCCGGCCGCGCGAAGACGCGCGCGACCCAGGCGTCCATGTGCCGATAGGGAGCCTCGTTCGGGTAGCCGAGCCCGAACATCTTGACCCACGGCACGCAGGCGATGTCCGCGATCGAATACTCGTCGGCCAGGTACTCCCGCTCCGCGAGCGTGCGGTCGAGGAGCCGCCGCAGCCGCTCCACCTCGCTGCGATAGCGCGCGATCGGATACTCGAGGCGCTCCGGCGCGTAGCGCACGAAGTGGTGCAGCTGGCCCATCATCGGCCCGACGTAGCTCATCTGCCAGAACAGCCACTGCATGCAGTGGAAGCGCCGCACGGGATCGCGCGGCAGGAGCGCTCCCGCCTTCTCGGCCAGGTAGCAGAGGATCGCGCCCGACTCCCAGAGCGTGAGGGGCACTCCCCCTGGACCGTCGGAGTCGACGATCGCCGGAACCTTGCGGTTCGGGCAGATCGCGGCGTAGGCGGGCTCGTTCTGATCGCCGGCGACGATGTCGATCGGATGCACGCGATAGGGCAGCCCGAGCTCCTCGAGCGCGATCGAGACCTTCTGGCAGTTGGGCGTCGGGCAGTAGTAGAGGTCGATCATGCTCGGAGTCTACGGGATGGCTCGCTCGCGGATGAGCGCCGTTTCGATCCGCCTGCTAGCCTCGGCGCTCCTTCTCGACCAGGACGGCGGCTTTCGTTCCGACGTTCCGGACGTCGAGCTGCGCCAGGTCGTACCCACGGATTGGGTTTGCGACGAGGATCATTCGGAATGGGCAAGAAACTGTACGTCGGCAATCTCTCCTTCAACTCGACGGAGGACGAGATCCGAGAGCTGTTCGAGCGTCACGGCAGCGTGGACTCGGTCAAGGTGATCACCGATCGCGAGACCGGCCGCCCGCGCGGTTTCGCGTTCGTCGAGATGTCGGAGGCGAGCGCCGCCACCGACGCGATCCGCGCGCTGGACGGCACCCAGCTCGGGGGCCGCGCACTGAAGGTGAACGAGGCCCAGGACAAGCCTCGTCCCGGCGGGGGCGGCGGCGGCGGTGGCCGGGGCGGCGGCGGGGGCCGCGGCCCGCGCTACTAGCACTCCGCGAAATCCGGGGGCGGGAGGGTACAGGTGCCCTTCTCGCCCCCTTTCTCTCTCAGACGGCGAAGGAGCCCCGGTGGCGCGGTCCAGCAAGATGTCCGTGCAGAAGCGGATGCGCGAGCGGAAGAAGACCGAGCAGGCCGAGGCGAAGCGTGCGGCGCGACAACGCGCAGACAGCGAAGAGGTGTCGCGGGGCGGCCAGGTCGCCGACCGCGCCGATCTCGACAGCTACGGGGTCCTCCCGGCGTCCTCCGATTCGCGCGACGACCGCTAGTCACATCTCCCTGCGGAGGAGCGCACGTTCAGGTTGAACTCGTCGTTCAGCCCCGAACGAGTCGAGCCCGAGCAACGCTCGCGCCCCGATTAGCGCGCTGTCACGCACGAAAATGTCGCTTGATCGGCGAGCCACGCCCGGATAGGGTCGAAACGGCAGGGTTCCGACGAGGTTTCTTCTCCCCGGGGAGTCGAGTAGCCGCGCCGCGCGCGACCGGTCTCCCGCGTAGCGGAGCTGTGGCAAAGATCTCAAAACCGAAGGAGACCGGAATGCATCATCCGAGCGCTCTGATTCGCCGTGCTGCCTGCTCTTTGACGCTGCTGCTGCTCTTGGCGGGCTCGAGCACCGCCCTGGCGGCGAGCCTGGTCTACGAGGGGTTCCAATATCTTCCCGGCCAGCCGCTCCCGACGATGGCGGGCGGAAGCGGGTGGGCGCCTGGACCTTGGACCGGGAGCGGTCAGATGGTGGATGCGCCACCGACGCTGCACTACCCGTTCGCGCTGCCGCCGACCGGGGATTCGCTGATGAACCCTGCGCCGGGTGAAGCGTTCCGTTCGTTCGTCGCGCCGGTCACGAACGGTGGAAGTCAGCTGTGGATCAGCTTCATGGAGAACTCCCTGGTCGCGGGCACGGGCTCGTTCGTCTCGCTCGATCCGAGCGGTGGCGCGGGAGCGATCACCCTCACGAAGGACGCGGGCGGCGCGATCACGCTCGGTGCCGGACCCCTCACGGCCCCGGCCGGGTTCTCGGCGGGCCCGGGGATCACCGACTTCTTCCTGCTGGGGCTCTCCCAGTTCAGCGGGACCACCAAGGTGAATCTGTACGTCAACCCGGGACCGGCGCTTGGCCCTCCGACCGCTTCGCTGGTCCTCCCCGCGCCCTTCATTCTGAGTCGCTTCTACTTCCGCACGGATCCGAATCAAGAGATCGACGAGATCCGCATCGGAACGAGCATCGTCGATGTTGCGGCGGTCGCCGCACCTGAGCCCGGCACGGGGCTGCTGCTCGGACTCGGAGTCGTCGCGATCACCGGCGCCCGCCGCCATACCGGGATACGCAGACGAGTGTAACCCCTTCCGCACAGGTCACCGCCGATTGTAAGGGTTGCATCGCAGCCCATCCGAGGGAATCGCGTGTCCTGACTGCCGGGTGCGTCCGACACTTTCTTGTTTCGGGGTGGCCGGCCTGATCTGGCACGCATCCTGCTCGGGGCATGGGTCTCATGGAGGGAGACCCATGATCCGTGTCATCGCCTTTCTCTCGCTCTTCGCCTTCGCGTCGGTCGCGTCTGCGCAGCAGACGAGCGGCTACGCCCGCAACGGGCTCGAGCTCGGCGCGGGCTTCGGCCTTGCCGGCGAGGACTTCAGCCTCGACAACCTGAGCTTCGACGACACGGCTGCCGCGAACATGATCGTCGGATACCGCTTCCACCCACACCTCGGTGTGGAGGGCCGCTTCGAGCACACGTTCAACTTCGACGCCAACGTGAGCGGCGTGCGCGCCACGGTGTGGAGCCTGACGGCGAACGGTCTCGTCTACTTCACGACCGGCCAGTTCCAGCCGTACTTCGAGCTGGGCATCGGCGTCGGCCAGGGCGAACTCGACTTCCGCGGCACGAACAGCAATACCACCGACGCGATGGGCCGCGTCGGCCTGGGGCTGGACAGCTATGTGACTCCCAACATCGCGATCGCCGCCGAGTTCGGATATGACTTCGGCTTCGGCGACCTCAGCAACTTCAACTACTGGACCATGGGCGCCCAGTTCAAGTACCGCTTCTAGTCTTCCTGGTGGCGCAGGGGAGAATCGAACTCCCGACACGCGGATTTTCAGAGGATCCCGAGCCTAGCGAGCCCTGATAGTTCGCGGGGTTAGGCGGCACCGAGCGGCATAGAGGCGCGCCTGGCTGCGTGGCCGACGGCACCAGACGGCACCACTCTCGCAACGGCCCCCGGGACGTCTCCACTAGAGCCCCGTGCAGACGCGAGGCTGGCTTCTCGCGAATTGTGAACCGACCAACGTTTTGGGGCGTTGTTTCGAGGACCTCGGAGTCGTACTCGGCCTTGCCCTGTGGGCTAACGCGGATGCTTCCGGACCCGTGACCGCAGCCCACCTCGAGCACCGCCTCGTAGCTGCTCGGCTCCAGTTCGTCCAATGCCGCGGCATTCGCCGGAATGGTTTCTAGCGACATCACCCGCGCCACAATCTCGCCGAGCCAACCGGTCGGGAGCCGGGACTGGCGGGCGATCAGCTCAGACTTGGCCATCGAGATCACCTCTCGCGAGGGCCGCTCCGAGGAACGCGAGCACCGTCCGCCGTGAGTTCTCCTCGTCGAGCGCCTGCGGCGACGGGTCCCAGTGTCGGTGGACCGCCCAGAAGACCAGCGTCTCGAGCGCGATGCGCGCGATCACTGCCGGCTCTCCCTCCGCGCGCAAGTGCCCGCGGCGCATGCAGTCCTCGAGGTAGCGCGCGAGCAGCGCGAGCGTGCCCTCGCGGCTCCCGCCGAACCAGAGCTTCGCGAGCTCCGGGTAGTCCGGGGCGCAGCGATCGAGCAGCTTGATCGCGGTTCGGTGTCGCGCCAGCGCGTCGTAGAGCTCCGCGAGGATCCCCTGCAGCTCCCCGGCGACATCGCCAACGCGTTTCTTCGCGAGCGCGCCCGTGAGCAAGGGCAGGGAGCCCTCCGACTCGAGGCGCCTGCGGACCGCCTGGAGCGTCGCGCCTGGCCGCGGCGCGGGAACCGGCAGAGCCTTCGGCAGCTCGACCGCTCGCGAGTTGTCAGCATGCCGCAGCACGCAGTCAAAGAGCGCTTCTTTGCTCTCGACGTAGCTGTAGATGGAGCCCTTGGATACCCCCATCCGCGCAGCGACGTCTGCCACCTGTGTGCGCTGGTATCCCTGTTCGAGAAACACCTGCGTGGCCGCCTCGATCAGGTCCTGAAAGCGATCGGGCGGGATGGTTCGGGCCATGTTCGAGTGGGATCATAGTTGACCTACTGGGTCAGTCAAGTATGATGAGCGGCATGCTCGCCGTAGTCCTCTGCATCGCGCTCGGGCTTTCTGCCGCCCACGCCGCCGCCCAGGTCGCCGACTGGCCCGTGACCGAGGGCGCGCCCGGCGGCGGGCGCTATTCGCCCCTCACCGAAATCGCTCCCGACAACGTGGAGAAGCTCCGCGTGGCCTGGATCTACCGGCACGGCGACTACTGGCGCGGGAGCTTCCCGCTGACGGTGAACCGCGGGAGTGCCTTCGAGTCGACGCCGATCGTGGTGGACGGGCGCTTGTTCCTCACCACGCCGCGCAATCGCGTGATCGCGCTCGACCCCGAGACGGGGCGCGAGCTGTGGACCTTCGATCCGAAGCTCGAGCAGGGCCGTGCATACGCGAACATGTGGATCAACCGCGGCGTCGCCTACTGGCGCGGCGACGGGCCCGCGGGAAGCTGCGCGCGACGGGTTTTCCTCGCAACGCTGGACGCACGATTGTTTGCTCTCGACGCCGCAAGCGGCCGGCCGTGCACCGATTTCGGCGCCAAGGGCAGCGTGAATCTCCTCGACGGCATCGCTCCGCTCTACGACGATTGGGAGTACAACGTGACTTCGCCGGGGACCGTCGTCGGCGACGTGATCGTCGTCGGATCGTCGATCGCGGACACGCTGCGACCCGACTCGCCGCCGGGCGACGTCCGCGCGTTCGACGTTCGGAGCGGCGCACTGCGCTGGACCTTCCACACCATCCCGCACCGGGGCGAAGCCGGCTCCGAGACCTGGCAGACGGGCACGCGCCTCACGGGCGCTGCGAACGTCTGGTCGACCATCACCGCAGATCTCGCCCGGGGCTGGGTGTTTCTCCCGGTCAGCAGCGCCAGCCCCGACTTCTACGGCGGCGACCGCCTCGGCGCGGATCTCTACAGCGACTCGGTGGTCGCGCTGGATGCGCGCACGGGCGAGCTACGCTGGCACTTCCAGACCGTGCACCACGACCTGTGGGACTACGATCTGGCCGCTCCGCCGGTGCTGGTCACGCTGGAGCGCGACGGCGCCAAGATCGAGGCCGTCGCGCAGGCGACGAAGCACGGCTTCGTGTTCGTGCTCGACCGCACCACGGGGAAGCCCTTGTTCCCGGTGGAAGAGCGACCGGCACCGCCGAGCGACCTTCCGGGCGAGCGTACATGGCCGACGCAGCCGATACCCACGGCACCGCCACCGCTCGTCTCCCAGCGTGTTGGCGACGACGACCTCTATGCAGCGACGCCGACTCACCTCGCCGCCTGCCGGGCTCGGCTCGCGGGGCTGCGGAACGAAGGCCTGTTCACGCCGCCCAGCCTGCGCGGGACGATCGTCCATCCGTTCACCGCCGGTGGTGCAAACTGGTCGGGCGCAGCCTGGGACCCTGTGCGACAGCGGCTGGTGGTGCCCGTGAACAATCTGGCGCACGTGGTCCAGCTCCGGTCGGTCGCCGACGCGGCGACCGGCGAGGGCGCGGGCGTGAAGCCGCTCCATGGGGCAAGCCTCGCGAGCCTCTACTGGCTCATGACTGGCCGCGGGACGGGCGAGCGGTACTGGCTGAGCCCCCTCTCCGGGCGGACGCTGTTCGAGCACGACGGAGTGCCGTGCAACAAGCCGCCGTGGGGGCTCTTGGTCGCGGTGGATCTAGCCCGTGGGACGATCGCTTGGCGCGCTCCGACCAGCGTCGACAACGGCGACCCCGGGAGCAGCGAGTTCGGGCCGGCGCTCGTCACGGCAAGTGGTCTCGTCTTCCACGGTGGCACGAAGCGCTCGGTCCTGCGTGTGCACGACATCGCGACGGGCGCGCGGCTGGCCACCTTCGGGCTGCCTGCGGGCCTCCATGCCGGGCCGATCACCTACAAGCTCCGGCCGGAAGGAAAGCAGTATCTCGTGGTTGCGCCCGGCGGGCACATCGGCCTCGGCTCCGAGCTCGGCGACTACGTGATCGCCTACTCACTTCCCGACTGAGGTGGCCGTGGACTCATCATTTCCTTTCCCTCGATGGCTCAGTTCGCGCCAGGAGCGGGCGAGCGGCGATGCAACACTCCGCTCGGCGCACGATCTCGGAGGCAAGCTGGTAGTAGCGCTACCAGCGCGGTTTCAGAGTCCAGCGGACGGTCGCATTGATCAGCCGCGGGACGCGTGTGCGAACGGCCAGCGCTGAAGTGCCTGACCGTGATCGACGAGTACACGCGGGAGTGTCTGGCGATCGAGGCGGCCGGCAGCATCCGCTCGGGTCGGGTGATCGAGGTGCTGTCGAAGCTCGTCTCCGTTCGAGGAGCACCGCGCTCCCTGCGCTCGGACAACGGACCCGAGTTCATCTCGCGGGCGATCCTGCGCTGGCTGCGCGACGAGAAGATCGAGACGGCGTTGATCGACCCGGGCAAGCCATGCAGAACGGGACGAACGAGTCGTTCAACGGGAAGCTACGCGACGAGTGCCTCGGGATGCACTGGTTCCAGAACCGGACCGAGGCGCGGGTCGTGATCGAGCAGTGGCGGAGGGAGTACAACGAGGATCGACCCCATTCGAGCCTCGGACGCCTCACTCCGAGCGAGTTCGCAAGGACGCAAACATCCAAGATCCTGGGCGCAGCCATTTTCTAGAGAGGTCCGGTCCGAAGAACCTGAGCAGGTCAGGTACACCGTCGGCACCAGGCCCCAGCGGGGACGCCCTCGAGCCCCTCGTGAGCTGCCTTCTCGCGAAGTGTGATGCGCCAGAATTTTTCGACTCCTGTGCGAATCTCTCGTGGTACGATCGCCTCGTGTCGGTTCGTCGGTGGGTGTGTACGTTGGCGGTCGCTGCGACCTGCAGTGCTCTCAACGCAACCGCGGCGACGATCACCAGCACTTGGCTCGGTGGCGCGGGTGCGTGGGAGGACCCGACGCAATGGAGCGCGGGAGTCCCGCAGAACACGGCGTCTGATTCGTACACCGCCGCGATCGACGGCCAGAACCCACTTGCTTCTCAGGTAGCGCTGAGCACGGCCGCTGCCATCGATTCGCTCCAGGTCGATGCCGACGACCAGCTCCAGATCTCGCCGACCGGCGCGCTCACGGTTGGGACCTCGGTCCAGAACGCTGGAGTGATCAGCTTGCAAGCCGGCAGCAGCCTTCAGCTTGGTGCTTCTGCGACGACGTTCTTGGGCGGCGGAACGGTGCAGCTTCAAGGTGGTTCGCTGTTGCTGACCAACACCAGCCCACTCACGATCGACAACACCATCGAAGGCCCTGGGCAGATCTCAGGCCCTGTCACTAACGCGGAGGTCGTCAACAGGGGGGCGATCATCGCGGGCCCAAGCGGCGGAATTTTCTTCTCCCATATCGTCTTTCCGCAAGGAGGAGTCTTCAAGGCGACCGACAGTGGGTTTGGGTTCGAGAACTACTTTCTCAGCGGCGCGACCATACAGCTAGTTCGTAGTGGGATAGGGTCCAACGACATCGGTGGAATCGACAA
>Ga0306926_10006008_pt1 | contig 13002 bp, 12 predicted proteins | sample flu12Cox44000178_FD_203759 | JGI IMG/M metagenome (GOLD analysis project Ga0306926, IMG submission 203759) | Lab enrichment of tropical soil microbial communities from Luquillo Experimental Forest, Puerto Rico - flux8day.12C.oxic.44.000.178 (v2)... | ecosystem: Environmental > Terrestrial >... | reverse complement strand
GCAACCCTGCGCTCGCCACCGACCCCAAGTCGTTGGCCGGCAAGGTGCTGCGCATCGAGCAGCCGACCACCATCGGCCAGGCGCCGCCGACTACGGCGCTTTCGGGCGTCGGCTCCGGCGGCGGCCTGTGCATCGACCCCGTCGACGGCTCGCTGTATGTCGCCGACCGCACCCCCACGGCGGACCGGTTGCAGCGCATCACCAAGACGTCGCAGGTCTCCACGGTATGGACGTGGCCGGACAAACCCGGGGTGGCCGGGTGCGCGGCGATGGACGGGACCGTGCTGGTCAACCTGATCAACACCAAGCTGACGGTGGCGGTCCGGCTGGCGCCGTCGACGGGTGCGGTCACCGGTGAGCCCGACGTCGTCCGCAAGGACACCCACGCCCACGCGTGGGCACTGCGGATGTCGCCCGACGGAAACGTATGGGGCGCAACGGTTAACAAGACGGCCGGGGACGCCGAGAAGCTCGATGACGTGGTGTTCCCGCTGTTCCCGTCGGGTGGCGGCTTCCCGCGGAACAACGACGATAAGACCTAGCAGGATTACAGGCCGGATTACAAGCCGGACTACACCCCGTCGATCGTGAACCTCAGGCCGTATTTGCGCGCGATGTCGGTCGTCGGTGCACGGCCGAAGAACCGCTGTGGGTCCTTGTGGCCGCCATCGTCGTCGATGTCATCGATGTCGTCGAGGTCGGAGAGGTAGAGCGGATCCTCGTCAGACTCGGAGGCCCAGGTGGCGACGGGCGCCAGCAGATAGGCCACGTGATCCCCGGCATCAACCCAATACAGCGTCCTAGCGACGAACCACGCGATCGCGTCGTCCAGAATCGGCATCCCCTGGGGTCCGGCACGCCACGAGCAGCGATCGAATTTGTTGACCTGATGGCCCGTTTGGCCGCCGAACAGTTCGGCCAGCGCGCGGTGGCGGCGCGCCAGCACGTGCACCGCTACACACTCGGATTGCCTCGCCACCGCGAAGGTGTGGCTGCTCTTCGCCAAGCCGACCAGGAATCTCGGCGGCTCCACGCCGGCCTGGGTCGCGAAGCTGACCAGACAACCCGCCGGGACACCATCGGCCTGGGTCGTCACCACGAATGCCGGGTAATCCAGCATCGCCATCAAGTCCTCGAACGATTCGTCGGCCACGTCAACATCATGAATCCGCGCGGCGGCTTCTGGGGGATTTCACGCCGTTTCCCGCGCGATCAGTCGGCCAGCTCGCGGGGCACCACGAACACGTCGACGAGCGCGCCGTTGCGCCACACCGTCATCTCGATCCGGCGCGCGATCGCGTCCTCGACCATCAGCTGCTGGATCGCGGTTGCGGTGACGACGCGCCGGCCGTCGACACTGACCACGATGTCGCCGCGACGCACGCCGGCTTTGGCGGCCGGGCTGCCCGGGACGACGCTGGCGACCTGCAGACCCTGCCTGGTGCCGAGCTTGTCGGCGACGGCCGGCGGCACCGAGACGTGTGCACCGGCGATGCCCAGCCACGCGCGGCGCACCCGACCGGTGTGCATCAGGGCCGCAATGATCTTGTGGGTCGACTGGTTCATCGGTACGGCCAGCCCCAGCCCGACGCCGGCGACCGCCGTGCTCACGCCGACCATCCGGCCACGACTGTCGGCCAGCACGCCGCCGCTGTTCCCCGGATTGAGCGCGGCATCGGTCTGGATCACCTCGTCGACGACGCGGCCATTGCGAGTGGGCAGCGACCGCCCGAGACCGGACACGATGCCGGCGGTGACGCTGCCGGCCAGCCCCATCGGGTTCCCGACTGCCACCACCAGTTGCCCCACGCGCAGGTCCTCCGCACGTCCCATGGTGACCGGCGACGGAACGCCGCCGCGCGCCTTCAGCACCGCCAGGTCGGACAGCTCGTCGCGACCGGCGACATCCGCGGCCACCGTGGTGCCGTCGGTGAACGTCGCCTCGGCGGAACCGGCCCCTGCGACGACATGCGCGCTGGTCAGCAGGTAACCGTCGGCCGTGATGACGCTTGCGCTGCCGCCGCCGTCTCCGCGTCGAGTGTGCACCGTCAGGCTGGCCACGCTGGGCAACACCGCGTTGGCCACCGCGGTGACCACGGCGGAGTACGCGTCCAGGGCTTCATGACCGTCTTCAGGCATAACCGCCTCAGCGTCTAGAGCGTTTTCGTTATGCCGCCGTTCGCCAGCGGCAGAACCGCTAGCCCCGACCGCAGGCGGCCAGGACGAGTTCTCGAACCCGGGCCGCGTCGGCCTGCCCGCGGGTGGCCTTCATCACCGCGCCGACGATCGCGCCGGCCGCGGCCACCTTGCCGCCGCGGATCTTTTCGGCCACATCGGGATTGGCCGCCAGGGCTTCATCCACGGCGGCCTGTGTCACCGAGTCGTCGCGCACCAGCGCCAGACCCCTGGCGGTCATCACCTGCTCGGGTTCGCCCTCCCCGGCCAGCACACCCTCGACGACCTGGCGGGCCAGCTTGGTGGACAGCTTGCCCTCGTCGACCAACGCCACCACCGCGGCCACTTGGGCCGGGGTGATGGGCAGCTCTTCCAGTGTGCCGTTCGCCTCGTTGGCCTTCTGCACCAGGAAGTTCCCCCACCAGGCGCGGGCCTGCTCGCTGGACGCGCCGTGCTTGACGGTCGCGGCGACCAATTCGACGGCGCCGGCGTTGACGAGATCCCGCATGACCTCGTCGGAAATGCCCCACTCGTCCTGAATCCGCTTGCGGCTCAACCACGGTAGCTCCGGGATGGTCTGTCGCAACTGATCGACCCATTCGCGGCTGGGCGCAACGGGTTCCAGGTCTGGCTCGGGGAAATAGCGGTAGTCCTGGGCGGTCTCTTTGGCGCGGCCCGGGCTGGTGTAGCCGGCCTCGTGAAAGTGCCTGGTCTCCTGCGTGATTCGGCCGCCGGAAGCCAACACGGCTGCTTGCCGCTGCATTTCGTAACGCACGGCGACCTCGACACTCTTCAGGGAGTTGACGTTCTTGGTCTCGGTCCGCGTGCCGAACTCGGTCGTCCCCGTTGGCATCAGCGACACGTTGGCGTCACAACGCATCGAGCCCTGATCCATCCTGACATCGGATACGTCCAAGGCGCGCAACAGGTCTCGCAACGCGGTCACGTAGGCACGGGCGATCTGCGGTGCCGCGGCTCCGGTTCCCACGATGGGCTTCGTGACGATTTCGATCAGCGGCACGCCGGCGCGGTTGTAGTCGATCAGCGACGTGGTCGCGCCGTGGATGCGGCCGGTCTCGCTGCCCAGGTGGGTGAGCTTGCCGGTGTCTTCTTCCATGTGCGCCCGCTCGATCTCCACCCGCCAGGTGGTGCCGTCCTCCAGCGGCGCATCGAGGTAGCCGTTGATGGCGATCGGCTCGTCGTACTGGGAAATCTGGTAGTTCTTCGGCATATCCGGGTAGAAGTAGTTCTTCCGGGCGAATCGGCACCAAGGCACGATCTCGCAGTTCAGCGCCAGCCCGATCCGGATCGCCGACTCCACCGCGGCCCGGTTGAGCACCGGCAGGGAACCGGGCAGCCCCAGGCAAACCGGACACACCTGGGTGTTGGGCTCCGCGCCGAACGTTGTGGAGCAGCCGCAGAACATCTTGGTCGCGGTGGACAGCTCAACGTGCACCTCAAGACCGAGCACCGGATCGAAGCGCGCGATGACATCGTCGTAATCCAGCAAATCAGGCCCGGCGGCAACACTCATGCCGTCGATCCTAACGAGGATCTACGGGTCGCTTCTCAGCGCCCGCGTGGCGGTCGCGCGGCCGCCAGCCGGAGGTTTTGCTCCACATGTTCGCCAGGGAACACGTCGCCCAGCACCGCCGCCATCTCCAGGTAGCTGCGCCGGCTCTCCTTGCTCAGTCGATCTAGCCCGATCTCTTTTCCGTCGTGCACATGGCGATCGAACGGCAGCACCACGGTGGCCGCGACGCGCGCGGACAATTCCTCGAGTTCCTTCGCGGCCAGGACGCCCACCTTGGCGTGCTCGACGTGGTTTATGGCGAGCACCGTTGACCTCATCAATCGCTGATGTCCGTTGTGCCACAACCACTCCAGGGTGGTCTTGGCCTTTCGTATCGCATCGATGGAGGTGCTGGTGACCACAACGAGGGCCCGCGCCTCCGGCAGAACGGCATCCATCACGGCCGAATTGACCGCCTTGGGGCAATCCACCAGTACCAGCGAATAGTGATTCCGCAGAATCGAAAGCGCCTTGACCACGTCGTGCGGCTCCAGCCGCCAGTTGGTGCGCGCAAATTCCGGCAGCCCGAGCACTTCCAGCCCGAAGCTGTTCATATAGGTGTGCGCCCGTACGTCCGAATATTGCGTGACCGCTTGGTCCAAGAGAAGGTCGGCCATGCTGCGCGGGTTCGGGCGGCCGTGGCGCTCGGACAGGTCCCCGGCGTCGATGTCAATGGCGATAACCCGGTCGTCGCGCACGGCGCCGAAGGTCGAGCCCAGCGCCTCGACCACCACGGTCTTGCCGACGCCACCTTTGAAGCTGAGTACGGCGATGGGGAATGCGCCACCGACGGCCGCCCGCGCGCGATCCCGGAGCTGATGTTCGTACGCCGAGTCTCTCCCGGGGCCGAGGTCAATTCCGGTAACGCGGTGAAGCGCCTCTCGCCAGCCGAACCCGGCGGAGCCCTCCAAATCCTGCTGGTCGAGGCCGTCAAGGGCCGTGCCACCCAGCGTCGGCTCACGGCGAAACGGCGACGGGGCCCGTCGTCGTGCCGGGCCCGGCGCAGTCGGCGGAGGCTGAGCGGATCGGACCGGCTGACGGGGGATGGACGGATCGCTGCGATAAGGCTGCGGCACCGTGGAAGGCGTCGGGTCGGCGCCGGTGGGCCGGCCGGGCTGCGGCTGACGGTCCGGCGGGGGCGACGACCGCGCCGGTACACGGGGCTGCTGGACCACTCCGCGAACCGAAGCGCGGTTGTTCATACCCCCCGGTATAACCGCTTCCAACCGGCAGAAAACCTCCAATTTCGGTCCGATCCGGGCGGTTGTTTGCCAAACCGTCGGGTCAACCGAAGAACGCCGCGGCGTCGTCGTAGCGGCTTTCGGGCACCAGCTTGAGTTGCCGCACCGCATCAGCCAGCGGCACCCGGCCGATGTCCTGCCCGCGCAGCGACACCATCTGGCCGTACTCGCCCGCGTGCGCGGCGTCGGCCGCGTTGACGCCGAACCGGGTGGCCAGCACCCGGTCGTAGGCCGTCGGAGTGCCGCCCCGCTGAACGTGGCCGAGCACGGTCACCCGCACTTCCTTGTTGATCCGCTTTTCCACGTCAGCACCCAGCTGCGCGGCGACACCGGTGAAACGCTCATGACCGAACTCGTCAATTCCGCCCTCGCGCAACGCGATTGAGCCAGGGATCGGCTTGGCGCCTTCGGCCACCACGCAAATGAAGTGCGAATCCCCCCGCTGGAAGCGCCTTTTGACGAGCCGGCATACCTCCTCGACATCGAAGGGCTGCTCGGGGATCAGCGTCATGTGCGCGCCGGACGCCAGTCCGGCGTTCAGCGCGATCCAGCCGGCGTGCCGCCCCATCACCTCCACCAGCATCACCCGCTGGTGGGATTCGGCGGTGCTGTGCAACCGGTCGATGGCATCGGTGGCCACGGTCAGCGCGGTGTCGTGGCCGAAAGTCACGTCGGTGCAGTCGATGTCGTTGTCGATGGTCTTGGGCACACCGACCACCGGAACGTTCTCTTCCGATAGCCAGTGGGCGGCCGTCAGGGTGCCTTCACCACCGATGGGGATGAGCACGTCGATGCCGTTGTCGTCCAAGGTCTGCATGATCTGGTTGAGCCCGGCCCGCAGTTTGTCGGGGTGCACGCGGGCGGTGCCCAGCATCGTTCCGCCCTTGGCCAGCAGCCGGTCGTTGCGGTCGTCGTTGGCCAGCTGCATGCGCCGGTTCTCCAGCAACCCGCGCCACCCGTCCTGAAACCCGACCACCGACGAGCCGTACCGTGAGTCGCAGGTGCGCACCACTGCCCGGATAACGGCGTTGAGCCCGGGGCAGTCACCGCCTCCCGTGAGAATTCCGATCCGCATGCCCTCATCTTGCCCCGTGGCCGGCCACTGCCGCGAGCCTAAACGGTGGGCGCAATAGGCAGCGGACCACGCGCGGCCTCATAGGCGGCGCCCACCCGGTAAAGGCGGTCGTCGGCCAATGCCGGAGCCATGATCTGCAGCCCGACCGGCAGCTCGTCGTCCGGGGACAGCCCCGAAGGCACCGACATCCCGCAGTGGCCGGCCAGGTTGAGCGGCAGTGTGCACAGGTCGAACAGGTACATGGCCAGCGGATCGTCGACCTTCTCGCCCAGCGGGAACGCGGTGGTGGGAGTCGCGGGCGACACCAGCACGTCGACCGATTCGTAGGCCCGGTCGAGGTCGCGGGCGATCAGCGTGCGGACCTTCTGCGCCTGGTTGTAATACGCGTCGTAGTAGCCGGCCGACAGCGCGTAGGCGCCGATCATGATGCGCCGCTTGACCTCCGGCCCGAATCCCGCGGCCCGGGTCAGCGCCATCACTTCCTCGGCGCTGTGGGTGCCGTCATCGCCGACTCGCAGCCCGTAACGCATCGCGTCGAAGCGCGCCAGGTTGCTCGACACCTCCGACGGCAGGATCAAGTAGTAGGCGGCCAGCGCGTAATCGAAGTGCGGGCAGTCGACTTCGCTCACCTCGGCGCCCAGGGCGGTCAGCTGCTCGACCGCGCCCTGAAACGACGACAGCACCCCCGGCTGGTAGCCCTCGCCGCGCAGCTGCTTGACCACCCCGACGCGCACGCCGCGCAGATCACCGGCCGCGCCGGCCTCGGCGGCCCCGACGACATCGGGCACCTCGGCTTCCACGGACGTGGAGTCGCGGCTGTCGCGCCCGGCGATCACCTGGTGCAGCAGGGCGGTGTCCAGCACCGTGCGCGCGCACGGGCCACCCTGATCCAACGACGATGCGCAGGCCACCAGCCCGTACCGGGACACCGTGCCGTAGGTGGGCTTGACACCGACGGTCGCCGTCAGCGCGGCCGGCTGACGGATCGATCCTCCGGTGTCGGACCCGATGGCCAGCGGCGCCTGGAACGCGGCCAGCGCCGCCGCGCTGCCGCCGCCGGAGCCACCGGGCACCCGTTCGAGATTCCAGGGATTGCGGGTGGGGCCGTAGGCGGAGTTCTCCGTCGACGAGCCCATCGCGAACTCGTCCATGTTGGTCTTGCCCAGAATCGGGATACCCGCGGTGCGCAACCGCGCGGTGACGGTCGCGTCATACGGGGAGCGCCAACCCTCGAGGATCTTGGACCCGCAGGTGGTGGGCATGTCGATGGTGGTGAACACGTCCTTGAGCGCCAGCGGGACGCCGGCCAGCGCCGACGGCAGCCGCTCACCGGTGGCCACCGCCTTGTCGACGGCGGCCGCTGCGGCCAGCGCCTCGTCGGCCGCCACGTGCAGGAACGCGCGGTACCGGTCGTCGGTCGCCTCGATCTGGTCGAGGCAGGCCTGCGTGATTTCGGTGGACGACAGCTCCTTGGCGGCGACCTTGGCGGCCAGCGTTGCGGCGTCGAACCGAACGATCTCGCTCATTCGCTGTCCCCGAGGATCTGTGGGACAGCGAAACGGCCGTCGACGGCTTCGGGTGCCTCCGCGAGCGCCTCCTGCTGCGTCAGGCATGGTGTCATCTCGTCCGGCCGCGTGACGTTCACGTCTTTGAGCGGGTTGTCGGTCGCTTCGACGCCGGTGACATCGACCGCCTGGACCTGGCTGACGTGGGTGAGGATGGCGTCGAGTTGGCCGGCGAAGCTGTCCAGCTCGGCATCGGTCAACGCCAGCCTGGCCAGTCGGGCCAGGTGCGCGACCTCGTCGCGGGAGATCTGAGACACGAGCGAAAAGCCTAGCCGGGCGACCGGAGTGGCCGGGCACGCAGGCTCGCCGAAATGCCACGGATACATGGTTGTGCAACAGTGTGCGCGTGCCGTCGTATCTGTTGCGCATCGAGCTGGTTGACCGCCCAGGCAGCCTGGGCGCGCTGGCCGTGGCGCTCGGTTCGGTCGGCGCCGACATCTTGTCGCTCGACGTGGTGGACCGCGGCGGGGGCTATGCGATCGACGACCTGGTCATCGAGCTGCCGCCGGGGGCGATGCCCGACACGCTGATCACCGCCGCGGAGTCACTTCGCGGTGTCCGGGTGGACAGTGTCCGCCCACACATGGGTCTGCTGGAAGCGCATCGCGAGCTGGAGCTTCTCGACCACGTCGCCGCGGCCGCCGACAACGCGACCAGGCTGCAAGTCCTGGTCGACGAGGCACCCAAGGTGCTGCGCGTCAGCTGGTGTGTGGTTTTGCGCAGTTCGCAGGGAGAGCTGGAGCGCCTCGCCGGCAGCGCGGGCGCCCCCGAGACCAAGGCATCCTCCGCCCCGTGGCTGCCGATCGAGCGTGCGACGACGCTGGACGGCAGCGGCGAATGGATCCCGCAGGCGTGGCGCGACATGGACATCACGATGCTCGCCGCGCCGTTGGGCGACCAGCACACGGCGGCGGTGTTGGGCCGTCCGGGCCCGGAGTTCCGGCCTTCAGAGGTCGCCCGGCTCGGCTACCTCGCCGGAATCGTCGCCACGATGCTGCGCTGAGGCGCCTATTCGCTGGCGAGCAGCTCCCCGAGCACGTCGTGGTTGCGCTGTAGCCAGTCGGCCTCCTCACCAGGTGCCGGCATGATCAGACCGGCCTCCATGATCGAGGTGGGATCCATCTCGTTCAGGCCGATCAGCACCGCGCGAGCATCCAGGCCGGTGATCGACACCCAGGCCTGCGACAGTTCGGTCAGCAGTCGCGCCCGCGTCTCCCGGTCTCGGCCAGCCCGAATCGTGCCGTTGATCGCCGAACATGTGTGGGGTTTGCCGGCGGTGAAGTAGGTCCCAGGCTCGTACTCGAGGAACACGACGTTGACGAATCCGCGAGGCGCACCCGTGACGGTGGAATGAATGTTGGTTATCGCTTCGACAAGCGTGGCGCGGGTATCCGCGCTAAGCGACCCTGCCGGCACAAGGCATTGATAGAACGGCATCACCCACTACGACATTTCTGGGTCGCTGCTCGCGCTTTCAGTGTCAGGGGGCCCGTCGGCCAATAACTTTCGGAACCCGTCTTCGTCGAGGACGGGCACCCCGAGCTCGATCGCCTTGTCGTATTTGGAGCCAGGAGAGTCGCCGGCGACGACATAGGCGGTCTTCTTCGAGACCGAGCCCGCGGCCTTGCCGCCGCGCGTCACTATCGCCTCCTTGGCGTCGTCGCGGGAAAAACCCGCCAGCGAACCGGTGACCACTATGGTCAGGCCCTCCAGCGTGCGCGGCACGCTGGCGTCGCGTTCGTCGGCCATCCGCACTCCGGCGGCTCGCCATTTGTCGACGATCGCCCGGTGCCAATCCACGGTGAACCATTCGGTGACCGCGGCGGCGATCGTCTGGCCCACTCCCTCAACCGCGGCCAGCTGCTCGGTGGACGCCGACGTGATCGCGTCCAGGCTGCCGAACTCGGTCGCCAGGGCGCGGGCGGCCGTCGGGCCGACATGCCGGATCGACAACGCCACCAGCACCCGCCACAGCGGAGCGGCCTTGGCCTTGTCCAGGTTAGCCAGCAGCCGCGCGCCGTTGGCCGACAACCCGCCGGCCTTCGTCCGGAACAGCTCGGTGCGTAACAGGTCGTCCTCGGTGAGGGTGAACAGGTCCCCCTCGTCGGCGATGACCCCGGCCTGCAGCAGCGCGATCGCGGCCTCGTAACCTAGCCCCTCGATGTCGAGCGCACCCCGGCCGGCAACGTGAAAGACGCGCTCCCGCAACTGCGCCGGACACGACCGGCCATTGGGACAGCGGATGTCGGCGTCGCCCTCCTTGGCTGGGGCCAGCGGGGTACCGCACTCGGGACACCTTGTGGGCATGACGAATTCGCGTTCCGAGCCGTCACGCAGGTCGACGATGGGACCCAGCACCTCGGGGATCACGTCGCCGGCCTTGCGGATCACCACGGTGTCGCCGATCAACACGCCTTTGCGCTTGACCTCGGCGGCGTTGTGCAGCGTGGCCAGGCCCACCGTCGACCCCGCGACCTTCACGGGCGTCATGAACGCGAACGGCGTGACCCGTCCCGTCCTGCCGACGTTGACGCGGATGTCGAGGAGCTTGGTCTGCACCTCCTGGGGCGGGTACTTGTACGCGATCGCCCAGCGCGGCGCCCGCGAGGTGGATCCGAGCCGGCGCTGCAGCGCCACATCGTCGACTTTGACCACGACACCGTCGATTTCGTGGTCCACGTCGTGCCGGTGCTCGCCCCAATAGGTGATGCGCTCAAGCGCGCCGGCGACGTTTTCCACCCGAGTGGTGTGTTCGGAGACGGGCAGGCCCCAGGCCCCCAGCGCGAGGTAGGCCTCGTGCAGGGTGGCCGGCCGGAATCCCTCGGTGTGTCCCACCCCATGGCAGATCATCCGGAGCTTGCGGCGCGCGGTGACGGCGGGATCCTTCTGCCGAAGCGACCCCGCTGCGCTGTTGCGCGGGTTCGCGAACGGCGCCTTGCCATCCTCGACTAGCGAGGCGTTGAGCGCCTCGAAGTCGGCGAGCCGGAAGAACACCTCGCCGCGCACCTCGAGCACCTTCGGGATCGGGGGGCCCGCGCCCGCCGTGAGCCGTTCGGGGACGTCGTCGATGGTGCGGGCGTTCAGCGTGACGTCCTCGCCGGTGCGGCCGTCACCCCGGGTCGCCGCCCGGACCAGCCGACCGTCGCGGTAGACCAGGGCGAGCGCGACGCCGTCGATCTTGAGCTCACAAAGGTACGGCACGTCTTGTGAACCAGATTTGCCGACCTCGGCGCGGACCCGGGCCGCCCACAGCTCGAATTCGTCGGCTCCGAAGACGTTGTCCAGGCTGAGCATTCGCTCCAAGTGCTCCGCGGACGTGAACTCGGTGGCGAAGCCGGCGCCGCCGACGAGCTGGGTCGGCGAATCGGGAGTGCGCAGCTCGGGGAACTGCTCCTCGAGAGCCTGGAGCTGACGTAGCAGCTGATCGAACTCCGCGTCGGAGATGATCGGCGCGTCGCGCACGTAGTAACGGAACTGGTGTTCACGGACCTCGTCGGCCAGTTCGCCCCATTGCCGCCGAATGTCGGGCGCGACCGGATCAGCGTCTGCTGAACTCACCTCCGCAGGTTATCGGAGGGCGCTGACACCACCCGTGGCTCTCTCCAAGGCGGTGCACAATTTGCCCGCCTAAGAGCGACTGACCCGCGCGGCAGGCGGCATCGAGAGTTGAGGCGGGCAGAAAGGCGCATCCTCTACAAGCCGGGACTGATGTGGCGGATGTGGCAGCCGGCCCACTCTCTACTCAGCTTCCACAAACGCCCGCAGGCGGTCCACCGCCGCATCCCAGCGGCGCGACAACTGGGTGAGGTAGTCACTGGCCCGCGCCAGTGGCTCGGTCCGCACGGTCCAGACGCGCTCGCGACCCCGACGGCTGCTGGTGACCAGTCCGGCCGACTCCAACAGCTGCAGGTGCTTGCTGGCAGCCTGCCGGGTGACCGGAACGACGCCGGTGACTTGCGACGTCGAGCTCGGACCCAGATCGCAGAGCCGCACGATGATGCGCAGCCGGTTGGGGTCGCCGAGCGCGTCAAACAGCGGGGCGCCCACCGCGACGTGTCCGCTCACACCCGCAGACCTTCCGCGTACCTGCGCACGAGATCGGCTTGGATGGCCCAGCCCTCGGAATTGGCCTCGAACGACGCCGAGCGGCGCGCCTCGGGGATGGAATCGAAACCGGATTCAGTGATGGTGAGCAGCACGCCGTCGGGCGCCTCCGACAGCGTGAACTCGACCAGCGTGGTCGGCTCCCGGTCGTAGTCGGTGTCCGGGTCGACGGCAAAGGGGTGCCACCGGTAAGCGAACCGCCGCTGCGGTTCGACGGCAACGACCTGCCATGTGCTTTTCACCCCGGCGTGGGGCTCCTGCCGCTTGGCGACCTCGTAATCGACGGTGGTTCCGGTGATCGACGCGGTGACGGAAGTTCCCGCGACGAAGGGCCCGTCGAAGCGGACGCCGAACCAGCGGCCGAACTCCTCGGCGTCGCTGATGGCCCGCCATACCCTGTCCAGCGGCGCGCGCAGCAGCACGCGCTTCTCGATCCGATCTGTGCTCATATGCAACCTCCTGGTTGCCTATTAGTCCACCACGCTTCGCCTCAAAGAGCAACCATTTGGTTGCATATGAATTCTAGATGGCGTCCGGATCCTCCGCGAACAGTTCGGCGGCCTTGCGGGCGAGCCCGATCGCCGTGCGGGCCCACTGAGGCGTCGCCTCCGCCAGGCCGCATGCCGGCGTGACGCCGATGCGATCGCGCAACGCCGCACGGTCGAAGCCGAGCCGATCGGTCACCGCGACGACCGCGGCGGCAACCTCCTCCACCGAGGGGCGCCGCGCCGGCGCGCTGGCGGCGACCACGCCGAGCATGACGGTTCGGCCCGACTCGACGAACGCGGCGATACCGTCCAGATCGGGTGCCCGCAGCGTGCTCGCATCCACCGATACCGCACTAATTGCGCTGCGCTGCAAAAGATCCCACGGCAGCTCCGAGGCGCAGCTGTGCAGCAGCACATCGGCCTCCACGGTCGCGACGCAGGTGTCGAGCAGCGCGGCGGCCACCGCCTCGTCGAGGGCGGGGACCGCACTGAGCGAGGTCACCCCGGTCAGCCGACCGCCCAACGCCGCCGGCAGCGACGGCTCGTCGAACTGCACCACCACCGGCGTGTCGAGTCGCCTCGCCAGCGCCGCGCGGTGCGCGACAACGCCTTCGGCCAGCGACGCCGCCAGGTCGCGCACAGCCCCGGAATCGATGATCGCCCGGTGACCGTTGGCCAGCTCGAGCCCGGCCGCCAGCGTGATCGGCCCCGGAGCCTGCACCTTGACCACGCGGCCGCCACCGCGCAGCCCGGCCGTCTCCCAGGCCTCCTCCAATGCGTC
>Ga0306926_10006006_pt1 | contig 13005 bp, 11 predicted proteins | sample flu12Cox44000178_FD_203759 | JGI IMG/M metagenome (GOLD analysis project Ga0306926, IMG submission 203759) | Lab enrichment of tropical soil microbial communities from Luquillo Experimental Forest, Puerto Rico - flux8day.12C.oxic.44.000.178 (v2)... | ecosystem: Environmental > Terrestrial >... | reverse complement strand
TCCCATTGGTGTTGAACAGGACATACGCACCGCGCTCCTTCAGATAGCGGACCATGCGCGGCAACGCCTTGACCATCATCGGCTCGCCGACGCCGTGCAATACCACCCGCGCGATACGCGGAACCTGATCGACGATATGGGTGAAGAGATCCCAGCTCATATCGGCCGGCGGCTCGAGATCCTCAAAGGTGCGCGGGCACGTTTCGCACAGCAGATTGCAGCGATTAGTGGTTTCGAGATAGAGGCAGACCGGCTCCTGCTCGGCAATCGGCCCGCGCCCGTCGCCGATGGTTTCGAAGTAGCGGCGCGGGTCGGGCTTAGCTTGCGCTGCGGCCGCCATGCTGTTCTCCGGACCTCGCGGCAAGGACCCATCTCCGGGCAACGTCGACGCAACCGACTACGACAAAGCCGACATAGATCGTCAGCCCAACCCAGAGCGGGGTATGCCCGGTTTCCGGCTCCCAGTAAAGCAGGACCGCGGTCAAGGTCGGCCAGAACGCCGGCCACCATGGTGCCGCGCACAAGAGTGCCACGAGCCAGACGAAATACCAGGCATAGTGGGGTGACGCAAACAGCGTTGCTGCAGTGCCCAGTGCTGCTGCCCAGGCCAGGCTGGCGCGCGGCGCCACCGACCGGTGCCAGGCGCCGACCGCGAGGCCTGCCATGACCGCCGCCGCCACGGCGAGATAAGCCGCTACCGGCACCGAAACGAAGCGGCCGGCTATGTCGAGAAGCCAGAAGCCGCTGCCAGAACTAAGCTTCTCTTCGGTCATATAGCCCGGGAGAAACCCCAGCACCCGCGGGCCAACACTGAGATACGGCAGATAGGCGGCGAAGACGACACCAGAGAAAGCGGATAGCCAGCGCCAATCAAGGAGATTTGACTTGGCGGGCCGCCACAGCGCCGGCACCAGCACCACCGGAAAGAATTTGACGAGCGCCGCGGCGGCGAGCGCGGCACCCGACAAGGCGCTTCGGCCAATGACCGCGGCGGCGAGCGCGATCGCCACAAAGGCGACCACCGCAGCATCGATATGCCCGGAGCCGGCGATCTCCAAAACCGGCAGCGGATGCCAGGCATAAAGCAGGATGTTTTGTCGCGGCGCTCCCACGCTCCGCAACACCAGGAGAAGAGCTCCGATGCCGACCGCTTCGACCGCAACCAGCACCAGCTTGATCGCCGGCACGGTCTCGCCAAAGCGGGTCGCTGCGAAAAACACCATTTGTGCGACTGGCGGGTAGATCGTCGGCGCATAATTGCTGCGGTTGATATTTGGAAAAACGGCCTCGTCGCGCAAAGACGCAAGGTGCGTATCGGTCGGTATGTACCGGTACGGGTTGATCCCGGCGGCTTGGACGCGCCCATCCCAAATGTAGCGGTAGATGTCGTCCGAGAGATAGACGGGTGCCGCGAGCGCCCCGAGACGCATCAGGGCTGCGGTCACCAGGATCAGCGCCAGTGGTGGACGTTCGGCACGGCGCGCGACGACAACCGCAGCCACAGCCCAGATCGCACCTTGCAGCAACGCAGTGATGATGAAACGGTCGAGGTTATGGTCTAATTGTGCGAGCAGCCCGAAGGCCTCGCCTGCCAGCAGCAGCAGGGCGAGCAATAGCAACCGCAACGCTTCAGTCCTTCTCGCGGACCGGAAAGATCCGCCCGAGGGCGCTGTTCGCCGATATGAGCTTCTCGATGAAAGCAGCCGTCTTTGGCGCGGCGTAACCGCCCTCATAGCAGTCCGTTGAGTCCAGACCACAAAGCAGCTCGTGCGCGAGCAGGGTCAGTGAGCTCTCGTCATCGACATCGTACCACTCGGCGAGCGCAGCCACCGGCAGGGCGATATCACCAGCGCGCGCGATCGTTTGACGGTAGACGCGCTCGGTGCTCCAGTCGATCGCTTCAAACAGCCGCTGGTGAAAATGCTTCATCCCGATCAAGTAGTAGCCACCATCCGCTGCCGGGCCGAGGACGACCCGGTCGCCCGGCTCATGGAGCCGGCGCGCTGCCTCGACGAGCAGCTCGGTAGGTAAGGTCGGGCTGTCACCATTCACCAGGCAAACCGAAGTGTAACCCGCGGCAAAGAGATCGCGTGCGGCGTGGAACAGACTGCGCCCAAGGCTCGGCTCCCTCGGCGGCAGCAGGCCAAACCCGTCGGGGAGCAGGTCTTTGAAGAACCCCTCAGAACCCAATGGATGATAAGCAGCGAAGCCTCGGATCGGCACACGCTGCGCCGCTGCAGTGATATTCGCGGCGATGTCGGCGAGGCAGCAGGTGTTGAGCTCCGCAGCCTCCGCATGGGTCAGCGGCGGCACGAGCCGCGTCTTGACGGTGCCGGCAATCGACGCCTTGGCCATGATCGCGACCGCGCAAAACTCTTCCGCCATGACGATCCCTTGCCGGCTCACACCACACTACGGGCGGCGAAAAAATTTTCGACGGCACGCACGAGACCGCGAGCGAGCTTCTGCTGATAGCTACGCTGCTGTAAGAGGCGCTCCTCGGCCAGATTGGATAGGCAGCCGAGCTCGACGAGTGCGGAGGGAATGTCGGGCGCGGTCAGAACGGCGAAGTCGGCGGAACGTTGTGGGCGCTCGAGCAGGACGACGTCGCGCCCGAGCTGGTCGACGACCTTATGCGCGAGGATGATCGACAGATTGCTGGTTTGCCGCCGGGTCAGGTCCAACAGGATATTTCCGACGTCGCGGGGCTGGCGCGAAAGTTTGACGCCGCCGACGAGATCGGCTCGATTTTCGCTGATGGCGAGCGCCGCGGCCTCCCGGTCCGAGGCCTGCGTCGACAAGGTGAACACCGACAGCCCGCGCATCTCGGTGTCCGGCAGCGCATCGGCGTGGATCGACAGGAACAGGTCGGCCTTCCATGCGCGGGCCCGCGCGACACGCTCCCGAAGCGGAAGAAACTCGTCGATGCTGCGAGTCAGCACGACGCGGTAACGCCGCCGCGCCGCGAGCGCACGGGCGAAGTCCCGTGCCGTCTCCAGGGCAATATCCTTTTCATAGACGCCCTCCGGGCTAATCGCACCGGGATCGACCCCGCCGTGACCGGGATCGATGACCACCGTCGGAATGCGTCGCGCCGGCGGCGTTCCCCTTGCCGCTGGCTGGGCAAATGCCGAGTTGAAACGCCACCCGCCGACAGCACAAAGAGCAAGGCCGCGCAGCACCCGGCGCCGCCCGCTATTCATGTTCGCATACCCCACCCCTCCGGCAAATCCTCGCTCCAAGCGAGTGCTGCCGGTGAATGGCTTATCTTACTGCTAAGCCGCCGGTGCCGGTAGATATCGAGATGGGACTATTCGCGGCTGCGGCGGTCGTCATAGAAGCGCTGTAGCGGCATAGGCTCGGGGAGCCGCTCCCGCCACAACCGCCGGCGAAACAGACTTGCGATCCGCAAAGCAAGTCCACGCACCGGCCGCAAAACCGTGAGAGGAACGATCTGAGCTGTTCTACTGGGAGGACGTCGCAGGCTCCTCATGCCCGATCGCCGGAAATCGGCTACCCAGATGTCGACCCGACGCTCCGATATGCCGAATACGGTCGCGGCTTCGGCACTAGTCCATCCATCCACGAGAACGCGCTGGACGATGAGCGCACGCCGCGCCACCGTCATTGCGCGAGGCTGGGCAGACGCGCTCTTCATGTATTGGTAACGCGCGCAGCCGCTGAATAATTCCAGGATATCAGCGGGCGACGTCGACCACTGTGCGACCCCGCACGTCGCCCCTGAGGATCTGCGGCGCCATCTCCGGCAGGGCAGACAACGGAACGGTCTGGGTCATCTGTTCGAGGTGGTCGAGCGGCAGGCCGCCAACCAGACGCTGCCAAGCCTCGACCCGCTCGTGATGCGGGCACATCACCGAATCGATGCCCAATAGGCTCACGCCGCGCAGCAGGAATGGGATCACCGTCGCCGGCAGCTCGCTGCCACCGGCGAGCCCGCAGGCGGCAACACCAGCCCGATAATTGAGCTGGGTGAGGATCGTCGCCAAGGTCGTGCCGCCGACCGCATCGACCGCGCCGGCCCACCGCTCGCTGTCGAGAGGGCGGGACGGCGTTGCCGCCAGCGCCGCGCGGTCGATCAAATCGGCGGCACCAAGCCCGGTCAGATAATCGCGCAACTGCGGCCGGCCGGTCGAGGCGACGACCCGGTATCCGAGCTTTGACAGCAGCGCCACCGCGACGCTGCCGAGACCGCCGGCCGCACCGGTCACGAGGACATCGCCCGCGCCGGGACGCAACCCGTGGCGCTCGAGGGCAATGACGGCGAGCATCGCGGTCAACCCGGCAGTACCGATCGCCATCGCCTGCTTCGCGGTCAGCCCGTCCGGCCGGCGCACCAGGTGCGAGGCCTTGACCCGCGCCTTCTCGGCATAGCCGCCCCATTGCGTCTCGCCAACCCGCCAGCCGGTCAGGATTACCGGGTCGCCCGGCGCGAACTCGGATGAATCCGAGCGCTCGACGGTTCCGGCGAAATCGATGCCGGGGACATGCGGGTAGCTGCGCACCAGGCGGCCGATACCTTGCAGGATCATCCCGTCCTTGTAATTCAAGGTCGAGCATTCGACCGCGACGGTGACCTCGCCCGGCGGCAGCCGCGCCTCGTCGACCGGCTCGATGCGAGGAGCTACCTTTCCGCCCTCCTCGTGCAATACCAGCGCGCGGAACGTTGCCATAGTGTGCCTCCCTCTCTCGTCACCCCCGCGAAAGCGGGCATAGGGCAAGCGGCTGAGAGCCGGGCCGCTGGGTTCCCGCTTCCGCGGGAACGACGTTACGCGCGCAGCGGCTCGAGAATGCTGACAAAATTGGCGACGGCCGCACCGCCCATATTCATGACCCCGGCGAGCGCCGCACCCGGCACCTGGATACCCCCTGCCCTAGCCGTCACCTGCATCGCCGCCAATACATGCATCGACACCCCGGTGGCGCCGATCGGGTGGCCTTTCGATTTGAGCCCGCCCGACGGGTTGACCGGCAATTTGCCGTCCTTCTCGGTCCAGCCTTCGAGGATCGCCCGCGCACCCTCGCCTTTCGGGGTCAACCCCATCGCCTCGTACTCGATCAGCTCGGCGATCGTAAAACAATCATGGGTCTCGACCAGGTCGAGATCGTCGAGCCCGAGACGGGCGCTGGCGAGTGCGCGCTTCCAGGCGAGGGCCGGCCCCTCGAAAGCGATGACGTCGCGCCGGCTCATGGGCAGAAAGTCGTTGACCTGTTCGGCGGCGCGAAAGATCACCGCCTTCTTGAGGCTCAGCGCGGTCACCGTGTCGGCCAGCACGACCGCAGCCGCCCCATCGGAGACCAGCGAGCAATCGGTGCGCTTCAATGGCCCGGCGACGATCGGGTTCTTGTCCGACACCGTGCGGCAGAATTCATATCCCAGATCCTTCTGCATCTGGGCGAGCGGGTTGGCGACCCCGTTCTTGTGGTTCTTTGCGGCGATCCGCGCCAGCGCATTCGACTGGTCGCCGTAGCGCTGGAAATAGCTCTGCGCGATCTTGCCGAAAATGCCGGCGAAGCCGCCCTCGATCGCGTCTTCCTCTTTGCGGTAGCTGGCGCCGAGCAGGATGTCGCCGACCTGCGCGCCGGAGACCTCGGACATCTTTTCGACACCGACGACGAGCGCCAGACGGGCGCGTCCGGCGGCAATTGCGTTGAGTCCTTGATGGATCGCCGCCGAACCGGTGGCGCAGGCATCCTCGACCCGGGTCGCCGGCTTGAAGCGGAAACCGGGGTCGGCCTGAAAGACCAGCGAGGCCGGGAATTCCTGGCGCACAAAGCCGCCGTTCATCGTACCGAGATAGACGGCATCGATGTCGGCGGCGGAGACCCCGGCATCGGCCAAGGCCGCTTGCGTGACCTCGACGATCAGCGACTCGATGTCCCTGCCCTCGTGCCTGCCGAATTTGCTGTGCGCCCAACCAACGATGCACCCGCTCATGCCGTCCTCCAGTGTGCCGGTCGCGGACGATAGCGAGCCCGCCCGCGCCGGCCTATCCTGATATGGGACGGCTTTGCGGTGGTGCGACTCCCAGATGCACTGCTAAGGACGCGCGTCACTCAGTCGCCGCGCTCGGGGGCGACCTTCCAGTCGTCGACGCTCGTTTGCGTGGGCTGCGGTTCGGTAAATCCGGGCGGGGTGAACTCTGCCACTACTTCGTGGATATGACGGCCGCCGTCGCTTATCACAAACCTGATTTCCAAGACACCACTTGAGGTGCCGGGAGGCACATGAGGCACGTTTAAATCGATCTCCATGCTGCCCGTGCAGTCGGAATTGACCATATAGGTGCCCGTTTCCTGCCCTTTCGGGGCAAAATCGGTCTGGCCACGCGTTCGTAGGGCGTCACCGTTGTAGTCGCGCTGAGTGAGCCCGCCGCGGCCGTCGAAAACCTTGATGCCCGCCACAACAGAGGATGGACCGTCCGGAAGACCTGGCGGAGTGTAGGCGGTGACGCCGAACGCATATTCGCCCTTGAGCGTCGCGTCCGAACACCCGAAATCGTCGCTTCCTCCCGCCCAAGCGGCAGCGCTTAGCGCCGGCAAGGCGATCGCAGCCAACAAGGTTCCTTTCGAGAGCCGTCTCTTCATTCTCGATCTCCCTTTATGGCTATGTATTGCGCCAGGGTGGCTTGCACCCGGGAACCGACAAAAGGCCGATAGCGGCGGGGAGGCAATAAAGCGGCGATGAAATCTTTTGAATCGGTTTGAAATGTTGCAAAACTCCTCTTTACGAGGAAATTGGCGGTCACAAGGCCTCGCTATGAACCTTTCTCGTGGAGGCGCACACGCATGTAGACACCTGCCAGCGCCGACGTTTTCCTGTTCGAGGGGTTTCGTCTCGACAGAAGCGGGCTATCCCGGCGGGATCAGAACGGCGCCTTTATTCCGATCGTGATCGGCTCGCGCGCCCTCGAGGTGCTCCATACGTTGGTCGAGCGATCTGGGGAGCTCGTCTCAAGGGACGAGATCCTGGATGCCGTGTGGCCGGGAACCGTGGTCGAGGGGAGCAACTTGCCGGTGCAGATCGCCGCACTCCGCCGGGTCCTCGATCGAGGGCGAGCGGACGGCAGCTGTATCCAGACGGTGCCCGGCCGTGGCTACCGGTTCGTGCCTCCGGTAAAACCGGAATGGGCGGAAGCAGGTCTCCCGTTGCCTGACAAGCCGTCGATCGCGGTATTGCCGTTTGCCAATCTGAGCGGCGATCCGGAGCAGGAGTATTTCGCCGACGCCATGGTCGAGGAGATCATCACTGCGCTTTCTCGGATCAGATGGCTCTTCGTCATCGCCCGCAATTCGAGTTTTACGTACAAGGGCCAGGTGGTCGATGTGAAACAAGTCGGTCGCCAGCTCGGCGTCCGCTATGTCCTCGAAGGCTCGGTCCGCAAAGCAGCCAGCCACGTGCGGATCACTGCCCAGCTGATCGACGCGTCGACGGGCACCCATCTGTGGGCCGACCGCTTCGACGGTTTGCTGGAAGAAGTCTTCAAACTTCAGGACGAGGTGGCGTCGGGTGTCGCGGGGGTCATCGAGCCGGCATTGCAGGCCGCCGAAGCGGCTCGCTTCGCGAGTCGGCCTGCCGCTCAATTGACGGCTTACGATTTGTACTTGCGTTCTCTTGCCCTCGGCCTCTCCTACGAGAAGGACCGGGTGGCCCAAGCGCTCGACCTACTCAAGCAGGCGATAGAACGCGATCCACATTACGGCCCGGCGCTTGCGTTAGCCGCCAGTTGTCACCAAAGGTTCGCGGTAATGAGCTGGCCCGCGGACCTGGAAGTCGTGCGGCGCACCAGTGTCGATTTTGCTCGACAGGCGCTTCGATTTGGCCCCGACGAGCCCGACGTTCTCGCGCTCGCTGGCTTTGCCCTCGGATATTTCGGCGAAGATATCGATGCTGCAGTCGGTTTGATCGATCGTTGCCTAGCCCTCAACCCGAGCTCGGCACGGGGCTGGCACTGGAGCGGTTTGCTAAGGGTTTTTGCCGGTCACCCCGATCTTGCGCTCGAACATTTTGCGATCTACTTGCGCCTTAACCCGCGCGATCGTCCAGCACCTTATCTTAACAGCATTGGCGAAGCCTATTTCTTCAGTCGACGGTTCGACGAGGCGGCGGTAAACCTGCGCGCTTCACTCGAACGGGCTCCCGGCTTTCCGATAACCTACCGCGTCCTTGCTTCCTGCTTTGCGCATATGGGACGGCTCGACGAGGCGCGACAGATCATTGCGCGGTTGCGGGCCATTACCCCTGCCGTGCTGGAGAGCGCGACGCGGTACAGGAACCCTGAGCTCCGAGAGCTTTTTCTGTCGGGTCTGCGGCTGGCGGCTAAAGCAAGCTGAGTCGAGGCAAATGCCAGAACAGATCGACACGATTTCATTGCGTCGACCGGACGATTGGCACCTCCGTCTAAGAGACGGTACGATACCTGCCGCGCTGATGCCGGATCGAAAGGGTGGCCGATGACGGATACGCGGGGCCTCTATGACGTGGATTTCGTCGCCTGGACCGAGCAGCAGGCAGCGGCGTTGCGCGCGGCGGCGCACGGCGGCACCAATCAGCCGCTCGATTGGGAGAACTTGGCCGAGGAGATCGAAAGCTTGGGCAAATCGGATCGGCGCGAGCTACGCAGCCAGATCTACAGAGTCATCAGGCATTTGGCCAAGCTGCAGTTTTCCCAGGCGACCGACCCTCGCGGTGGCTGGCGCGACTTGGTGAGGGACGGGCGCAAGCAAGCGGCGCTCGTCCTCGCCGACACCCCGAGCCTGAAGCCGCAGCTCGACCAACTCGTCTCCGAGGAAAGCCCCGAGGCGATCAACCGCGCCGTTTCCGATCTTGGCGAATTTGGCGCAGTCGATGCGGCGGCGCAGCGGGCCCCGCACCAAACCCGATACAGCGTGGACCAGGTCCTCGGCGATTGGTTTCCGCCGCAGCCGAGCGAACCGGCGCGAGCGGCGTAGTCATATTCGCCCAAGCTACAAGGGAATGGATACGATCACATTGCGCCGGCCGGACGATTGGCACGTGCATTTGCGGGACGGCGCGATGCTCGCTGCGGTCGTCCCGTACACGGCCCGGCAGTTCGCCCGGGCGATCGTGATGCCGAATTTGGTACCGCCAGTGATCGATGTCGCGGCAGCCCGCGTGTACCGCAAGCGCATCCTTGCGGCGCTTCCCGCGGGCGCCGAGTTTACGCCGCTGATGACCTGCTATTTAACCAACATGACCGATCCGCAAGAGGTCGCGCGCGGCTGGGAGGAAGGCGTCTTTGCCGCGACCAAGCTCTACCCGGCGCACGCCACGACGAACTCGGCTTCCGGCGTCACCGATTTCGACCGGGTCATGCCAGTTTTCGAGCGCATGGCGGCGATTGGCATGCCGCTGCTTATCCATGGCGAGGTGACCGACCCGGAGATCGATGTATTCGACCGCGAGGCGGTGTTCATCGACCGGGTGCTCGATCCGCTGCGACGGCGGCTGCCCGAATTGCGCATTGTGCTCGAGCACATCACAACCGAAGAAGCCGTCGCCTATGTCGAAGCCGGCAGTGCAAATCTGGCGGCGACGATCACCGCGCATCATCTGGTGATCAACCGCAACGCCATCTTCACGGGCGGCATCCGCCCGCATCTCTACTGTCTGCCGATCGCCAAGCGGGAGAAGCATCGCCGAGCGTTGCGTCAGGCCGCCACGTCGGGAAATCCGCGGTTCTTTCTCGGCACCGACAGCGCGCCGCATCCGGTTTTCGCCAAGGAGATCGCTTGCGGCTGCGCCGGCATCTTCACCGCCCCCTGCGCCCTCGAAGTCTACGCCGAGGTCTTTGAGGAAGAGGCGGCACTCGACCGTCTCGAAGCCTTCGCCGCGCTGAACGGACCCGACTTCTACCGACTGCCGGTCAACGAGGCCCGGGTCACCCTGCGGCGGGAGCCCTTTACGGTGCCCGAGCATATCGGCGAGGGTGGGAACGCGATCGTCCCATTCCGCGCCGGTGAGAGCTTGCGCTGGCGCCTCGCCCTGTGATCCCCGGACCAGCCCGCGCATCGCCAAAAACAACGTAAATCGTGATTCTAGCAATCGAAAAGGCCCTGCGGCCGGCTATGACGGGCAATCATATCAATAACTTCCAGATCAAATTCGTTACTTAGCGGAACAATGGAATTTTGCCGCCGATCAACGAATTGAAGCGGCCTTATCAATCGAATTACAACCGAATTGGTTGAAGACGCGGGCAAGCGTGGAGAGAGCGATGAGGACGGGGGCAGAATATCGGGCGGCGTTGCGCGACGGGCGGCGGGTATGGGTCTTGGGCGAGGGCCTCATCGAGGATGTGACGACGCATCCGGCAACCCGCGCCATGGTCGACGAATACGTCGCCTGGTACGAACTGCATGCTAATCCCGAATGGGCGGACGTACTCCTCTCGCCTCCTGACGGTCGGGGCAACCGGAGGCCCTGGGCTTATCACGTCCCAAAGTCGTCTGATGATCTTGGCGGCATGGGTCGGAGCTTCTCGAAGACGACGTTTTTGAGTGCCGGCAACATCACCCATACCCCAGCCTATGGTAATTTGATCGCGCTGGGTGTCGTGACGGCGGTGCAAGACTGCAACGCCTCGCCGCAACAGATCGCCAACGCGCTAGCCTATCGCGAGCATATCGCCGCCACCGGGCGATTTCTGACCTTTTGCGGCGGCGCCGCGACGATCGGCTATCGCCTGCGTGAAGACCCGCGCGAGCGCAACGCCGTGCGGCTCGTCCGCGAGACCGATGCTGGCGTCGTCGTCAGCGGCAAGATCGGCATGCATACGAGCCCAGCCTATGCCGAGGATGTCCTTGTCGGCGCCCTAAATGGCATTCAGATCGGCGAGCATCATGCGAGCTTCATCGTGCCGATCGCCGCTTCCGGGGTCACCACCGTGTGCCGCAAGATCGCGGTGCGCAACCAAAACCCGTTCGTCGCCCCGCTAAGCAGCCGCTTTGACGAGCTCGACGGTCAGATGTGGCTCGATGAAGTCTTCATCCCGTGGGAGCGGGTGTTTTTTGTCGAGGCGTCGCCTGAGCCGATCGCCCGGTGGCTGTTGTGGCATCACCTCTACGGGTGGCTGTCACGAGCGGAGTTCACCCTTGGCCTGGCGCTGGCCTTGACCCATGCGATGGGCCTCAACGAGCATGCGCCGACGATCGAATACCTCGTCGACCTGATCACCGACGTGCAGACCGCTCGCAGCTGCCAGACGGCTGCCGAGCTTGACCCGCAATTCACCGCCGCGGGCTATTGTGTTCCCAACCACAGGCATGTGATGCCCGGCGGCATTGCGATACTCAAGGCCCGCCAGCGCATGGCTGAGATCCTGCGCATTCTGCCCGGCTCCTCGCTCGTTGTCGCTCCGTCCGATCTCGACCTTGCGGCGCCGGAGCTGGCGTCCGGGCTGGAAGAATCGTTCGGCGGAGGCGGCTATACCGCATTGCAGCGCTCGGCCCTGCTCCAAATGGCTTGGGACCACGTCTCGTCGTCGCTCGACGGCCGCGATTCCGCCTTCGAATTGCATGCCAGCGGCGGCATGCCAGCCTGGCGCGGGCGGCTTCGCCGCAGCTTCGAAGGCTACAACGAGCTCGCCAACGCAGTGCTGCGCCAGCTCGACCTGCCTATGCCCGAGATCGACCTGACCAGCATCCCCGCCGCCCCGGTCGCCCCCCGCCGACCGGTAACGCCGCCGCCCAAGTCATTGTAGATAGAGGCGGGGCACGCAAACGCGGTATCGGTCGTCCGCCACCGGCAAGACCGCGACGTCAACCGAGTAGCACGCGCGCAGCGTCTCGGGGGTAATGACGTCGGCCGGAGCCCCGATCCGCAGCAATTCGCCGCCGGCCAGCACCGCCACCCGGTCGGCGCAGGCGAACGCCTGCTCGGGGTGATGGGTAGACAGCAGCACGCTTAGCCCGCGCGTCTCGGCGAGGTTGCGAACCGCATCGAGGACCCGCACCTGGTTCCCGAAATCGAGGCTCGCGGTCGGCTCGTCGAGGACCAGGATCCGCGGCTCCTGAGCCAGCGCGCGGGCGACCAAGGCGAGCTGCCGCTCGCCGCCACTGACCCGCAACCATTCGCGCTGGACCAAATGCTCGATGCCCAATGCCGCGATGGCCTCGTCCGCCGCCCGGCGATCGGCCGCCGACGGTGACACGAACGGGCCGCGATGCGCGGTACGGCCCATCAATACGAGCTCGGCCACGGTGAACGGAAATCCTCCGCCGCTGTTTTGCGGCACATAGCCGAAGGTCCGCGCCCGCCGGCGCGGGCTCCATCCCAAGATCGGCTCGCCGTCGACCCGCACTGTCCCGGCACGCAACGGCAGCAGGCCGAGGATCGTCTTGAACAATGTCGATTTACCTTCGCCGTTGCGGCCGAGCACGCACAGTACTTCCCCGGCGGCAACGGTGAAGCCGATATGATGTCCTACGGCCCGCCCGGGATAGCCGTAGCCGAGATCCTCGACCGCAAGCCGTGGTTCGCTCATGACCAGGCCGGGCGCCGGCCAAAAGCCAGCAGCCACAGAAATACCGGCGTGCCGAACGCCGCCGTCAGCACCCCGAGCGGCAATTCGACAGCGCCGATGGTGCGCGCCGCGGTGTCGACGGCGAGTAGGTAGCCGGCGCCGAACAAAAGGCTGACGGGCAGCAGCCGGGCAAACGCCGGCCCGACCACGAGTCGGGCCAGGTGCGGCACGACGAGCCCGACCCAGCCGATGATGCCGCTCGCTGCGACCGCCGCCGAGGTCATCAGGGTAGCCGCGGCGATCACGACGGTGCGCAGCATACGGGTATCGAGGCCGAGGGCGGTCGCCTCCTCCTCACCCAAGGTCATCACATCGATCTGCCAGCGCAGCAGGCCGAGCGGGATCAGCCCGATCGCCACCGCCGGCAACAGGCTCGTCAGGTCGCGCGGGTTGGCCGCCGCGAGGCTGCCCAACAGCCAGAAGGTGATCGCCGGCAGCTGGT
>Ga0306926_10006004_pt1 | contig 13007 bp, 12 predicted proteins | sample flu12Cox44000178_FD_203759 | JGI IMG/M metagenome (GOLD analysis project Ga0306926, IMG submission 203759) | Lab enrichment of tropical soil microbial communities from Luquillo Experimental Forest, Puerto Rico - flux8day.12C.oxic.44.000.178 (v2)... | ecosystem: Environmental > Terrestrial >... | reverse complement strand
CCCCCTGACAGCTGCGAGGGATATTTCTCTCCGGTTCCCTCGGGAAGTCCGACGATACCGATCTTGAACGCCGCAATCTCGTCCATCAAGCGCAACGGCATCGCGTAATATTCTTTCAACGGCACCTCGATGTTTTGCGCGACGGTCAGCGAACTGAACAGCGCGCCGTTTTGAAATAGCACACCCCAGCGTTTTTCGATCTCCCGTTGATCAGTATCGCTGATCGCGAGAATGTCGCGCCCGAAGACCTCGACGCGGCCAGCAAACGGACGGTTGAGCCCGACAATAGTTCGCAACAACACCGATTTACCGGATCCAGAAGCGCCGACGACCCCGAGAACTTCACCGCGGATCACGTCGAGGTCGAGGCCGTTGTGGACGATTTCGGTGCCGAACCGGTTGACGAGGCCGTGCACCCGGACGATCGCCTCCCTCGACTGATCAGGCATTGTCAAATCTGCAGAGAAGAGAAAAAGATAGAGAATACCGCGTCGGTCACGATCACCAGAAAGATCGCTTCAACGACCGACAACGTCGTCAACCGCCCGACGCTCTCGGCGCTGCCTGCTACCTGAAAACCTTCATAACAGCCGATCAGGGCGATGACGACGGCAAAAAACGGCGACTTGATCATGCCGATCCAGAAAGACCACGGCGCTATTGTGGAAAGTTGGTTGAGAAATTGCGGAATGCCGATGCCGAGTTGGCTCCAAGCCATCAGCCCACCGCCAAAAATCCCCATGAAGTTGGCGCAGAGGGTCAGCATCGGCAAGGTCAGCACCAGTCCGAACAAGCGTGGAAGAACCAGCACCTCGAGCGGATCGAGACCGATGGTTCGCATCGCATCGATTTCCTCGTTGACCCGCATCGTCCCGATTTGGGCGGTAAAGGCGCTTCCCGATCGGCCGGCGAGGATGATCGCGGTAAGCAGAACCCCGAGCTCGCGAAGGATGCTCGCCCCGGTCAATTGGACCGTGTAGCTCTCCAGCCCGTAAAATCGCAGATAGTCAGCGCCCTGGTATGCGATGACGATCCCGATCAGAAATGTCAGCAGTGCGACGATCGGCAGCGCGTTGACCCCGGTCTGCTCCATCTGGGCGGCGATCGCGGTCATGTTCAGCCGCCACGGATGGCGCGCCAGCCGCCCTGCGGTTGCGCACACGACGCCAAAAAAGCCGAGAATGCTGTAGGCGCGCGCGATCAGCCCGACCGAGATTTGTCCGATCCGTGCGATAAAGCCCGCGATTGTGTGATGCGCGGGTCGCGGGTGCCTGGCCGGCGGCGCGAACCCGGCTGTTCGCACCTGATCGATCAGCGGCTCGAAGCTTGCTCGCAGATTCCGCATCTCGACGATGTTCCCGGCTGCCGTTAGATCGTGCTCGGTGCGCAGCAGCAACCAGGCACCCGCGGTATCGAGCCGGTCGATCCCGGTCAGATCGAGCAATACCCGTCCGCCCCTCGGCACCTCGATCCCGCGCAGCCGGCGATCGAGGTCGGCGGCAGTCGCGACCAGCCATTCCCCGGTTGCCGCCAAGACCAGCGATCCGGATTCTTCGGAGGCGACGAGGGTTGTCGTGACGGCAACCATGTAATCCAAAGCCCAACTAGGTAACTGCCGGACGGGCCTTTCCAACCCGGCAGAAAGCGGTTATCTCGCGACGAGGACGAATTCGATCGCCGCGAATGGACATCGAGGAGTGGCGGCCATGGACCTCAAACAGCACATCCGCGCGGTACCCGATTTTCCAAAGCCCGGTATTCTATTCTACGACATCTCGACACTCCTTTCCCACCCGCTCGCCTGGCGCACCACCGTGGAGCGCTTGGCCGGCGCGTTGCGGGCGCACGAGCCCGACCTCCTGGTGGGCATCGAGTCGCGCGGATTCTTAGTGGCCGCTCCGCTCGCCTATGAGCTCGGCCGAGGCTTTGCGATGGTCCGCAAACGGGGCAAGCTGCCCGGAAAGACGGTCCGCTTTACTTATGATCTCGAATACGGAACCGACACCATTGAGATCCAGGAGGATGCGATCTCTTCTGGTCAACGCGTCGTTGTCCTCGACGACCTGGTAGCAACCGGCGGGACTATGCAGGCCGCCATCGACCTCGTTCGCCAGCGCGGCGGCGAGGTCGTTGCCGCCGGTTGCATCATCGAGCTGAATTTCTTGCGCGGCCGCGGCCGGATCGACGTCCCGTTCACCTCGATGGTAGCTTTCGACTCTTAAACTAATCGTCCCCCGCCGGAGGCGCCGGCCCGAGGCTGCGGCCGATCACCGCATAGAGGGGATCTCCGCCGCCGGGTGGTGTCCGATTCAGGCAGCGGATATCGGTCCAATTGCCGGCTTCCGCAAAATTGTGGGCGATCAGGCAAAGGTGCCCGGCATCGTCGTGCAGATGCCAGCAGGCGATGGCACGCGTCGGCAGACAACAGTTTGAGAAGGTAACGATCAGCGGCGCTCCGGGCTTGAGCACCCGGCCGACTTCGCGAATGACTTCGCCAGGTCTCGTCAGGTACTGGATCGAGACACAGATCGCGGCACCATCGAACTCGGCGGTCGCGAACGGCAGGCGCGGATCGCGATTCAGATCCTGCACGCACCACTCGTCGAGGAACGGGTTTTCGGCCAGCTCGCAGACGCTGAGGCCGACACCGACCACCCGCGCATAAGAGACTTCCGGCGGCAGATGGCTGACCCACCCCGACATCAGATCGAGAATGGCGCCGCCGGCCCGAAAGATCTCGCGATAGAGGTTGGTGACCGCGGCGATCGCGGCATCGTCGATATGCCGGACCGATGCCGCGTCGGTACGAGCCGAAACCTCGAACCCCCGATCACCAAATATCGGCCCGGCCGTCGGAAGGAGCGGCATTTCCCCCTCACGAACTATTCCTATGTGAGATGGGGACTGTTTGTCCGGCGTTCCATAGCCGGACGTTCGAGCCGTTGGTAGCCTCGGGCAGTTCGTGCCGATCCTGCCGCCGCGAAATCTTTGCTCCCTCGTTCACTCCATCAGCGCCGCTTCCGGCGCGGTCAGCGGCAGTTGAAGATCGCCAGCGACCGCAGGATGGGTTACCCACCCCCGGCAGACATTGAGACCGTCCCTGAGGTGGGGGTCTTCAGTCAGCGCCAGCCGCCAGCCCCGATCGGCGATTGCCAGCACAAACGGCAATGTCGCGTTGTTGAGGGCCACTGTCGAAGTGCGCGCGACCGCGCCGGGCATGTTGGTCACACAGTAATGGACGACCCCCTCTTCGACATAGGTCGGTGCGGAATGCGTCGTCGGCCGGCTCGTCTCAAAGCAGCCTCCCTGATCGATCGAGATATCGACGACGACGGTGCCCGGCCTCATTGCCCGGACGAGCTTGCGGCTGACGAGCTTTGGCGCGGTCGCGCCCGGGACCAATACGGCGCCGATCACGAGATCGGCGACGGCGACTTCGCGCTCGATGTTCTCCATGGTCGAGAAGAGTGTGTGGAGTTGCGCTCCGAATTGCAGGTCGAGCTCGTAGAGGCGCGGCAGCGATTTGTCGATGACGGTAACATAGGCCTCCATGCCCATCGCCATGCGCGCGGCATTGGTGCCCGCGACACCGCCACCGAGAATGACGACTTTGGCGGCGGGGACGCCGGGGACGCCGCCGAGCAGGACGCCAATGCCGCCCTGCTCCTTCTCGAGGCAATGGGCTCCGACCTGCACCGCCATCCGTCCGGCGACCTCGCTCATCGGGGCGAGCAAAGGCAGACCGCCCCTGCCGTCCGTGACCGTCTCATAAGCGACCGCGACAGCACCCGATCGGATTAGCCCCTCGGCCAGCGCTTTATCCGCGGCCAGATGCAGATAGGTGAACAGAACCTGCTCCTTACGCAGCAGGACCACCTCATGGGGTTGCGGCTCCTTGACCTTGACGATCAGCTCAGCGGCGGCGAATACCGCCGCGGCATTACCGAGGATGCCGGCGCCTGCCGCCGCGTAGGCGGCGTCATCGAAGCCGATTTCGCTCCCCGCTCCCGCCTCGACGACCACCTCGTGCCCGTGGTGGACGAGCTCGCGCACATTCCCCGGAATGAGCCCGACCCGATATTCGTGCGTCTTCACCTCTTTCGGAACGCCGATCAGCATCGATGAACCCCGCTGCGACCCGGTCTCGCTGGGAACAGGCTATCGGTCTGATGATACCGCCGGCCGGGTCGTTGAGCACCCGGTTCTGCCGCCGCGGCGCGTTTCTTCGCGGTGGTCAGCTCGCCAGAACTGGTTGTTCCGAGGGCGACAGAGCAAGCCGCCGCATCACCTCGTCGGCAAGCGGCATGGATGCCGTCAGCCCCGGCGATTCGATCCCGTAGAGGTTGATCAAGCCCAGCACACCATGGATTTCGGTTCCTTGCACGACAAAATCGACGGCCGGTTCCTTGGGTCCGGTGATCTTGGGCCGAACGCCGGCATAGCCGGGCTGCAGCGCACCGCTCGGCAACCCCGGCCAGTAGATACGGATCGCCGCATAGAAGCTGTCGCCGCGCCCGGGATCGACGCTGTAATCAACCTCGGAAATCCATTCGACATCCGGGCCAAATCGCGCCTGTCCCGCGAGATCGAGGGTCAGGTGCACACCCAAGCCGCCGGGTGGCGGAACCGGATAGACGAGCCGCCGGAATGGTGCCCGACCGAGCGAAAAATAGACGCCTCGGCAGAAATAGGCGGGCGGGATTGTTTCTCGCGGCACCCCGTCGATGGCGCGGGCGACGGCCGGTGCATAAAGCCCGGCAGCGTTGACGACGCAGCGACAGCGGATGGTCGCAGGCTCCTCCCCGCCGATAACGAGCTCGAAGCCTTCATCGCGTACCCGACCCGACAGCACCGGAGCCCGGAGCACGACCATTGCACCAGCGGCCTCCGCTTGGCCTTGAAGGGCGAGCATCAGTGCGTGACTGTCGACGATTCCGGTAGAGGGCGAGAGCAAGGCGGCGACGCAACGCAACGCTGGTTCGAGCTGTTGCGCCTGTGGGGCGCTGAGGCGTTGGCAATTCGCTCGAGACCCGCGAGTTCGGCTTGCTCTGTGGCGACGATCAGCTTGCCGATTTGGGCATGAGGAACCCCGTGCTCGCGACAATAAGAGTAGAGGCGCTTTCGCCCGGCGACACAGCAGCGCCTTCAGACTGCCCGCCGGGTAGTACAGCCCGGCATGAATAACCTCGCTGTTGCGTGACGAGGTCTCGAACCCGATCGTGTAGGCCCGCTCGAGGACGCGCACCTCCAGCCCGGCCAGCGCCAGCGCTCTTGCCGTCGCGAGCCCGACCACCCCGGCCCCGACCACCACACACTCGACTTCGTCCACCGCTCGGCTCCTCCGGATCGTCATCTCCCATGCCGCTGATCCCTCCCTGCGGCCGCACGCGTTCTACACGGCATCGTGAAACCATGTGTGAAGCGCCTCACAAAACCCCTCGATCGTCCGCAGGCAACCGCTGCTCGGCTCTGCGGCGGATCAGGATCATCGAGAAATACGGGATATCGGCCGCATCGACACATGCGAGCGGCGCGACGTGCTGGTTCGGGAGAGTTGCGCGCTCGATATAGAGCGCACTGTCGAGCAGGCAGAGTTCGCGCAGCACCCGCCGCACCTTTGAAAAATGGCGGCCGAGCTTGACCACGGCTGCGGCATCGGCCTCGCCAAGGCGGCGCGCGATCTCGGCTTCGCCGAGCGTCGCCGGTATCACTGCAAGGGTCTCGTCTCGCGTCACGAGCGGTGTTGACGCGGCAGCGGCGCAAGCGGCGATCGAAGGCACGCCTGGAACGATCTCGATCCGGTAACGGCCGGCGAGCCGGGCAAGGAGATGAACAAAGCTGCCGTAAAACAGCGGATCGCCCTGGCAGAGCAGCGCAACGTCGTCGCCGCGGTCGAGCTCGGCGGCGAGTATCGCTGTTGCAGCATCATAGATCGCCGCAGCCGGCGGACCCGGCCGCATCGGAAAGCGGATCGCGATCTCGCGCTGCCCGGGTTCGATCCAATTAGCAACGATCGAGCGGGCGAAGCTGTCGCCGTGTTCCGGTGCCGGATAGGCGACGACGGGTGATGCCCGCAACAGTCGCAGCGCCTTCAAGGTCAGCAATTCCGGGTCGCCCGGCCCGACACCGAGACCGAACAGGCGTCCAGGCATTTTTGCCACTTCAGAGCCGCTCGAAAGGATGGAGGACCAAGACATTCGCCACTTCACTCGGGCTTTGTCACCGCCAGCTGGGTGACCGGAGCCAGCGACCGCCAGAGGTGCTGCGGGCCGAACGGCTCGGCGCGGCTGATTGCGATGCGCGTCAGCGTGCCGCCATAGCTCTTATGCCAGTCGAGGAGTCGTGCCTCCCCCTCGGCGGTAACGACGTTGGCAACCAGGCGGCCGCCGGGTCGCAAGCCTGTCCACAAGCACGGCAGCAGCCCGGGCGCGCCGCTGCCGCCACCCACAAATGTCGCGTGCGGCGCCGGCAGACCGTCGAGCGCCGCAGGCACGGCGCCACTGACGATGCGCAGTTCCGGCACGCCGAGGGCATTGGCGTTGCGCGCGATGATCGCGGCGCGCGACATGTTGCGCTCGATCGCGATCGCCGAGCGGCCCGCTCCGGCACGAAGCCATTCGATCGCGATCGAACCGCAGCCTGCACCGACATCCCACAGGGTCTCGCCGGGCAGCGGCGCGAGCGCCGCGAGCGCCGCGGCGCGGACCTCGCGCTTGGTCAGCTGACCGTCATGCTCGAAAGCATCGTCGGGGAGCCCGGCGAAAAGCGGCAATGCGCGTGCGCCGGGGATGCCGCGGCAGGTGATCGCCACCGTGTTGAGGGCCGGTACTCGCCGGTCGCCCCAGTCCTGCGCTTTCGCCTCGGCGACGCTCTCGCGTGTCCCGCCGAGATGGGAGAGGACGGTGAACAGACTGGGCCCCCAGCCGAGCCCGGTCAGCACCCGCGCCGCCGCGCGCGGTGTGTCGCCGTCCTCGGACAAGGCCAGGATGCGGCGGTCCGGAGCAAGGTGAAGCCGCAGCGTATCGAGCGGCCGCCCGCACAGCGTAATGGTCGCGCAGTCGGCGACCGGCCAGCCCAATCGCGCCGCAGCGAGGCTGAAGGCGCTTGGCTGCGGCACGATCGTCATTTCGTCCCGCATGAAGCGGCGGGCCAAAGTGACGCCGACGCCGTACCAGAGCGGGTCGCCGCTCGCGAGCACAGTCACATTCCGGCCGCGACGGTGGGCAATCGCCTCGATCGTGCGGTCGAGCGGGCGTTCCCAGACGAGCCGCTCGGCGCCGCCCTGCGGCACCATGCCGAGATGGCGAGCGCCGCCGATCAACACCTCGGCGGTTTCGACGAGCGCACGTCCGACCGGGGCGAGACCCGCGATCCCATCCTCGCCGATACCGACGACCGAGAGCCACCGCTTCACTTGGTGCTTGCCAGCGCATTGACGGCCGCAGCGGCGAGCGCACTGCCGCCGCGGCGGCCCTTCAGCGTGACATAGTCCAGACCGCGGCCAAAGTCTGCGAGCGCCGCCTTGGCTTCCGCGGCACCGACAAAGCCCACCGGGAAGCCGAGCACCAGCGCCGGTTTTCCAGCCCCGGCTGCGATGATGTCGAGCAGATGGTAGAGGGCTGTCGGCGCATTGCCGATCGCAACGATCGCGCCCGCCAAGTGCGGCCGCCACAATTCGACCGCGGCGGCCGATCGGGTCGTGCCGAGTGCGGCGGCAATTTCGGCTGTCCGCGGGTCGTGCAAGGTGCACAGGACCCGATTACCGGCAGCGAGCCGTTCGCCACTAATCCCCGCCGCTGCCATCGTCGAATCGACGAGGATCGGCGCGCCGGCCGAAAGCGCTCGCCGCCCCGCGGCCACCGCCCCGCGCGACCAAGCCAGATTGTCCAGAATGGCCGTGTCGCCTGCAGCGTGCGCCAAGCGCAGCGCGAGCGGGCGCAGAGTGTGCGGAAAGCGGCCGAGATCGGCCTCGGCGCCCACCAGCGCGAAAGAGCGCCGTGAGATTTCGGCGGGGTCGCGCAGATAGTCGAAATTTGCTTTGTCTTCCGGTATCGCGGAAAAGGAAGCGGGTCTCCGGGCTCGGCGTGGCTCCATCACCCCGAGTGTCCAGGCTTCCTCCGAGACGATCTGGCGAACTTCAGCCGCGCGAACTGGCGGCGCGAACCACGATGCGAGCTCGCCGGCGCGGTCGCGTGCGGCAAACAGCGCGGCGACGGTTCGCACCTGCGCCTTGTCGGTCGGCGGTCCCAGCTCCGGCTGCGCCGTCCACCACGACGGCCAGACCTCGGCGAAGACGACCTGCGCATCCTCGGGCGGCAGCAAACCTGTCTCAAACGGCCAAATACGCGCCCGGGCGTCCCAGGCTGTGTTGCCGCGCAATTCCTTCACCACCGGGATCCCGGTCAACACCTGGCTGCCGACCGAGCCGGTGTAGGCGAGCTTCCAGCAGGGTTGCGCCCCGCGCATCCAGCAATCGATCAGCCGCTTCTCGGCGAGGCTCTCATGTTGGTGGCGGCGGTGGTGCTTCGGCCCCAGAAACTCGTGCGAAAAATGTGTCGGGCAACCCCAGAAAGGGAAGCGCCCACTGGAGACCCGGCGGTTCAGCTCGGCTCCGACCAAGAACCGGTTGTTGCGGTTGTTCTCGGTGTCCTGCAGCAATCCGGTGATTTCGTTCCAAACCGCCCGCCACGGCGTCCCGCCAAGGCCGAGCCGGGCGGCGAAACCGGCGGGGTAGCCGAACGGAAAATCAAAGCCGAGCAATACCCGCTCGCCGCGTGCCACCGGTTCGGCCAGCCAGTCGGCGAGCAGCCCCTTTGCCTGGTGCCGGGTGGCGGGATTGGCGAGCCTCTCGCCCGCCCGGTCGCGCCAGCAGATCCAGATGCTGTCGCGGCCGGTCCGCGGCACATTCGCCGCACTCCAATCAACCATTACGTATGCGTCGAACATCAGCGATGATGGTGATGCGGATGACCGTGCTCGATCCCGATCCCGCGCACGTGATGGTGATGCGCCGCTTGCAGCGCGCCGGCATCGCTCTCGTAGCCGACGATCTGGGTGCGGTATTTGCAAAGCTGGCAATTCATCGCCGGCTGCGCCTGGCTGACCTCGCCGACGCGATCGCCGAACGCGCCGATCACCTCGGGGTGGTCGCGCAGATAGAGCGCTTTGACAAATTCGATCTCGGGAAAGCGACGGGCGACTGCCTCGGTCTGCTCGTAGATGCGTTTGACGAGCACGCCGGTAAACAGGAAATAAGGAAACACGATGATGCGGCGCAAGCCGAGCCGAGCCGCGCGCGTCAACGCCGCGTCGACGCGCGGATGGGCGACCCCGCTGAACGCAACCTCGGCCCAGCCGAACCCCATTCCCTCCCACAGCATGCGCGCGAGCTTGGAAATGTTGGAGTTGGCGTCGGGATCGTTGGCGCCGCGCCCGACGACGACGAGCAGGGTCTCGGCGCGGGCGATGCCGGGACCCGCCGCAGCAGCAACGCGCGCGGCAGCGGCCTGCAACAGCTTTGGGTCGATCCCGAGGTCGCGTCCGAGGCGGACATTGATCTCGGGATTGTCGGCCATAAAGCTGTTCATTTCCCAAGGCAGGTCGTTCTTGACGTGGCTGGCGGCGAACAACATGCCCGGTATCGCGAGAATTCGCCGCGCACCGCGAGCTGCGAGGACGGCGAGCCCGTCGTGGATGGTCGGGCGAGCAAACTCGAGGTAACCGGTGGCGAAATCGAACTCGGGCAAGCGCGGCCGCAGCGCCGCGGCGACCAGCTCGAATTCGGCGATTGCTTCCGGATCTCGGCTGCCGTGCCCGCAAATCAGAACCGCGGTCTCGGTCATCGAATGTCTACCCCCGACTTGTGGCGTGGGCTGAGCCAATGATCGGCCCGGCTGGCGTAGACCGCTTGCTGCTGCTCGTCGGCGGTCTGGCACTCGACGGGCTCTTTGGTGACATGCCCAGAGTCTTTCGCCATGTCAGCCATCCGGTCGTGCTCGCCGGCAGCGCCATCGCGTTTCTCGATCGCAAGCTCAATCGTGAAATTCGCCGCGAGACGTCGCGCCGCAACCGCGGCATCATCACGGTGATTTTTCTGGTGGGCGTCGCGGCCTCGTCGGGGCTCGCGATCGAACGGCTCTGCCGCGGGCATTTGCTCGGCGTCGTCGCCGAGGCGGTGCTGATAGGGGTGCTCGTCGCGCAGCGCAGCCTTTACGAGCACGTCGCCGCCGTTGCCGAGGCGCTCGACCGGCGCGGGCTCGCGGCAGGTCGCGCGGCGGTGCAGCGCATCGTCGGCCGTGACCCGATGAGCCTCGACACGCATGGCGTGGCGCGGGCGGCGATCGAAAGCCTGGCGGAGAACTTCAGTGACGGCGTCGTCGCCCCGGTGTTCTGGTACCTGCTGCTCGGCCTGCCCGGCCTCTTCGCCTACAAGATGGCGAACACCCTCGACAGCATGGTCGGGCATCGCACCCCTCGATATCGCAGCTTTGGCTGGGCCGCGGCGCGCTTTGACGATGTCCTCAATCTGGTGCCCGCGCCGATCAGCGGCTTGCTGCTCGCCGCCGCTGCGGTGTTTGCCAAACACGGCCGCCCCCAGCGGGCGCTGGCGATCATGTTGCGTGACGGACGCAAGCACCACTCGCCAAACGCCGGCTGGCCGGAGAGCGCGATGGCGGGAGCGCTCGGCTTGGCGCTGGCGGGACCGCGTCATTACCCGGAAGGTCTGGTCGGCGATCCCTGGCTCGGCGACGGCAGCGCTCGGGCCGCAACCTCCGACATCGCCCGCGCGCTGCAGCTTTACCGTCTCGCCTGCCTGGTCGAGGCCGGCCTGCTGCTGGGCGCCTGGCTCGCCGCGCATCTTACGCAGTCGGCTTGAGGTGGGGTGCCCGCGCCGCGGCGAGCAGCGCGGCTAGATCGAGGTTTTGCTCGAGATGATCGGCGAGCTCGTTGAGCGTGTCCTCGACTTGCTGCTCGTAGCCGAGCTCGCTCGAACCGGCACCCAGCCCATCGAGAACAGCGCTGCGGAACGGGTCGCTGCCGAAGAGCCCGTGCAGATAGCATCCGGCGACCCGGCCATCGTGGCTGACGCAGCCATCGGCACCACCGGTGAGGCGTAGCATCGGGCGGTCGAGGCCGGGCCCGGTCGTGCTGCCGATATGCATCTCGTACCCGTTGACCGGCATGCCGGTCGAAAGCTCGATCCCGGACGCCTGGACGAGTCTCTTGGTCTCCCCGAGCATGGTGTGAACCTCGAGCAGCCCGAGGCCGTCGACGGTGTCCTGTCGTCCTTCGACGCCCAAAGGGTCCGCGATGGTCCGCCCCAGCATCTGGTAGCCGCCGCAGAGGCCGAGGATATGCCCGCCCTGGCGCCGATGCGCCAGCAGATCGATGTCCCAGCCTTCGCGGCGCAGGAATTCGAGATCGGCGATGGTCGCCTTGGATCCCGGCAAAATTACCAGTGCGGCGTCCCGCGGCAATGGCTGGCTTGGTGGGACCATCACCAGCTCCACCCCAGGCTCGGCGTGTAACGGATCGAGGTCATCGAAATTGGCGATGTGCGGCAATAGCGGGACGGCGATGCGGACGCGCCACCCTGACGAGCGTCTGGAGGGAGCGCGACGGGTGAGCACCAACGAATCCTCGGCCGGCAGCTTGGCCGCGGCGGGAAAATACGGTACCACGCCGAGGCACCGCAGCCCGGTGCGCTCGCCCAGCTCAGCGATACCGCCGTCGAACAACGTTATGTCGCCGCGGAACTTGTTGACAATATAGCCGGCAAGCAGCGCGCGCTCGCTCGCGGATAGCAGCTCGCGTGTACCGACCAGCTGGGCGATGACACCACCGCGCTCGATATCGCCGATCAGCACGACCGGTACGCCCGCGGCTTCGGCAAATCCCATATTGGCGATGTCGCCGGCCCGCAGATTAATCTCGGCCGGGCTCCCGGCTCCTTCAATCAGGACGAGATCGGCGGCCTCGGCCAGTCGGGTAAACGCGGCGAGCACCGCCGGCATCAGGCCAGGGGCGAGCCGACGATATTCTCCGGCGCAAGCGGTGCCCCAAACCCGACCATGTAATATTATCTGCGCCCCCTTTTCCGATTGCGGCTTCAGCAGCACCGGGTTCATGTCGGTGACAGGCCGGATGCCGCAGGCGCGCGCCTGCAACGCCTGAGCCCGGCCGATCTCGCCGCCATCGGCGGTCACCGCGGCGTTGTTGGACATGTTCTGCGGCTTGAACGGCCGCACCTCGAGCCCACGCCGCGTACAGGCGCGCGCGATGCCGGCGAGCAATATCGACTTGCCGACATCGGAGCCGGTACCTTGCAGCATCAACGCCAGCGCCATCAGAACTCGATCCCGATCTGGGCCTTGACGCCGCTGCGGAACGGGTGCTTGACGAGGGTCATCTCGGTCACCAGATCGGCGGCCTCGAGAAGCTCCGGCCGGGCGTTGCGGCCGGTGACGACGATATGCAGATCGTCCCGTTTGGCCGTCAACGCGGCAACGACCTCATCGAGCAGCAGGTAGTCGTAGCGCAACACGATGTTGAGCTCGTCGAGCAACACCAGCCGATAGGACGGGTTGGCGATCATTGCTTTTGCGACCTCCCACGCCTTGCGCGCGGCGGCGATGTCGCGAGCGCGGTCCTGGGTATCCCAGGTGAACCCCTCGCCCATCGCCCGGCAGCTAACCAGATCGCCAAAGCGCTCGAGTGCCATCCGCTCACCGGTGGTCCACACCCCCTTGACGAATTGGACGATGCCGACCGGCATGCCGTGGCCGAGACAGCGCAGCACCAGCCCAAAGGCCGCCGTGGACTTTCCCTTTCCCTTTCCGGTGTGGACGATCAGCAGCCCGCGCTCCTCGGTCTTGGTCGCCAGCATCCGCTCGCGCGCCGCCTTGCGCCGCGCCATCTTCTCGTTGTGGCGGCGGTTGATCTCCTCTTCGGTGTCGATGAAATCGCTCACGGCGCGCTCCATCGGGCAAGAGCCTCGCCAGCGCTGT
>Ga0306926_10005995_pt1 | contig 13015 bp, 8 predicted proteins | sample flu12Cox44000178_FD_203759 | JGI IMG/M metagenome (GOLD analysis project Ga0306926, IMG submission 203759) | Lab enrichment of tropical soil microbial communities from Luquillo Experimental Forest, Puerto Rico - flux8day.12C.oxic.44.000.178 (v2)... | ecosystem: Environmental > Terrestrial > Soil... | reverse complement strand
TCCCGGTGCACCAGGCGCACCACAGCGACGTCGACGTCACCGAGGACCCGCCGCACGTACGGCATCGTGTACTCGCCGGTAGCCGGGTCCAGGAGGTGCGACCCGGCCAGGTGGCACAGCCCGTCGCGCAGCGCCACCAGCCCGCCCAGCGAGCCTACGTTCGAGGACGCCAGCGTCACCGCCGGGTCCTCGGCGCGCAGCGCGGAGGCGGCGAGGTCGAGGACCAGATCGTGGGAGCCGATGGCGACGATCGTCCGCTCGATCTCATCCAGGCCGCGCAACAGCCGGATGTCGACTTCCTCGCCTGGGTGATGCCCCTCCACCCCGGCGGGCACGACCAGCAGCCCATCGGCGCGGACCAGGGAGGTGAGCACCCCGGCGCCGCGGGGCAGCGGCGTGGCAACCATGGTGCCGGCGACTACGCCGAGGCGCACCCGCACCCAGTCGTCCATGCCGAGCGGGGATGCCAGCTTGCGGGCAAGCCTGGCCCGGGCCCGCGGGCGGCTGCGCGGCACCGCTCCCTCCAGCTCGGCGAGCAGCGGCTCGGCGAAGATGTCGAAGGTCAGTGCCGCCGACACCGGATAGCCCGGCGCACCAAGCACCGGTGTGCCGTCCACCACGCCGAGTACCACTGGGTGCCCGGGCCGCACCGCGACCCCGTGCACGGCCAGCGTGCCGAGCTGGGCGACGATCTGGGCGGTGTAGTCGTCGCGGCCCGCACTGGACCCGGCCACGATGATGAGCAGGTCGCAGGAGGCCACGGCCGTGCTGACCGCCCTGGCCAGGCCGGCCGGGTCGTCCGGCTCGATCGGCAGCACATGCGCCTCGCAGCCGGCCTCGCGGGCCTGACCGGCCAGCATCAGCGAATTGGTATCGAGAATCTCGCCGGGGCCGGTCAGCGTGCCTACGGGCCGCACCTCGTCCCCGGTCGGCAGCACCGCCACCACCGGCCGCCGGCGGACCAGCAGCTCGGTGGCCCCGGCGGCCGCGGCGGCGGCCACATCCACGGCCCGCAGTCGGTGTCCCTCGGGCAGCAGCAGTTCGGCGGTGCTGACGTCCTCGCCGATCGACCGCACATGCTGGTAAGGCGGGACGGCCGCGCGCAACTCGGCGGTGCGCCCGGCATAGTGCACGTGCTCGCGCATGACCACGGCGTCCCGGCCGTCGGGCATCGGGTCGCCGGTGTCCACCACGTCGTAGCTGCCCGGTTCCAGGTGGACGGGTGTGGTCTCGCTTGCGCCGAGAGTGTCGGCCGCGCGCACCGCGATCCCGTCCATGCCGGCCGCGTCAAACGGCGGCGAGGACCGGCTGGCCCACACCGGCTCGGCGGTGACCCGCCCCGTGGCCCGGGCCAGCGGCACCCGGCCCGCCGGGAGCCTGGCCGGGCAGCCATCGGCCTCGCGCGCCGCACGCCAGGCATCGAGGGCGTGGGCGGCGGGGACGTCGCGGAGGAACGGGCTGCCGGTCATGATCGTGGTCAACGGTACAGCGTGACGTCCACACAAGTACCGGAGCCCAGGCCAGTCGCCTCCTCGGGCACCACGACGTACCCGTCGGCCGCGGTCAAGATGGACAGTAGTGCGGACAGCCCGAACAACGGCACCGCCAGGCCGTCTTCCAGCCGGACCTGAATCACGTCGAGCCGCCCGGCCGCCGAGGCCACATCCCTCGCCAGCCGGGCCCGCACCACCGGCTCGGCAGGCGGGCTGGTGCACCCGCCGACCCGCCGCACCAGCGGCATGCCGATCAGCCGGAACACCACCAGCGCCGACCGCGGGTTCCCCGGCAGCCCGACTACCGGCACGCCCGCGCACTCCGCCAGCAGGGTGGGCTTGCCCGGCCGGATGGCCAGGCCGTGGCACCAGATGCCGGGCGGGCCGAGGCGGGCCACCGCCGCGGCGGTCTCGTCGCGCGCCCCCACCGACGAGCCGGCCGAGATCACGATCATGTCGCTGCCGGGCAGTGCGCCGCGCAGCGCCGCCTCCAGCGCCGCCCGGTCGTCGGGGATGATGCCGCCCTGGCGCGCTTCGCCGCCGGCCTGTGCGATCAGCGCGCCGAGGGCGGTCGCCGTCGCGTCCCGGACCTGCCCCGGGCGCAGCTCCGCCGTCTCCGGCGGCACCACCTCGTCGCCGGTGGAGAACACCGTGACCCGGGGCCTGGCGTGCACGCTCACCTCGGTGACCCCGGCGGCGGCCAGCATGCCCAGGTCCTGGGCCCGGAGCGGGCGCCCCGCCGGCACCAGCTCGGCGCCGGAGGCCGCGTCCTCGTCCGCGCGCACCACGCCCTCGCCGGGGGCCACCGGCCGGGTCACCTCGATGGTGCCCGGCATCGCCTCCTGGGTGTATTCGACCATGACCACGGCGTCCGCGCCGGGCGGCAGCACCCCGCCGGTGGGCATGGCGGCTACCTTGCCCGGGCCCACCGTGACGTCCGGCTCGGCGCCCATCCGCACGGCGCCGGCCACCTCCAGGTACCCGGGCAGGCCCTCGGATACGCCGTAGGTATCGGCGGCGCGCACCGCGTAGCCGTCCACGGTCGAGCGCGCGAAACCGGGCAGCGGGTGCGGCGCGGTGACCGGCGCCGCCGGGACCCGGTGCAGCGCCTCGCCCAGCGGCACGCTGTGGCTGCCGGTGCGCCGGGCAGGCCGGAACCCGGCGAGCGCCTCGGCGACCGTCCGGGTGGTGAAGAACTCCCGGCCCGCGTGGCCGTGGAAGTCAGCCTCGGTGGCCATTCCCCCGGCCGTTCAGCCGCACCACGCTCATCACCGGTCCCAGGGCCACCTGGCCCAGTCCGCAGATCGAGGTGCGGCGCATCGTCTCCTCCAGCCGGAAGATCCGCTCGCCCACCTCACCGGGGGCGCCGCCGGCCGCGAGCAGCTCACTGAGGATCTGGTGGGCCTTGGCCGAGCCGGCCCGACACGGGACGCACTTGCCGCACGATTCGTCGCGGAAGAACCGCAGCACGTTCGTGGCCGCGGCGAGCAGGTCGGTGCCGTCGGCCAGCACCACGAGCGCGCCGGACCCAAGCATCGAACCGGCCTTGGCCAGCGGGTCGAAGTCCAGCGGCACGTCCAGCCCGTCGGGCCCGAGGAAGTTGGATGAGGCGCCGCCCGGCTGGATCGCGCCCAGCGCCCGGCCGCCGGACACGCCGCCGGCCAGTTCCAGGAGCTGCCTGGCGGTGCTGCCCATGGGCACGCAGTACACACCGGGGCGTTCGACGTGGCCGGAGATGGCGAAGAACTTCAGCCCGGTGCCGCCATTGGTGCCCTGCGCTTTCCACCAGTCGGCGCCGCGCTCGGCGATGACCGGCACGTGCGCGAAGGTCTCGACCGAGTTCATCAGCGTCGGCTTGCCCCACAGGCCGTACACGCCCGGGAACGGCGGCTTGTTGCGCGGCTCGCCCCGGTGCCCTTCCATGCACTCGATCAGCGCCGACTCCTCGCCGAGGATGTACCCTCCCGGCGAGGTGAACACCTCGACCGAAAGCCGTCGGCCGCTGCCGCCAGCGTCGGGCCCGACCAGGCCCGCGGCCCGCAGCGCGTCGATCTCGCGGCGGATCACCGCCTCTTCCGGGCCGTATTCGTGCCGGATGAACACCCAGCCCTCTTCGGCGCCGACCGCGAGCATCCCCAGCAGCAGCCCCTCCAGCACCAGGTGCGGTTGCTCGGCGAGGATCTGCCGGTCTTTGAACGTGCCCGGCTCGGATTCGTCGGCGTTGCAGATCGCGTACTTGGGCTGGGCGGCCTGCGCCGCGACCAGCTCCCACTTCCGGCCCGCGGGGAAGCCGGCCCCGCCCATGCCGCGCAGCCCGGCGTCCTTCAGCGCGGCGGTGACCCGCGCGGCGTCCAGTTCACCGGACAGCACCGAGCCCAGCACCCGGTACCGTTCCGCACCGGCGGCGTAGGGGTCGTTCGGCCACGGTGCGCCGGTCCCGTAGGCACGGGGCTCAGCTTCGCCGGCCGTACCGGACCGGGCCGCGCCGACCAGTGCGCTCAGGTCGGTCGTTGCGCCGGCCGGGGCCTCGTTCACCGCAACCGCGGGCGCCACGTCACACCGCCCGATGCAGGACACCTCGGTGACCTCCACGTCGGCGTCGCGCCCGTACCGGTCCCGCAGTTCCGCGATCCTGCGGTCCGCGCCCTGCAGCCAGCAGGACAGGTCGTGGCAGGCGTGCACCTCCACCTTCACCGGCGGCCGGGTGCGGAAGTGCGGGTAGAACGAGATCAGCCCCTCTATCTCATACAGCGGCCGGCGGACGTCGCGGGACAGCGCCACGAGTTCCTCGCGCGGCAGCCAGCCGACCCGCTCCTGGATCGCCTGCAGCGCCGGGATCAGGCTCGGGCCGGGGAACTTGCCCGCCCGCGCCTCGACACCCGGCACCCGCTCCTGGGCCCTGGCCATCACCGGTCACCAGTGGGGACAGGCTCGATCCGGACGGCGCAGAACTTGAACTCGGGGATCTTGCCGAACGGGTCGATCTCGTCAATGGTCAGCAGGTTGGCCGCGGCCTCGCGGAAGTGGAACGGGATGAAGCAGTTGCCCCGCGCCTCCCGGTGCGACACCCGCGTCGCGAGCTCGATCGTGCCGCGGCGAGATGTCACCCGGGCCAGTTCGCCGTCGACCAGGCCCAGCTCCGCCGCGTCGTCCGGGTTCACGTACACCTCCGCCCGGGGGCTGATCGCATCCAGTGCGAACGACCTGCGGGTCATCGACCCGGTGTGCCAGTGCTGCAGCAGCCGCCCGGTGTTCAGCACGAACGGGTACTCGGCGCTCGGCAACTCCTTGGCCGGCAGCCACTCGGCGGGCACCAGGTGGGCCAGCCCGTCGTCGGTGTTGAACCGCTCGCCGAACATCACCACGGTGCCGTCGCTGTGCTCCGGATCGGGGTTCGGGTACAGCTTGCCGGTCAGCCCCAGGTTGTCGTAGGTCAGGTTCTCATAGCTCGCCATCACCGAGACGATCTCCTCGAAGATCTCCCGGGCGGAGGCGTAGTGCCAGTCCAGCCCGATCCGGTTGGCGATGTCCTGGATCACCTCCCAGTCCACCCGCGCCTGCCCTGGCGGGTCCAGGACCTTGCGGCCGAGCTGCACCCGGCGGTCGGTGTTGGTGTAGGTGCCGTCCTTCTCCAGGTAAGACGAGGCGGGCAGGATCACGTCGGCGAACTCAGCGGTCTCGGTGAGGAAGATGTCCTGGACCACCAGGAACTCCAGCGCCGACAGCGCCTTGCGGACCTTGTTGATGTTGGGGTCGGACAGGAACGGGTTCTCCCCCATCATGTACATCGCGCGCACCCCGCCCTTGAGCGCGGAGCCGATGATCTCGGTAACTGTCAGGCCGCGCTTGGGATCCAGGTCCGGGGTGTCCCACAAGCCCTCGAACCTGGACCGCACGTCGGGGTCGTCGGCCTTCTTGTAGTCCGGGTAGAACATCGGGATCAGGCCCATGTCCGAGGCGCCCTGCACGTTGTTCTGCCCGCGCAACGGGTGCAGCCCGGTACCCGGCCGGCCCACGTTCCCGGTGATCGAGCACATCGCGATGTGGCATAGCGCGTTGTCGGTCCCGGTGGTGTGCTGAGATATCACCATGACCCAGTAGATTACCCCGGCCCGCGCTTCGCCCCAGGCCTGGGCGACCCGGCGGATGACGTCGGCGGGCACGCCCGTGATCTGCTCGGCCCGCTCGGGCGGGTAGTCCGCGACGGTCGCGGCCAGCGCGTCGTAGTTGCTGGTGCGATGGGTGATGAAGTCCCGGTCAATCAGCCCGAGCCGGATCACCTCGTGCATCAAGCCGTTGTAGAACGCGACGTCGGTGCCCGGCTTGAGCTGGCAGAAGATGTCGGCGTGGTCGGACATCTTGTCGGCCCGGGGGTCCACGTAGATGATCGTGGTGCCGTTGCGCCTGGCCTGCTTGAAGAACGACGACGCGACCGGGTGGTTGGCCGTGGGATTGCTGCCGGTGACGATCGCCACGTCGGCGTTCACCACGTCGCCGTAGGTGGTGGACACGGCGCCCGAGCCGATGCCCTCGAAGAGTGCGGCCACGCTGGAGGCATGGCACAGCCGGGTGCAGTGGTCCACGTTGTTGGTGTGGAACCCGGTCCTGATCAGCTTCTGGAAGAGGTAGGCCTCCTCGTTGGAGCACTTGGCCGAGCCGAAGCCGGCGATCGCCCCGGGCCCGCCGTCGGCGTAGATCTCGGTGAGCCGCCGGGCGACCAGTTCCAGCGCCTCCTCCCAGGTCGCTTCCCGGAAGTGCGGCAGCACCTCGGCGTAGTCGACCAGGCCGCCGGGCCTGCGCCTGCGCTTCCGCTCGCCTGCCTTGCCGCCCTTCCGGCCGCCCTCCGCCGGCCCGCTGCCGTCCTCGCCCGGCGGACCGTTCATCTCGCCGCGGACGTCGGTGGACAGCGGTCCCTTGGGATAGGCCGAGTCGCGGCGGATCAGCGGCGTGGTGAGCCGCTGCGGCGAGGCGGCGTAATCCCAGCCGTACCGGCCCTTCACGCACAGGCGGCTCTTCGACCCTGGCTGGTCGCGGCCCTCGGCGAAGGCGATCGCGCCGCGCTCGCGGTCCACGTGATAGGTGAGGGCACAGCCGACGCCGCAGTACGGGCAGACGCTGTCCACCTGGTCGAGCTCGGTGCGCGGCCGGATCGGGATGCCGCGGATCGGCTTGTTGGTCAGCGCGCCGGTCGGGCACGCCGCGACGCACTCACCGCAGGTGACGCAGGACGAGCCGCCCATGGGGTCGTTGAGGTCGAACGCGATGCGCGTCGCGTAGCCCTTACCGCTGCGCCCGATGACGTCGTTGCCCTGGATGTCATCGCAGGCCCGGACGCACCGGTCACAGAGGATGCAGGCGTCGTGGTCCACGGCGATGACGGGGTTCGAGGCATCGGTACCACGGCCGGAGGAGACCGGCAGCCCGCCCTCGCGGGTGACCCCGTACCGCTGCGCCAGGGCGAGCAGCTCGTTGTCGCCGGTGGTGGCCTGCTTGGGATCACGGCCGGCCGGCGGCTGGTCAGCGAGCAACAACTCGGTCAGCGTCGCCCGGCTGCGCTCCACGTCAGGGGTGGCGGTCTTGACGTCCATCCCGTCTTCGCACGAGCGCACGCACGCAGCGGCGTAGACGCGGGCCCCGGTGTCCACGACGCACATCCGGCACACCCCGACCGGGTCGTAGCGCTCGTCGTGGCACAGCGTGGGGATCTCGATGCCCGCGGCTTTGGCCGCCGCCCAGATGGTGGTGCCGTCGGGAACGGTGACCTGCTGCCCGTCGATGGTGAGCGTGACGGTCCGCGTAGTGGCAAGGACCATAGGGACAGTATCGGGCGCCGCCCGACCTACCTCAACCCGAGTCCGGCGAGGTCGGCTGGCGCCGGCCGGCCCTGCGAGTCCAGCTCCCGCGCGGTGTAGTAGCCGCTGATCATGGCGCGCAGCCGCTCCGGCGTCAGCGCCGCGACCCGCCCGGAGCTGGTCTCCAGCGGCTCGGACAGCAGCCGCTCCGGCAGCCAGTCGTCACCGGGCTGCCAGCCTTCGCGGATGTTGAACACCCGCTTGGCCAGGACGATCCGCCGCGCCGTCCGGCGCAGTTCCGCGCCGTCGGCGTCCCAGCCGGTCACCGCGGACAGCAGCGCCGCCCACTCCTCGAACGGCTCACGGAACACCCCCCGGAGGAACTTGCACAAGATCAGCGAGTCCATCACCGCGGCCCGATCCTCGGTTTCGACCGCCGCTGCCACCTGGGCATCGCCGCCCGCGAACCGGTCGAGATCACCGGACAGGTCCGCCTCGTAGGCGCCGGACCTGTTGTGGTCGGCACCCCGCGAGTTCACCGCCAGGCCCAGCGCCATGGCGTGCATCGTCCGTGGCTCGTACCCGGGCAACTCCAGGCCCTTGACGTGCGGCGCGAACTCCGCCGAGCCGCCGCCGACCTGCTCCGCGGCCCGCCGTGAGCCCTCGGCGAGCAAGTCACCGAGCCCCTCGCGGGCCCCGATCTCCCCCACCGCCCGCAGCAGCGCGCCGGCATCGCCGAACCGCAGCCACGGCGCGTCGATCAGGCCGCGTTCGGCGCACTCCATCGCCCAGGCGATCGTGCCGCCCGCGGAGATGGTGTCCAGGCCCAGCTCGTCGCACAGGCCGCTCGCGGCCAGCACCGCATCGGGATCCGACACCCCGCACATCGGGCCGAGCGCGAACACGTTCTCGTACTCCACCCGCATCTTCCGGCCACCGCCGGCGTAGATGTGCTCGCAGCCGATGGTGCAGGAGGCGCAGCTGTTGCGTGCCACGGTGCGCAGCTCCGCGAGTTCCTCGGCGGCCAGCTGCGGTGCCCCGGCGAACGTGGCGGCCTGGAAGTTGCGCGTCGGCAGCGCGCTGATCGCGTTGAACGCGAGCAGGTTGGCCAGCGTGCCGAGTTCCCGGTACTTCGCGGTGGCCGGGCCGAAGGAGCGGGCCCGCAGGTCCCGCGCGGCGGCGAGCACCGCGGGCGGGTCGGCCGGTGCGACCTTGGTGGCGGCGCGCACCGCGACCGCCTTGAGCAGTTTGGCGCCGAGCACCGCGCCCAGGCCGCCGCGCCCGGCGTGCCGCCCGTCGTGCGAGATCGTCGCGTAGCGCACCTGCGCTTCCCCGGCCGGCCCGATCGCGGCCGCCCGCCAGCCCCGGCCCAGCCGCTCCCGCAGCCGCTGCTCCGCCGCCGCGGCGGGCAGCCCCCACAGGTCTTCGGCGTCTATCAGGCGCGCGCCGTCGCCGTCCACGAGTAGCACCGAGGGCCGGTCGCAGGCACCGCGCACCACGATCGCGTCGTGCCCGGTGAGCTTGCCGGAGATGGCGAAGTGGCTGGAGGACAGGGCGTCGTTGAGCATCCCGGTCAGCGGGGACTTGGCGACCACCGCGAACTTGGCACTGGTGGTCAGTGGAGTGCCGACCAGTGGGGAGAACACGAACGCCAGCGGCGCCCGCGCGCCGAGCGGATCGGTGCCGGGCGGGGCGAGGCGGTGCATCAGCCAGGTCCCGAGGCCTGCCCCGCCGAGGTAGCCGCGCAGCACCTCCTCGTCCAGCGGCAGCACGCTGGACGTGCCGCTTCCGGCGTCCACGACGAGCGCCTGCCCGAAATAACCGCCCGGGGCCATCGGTTCAGCCGCCCGCATCCGCTGACAAGAAAAACACCGTGTCCCCGGCGGCCAGCGGCATCTCGCCATCCCGGGTGATCTGGTCCCCGTTCAGGGCCGCCACCACATGCCGGTCCAGCGCCAGCCCAGTGGCGGCCGCGGCCCCGGCGACGGTGGCCGCGCGCACCGGGTGCGGGCCGTGGTGGCCGTCGGCCAGGGTGCCGAACCGCTGGACGGTCACCTCGGGGGCCTGCCGTGCCCTGGCCTCCGCGTAGTCGTCCGGCGAGTTGACGTTGACCACCGAGTCCAGTCCGGGATCCAGTGCGGCTAGCACCGGGTCGGCGCGCAACGCAGCCTCGTCAAGCCGGTCGACCTGGCACTCCTCGAAGAGGAAGGCGGGCCGCAGCCGCCGCTGCTCGACCAGGCGCATGGCGACCGGTGCCAACGTGACCCGGTACGCGGCGGCCAGCGGCTGCGGGTAGCCGCGGGCCAGTGGCAGGCCCACGTCCGCGCCGTTCGCCACCGCGCGGAGCACCCGCCGGACGAACGCCGGGTGCAGGAACGGCATGTCGGTGGAGCTGACGAACGCGATGTCCGCCCGGCCGGTCAGCGCGCCCAGTCCCGCGGCGAGCCCCTGGATCGGGCCCAGGCCCTCGGCCGGGTCCTCGACGATCTCGACCTGCGGCGGAAGTTCCGGCAGCTCCTGTCCGGGGGCGCGGACCACGAGCACCGGCCCGCCGGTCACCCGGCCCACGATGCCGGTCGTGCGGCGCAGCAGCGTCGAGCCGTGCCACTCCAGGGCCGCCTTGGGCGTGCCCATCCGGGACGAGCGCCCGCCGGCCAGCACGATTCCCGCGGTATCCGGCACAGCTTCGATGGTACGCACCGGCGCGGCCGGGCTGATGCGCCCGGCCGCGCCGAACGTGCGCCCGGCGGGCGCTTTCCGCTGAGTTACGCGGATGCGGGGTCGGTCATCCCCCGGCGCCGACGGATCACCGCGTCAGTCTTGCTGAACAGCATGTCGATGACGATGCCCAGCGCCAGGATCACGATCATGAGCGCGATCGCCGTCGTCATGTCGGCCTGGTCCTGGGCGGAGGACAGCAGGGCGCCGATCGACGGCTGGCCGAGGATGATCACCAGCAGTTCACCGGCCATCAGGCTGCGCCAGGCGAACGCCCAGGCCTGTTTGAGCCCGGACACGAACGACGGCAGCGAGGCGGGCAGGATCAGGTGCCGGAACGTGGTGACCCGGGACAGGCCCATGGTCTTCCCGGCGCGCAGCAGCGTCGGCGGGATGTAGTCCACCCCGGTGATCAGCCCGTTGGCCACCGACGGCGCGGAGCCGAGGACGATGACGAAGATGATCGCGTTCGTGGTGGCGCCGAACAGGATGATTGCGAAGGGGAACCAGGCGATCGACGGCATCGTCTGCAACGCGGTGATCAGCGAGCCCGTGGCCGCGCGGAGCGGCTTGATCCGCGACACCAGGGCGCCGATCACCGCGCCGATGAGCACCGACAGCGCGAACCCGATCACGGCCCGGCGCATCGTGATGTCGATCGCCTGCCAGAGCTGGGCGTGCTGCATCTGCTCCCACAGGTTGGCAAAGACCGCGCCCGGGCCCGGCAGCACGTACTCCTTCCACCTGGTGAGGTGGATGATCTCCCACACGCCGATGACCAGGCCGATCGCCAGCAGCTTCGGCCACACCGTGGCCCAGACGTTCCGGGCGCTCCAGGGATGCCTGCGGACCGGCACGGTCTCCAGGCTGTCCAGGCCGGCGAGCGCACCGGCGTTCACGACCGCGACCGGACCTTCCGCGCCCGCGCTGCGGCTACCGAGCCTGGCCATGGCGGCTCATCTCCTCCCGCAGCCGGTCGGTGATCCGGCTGGCTAGCTCGGCGACTTGCGCCGAGTCGATCCGGCGCGGGCCGGGAATCGGCACCGCGAACTCGTCGATGACCCGACCGGGCCTGCTGCTGAGTACCACCACGCGGTCGCCGAGCCGGACCGCCTCCCGCACGTTGTGCGTGACGAAGAGCACGGTCAGCCCCCGGTCCATGCTGATCCGGTCCAGCTCGTCGTGCAGCAGGTCCCTGGTCATGGCGTCCAGGGCGCCGAACGGCTCGTCCATGAGCAGCACGTCGGCGTCGGTGGCCAGGGCCCGGGCCATCGCCACCCGCTGCCGCATGCCGCCGGACAGTTCGTGCGGGCGCTTGTCTCCGAACCCGCCGAGGTGCACCGTTTCCAGCAGTTCCGCGGCCCGGCTCCGGCGGGCTTGCGCAGGGATGCCGCTCGGGCGCAGCGCGAGTTCCACGTTCTTGGCCGCGGTCAGCCACGGGAACAGGGCCGGCTCTTGGAACATGAGCGCCACCTTCCGGCCGGAGGTGTCGATCACCCCAGCGGTGGGCTGGTCCAGCCCTGCCACCAGGGACAGCAGGGTGCTCTTGCCGCAGCCAGACGCGCCGATGAGGCAGACGAACTCGCTAAGCGCGACGTCCAGCGACACCCGGTCGAGGGCGTGCACCGCGTCACGGCCGTGGCCGAAGACCTTGGACAGCTCGCTGATCTTGATGGCGGTGGTGCCTTCCGCCCCGATCACGTCGCCGCCGCTCGAGGCGCCGGAACGGGCTGACGCCCCGGGGAGTGTTCCCGGGGGCGCAGCCTGGCGTTGGTCGACGCTCATCCGCTCACCCGTGGTTGCCCGTCCGCCGTGAGCAGCGCGTTCAGCGGGCCGAGATCGTAGATTCCGGATAGGTTCTTCACCGGCGTGAGTAGCCCGACCGCCACCGCGTGCTGGGCATCGGTCTGCAGCGACGACGCGATGGGGTCGTTGGTGAAGGTGAGGTACGGCAGTGCCGCCTTGAGCACGTCGGGCTTCAGGCCCTTGCCGAGCAGCTTGGTCAGCTCGGTATTGGCCACGTTGGCCGCCGCGCTGGCGTTGGCGTTGATGTAGGAGTTCGCCTCGATCTGCCCCTTGAGCAGGCCGTTCACCGCGGACGGGTGGGCCTTGAGAAAGGACTGGGTGACCGTGAGGTTGGTGGTGACGAACTTGCCGCCGGGCCACAGGCTGGCCTCATTCACCAACCGGGTACCGCCGTCGAGCACCATCTCGGTCGCGTACGGCTCGGGCTCCCAGCCGCCGTCGATCTGGCCAGAGGCGAACTCAAGCACCGCCGCCGAGTTTGGCTTGATCGGTTTGATCGCCACGTCACCGCCGCCGGTGGGCGTGGTGTTCAGGCCGTGCTGCTTCAGCCAGTACCGCAGCGCGACGTCCTGGGTGTTACCGACCGACGGTGTGGCCAGCGACTTGCCCGTGAGTTGCGCCGCGCTGGTGATGCCTTTCTTCACGACCAGGGAGGCGCCTCCCGAGGCCACCCCGGAGATGATCTTGATGGCAGTGCCGTTGGACTTCTGCCACGCATTGATCGCCGGATTGGGCCCGACATACGCAGCGTCGAGCTGGCCTGCCAGGATCGCCGTCGTTTCCTCGGTGCCGGAGCTGAAGATCGTGGTCTTCAGCTCGACGTTCTTGCCGAGGTTCTTGGTGAAGTAGCCCTTCGCGAGGCCCACCAGCGCGGGCTCGTGGGTGATGTTCGCGAGGAACCCCAGCCGCAGCACCACCGGGCCCGAGCCTGAGTTCGAGGCTCCGGTCGCGGACGACGCACACCCGGCCGCCAGAAGGGTGACACCGGCTACTCCTGCCGCGAGCAGCACACGCCTCATTAGAATCCGCCTTTCCCGATTTCTTTAGTATCCAGATCAACTTAATAGAGAATATGACGAGGGGCAACCGGATCCGTGAGACCGCGCCGAATCAGGGCGTGGCGCTGACCTTCGGCGCCTGCACCCGGTGCCCCTGGAACAGGATGGCGGCCACCTGGGTGATCGTGTCCGTGCCCGCGTGGTAACC